>Ga0351882_1059_pt1 | contig 35644 bp, 32 predicted proteins | sample BONcelFGM3001F13_FD_206762 | JGI IMG/M metagenome (GOLD analysis project Ga0351882, IMG submission 206762) | Enriched cells from coal bed in the Powder River Basin, Montana, United States - BONCAT cells FGM rep3 HSBNCT.FGM.300.1.F13 ... | reverse complement strand
CCGTAGCGATCTCCGAGAATGGGAAGGAGAACACAATCCCGGAGTTCCTTTTTTCCCGGCCTCCAATCGATATCAAAATAGCGGGCATAGGGGGAGGCTGCTCCGTCCTCCAAAACCTCCCGCCACCAGAGATTCATGGAGCCGCCGATGCCCATGTGATTAGGGACAAAGTCCAGGATCTGACCCATGCCTCGTTCTTTCAGGCAGGACAGATAGCTCTGGTAGGCTTCATCATCGCCAATGGCGGGATTGATTTGATTGTGATCAGCAACGTCGTAGCCATGTGTGCTATCTGGAGAGGCTTGAAAATACGGAGAGGCGTAAACGTCACTGATGCCCAGATCTTGAAGATACTCCACGATCCCCGCAGCATCTCGAAAAGTGAAGTCCCGATGAAACTGAAGTCGATAGGTCGAGGAGGGAACTCTTGCTGGTGTATTTTTCATTTATTTTCTACGCGCATTTGATGAGGCCGGATCTAATCCTCCTCAGACACATTCACATCCCAAAGAATAAGTTCAGATCCTCTACACCTAGAGTAGGAAAAATCACGCAGGGTCACCATCAGGTATTTCCCCCACCGACGCAGCAGGTTCTCCCCGATGGGAAAGGATGCGAGAGATGGCTCCCATTGGTAACGAGAGGAAATCGGGGCGGTAATTCAGCTCATACCCCACTTCATAGACTGCCTTATCGAGCAGGAACATATGCAGGAGGAGATGGAAATCCGATCGATTCCTCGGCAGGTATGAGGCATCTCCCGCCTCGGACAGATAGGCCTCTATGAAAATATCAGACACGGCTTTTCTCCATTGCTCTGCCGCCTCGCACAGGCGGGCCTGATCTTCCTTTTTTTCCTTCAGGAGACGGGCCTGCACGGCATAGTCAAAGGAGCGCAACATCCCAGCCACATCGACAAGAGCGCAGCGCTTGAGACGTCGTTCACTCATGCTTCGTCTCGGCTCTCCTTCGAAATCCACGATCACGAAATCGTCACCCGTGTTGAGAATCTGCCCGAGGTGATAGTCCCCGTGGATCCGGATTCGCGCAAAGGGGATGCGCTTTTGCAACAAAAGGGCGTACGTGTCCATGACCCGGGGTATCGACGCCATCCAGACTTCCACCTCACGTCGGAGGCCCTCGGGGAGAGCGCTTAACTTTTCTGAGACCTCCGTTTCCGTACGACGGAGCAGGTTGCGCATGGTCTGGTAAAGCGAGCGTTGCTCAAGTGGTCGCATGGACTCCATGGCAAATGATGGATCCTCCGGCATGGATGCCAGACAGGTGTGCAAGGCGGCGGTACGTTGCCCGAGCATCTCGATACGCCGAGACACATTCCCACCAAACAAGGTCTCAAAACTCTCCTTCTCCCGGCCCATGGCATCAGTCAGTACGCGCTCAAAGAAGCGGGTCACGGCGTCGCAGAGAAAGGTCCATCCATCACCTTGATTGGGCACAAAATTCGTCAAAATCCCCAAGGCGGCACTGCGATTTTCAATCGATGAAGAGATTTGTCCCAGGTAAAGTGGCACATGTGGAAAGCCTCGCGTGGCGAGAGCGGAGAGCATTTCCACCTCGGGATGGATACCCGGATCAAGTTTACGTATGAACTTGAAAAGGAATTTGTCGTCGTAGATGAGAGTGGTATTGGACTGCTCCGCAGCGAGCAATCTACTCGCAACAGTCTCGGATGAAGACATTCGCTGAGTCTCCATGACGCCAATGGCCCGATTCACCCCATCAGCCCATACTCTTTGACCGCTTAGCAACTCCCAGACTTCCGCTCGGCCGAGGTGCGTGTGCAGAGCATCCCATAGAACTTTGCCGTCTTCAAAATAGGCCACGATGGCTGGTGCGGCTGGAGCATCCCCTTCGTCATCTTTGCCGATGAGGAGAGGAAGGATCTGCTGCACACTGCCTCCCTGAGAAAAGAGCACTTCAATCACGAAAATACGCATCCTCGCATTGCACGCCGTGAGAACCTTGAGAATGCGAACTTCCCGCAGAGATTTCTGCTTCTGCCCAAACCAACGGCAACTTGGTAAATAGGCGGGTAGTATGGAATCTCGCAAAACGGCAAGAAGGTCTTCCGACCACTCCGAGGCCATGGCCAAAGGCGTTTTCACATCGCTGCCCTCGGCAATTACTTCCTTCGGCACGTGGACCTTCAGCCAATAAAAGCCATGTGGCCCCAGGGTAAAGGAGACCTTGCCATCCGTGATCTGAATAAAATCCTCCCCTCCGAAGAGCTCTTCCAGTCTGCCGCCGGCAAACTGATCCAGATCCAGATTCACCGCTTGGGCAAAGCGTGAGAGATTTGCCACCACAAGAATGACTTCCTTTTCGTTCCTGCGCAGAAACGCCATGACCTTGGCATTCGTGGGGCGGAGAAACTCGATGGAGCCATTGGAAAAAGCTCCGTGCCGCTTGCGAATACTCAATATCCGGCGCGTCCACCAAAAGAGCGACGATGGATTACGCATCTGAACCTCCACATTGATGGCCTCGTAGTGAAACTCCGGGTCAATGACCACCGGCAGGAAAAGTTGCTGGGGATTGGACGAGGAAAATCCCGCATTACGCTCCGAACTCCACTGCATGGGAGTGCGGACGCCATTACGATCCCCCAGATAAATATTGTCCCCCATCCCGATCTCATCGCCATAGTAGATGATGGGAGTGCCCGGCATGGAGAGGAGCAGGGAATTGATGAGCTCTATTTTACGGCGATTGTTATTTAACAAGGGCGCGAGTCGGCGGCGGATGCCAAGATTGATGCGGGCGCGAGGGTCTTCCGCGTAAAGTCGATACATGTAGTCGCGCTCTTCGTCGGTGACCATCTCGAGGGTGAGTTCGTCGTGATTCCGGAGGAAGATAGCCCACTGACACTGCTCTGGAATCGCAGGTGTCTGCTCGAGGATGTCGATGACAGGAAAGCGATCCTCCATTTGCAGACTCATGAAGAGACGCGGCATGAGAGGGAAATGAAAAGCCATATGGCACTCGTCACCATTGCCAAAATATTGCACGGCATCCTCGGGCCATTGATTCGCCTCCGCCAGCAACATGCGCCCGGGAAACTTCTCATCCACGTGGCGACGCAGTTCCTTCAGGTAGGCGTGTGTCTCGGGTAGATTCTCACAGGAAGTCCCTTCCCGCTCGAAAAGGTATGGAATGGCATCCAGGCGCAGGCCATCCACTCCCATACCCAGCCAGAAATCGAGGGCATCCAGAACGGCCTGGCGAACATGAGGATTATCAAAGTTTAAATCTGGCTGATGAGAATAGAAACGATGCCAGTAATAAGCTCTGGCCACCGGGTCCCATGTCCAGTTTGAGAGTTCAAAGTCCTTAAATATGATCCGCGCATCCTCGAACTTGGCAGGAGTATCGCTCCAAACATAGAAGTCACGCTCCACCGAGCCTTGGGGAGCGCGACGAGCCCGCTGAAACCACGCGTGCTGGTCGGAAGTGTGATTAATGACCAACTCCGTAATCACGCGCAGGCCGCGTCGATGAGCTTCCGCCAAAAACTCCTGAAAATCTTCCAAAGTTCCATAAGAGGGATTCACGGCGTAATAATCCGCAATGTCATAGCCGTCATCACGCAAGGGAGAGGGGTAAAAAGGGAGTAGCCATATCGCGGTCACGCCCACCTCCTCCAGGTAAGGCAGCTTTTGCGTCAAACCTCGGAAGTCCCCAATGCCATCTCCCGTGCTATCTGCAAAAGAGCGAACATGAAGTTGATATACGACCGCATTCTTAAACCAAAAAGTCTTCGTATCCATACGTAAAAATTGTCCGCAGACCGCGGACAGAAAGAGTTCGTACGCAGGGATGTCTGTGCGTGTAGAGATGTTCAGATGACCGCCCTAAAAAGCCACTCGGCACCCCTAGAAACCTATCGGGGGTTCCCTGATTGACGGGACTGGGAAATTTAACGATTTCACTATGGCCGTCTCATGCCGAAAAATCGCACACCTCAGACCATCAAAAGTATTGTCCGCAAACTGCGGGGACTTTTCGTCGCCATGGCAATCGTCCTTATTGCCAGCATCATCACGACATTTTTAACCGGGCACAAAGTCATGGTCTTGCGCGATGCGGTGGAAGGAAGAGACTTGGCCATCAAAAGGCTTCAGGAACTTTTGCAAAATGTCCTCAATGCCGAGACTGGCCAGAGAGGCTATTTGCTGACTAATAGCGCCGAATATTTGGAGCCTTACGAGGGGGCAAGGCAGTCGATCTCCGCCAACCTGACTGCCCTTACAACGGAAGACGTTTCCGAGTATTTTCCAGAGGACCAAACCGCCGAGTTGGCGTCTCTCTGTCGTCAAAAGCTCAGTGAGCTTCAATCCACAATCGAAATGGCATCCCCCTCAGAAGCGGTGCAAACCGTGCAAAGCGGAAAAGGGAAAGATATCATGGACGCCATCCGAATGCGGGTATCCTCCCTGCAATCCGAGCAGGAGAACGCACGAGACCAAGCCCTGAAGGACGTTCAGCGGGCAACACTCGTCAGGACAACGATGTTCGTCGTGACAGCAATCATCAACCTCGGATTCCTGCTATGGGCGTTCAACCGCATCAAGCGGGAAATGTCCGCCCAGTATGTAATTGCCTTGGAAATCGCGGAGCAGAGAGAAATCCTGTCTGTGACTCTGGCAAGCATAGGCGACGCGGTCATCATCACCGACACAGAGGGGAAAATCACCTTCCTAAACAAAATCGCCGAAGACCTCACAGGGTGGACGCTCCAGGAGGCTGAGAACCAGGCGTGCGCGACCGTCTTTAACATCATCAACGAATACTCGAGGGAGCCGGTTATCAGCCCGGTGGATAAAGTTCTGGCGACGGGTCTCATCGTGGGCCTGGCAAACCATACCTTGCTGATCCGCCGAGACGGCATCGAGACTCCAATCGATGACAGCGGTGCTCCCATCCGTGAGGCTAATGGGACGATCCGTGGAGTTGTCCTGGTATTCCGGGACTTCAGCTCCCACAAGGAAGCCGAACGCAATCTCATTCAAGCCAAGGAACAGCTTGAAGCCGCTAGCCATGCCAAGGATAAATTCCTAGCCACGCTCTCGCACGAACTGCGTACTCCCCTCACCCCCGTCGTGGCAACATTGTCCACATGGGAGGCCAAGCACAGCCTGCCTTCCGAACTTGAGCTGGACCTGCAATTGATGCGACGCAATGTGGAGCTGGAGGCCAGACTGATCGATGATCTCCTTGACCTGACAAGGATCGAACACGGCAAGCTGCTCCTGGAAAAAGAGGCTGCCAGCACCCATGGTCTTTTGGATGCAGTGGTCAAGCTGTACAAGGCGGATTGCGAGACAAAGAAAGTGACCTTGTCGTGCCGCTATCAAGCGACCGAGGAATTCGTGCTCGCTGACCCAGCTCGTCTTCAGCAGGTGTTTTGGAATTTGGTTGGCAACGCCATCAAGTTCACGGCACCTGGAGGAGCCATTGAAATCATTACCATAAACCCGGAGGCCAACCGGCTTGAAATCACGATAGCGGACAACGGCATAGGAATGTCTTCAGAGACGTTAGGACAACTTTTCCAGCGATTCCATCAAGGAGATCTTTCCCCCGATCAGAAATCGCGAGGATTGGGGCTGGGGCTTTCCATCGCCAGAGCCTTGGTCGACTCCCACGATGGAACCCTCACAGCAAGCAGCAAAGGACCGGGTGAAGGATCCATCTTCACCATAAAGCTTCCGACTGTACCACCGCCTCCTGCCAGACCGAGCTTAAGCGGCGCTCACTCCTCACCAACTCAGCGGTCACTGCGGGTACTGCTGTTGGAAGATCATGAAGATACGGCCACGGTCCTGGCACAAATCATTCGTGGCATGGGGCATCATGTTGCAGTGAGTCATACCGTGGCACAGGCCAACAAATTGATCCATGAGGAGACCTTTGACCTCATCCTCAGCGATATCGGGTTACCGGATGGGACCGGGGTTGATTTCATCAAGGAAGCACGCAAAGTCTGTGATACTCCTGCCATCGCCTTGACCGGCTATGGCATGGCGGAAGACATCGACCGCTGCCTCTCCGCTGGCTTCAATGATCACCTAACGAAGCCCATCGATTTCGAGAGGCTACAGCGCACCTTGGATCTTGCCGCACAACACGGGCTGGATGCATAATCTCTCGGGCTCCTCGCGAAGAAATCTCTTCAAACGCGAAGCATGCTGGCCACCACAGTGACCAATTCAGACGGCTCGACAGGCTTGGCCAGATGCATGTGAAAACCGGCTCCGATCGCCCGGCGACGATCATCGGTGCGGGCAAACGCCGTGAGAGCCAAGGCCGGCACTTTTCCGCCATGATCAGCGTCTCGGGCTCTGATCCGGCGGATGAGTTGGTATCCGTCCTCGTGAGGCATGCCGATATCGCTCACCAGAACATCGGGCGTCCGAGAATCAAATTGCTGAATAGCTTCCGCCGCTGAAGCGGCTGTACGCACACTCGCGCCATGCTGAGCGAGGATGGAGCGGAGGAGCTCCCGGGCATCGTCATCGTCATCAACGACGAGGATCTTGGCACCGAGCAGAGTCGGTAAATTGGCGTCGGATTCGCCAGACTCGGGCTTAATGGCAGGACGTTCCACGAGAGGGCGCTCGTCCACAAGGCCGAGTGGGAGGGTCAAAGAAAAAGTCGATCCCCGACCATCGCCCTCACTGAAAGCCTCCAGAGTGCCTCCATGAAGCTCCGCCAACTGCCGGGCAATGGATAACCCCAAGCCCAGCCCTTGGTGGCGACGGGCTGTGGACGAGTCCTGCTGCCGGAAACTCTCGAAGACGTGAGGTAAAAACTCCTGATCGATGCCCTCGCCCGTGTCGCTCACGTCAAATCGGATGGCTCCGTCCATTTGATGAGTGCTCATGGTCACCGTCCCGCCAGAGGGGGTAAACTTGATCGCATTGTTCAGCAGATTTCGCAGGATCTGCTGAAGGCGCATGGAGTCAGCCGATAGAGTAATGGGCTCAGGGGATGGGACGGCCTGCAAATTCACTCCCTTGGCAGCGGCGGCAGGTGCGGCCTCGGCCACCGCCCCTTCCACGAGGACAGAGGCGTTTAGAGATTGGATATCCAGTTTCAGGTGATCGGATAGGATCCGGCTCATATCGAGGAGATCGTCGATCAGTTTCGTCTGAGCGCGGGCGTTGCGCTCAATGGTCTCCAGAGCCTGAGGGACGGCTGCGCCGGAGAGATTCCCCTTGCGGAGGAGTTGCACCCAGCCGAGCATCGCAGTCAGAGGGGTACGCATCTCATGGCTCACAGTGGCCAAAAATTCGTCCTTGAGCTTGGCGGTATGCTCGGCTTCCGCACGAGCGGCCTGCTCACTTTTGAGTAAAGCCTCGATACGCTGCTCAGACTCCTTGCGCTCGTGAATATCCAGACAGGCGCGAACGTAGCCGAGGAATTCCTCTCCGGCTCCAAAAAGCGGAGTTGCTTGCTCCAGGACCCAGCGATAATTGCCGCTGCCCTGACGGAGGCGGAAGTCCAGTTCGTAAGCCTCGTGAGAAGCAAGATGCTTTTGCCGCAAAGGTGCGATGCGAGACAAATCCTCCGGGTGAATATCTTCCTGCCAGCCATCCCCAAGTTCCTGCTCCATGGAGCGGGCGGTAAAGTTCAGCCAAGGTTTGTTAAACCAAGTCGCCTTGCCTTCCGCATTGGTCAGGGAAATAAGAATCGAGGAAGAATCCGCCATGCGCTGAAATCGCGCTTCGCTTTCCTTCAGATGGGCCTGACCTCGCTCGACTTGCTCTCGGGCCGAGACGACTCGATTGCGATTGCGACGGAGAAGCTCGCAAACGAGGCTGATGAGAATTCCATTGATGAGAAAGATCACCAGAATACCCGTTATTGCTGGTGAGAAACCATGAGGGTAAACAAATAGGAGCGTCCCGACAGCTCCAGCGAGGACTGTGGCAAAAAAACCAGGGGTAAATCCCCCCATCCAAGCTGCTGCAATGACAGCCATCGTGAAGAGTCCAAAAGGAGCTCTACCTCCCATCATTGGAGCAAGAAGGGTACCTCGCAGGAGTGCCGCCAAAATAATGGCACCAACTGCCACAGCATAAGGGAGTAAACGTCGCAACATGATCGGAAATCTATCCATTATATAAGAAGCCATGGCGGCGGCGTCTCAAGCTGTAATGTCTATAAGTGTATCGGGGAGCCACCTGAGAAACCCATCATCCCGGCTGGCAAAGGCCGGAGTACACTCTATCGAGTTTGTTTCCGTGAGGTTTTCTGACGAGCGGCTTCCATTTCGGCCATGTGTTTCTCTGACCACCGGCAAATAGCTTCCAGAGGCTCGATCAGACTCTTCCCAAGCGGCGTGAGGGAGTACTCGACCCGGGGGGGAACCTCCGGATAGATGACACGCTCCACCAGCCCGTCCTCCTCCAAGCTCCGGAGAGTCTGCGTGAGCATCTTCTGAGAGATCCCTGAAATCTCCCGTCGCAGTTCCCCGTGACGCAAAGTCCCTCGGGACAGTACCTTGATGATAAGAGCGGTCCATTTATCGGCAATGCGGTCGAGTATTTCCCGCGAGTGACAGCGCTCATCTAAAACGCTCGCAGACTTGCTGGAATGGGCGGTCTTTTTTCTCATAGGAACCATTTGGTGCCTATAGCACCAAAAAGTGGGTAGTTGACGATTTTGAACATTAGAGCAGATTTATTTCCCAATCTAGGGAGTAATTATGAAAATACTCTATAACAATGAAGAGAACTCGGTGAATGCCGAGACTACATCTGCCAGGGATCGCGAGCAGGTCGCAAACGGACGATTCGCCACTGAGAGCGATGACGCCTTGCTGGACAGCTACTCACGGACGGTCACCGACGCGGTGGAAAAGGTCAGTCCTTCAGTGGTATTCATCGAAGTCTGGCAACCCGGGCAGGGCGGCGAGACGCACGGGAGTGGCTCCGGCTTCATTATCGCGCAAGACGGATTTATTCTGACGAACAGTCACGTCGTCCATGGTGCCAAGCGGATACGCGTCTCACTGGCGGATGGCAGGGATTACCCAGCCTTGCTGGTCGGAGATGATCCCGACACGGACTTGGCTGTGATACGCATCGATGCACCGGGCCTACAACAAGCCGTGCTGGGAGAGTCCTCAAATCTGCGTGTGGGTCAGCTTGCCATAGCGATCGGGAATCCGTTCGGGTTTCAAACGACGGTGACTGCCGGAGTGGTCAGCGCCCTGGGGCGTTCGTTACGAGCGCAGTCTGGTCGGCTCATCGACGACGTCATCCAGACGGATGCGGCTCTGAATCCTGGTAACTCAGGGGGACCGCTGGTGGACTCGCAGGGAAGGGTGATCGGTGTGAATACGGCGATCATTCGCCCGGCCCAAGGCATTTGTTTCGCCACGGCCATTGATACGGCGAAATTTGTCGCCGGGTGGCTGATCAAGGAGGGTAAGTTCCGCAGGGCGTACATCGGAGTGGGTGGACAGGACGTGCCGCTCCACCGGAGGATTGTTCGTTTCCATAAACTTCCTGAGGAGACTGGGGTCTTGGTGGTGTCCGTGGAAAAAGACAGTCCCGCCGCTGTTGCTGATCTGCAAATCGGAGATGTCATCATCGGATATAATGGGCGGGTCGTTCGCTCGATCTCGGACCTTCACAAGGTCCTGCAAGGGCGTGAGATTGACTCGCTGGGTGAGATCTCCGTGCTTCGTCGCACCGAGGTGCTGCGCGTGCCCATCACGCCAAGGGAATCGCCCACTTCATCATAAAAACTGACGAGGCGTCCTTTCCAATCGAAGGGACGCCTCCTTGCGGAACGCGAAAGCCGTCATACTGTAAGCTTTAAGAAATCCACCAAATGACCACAGCCACCCAAACACTCTCACCCATAAAGTCCTACGCCGCACAGACGGCCTCCTCACCTCTTGCGCCCTTTGAATTGGAGAGGAGATCGCCGCTGGCCAGTGATGTGGAAATCGAGATCCTCTACTGCGGAGTCTGTCACTCCGACCTGCATCAGGCTCGTAATGAATGGCATAATACGATCTACCCCTGCGTGCCCGGGCATGAAATCGTGGGGAGGGTATCGCGGGTGGGCGCTGAGGTTTCCAAATTCAAGGTCGGCGACCTGGCTGCTGTGGGATGCATGGTGGACTCGTGCCGTAGTTGCCCGACTTGTCAGGCGGGGCTTGAGCAGTATTGCGAACAGTTTCCCACCTTTACCTACAACGGGGCTGACAAGCACTCTGGCAAGCAGACCTTCGGAGGCTATTCGAAGAGTATCGTGGTGGATGAGGCTTTTGTCCTCAACGTCTCGCCCAAGCTGGATCTGGCCGCGACTGCTCCCCTCCTCTGCGCAGGTATCACTACCTACTCGCCGCTGCGACACTGGAAAGTCGGTAAGGGGCAGAAGGTGGGCATTGTCGGCCTGGGTGGCCTCGGGCATATGGGTGTGAAGTTTGCCCATGCCTTCGGCGCACATGTGGTGCTCTTCACCACTTCGCCCGGAAAGAAAGAGGATGCCTTGAGACTGGGAGCTGACGAAGTGGTCGTCTCGCGAAATCCTGACGAAATGAAGCAGCATCTCGGAAGCTTCGATTTCATCTTGGATTGCGTCTCGGCGGATCATGATATCAATGAATATCTCAATCTCCTGAAACTCGATGGCACCGTGACGCTGGTCGGCGCGCCTGAGAAACCGCTGCCGGTGGCTGCGTTTAATCTCCTGCTGCCTCGCAGGCAACTCGCCGGGTCCGCTATCGGCGGGATCGCTGAGACACAGGAGATGCTGGATTTCTGTGCGGAACACGGGATTGTCAGCGATATCGAGATCATCTCGATGGATCAGGTGAACGAAGCCTACGAGCGCCTTCTCAAGAGTGACGTGAAATACCGTTTCGTGATCGATATGGCGACAATGTGAATTTTTCGAATTTTTCGATGCCATGTACCGCATGTGGCGGAGACAAAGAACGCCGCCTCACTGAAAAGTCAGGCGGCTTTTTTTTCGGCTTCTTTAATGAGCTTTTCCTTGCGCGGTCCAGTCTCATGCTCGGCATCGGCACCGAGTTTCATGGCGTCTTTCTTCCGAGGGGGAACGGAGCCATCGGGGAGTGGTTGATTTGGTTTTACTCGGGATTTATTGGAAGGAGTTGCAGGCATATACTATCTTATTCGATAGCGCGTTTATTAGCGCGTGTATCCACCACCTCAATCCCGTCACCACTATGGCCCAGTTTCCGCAGGAAAGTTCTACCGATGGAGAGTTTCAGCGACAGGAGGATGCCTTTCGCGATCATGTCGAGGCCAATGCCTCTGCGCGATACCCGGAAGAGCCAGATCGTTACCATCTTTATATCTCACTCGCCTGCCCGTGGGCCCATCGTACCCTCATCACCCGGAAGCTGCTGGGTCTGGAAGATACTATCGGGGTTACGGTCGTGGATCCCGTGAGAGATGAAATGGGATGGAGGTTTACGAAGGGGCCTGGTCACACCCTCGATCCCATCAATGGCTTCAGCTATCTTGCCGAGGCCTATCTCATGACGGAGCCATCCTTTTCTGGACGAGTCACCGTGCCGGTACTGTGGGACAAAACCACCAACCGGATCGTCAACAACAACGAGGACGATATCTGCCGCATGTTTGCTGATGCTTTTCAGACCTTCTCGACAGACTCGGTGGACCTTTTTCCTTCTGCGTTGAAGGACGAACAAGATGCGCTCAGTCATTTTATCTACGAAAACATCAATAACGGTGTCTACCGTGCGGGCTTTGCGGAGCATCAGAAGCCATATGAAAAGGCGGCAAGGCAGCTTTTCGACGCGCTCGACCAGTTGGAGGAGAGGCTTTCGGACAGACGCTTTCTCTTTGGTCGGAACTTTGTAGAAACCGACTGGCGGCTATTCTGCACGCTGATTCGATTCGATGCGGTGTACCATGGTCACTTCAAATGCAACGTCCGGCGCATCGTGGACTATCCCAATCTTTCTGCTTATTTGCGGGATATGTACCAACACCCTGGGATTGCTGAAACAGTGAATTTTGATCACATCAAGCGGCACTACTACGTGACACATGGCGACATCAATCCCACCCACATCGTGCCCATCGGTCCTGACCTGTCTGACCTGGATGCACCTCACGGTAGAGAAAACCTGTAGTTCTCTCACTCTAGCCACCATAAAAAGAAAAGTCCGGCGGACTTAAGCTGCCGGACTTTTCCTTTTCGCCAACTCTTAAATTACCACGGACGGGTGACGACAACGTAGTCTCCCGTGGGACGGGAACGATAGACTACGTCTTGAGTATAGTAATAGGTCGTGCCGCGATAGACCCGCGTACGATAACCGGTAGGGAGAGTTCTAACGGTCGTCTCGGTTACGACCGGCGTAGTCTCCACAACAACTGCACGGGTGGCACGTCGTTCGTAGGAAAAACAACCGGTAGTCGTCAGAATGACCGCTGCAAAGAGACTAAGGCAGATGGTAGGTTTCATAGGTATGGAGTTACATCTATAAATCGCTTGCCCTGTTCGCAGTGCGCTTACGCGGCAGAAAAAAACGAATGTTTCGTAAATAAAAAAGCGGGCCGATGGCCCGCTTTAGTTTCATTGATCGATCATGGCGATCTTCATGTACACCCCCGCAATAGGAATAGGATAAAGAGTACTGGGATCGGAACTCCGATGAGCCAAAGGAGTATCCACCCGATCTTTCCACTCTGGGACGATTCTTTTGTTTGGTATTTCATAGTTTTGCCTCCTGATTAATTGAGAGTTTGCTGCTCAAATAGAGAGCGGCCGCGAATCGGATGTGGTATTAAACTCACCCCGAAAATGGATCAAAAGGAAGAGGGACAGCAATCCGATTAAGGTATGTATAGGCGGAAAGAAGAGCCACATGATCGAAGCGGCGATCATACAGCGCCAAAACCATTTTGCTCGATAGCGGTAAAGTACGATTGCCACGATGGCAGCTGCCGTTCCGAATACTCCCAGCGCCCACGCGATATAAACCAAAAAGGGTAAAGGCGAAGAGTGCATATAGACTTGGAGCTGTGAGAGCCCAAACCCTGTCAAGAAAAGCAAAGTCAGACCGCCGACCACCATGAGGATGGTATCAGCAATGATGAGCCCACCTGCTAGCAGAGCGAGACTCTTTCCCGTGGAAACCGTGGTTTTCATATGGATTAATCGCAGATGGTTGGGACTTGGATTTCCAAGATATGGCTCACGCCATACTGCTATTGGCGCCGAAAAGGAGTTTCACCTTTTTCAGATGGCCATGGTCTTTGACTCGGACGCGTCCAGTTTCAAAGAGGTCGGTAAGAGCCGCCAGGGTCTCCTTCTCATTTCGTGCACAAGAAGCGACGATAGTGACCAGCTCACCAAGCGAGAGTTTGCTACGATTGATTTTGGAGTAGGTTGTTTTCATGAGGTGTTTCGTTCTGAAGGGGAAACGCTCTTCATACCAGCCTTGGATGCGTGATGATCTACTCATCAGGGCGAGGAGGAATCCCGTCGTCGTGCTACTCGGATAAAAGGATAGGGGCATCCCCCGACATAGGGCAGCGACTCCAAAGGCGAACCCACTGACATGAACAGACCTCTCAGTGAACAAGAGCAAATCGAAAAGCTAGCTCATCGTATTTACGAGGATGAAGGATGCCCTGAAAGCTGTGCCGAGGAGCATTGGGCACGGGCGGAGCGCATCATCCATGAACAACGCATCGCTACCACAGAATCCGAGCGTGAAGGCGTCTCAGCCGAGGCCTTGGAATCCCCCAAACCCATGGTGCCATAATCCCGATGAAAGTTTCCTAGCTTCCTAAATCAGGACTCAATTGGAACTCCGGCGGGCCAAAGGAGGAGGATAAGCCCCCCTCCGGCCATGGCCATACCGAAGGCCGCGCCTACTCGCCAAGCGAGTTGCCTGGGTCCCAAGGCGGCCACGATGCCAAATTTAAAAATGAAATTGGCCATTGAGGCAACGAGGATCACTGACCATGCGGTACGGGTGGAGACTCCACCTGCGGCAGCCAATTGAGCAGTGGAAAGCGTGATGGCATCCATATCGGTCAGGCCAGAGATAATGCCTACGACATAAAGGCCGGCATCGCCGAAGTATTTCTCCCCCGCAGCCACCCCGAGTAGAACGAGGGCATAGAGAGCTCCAAAAATAATGGCAGATTTCAACTCGGCGGGGTTTTTCTGCTCTGGCATGGAGACCTTTTTTTGGCTGGCCAGAAAAAACAGCCCCCCTGAGATCAAGCTGCACAAAATCAACATGCCGATCAAGGGAGGTGCAATTTGTAAAAAGTAGCCCGGCGCCACGACTCCGATCTCCACAATAACTCTCACAAATGAGAGGCAACTGGCTATCATGATAACCAACGCTCCGAGAGTGGAGAGATCAGCATTGGAGGATGTCCTTTTGGCAAAACTGACTGTGGTTGCCGTACTCGAGACAATCCCCCCGATGACGCCCCCAAGAAGTGTTCCGGCCTTTGCCCCAAAGAGTTTATACGCCACATAACCTCCCAGACTGATGCCGACGATCAGCACGACCATCAGCCAGATCTTAAAAGGATTCCAGACTCCAAAGGGGCCGTAATTCTCATTGGGCAGTACGGGAAGAATGACCAAGCTGAGGACAACAAACTGCATCATGGCATGCATATCCCGCTCACCGACCGCAGCGGCGAAATTATGGAGAGGAGTCTTCAAGTGCAGCAACACCACCATGATGCCGCCCAGCACTACGGCCTCAGTCGGTTTATCGATTGCCACCAATGCCCCCACCCCGAAAAGGAGAAGAGCCGCAATCTCTGTTGTCATGCCGGGGTCAACTTCGCCATTTTTGATCTTGGCTAGATTCGCAAAAATCAACACTCCGGACAGGCAGACCAACCCGGCCGCCAATACCCAGCCACCGAGCGAAAGGGCAAGATAGGCACAGATCGTGCCAAACACCGAGATCAAGGGAAAGGTACGAATCCCTGCAATGGACGACTCCGTCCGCTCACGTTCCAACCCAACCAGCAGACCCAACCCCAAAGAAACAACGATTTGCTGTAGCAAGTAAAAGTCCATGGGGATGGGGATTACCCTAGTAGATCGGCCAGAAAGGAGGAAGTGGATTCATTCCATACCGTCGCGTTGTAAAGTTTCCGTAGGAGCAAATTCATCTGTCAAAACCGCTCCACCCGCCTTTGCTGCCGGCCCCTGATAATTGGGCCACACTTCGTGCAAATAGGCAGCCAACCTTGTGTTATCTTTAGGCCAGGGATTGGCACCTGTGAAATCCGGAGAGCCTGAGGAGTACGCGAGGGCAATAACATTCCCAGTATCAGGAACGGCAAAGAGGTGAACCTCGGGAAAGACCGCCCTCAAAGTAGCTTGGTCGCTGTAAAACAGTTTATTCCCTCGGTGGATATTGAAGACAACAACTCCGCCGGGGCTCAAACGCTCCATGAGGAGTTTATAGAACTCTTTGGTCTTGAGATGAGGGGGTACGGCTCCGCTGCCATAGGCATCCACCAAGATCCAGTCGTAATGGGACGTATCGCGTTTGACGAAAGCTCTTCCGTCCTCCGCGATCAATACTTCTCGTTCCGTCGGCTGATACCCCATGTAATCCATGGCCATCCGAACAACCATGGGGTCAAGCTCCACGGCGGTCATCTGGACCTCCGGGTAGGCCAGCCGGAGAAAACGATTAAGGGCACCACCTCCGACGCCAATAAGTAGAATACTCCGAGGCTCAGAACGAATGAAGGCACCTGCGAGCATCGCGCGGGTGTAGGGCAGGATCAGGTTTCCCGGGTCACCTAAATCGATGGCTGATTGTCTTGGAGCATTGCGACTCAACCGAAAACGCATGTCCACCGTTGAGCCGTTTCGCTCCACGACAATCGTGGTATAGGGAGATTCCCGTATGATACGGAAATGGTCGTCTCCCTTGTGATACTCGCCTCTCTCGACGTCGCATCCCCCAAAGGCAAGGAGGATGACCAACAGAACGCTTATTTGGCGCGCAGGCAATTCCATATCAGAGGTGACAAGCAAGCAATCCCGCCGGTCCAAAACCACATAAGTCCGCTGACAGGCCACCGAGGAATCAACAGAAACACCGTCATCATGATCCCGAGGATATTCCCGACCGTGCCGACAGCATAAATGATCCCTGAAGCGTAGCCCGCCATCTGACCCGAGTCGTTTTGCCGCTGGATTAAAATAGGCGTCACCGCCGCCAAAGCACAAACCGGAGGAAAGAACAGAAAACCACAAGCCAGGCCTAACGCCATAGGTCCTTGCGGAATATTGAGGTCAATCCAGGAAAGAAAGGCGCGTCCGGCACCAGCATTAAAGGCAAATCCTGCAATCCCGACTCCCAGAATACTCGCTGTGCCATGGAGCTTTTGTTTCTCAGGCCAGCGCACGATCCACGCGCCAACAAGAGAGCCCACGCTAAAAGCGGCTAGAAACGTGGAAATCAGAAAAGCCCATACCTCAATGGAAGAGCCAAACCAAGGACTCAACAACCGGGAACCCAGGAGCTGAAATCCCATGCTAAACAAACCCAGCACAAGGGATATGGCCACGGGCATGGTAAGCATCGTGCGAGAGGGACTCACATCAAGCGGGCGAGATTATTGAGTCACGATTTTTTGCAGAGCCTCAAAATCTACTGGCTTGAGAAGGTAGTCATCGAACCCCGCGGCTCTGGAGCGCTCTCCAAGATTATCAGACTTCCATCCTGTTACAGCAATAAGCCGAAGATCCTTTGCCCACGGTTGAGCGCGTAATACTCCACAAGTATCATAGCCATCAAGTTTGGGCATGCTGATGTCCAACACGACCAAGTCAGGGCGAAAGGTGGCGGCCTTGCGTAAGGCATCGATACCATCGGTGGCGCATTGAGCTTCAAACCCGAGGGCTTCGAACATCATTTCCAAACCACGGGCAGAGTCCAGATGATCATCGACCACAAGAACGCGACGGGTGGAAGTTTCCGTGGTTGATTGAGCGGAGGAATCCATATCTTGCATGTGACACTGTGACATCGGTTTATGGAGTTAATATGGATGCCGGGCGGAGCGATTTTTAGAAATTTCTGTCAGCTCAAGTAATCTTTTCGGTGGTTCAGTTGATGAGCGCGGTCCCATGCGGCTTTTGCCGCAGGCCTGGCCTGCTCCCAAGGGAGAAGGAGTTCTGATTTTTCGTATTCAGCTTGGATCTGGCTCTCCACCTCCGAAAAATCACGACCGTGATGTCTCGCATAACTGTCGTACCCCGCACGATATGCGCATTCATAAGTCTCGTAGGACTTCCCGATGGCGAAGGGTTGGCTTGGATGATTTTCCCGCCAAAATGATTCATCGTCCTGTCTGGCATGTTCGTGGGGAACACCACTTTCCCCTCCTGACAAGCCCGCTATACCGATATTCATCGGTGCTCCTGGAAAATTACCCAGATAGGTATTTCCTATGGCCGCACCGATCAAACCACCAGCAACGGCATCGGCATTGGCTTCCTGAGGAGCCTTTTCAGTAGGTTCCACCAAGGTGTCATCACTGTCTTTTGAGGGGCGGGTTGAGTCTTGCATACTGATATATTCGCAGATCGTGACTCAAACACAGTCAGGAGAACCCCTGATTCGAGAGTAGGTCAATCTCCTACCCCACCACTGCTTATGCGGTGGACGCATCGATATTTACATGAGCCTCCGCAATATCGGTGAGGACTTCATCTGCTGATGCCTCCTCATCAAGAGTCATTTGCAGGAGTTCCGCTATTTGATGCTCACCGAGGCGGCGGGCAATGGCGCGAGCAGTACCGTAACCCGCCATCTCGTAGTGTTCGACTCGTTGAGCTGCTCCGATGAGAGCGGCATCCCGGACCTCAGCACTCCCGCCAGCCTTGATGTAGGCTTCGCCTTCTTTGATGAGTCCCTTCATGGCTTCGCATGTATGATTGGATGCTTCCGCGTCGAGACTGGTGAAAATCTCTTTCAAACGCGCTACATGCCCCTCTGTCAGGACAAGGTGTTCCCGGAATGCGTTTTCCAAGTCTGTAGAGGCGGCTGCTTCCGCCATCTTTGGCAAAGCATCAAGTAACTGCATCTCTGCGCTATAGAGATCCTGAAGTTCATGCAGGAAGAGATCCCGCAGCGAGTTTAAATTCATATTAAAGAGTCCCATGGTAAAAAGTGCGTTATGGTTCGTTACCCATAGGATTCGCAGGTCACCCGCTGCATGCAGGTCGGGATATTCCCTGAGAAGGCGGTAAGATCAATCTTCGGCTTCTTGCGCTTCACTTGCCGAGAGCCGTTGATCCCTTTCGGCCTCTTCCAGACCTTCCTGGACGAGTTGCTCGACGATATGATCATCGTTAAAGCCGACTTTGGGAGCTTGATGGCCGGTAGAGGCCATGGCTTCGCTCCATTTGCGTATGGGGGCCTCCGACTCATCAGCCTCGGGCGGAGGAGGCGGGCCGACCTGCTGCAACTCCTCCAAGGCCCGCTGATGGTCGGCCTTATTCGGAGAAGAGCGATTTTCCAAACGGGCTAGTTCCAATGCGCGACGGTGAATATCATCGTCACTGATTTCACCAACTCCGGTACCGTGTATCTGTATGCGGGGAATTGAGGACTCGTTCATAGGAAAAATGGATATGGATCAGCTCAATCGTTCAGGAAGAGAAATAACAGAGGGAGAATCGGATGCCGTGTGCTCGCGAGCACGTAAGGGCTCCAATCCTCTGGAAGGAATCCGGAGATTCGACGGGAAACAAACTCCAAAAGACTGCAACCAGACCTTCTCAATCCGCCGACTCTGAAAGGCTTTATCTGCTCCCAGACGGAGGCTTTCCCGGGCTGATGCAAGAGAGCGAGAAGCAAATGAGGCCCATGCCCGGCTAAGACCCAGTAACCACAAAGGGAGCCGAGCAGAGATTTCTTTAAGACGATGCCTTGCGGGACTGCCTGTCTGGAAGCGTTGAGAAATTGAGGAAATCTTCACCCCTATTTTTCGTACCTCCTCTCCGGCATGCGTGTGAGGAAATAGAAACTTCCCCATTTTTTGAGTCCCCACGCCATTATCAGGGATGCCCCCGATTGATTGAAACCATGTCCATGGGTCAACATGATAACTGTGACGAAAAAATCCTCTCCTTCGCGTGCCAAACGTACCACAAAGGCAAAAAAGACGGACTCCTCACGCCCCTCATCATATCAAGACTTAGGAGTACCGTTGATCGAAATCAGCCCTATTGCCTCCGGATTTCTTTCAGAAAAGATTTTCGCTCCCCAGCGTGCCCCGAGTCTCTACCGTAGAGTCATAGAATAGGGGAAAGTCCATGGCCCCTTCAGGTCGATTTCCGCGCTTCATTTTCCTGAAAAGAATACAGCCATGCCATCGTTTGTATGCGAAGTTGAAGGCGAACCCACTATTCAAATGAACACACCTATCACCGACGAAAATCCTGAACTGCCGGAAAAGATCCAGGATCTGGCTACCTGTGCCCAGCAAAAGGCACGCGAAGCTTATGAGGCAGGACAGAAATGCGCTCGAGAAAATCCCCTGGCCGTGCTGGCAGGAGCCGTCATCGTGGGCGTCCTCATCGGTTTGCTCTGCGGATCAAGGCCGCCCAAAAAGAAAGAAACATCGCAAGCTGCCAAAGAACTCGTTGACGACATTGTCTCTCAGATCTCGGGGCGCATCCATAGCATTAAGAAGCCTTCCTGCTGCTCGGGTGATTTCCTCAAGGATGTCGGCAACAAAATCAAATGGTGGTAAGAGACGTGAAAGTCCTAGACAACTCTGATGTCTGCCAGTCGCTAAAGGACTGTCTGGCAGAAAACTTGGAAAAATCGGCCGACACGATTCGCAACAAACCATGGCCTGCAGTACTCTGGGCTGTATGCATAGGTTACCTACTGCATCTGCTGCCTCTGGGCCGAATCGCATCGTTATTGCTACGCGCGGTCTTGGCGCTGCTCAAGCCTCTGGCTGTCTTGTGGCTCATCGGCAAGATCTGGGAGAAAGCTGCGAATCCCAAGAGTAAACCGACACCCCCACTCACGGAAAATCCTCCCCAGGAGCCATAAAAAAACTTTCGGCACATTTCGCAGAAATCCGAAACAGACCCCGCGAGGGAGGCAAGAGCCTTCTTCGACGGGGTCGCTTTTTTAAGCGTTAAGCTGCCGCTCACAAACCATTCGGGAGCCGAGGCAATCCTCGACGAAAACCCCCTGATAAAAATCAGGTGCTAACGGCAATCCGGCAACAGGTTCTGGCGCGATATCTTTCCGAACTCTTTCACGCCATGACAACCACTTCTGATGATCTGACTCTGGAAAAATCCATCCCCCGCATTGCACTTCTCCTGACCGATCCGCGGGCGTCCATGGAAATCCAGGAAATCCTCCGGCAAGAATACTCCAGCTTGATGTTGATTTCGGAGATGGAGAAGCTCCGAGAATTCGACCTTCCTCTTATCGTCCTCGTGGACAACATTCAAGATGCTGCCAATATCCGCAGCATGAAGTCGAGTGAGGAAGCACGCATCATTATTATCTCTGATGATGCTGATAGCGAATTGATCGGGGCGGCCTTCGACGCTGGGGCAGATGAGTATGTCTGTTATCCCTTTTCCTCTCAGGAGGTGCTTCAGAAAACCAAACACATACTCGGTAACATTATCTCCTAGTCTGGCCATCGACAATCCGCAGAGTCACGAGCACCGCCTGATTTCATGCCCTTTGACGATTCAAACATACTGAGCTCCCAAGCGAACATCCTGAAGGAAATCGCAAGGGGAGAACCACTGGAAACCGTTCTACAAAGCATCCTGAAACTGCTTGAAATCATGGCACCAGAGGTCGTTGGGACGATTGTGGTACTCCGTCGTGCCAGAAAATCCGTCCTTTCCGTTCACGCAAAAGAACTCCCGACGTCTCTTAAGACCCTTTTCCTGACCAATCCTGTGCATGAGTCGACACATGGACTTATTGACTGGGTCATTCGGAATCAGGCTCGCGTCGCTCCGACGGGCATCGGATCAGATCCTCGCTGGCAAGAAGGAGTCTGGAGACAGACAGCCCTCGAGGCAGGCTTTCACGAGTGCTCAGCTTATCCGGTCCCACTTGGACAGAATCAGGTCAGTGGAGTTCTTTGCCTGCTCAGTCGCAAAAATGATGCAGAGCTTCCCTCTCCGGCGGCGCTGGAGATGATCATCTCCTTTTTGGCCGCAGCCATCAGCAAGCATTGGGCTAGCACGGCCTTGCGGGAAGCGGACGAACAAATGCGACTTGCCGCGGAGGGAGCACATCTGGGGACTTGGGAGTGGAATATTGAAAGCGGCAAGCTACACTGGAGCGAGATTCATCCGGAGCTTCAGAAGCAGCCCTCGCAAGCAGACTTATCCTTTGATTCCATCATTGGATCTCTCCACCCTGAGGATCATCAACGCGTTACCGAGGCCATCAAAGTCGCTCTCGATCAGGGGGGGAAATTTAATGAAGAGTTTCGCACCCTCTCAGGCAATGGGGAGGCAAGGTGGATTTCATGCATAGGCCAGGGGTATTCCGATGGGGGAGACACGCCGCCTTCCTTCATGCGGGGAATTGCCATGGATATTACGGGCCGCAAAAAAGCCGAGCAGGTAGCTCTGGAGGATGCTGAGAGATTTCGTTTCCTGGCGGAGTTTTTGCCGGAGAAGATTTTCACGGCTACGAAGGAAGGGGATATATCTTATCTCAACAAGCAATGGGCGGTGTACACGGGGCTTCCGCTTGAAGAAGTTTTCACGCGGGGGTGGAGGGATTTTGTGCATCCAGAGGATATTGAGGAAAAATCGGCGCGCTGGATCCACTCCATGGAGACGGGGGAGCCATTCGAGTATGAGCATCGGTTTCAGCGGGCGGATGGGAGTTACCGGTGGCATTTGAGTCGGGCGCGGCCGATGCGGAATGCGGATGGTTCCATCCGTATCTGGATCGGGTCAAACACGGATGTGGATGATTTGAAGCGCACTCAGTTTGCACTTAGGGAGAGTGAGAGTCGGTCGCGGTTGGCAATGGAGTCAGCGGGGATGGGTTTTTGGGATTGGGACATTCGCCAAGGGACGATCAAATGCTCGGCAGACCACAATCGAATCATGGGTTTAGATCCTGATTTAGAGGAACTTAAATATGAAGATGTCATTCGCAATGTCCATCCAGAGGACCGGGCGGCGATCGACTACACGATGCATCAAACGGTACGGCAGCACCTCGACTATGAGAGCGAATTTCGCATTCTCATTCAGGGCAAGGTGAGGTGGGTGGCATCGCATGGTAGGGCGTACAATAATGAGATCACGGGGCAGGCGGAGCGGATGATCGGAGTGGTCCGGGACATCACCGTGCGCAAACGCTATGAGCAGAAGTTGCGTAATCAACAGCAGGAATTGCAGGGGGCTCTGGCGGCGGCTGAGTTGGCGCGCGACGAAGCGGAAACAGCAGGCCGCGCCAAGGATCAGTTTTTAGCCGTGCTCAGCCATGAGCTGAGAACACCTCTGACACCCGTACTCATGGCTGTGTCCTCGATCAGCCGGGATCAGAGTCTGCCGAAGCACATTCATGATGCCATGCAGATGATCCAGCGGAACATTCGCACTGAGGCCCGATTGATCGAGGATCTTCTGGATCTGACACGCATCACGCGGAATAAAATGGAACTCCGCAGAGAGCCTGTCGATGTGCATCAGGCTCTGAAACAGGCCATCGAAATCTGTGAGTCAGACATCGATCCTGCCAAGCATCGTATCGCCCAGGATCTGAAGGCCCAAAATGTCACCGTCCAGGGAGACAGCGAACGCCTGCAACAAGTCTTCTGGAACCTGATCAAAAACGCCGTCAAGTTCACTCCTGAGGGTGGCACGATCCACATCAGCTCACGGCAGGAGGGCGACCGTCTTCGCATCGAGATCAGTGATACCGGTATCGGCATCACGGCAGATGCATTGCCAAAAATCTTCAATCCTTTTGAACAAGGAGCGCAAGCCTCCAGCAAGCAACTCGGTGGACTGGGCCTGGGTCTTGCGATTTGTCAGGCTACCATCAATGCGCACCACGGTCATCTCCGGGCTGTCAGCGCGGGAGAGAATCTAGGCGCGACATTCATTATTGAACTTGATACCATCAAAGATTGATTTCTCTAACCATGGTTGAAAATCCTTCGCTCAAAGTTTTTCTCGTAGAAAATCACGAAGACACACTGACTTATCTCTCGAGATACCTTCGGGACTGCGGACACGACGTGAGCAGCGCACGAGATATGACGTCCGCACTCAAAGGACTCTAGGAACAGCAGGTGGATGTCCTGATCAGTGACATCGGCCTGCCGGATGGGGACGGATGGCAACTCATCAAAAGTTTGCAGGAAGCCTCAACCTGTCCCCCCTTTGGCATCGCCATGAGCGGATTCAGCATGCGCTCGGACTGTGAAAAGAGCCTGAAAGCTGGCTACAAGCATCATTTGATCAAACCTTTTCTGCCTGAAGACTTGGATGTCTTGCTAGAAGAAGCATTTAGACAACGCCAAAAAGCTAAAATTTAAGAGAAAGACATCCGCCTGTTGCTCGGAAACCGAACTCTTAGCAAAACAGAAAGGCAACTATGTTAAGCTGGGCACTCACATTCCTCATCATCGCAATCATCGCCGCCGTACTCGGTTTCGGAGGCATCGCTGGATCAGCCGCTTGGATCGCACAGATTCTATTCGGTGTATTTATAATCCTGTTCCTGCTCTCATTCATCTTCCGGGGCCGTCCGCCATCGGCGTAGGCCCATTTCCGGGCTATCGGCTCCTCAGTGAATATCGACGCGCCTTACCGCATGCAGTCCCCCTTGAGTAAGAATACCCAAGCTCCTTTACTCAGCGCCGTCGGCTCCCTGATTTGGATACCAATCGGGGAGGACGGCACCATCTCGGAGTGGAGTGAGGGTGCGAGCCGACTCTTTGGATGGACCGAGCAGGACATGCTGGGACAACCTCCGAGCCGTCTTGGCAAAGAGGTTGGCAAGGCTGGCAATGGGGAATCAGATACTGTCGCTCAGACCAAAGGAGGCCAAAAACTGGCCATCCGGTCATGGATGATTCCGATGGAGGCTGGCCACCTGCTCCTGATCCAAGATCGGAGTGAGGAGAAGTTTCTCCAAAAAGCTTTGCTGGAAGCGGCCGAGCGCGAGCAACGGCGGATCGGTCAGGAATTGCATGATCATCTCTGCCAGCATTTGCTGGGAGCCGCTTTTGCCACGAAAGCTCTCGCAGGAGCGCTGGACCGGGACAAATCGACCCATGCTCCCGCCCTGCACGACCTCGCGCGACTCATCAATGATGCGGTGGTGCAGACCCGAGACATCTCCCGTGGTCTGCATCCGGTGGAGCTCGATGCTGATGGCCTCATGCTTGCGCTGAAAAGCCTGGCAGGGCGTGCCTCGCGGACAGTTCCCTGCGAATTTCGCTGTACGCAGAAAATCCTAATCTCTGACCCCGAACGAGCCCTTCAGGCGTACCGGATCGCTCAGGAAGGGATAGCGACCGCACTGCATGCCAATGCGAAGCAGATCATCATTTCCCTCTCGGAAGACGCCAATACCATCGAGCTTTTTGTCAAAGACGACGGAGTGATTGCGGGCGAATTGACGACAGATCCGCTTGGCACGGGCGCCCGTACTTTGCACTATCGTGCCAAGGCATTGGGTGGCACACTCTCCATCACTTTCCAGCCTGAGCAGGGCACGACCCTGCATTGCAGTTTTCCGAAATCATGAGTATCTCAAAAAATCCTGACACCTCCGGCAGTAAAAGAAGGGTCCTGATTGTGGACGATCATCCGGTCTTTCGCCATGGCATCTCTGCGCTAATCAATGCGGAAGCCGATCTCATGGTCTGTGGAGAAGCCTCCTCATCGCCTACCGCCCTGGATGCCATGAGGACCCTGACGCCTGATGTGGCCCTGCTGGACATCTCCCTCCCTGGCACCAACGGCATCGAGCTGATCAAGCTCATGAAGGCTGAGCAGCCGAAGCTGCCACTTCTCGTCCTCTCCATGCATGATGAATCCCTCTACGCTTTACGGGCCCTGAAGGCTGGTGCCCTGGGATACGTCATGAAGGCGGAGGCTCTGACGCATGTGCTCGATGCCCTGCGCAAAGTGCTGATCGGTGAAATCTATGTCAGTCCCCGCTTGAGCGAGCGTCTCATTTTCCAGGCCATTCAATCTGTCGATGGCAGTGGAGGCTCACCTGTGGATCGTCTCTCTGATCGTGAACTCGAGGTCTTGGAACTTCTGGGACGCGGCTTCGGCACGAAAGAAATCGCGTCGGAGTTGCACCTCAGCGTGAAGACCATCGAAACCCATCGGGCCCACATCAAAGAGAAGCTCGGCTTCCGGGATGCCGGTGAGATGGTCCGATTTGCGATCGATTGGGTGGCTCAAGAAAAGAGTTAGATTGGGTGATTCGGATGGAGCGAAATCCATCCGGCTCCGGTCAGTCACGCGATGCTGTTATGCACCCATGAGCGTGAAGAAGAATTCCCACGATCTGCACGGTTCCGCCCCGGAAAAGTCCGATACGGCGATACTCCTCATCGACGTGATCAACGACATGGAGTTTCCCCGGGGAAAGGCCTTACTGCGCTTCGCCACCAAGGCGGCAGAACGCATCGCCAAGCTCAAAAAGCGCGCCCGGCAGGCTGGAATTCCCGTGGTGTACGTGAACGACAACTTCGGGCGCTGGAAGTCCGATTTCCGAAGAATCGTGGACCACTGTTTGCAGGATGAAATCGCTGGCAAGAGCGTGGCGAAACTCCTCCTTCCCAGTGAGGAGGACTACTTTGTGCTGAAGCCCAAGCACTCGGGATTTTTCTCCACGAGTCTAGATATCCTCCTCAATTATCTCGGAGCCAGCAAACTGATCCTCTGCGGATTTGCCGGAGACATCTGCGTGCTCTACACCGCGAATGACGCGTATATGAGGGACTATGATCTCGTGATCCCGCGAGACTGCATCGCATCGGAAACGAAAGTTGGCAATGACCTTGCACTGCAACACATGAAGCGATTTCTCCGCGCGGATGTGCGCAACTCTGCGGCCTCCGATTTGCGCCAAAAGCTACCGGGGATCAGAAAGAACCGTTCAGCCGCAAAGGCCGACGCTCTTCATCCAAATCGTCGCGATGAGGGCGTCTCCAGGAGGGGAAGGATGCACTCCGTCCACCGTCCAATCGATGCCCGGATGCTCAGTCAGGGCTTTTTCAAAAGCGGCGTAGAGATTCACCACCGCATCGGCCTTGTACTTGGCCCCTAGCTCGTGGATGACGGGGAGGTATTCCCGCACGAGGGCGTTGCACTCTTCCAAACGTGGGGGCCACATGCCCAACGGCTCGCAGAGAACGAGATGGCTCTCCGGGCAAACCTGGCGAAAACGATCGAGACAGGAATCGTAGCGCTGGCGAAACTCTTCCAACTTCACTCCCCTCTCTTGCCGGTCCTCCGCGAACTGATGACCCACGTCATTCACACCGACTTTAACGGACAACAGATCGGGTTTCAGGGCGATCACGTCTTCTTCCCAGCGGTCTTCGAGATTGCGGATGGTATGCCCACTGATCCCCCGATTGAGCACCTCGGGGCTGCCTCCTCGTCCGGAGAGCCATTGCTGAATCATGCGGACATAGCCAAAACCAAGGCCGGCGGGGTCGTTGCGGCGACCGTAATCTGTAATGCTGTCGCCGATGAATAGCCAGCGAGCGTCTTTGTTCGGTTGGATGGACATAGGGAGGGTAAGGAATCCCGAGATTGGCAAAAGCGTGCGAAAACACACGCGAAAAACCGGGATTACTGAAAAAGCTCCGGCAGGTCTTTGCGGACCTGCTGATACATCACTTCATTGCCCGCTTCATTCGGGTGGGCTCCGACATTGATGTAAAGTTTCTCGTAATCGATGGTCTCGCCGTCGTTGTTGATCGAGAGAGCCTTATCGAAGCGAATGAGAGGCACATCCTTCAAAGTCCGGAGCCAATCGCGGAGGGCCGCATTTTGTCGCCCCTGTGTGGTGGGGAAGACCGCCAGAGCCAGGCGAATGTCGTTTTCCTTACAGTAACTGATGAGGCTATTGATCTGAGCCTGATAAGTCGCCAGGCCAGTATCGCGTCCATTGGTCCCGAGATTACAGATGATCCATTCCGGGCGGGCGGCTGGTATTTCACCAGCCAAGAGACCAACGATCAAAGCTGATGAAGCGCCATCCTCACCGGCGAGCATGGCCCGGCCTCCCACGGCTTCCCGCACCTTATCTGCCCAGCGATATCCGAGTCGGATGCCACAGCCATTGGTAATGGAGTCGCCGGTGATGAAGACCTTCGGACGAGGGATGGGAGCATCCATGATGCATTCCTGAAACAGGGTCTGTCCGGCGAGATTGAGGAGAATGGGAGTTTCGTTCAGTTCCCCCGAGGTGAGGTTGTTTGCGGGGGTGTCATTTGTACCATCGGATACTGAGGCCAGGGCTTTGCCGGTTGTGGCGTCAGAGACCGTGGCCGTGAGGATGCGCTTATCCCGACGGAGCTCCACGATGTACTCAGCCCCCGGAGTCAGCGGTGGCAGAGGAACCGAGGTGACAACCTGGGGCTCGAAGTCCCACATTTTATTCTCCTTGTCGTTACGACTATGGATCTTGAGTAAATGATTTTCATCATCCACCTGACAGAGGGATGACTTGCCAAAGGTGGAAACGGATCGGGCCGTCCCCGCCGCAAAGCGAGTCCCTTTTACCTGGGGAATGAAACGATAGCGCAGTGACCGAAGCTCGCTGGTATAGGCACGACCCGGCATCCAGGCTCGCTGGGAAAAGTCCCCCACCCCCTGTGGGGTCATAAGTCCTCCCTTACCGGCAGCCCAGCCAGCCGAACACTCCCAGCCATCGGCTTTCGGATCGGTAAACTCAGTGCGATAAAGTAACAAAGGCTTTTCAGCCACAGTCGGCTCCTCCGCGTGGAGCAGACTGCCCGCCAGCAAGACGATCAAAGAAGCGGTCAGTGCGGCTTTATTCATAGATCTCGATCTTCACGTCACGAATGTCTGCGGCGATGATCCTCTTCTCGCCCTCGCGATAACTGCTATGACCAGCGACAAGAAGCTCAATTTCATTTTGTCCCGGCTTCAACCATTGGTCAATGCGAACCCCATAGGGGAAAAAGACCTCCGCAGAGTCACGCATGTAACCGGTCTGATTGACGAGGATGCCGCCGATCTCGCCTTGGTTTCCTTTCAGGCGATCCTGATCGATCACGAGATGCACCCGCTTGCCTTCCCAGCCTTTTGGCAGAGTGAAGGTTTTTCTCAGGCCGAAGGGGCCTTCCACCTTTGCCGGAAGTGAGAGAGTTCCGTCGAGTTCGCTCCAGGACTTGGCCTTGACCCATTCGCCATTCAGGCTGAGTTCTTCGAGTGGTTTGTCCACGGCCCGGAGGTAAATCGTGCCAGCGGGTCCGCCAGTGGCAGGTTCCCCGGTTACTTCCAGAGCGAGGTCGAGACTTCCATCCTGAACCAGCTTGGTCACGTCCACGAGGGTCGGATTTTTCAACGGGCCAAACGGCTTCCCGTTGATCCAGAATTTGCCGTCATCCTTGATGCCAAAACTCCAGAATCCGCTGAATCCCAGCAGGACGCGCTTGCCCTGCTCTCTCCACTCACTGGGGATGGTTACCTTTTTGCGGTATCGAGCCTGTCGGGTATCCGACCAGCCTTGGGAGAGCCATGTGCCCCAGTTCCCGTTTTCCCAATTCAGATCCTTGGCTGGCGTCGTGACCCAAGCCTCCTCAATAGCAGCGGGCTCCGCGAGACGCTGAACCTTCCAGTCGCGAGAGATATTGAGTCCGGACTGACCGAGTTCCCTGGCCTGCTCGGCGACGACAGCAGCCACATCGGGCAGTGAGCCCGGAGCGGGCACCTCGACCGCGTACCAAAAATCCTTTTGCACATCCAGCCAGTGGAGAGGTCCCTGGAGGCCGACATCCTTGCGGATCACCGCAAATTGGCGAACCTGATACGGAGTAAAGATCTGATCGCGGAGCAGGAGATTCTCGCCCTCCCGCACGCCGGTGAGGCGAAGCGGCGGATCAAGAGTCAGGTCGAGAACATGATCACGGTGCGCTCGGCGCAGAGTGAGATCGACTGAAATCTTCTCCTCCGGGTCCCAGTCCTTGTTCTGAATATTCTTCGCCGATGCGATGTAAACATCGAAGAGCCCATTTTTGCTCTCTCTGCGCTCGATCCAGACACGGGGATCACTTGTACGCGCATCAGCATACACACCAAGGCTGGTGAGCATTTCCTCCAGCATGGCTTGGCGGCTTTCCTCGTTGATCCACTTGCCTTCCTGATCCTTGAAACGGACAAAAAACGGAGTCCCCACCCAGATAAAGCGCCCCTTGCCGACCGCCAAATCACAGATCGCCAAGCTGCCATCCTCCCACAAAGCTACGGCTCCGGCTTCTGCGTCGGTTCCTGAGATCTTGATGCCGCCGGATTCCGAGCCTCCACGATGCTCGATAGAAATGCCACTCCCCTGCAATGTGCGACCACGCAGACTGGGCATCACATTCTGATCCTCGGTAAAGCGGAGCTTTGCCATGTCCCATTTGCCGGGGTCCTCGCTGGACATGGAGAGTTGATCCTCCACCTTGAGATTAAAGACCTTTGCCAACGGCCACGAATCAGGTTCCAGAGGCGTATGGCGGCCGGTATTGAATTGCGCAACAAAGATGCCTCCCGCTTCCACGTAGCGTTTGATGGCCTCGGCTCGCTCCGGTGTCATGACCGAAGTCGAACAATCAAAGATCACAGGAACATCTGCCGCCAGTCCCCGGTCGAAGTCTCCTCCATCGATCAGCACGGGGCTTAAGCCCGCCGTGGGAAGAGGGCCTCTTGAGAGATCCCAGCGCCAGATGGCGCCATTGAGATATTTCTCGGGCTGCTCCACATCCCGCAGAAGTCCGACTGAGGGAGCGGCAAAGTCGATCTTGCCCAGTGTGGCGAGAAGAGCTGAATTCTTGCCCCACCACTCCACGACATCCTTGCGTGGCCAGAAATCCCGCTGCACGTCGAAGACGTAATCGTGGGCGTCCTGATTTTCCCAAAAAATGTTGGAGAATTTTTGACGCAAATGGCGGGCATCGGGAGCGGCGCTTCCGCCCTCGCTGCTGCCCGGCAAGCCGCGCAGCCTTGCATAGCCCTTGTAGTGCATGGGGCGATACCATGTCCCCTCGCCTGTCAATTGGGGATAAGCACCGTACTTCTGAAACAAGTCCATGGCTTCGGACTGGAACATGTGAGGTGTCATCACCTTGATCGGCCGCACGGGATCAGCGCTACGCATGTAGGCCAGATAGGTCTTGAGAGTCTCCAGCTTCTCCCAAATCAGATAATCATTCCAATCGAGCCAGAACTGATTGAGTTGCTTTTCCGCAAAAGGGAACTGATCGCCTTTTGTCTTGCTGACAAAGGTACGATAAAGAAAGCGACCGCCCTGAGAGAAGAAAACAAACTCGTTTTTCCCCGGCTTAAGGAGCTCGGAGACATCGTACTGAAAATGCTTGTTCAGATGCGACTCGCGGGCAGGCATGCGGGTGGTGACTTCCTGGCCATTGAGCCAAAGAGTCAGATCCTTGCCCCCCTTGTCCGTCACTTCCGTAAAAGCGAGGACATGAAGATAGATCGGCTCCTTGCCCTTCAAGAAATCGGCGGGAATCGGAGCCTGAAACCGATACCAAAGTGGAGCCTTGCGGCCATCGAAGCGGATTTGATTGTGCAATCTCCGGCTCTGGCGCAAATCGAGTCCCCAGGTGCTGTCATCAAAATCCGCCTTGTTGAAGCCTTTCTCAAGGCCCTCCTCCAGCGACACCCTCGGGCGCCAGCGCCATTGTGCATCGTCAAGATCAACGACCTCACCCCTGCGGCCAAAGAAATAAGCCATCTCGGGATAAGGGAATTTTTCCCAACTGGCTGCCTGTGTGCCGAAGGCTTTGTTTGCCTGCTCCAGTGAGTAGCCCTTGACGGTCTGCAAATACTCGGGGAAGCGTTTCGCCGCTCCAGGCGGGACCGTGCGCGGATCCTCCAGCGAGAATTCCCCATGCGGCTCCATCCAGGCCACGAGATTCTCATCATCGCGGTACTGCTCCATGAGCTTGAGCATGGAGTTCAGCTCCACGGCCTTCGCGATCGGGGACGTGATTTGCGTACTCCGAATCTCATCTGCGGAATGCATGTCGCGCCAGGGAAAAGCCGAACGCTCCGGCAAATCGAAATGATCCACGGGACGGATATCGCGTGACCACCAGGAGGGCAGACCACCCCAGATAATCTGACGATAAGGACGGCCCAGCAAACGAGCTTGGGCGATGACATTGTCATTGGCCGTGTAATCAAAAACATCGGGAGCATAGCTATCCGACAGGCGAGCGGCGTGGACATTTACGATCACAGGGCTCTTGCTGACGAAGTCCATGATCTCTTGCGGCTTCGTCGGAGGCATCCACCAGAAACCCAGCGAGGCATTGTCAAAGCAGTCCAGATATTTGGGATAGCTGGCCATCTTGGTCGCCTGCCAACGTTCGGCTTGGAGCTGAGTGGCAAAGGGGAGAAGGCTTTTCCGATCCGGCCCGGATAACACGAAAACCTCACTTCCCTGCCGCCCGATGACCCAGAGTCCCGCGTCAACGATCTCCAGATGGGAACCTCCGATCTTGTCATCGCCGGGAAGGACTTTGGAATCCGAGTAGGCCTTGAGATCGGTGAGATACTTGGATGCAAGCAAGGTGGCTTTGGCCTCGCTCTCCGTCTCAAAGACCACGAGAGAGACAGTGCCCTTGTCCTGTTTCCACATCCCACCTCGGACGGTCACCTCGCCGTAGCCGCGAAGTTGAAAAGGGCCACGATGATCTTCACGCAGGGGGCTTCCCCATTGGCTGGGGAAGCTGGTGGAGGCGGTTCCCTGCTCTGCGCTAAGCGCGGAAGAGTGGCAGAGGGCGACAAGAATCAGTGAGGAAAACAGGAGCTTTTTCATTCGGCTTTATAGGGGGAGTTGTCGAGGGAGCCTTTGGCTGCTTGCAGAGTGCGCTTGTCGCTGGAATAGGCGGGCACTTCAAATGTCTCGTTCAGTCCCTTCAGAGGAGGAAAGCCTTCCACTGAGGAGAGGGTGACCTTGCGAGGTTTATCGGTGGGATTGTGAACCTCCAGCAGGAGCTTATCCTCGCCGTCCTGAGTGGCGGAGAGCCTTACTTCGGAGTCATCACAATGGAATAATTCACCGACATAGAGGGAGATATCCTTGCGATTCGTCGAGATACTGGTGTTAGCCCCACCTTCAAAGACGGGAAGTATCAGGAGTTGTTTGTCCTCCAGATCGTAGCGACCGGCGATGGCATTCGAGGGGATGTCCCTCACGCGAACGGCGAGATTGTGCGGCAGATCGTATTTACCGACCTTCACCGTGGCTCCGCCTTGCTGCGCCTCCAGATCGAGGGAGTAGTTGCTACTGATCAGCTTGCCCTGAGTTACTTCGAAGGCGTAGCCGGGTTTCCCTTCGATACCGAAATCGCTGATGAATTTCTTCAGCCAGTGGTTATTCATCTGTCCCTGCCATGGGCGGGTAAACACCAGGAATCGCACCGTGATTTTATCACCGGCCTTCATCTGACGGCCCTCGCCATCGACGAAGATCTGAGAGACGCGGCCCTGATTCGTATAGTTGATGGTCTGAGGCCCGAGATTGATGATGCCGACGGCTCCGCCTCGGTAGTTTGCGGGGAAGAGGTAACCACCGGGCGGCAATATGCCCTCGCGGTTGAAGCGTTCCTCGTTGCCGACGATCCAGGCGAACTCGCCTTCCTGATCCTTCAGCATCACAAGAGGCTCGATCTTCTCACGGCCACTCCGCATGCCTGCGATGCGGAGACGATCAAAGCGGGCGGTTTTTTTGAAGGTCACGGTGAGTTCGTGGATGTTTGAGGAAACATCGGCCATGTCCCGTGAACGAACGGCCCAGACGCGCTCGGTGATGTCCACCGTGGGATTTGGCACCTGGGGATCGGGAGTCGCCCACCAGCCTTCGTGCTGCTTTTCCTTGCGCTTGTTCACGAGGAACTGCGAGTCGCCGAGATAGTCCATGACGGCGTAATCGAAGGAGGACAAGGAGGGGCGGAAGCGATAGGCCGGGACGAGGGGCTCGGTCCCGGCGTCGGTCGTGACGCTGGGGGAAATATCGATCGCCGAGGGGTGAACACTGCCGCCATCGAGGCCCTGAATCTTATTCTCCGAGATACGGGGATTCGGAGGAGCGCTGCCTGTGGCTTCGTAGGGCTTCGTCCAAGGATGACCGATCCAGCCGCCGGTCTTGACGAGCTTCTGATGCTTCTCATCCCAACCCATGCCATGGTGAAGGCCCATCAGGCGATCTCCCATCATCCAGATACGATGGCCATCCTGATAAGTGACCAAGCCGGAACCGATGGCGGTGCGCCCATTGCTATCGGTGACTACCGGGATGAGATAGCGCTGGAGTTTGTGAGTATCGTCGACGGTGAAGGAGAATTCCTTCGCTCCGTCCGGCTTGAAGTGGCGGAAAACCTCACCGGTGGTGGCGTCGATGATTTTGACATCGGTGATGCCAACTTCGCTGGTTGTCTCGAGTCCAAAACGAACCCGATTCTTGCCCGGCCAGAATGGATGGCCCAATGGATTCAGCGCGCCCCATCGCTGGATGACGGGACCATTGGTAAGGTAAACTGGAGTCGGGTGGCTGGAGTTCCGACCGAGGCACTTTTTGTAGGCAGCGGGTGAGTCTCCGTGGATCACGGTGATGTGGGCGGACTTCAGGGTCTGGGCGATTTCTGCGGGGCTACGGACGATGGTGAGGCTGACCGGGGCATACTGGTGTCCAAGGCCCTCAGAATAGCAATACTTGGCGAAGCCATCGTCAACGAGCTTGTCCGCTTCGTAAACATAGGGAGCGATGCAGGAGAAGAGGAAGAGATAGGCCAGGTCGACCTTCAGCTTACCGATCTCGGCGATGCCCTGGCCGTTGGACCAGCTATGTTGATCGACGATATTATTCGGAGCGATGACGCGGCCGTCCTTGGTCAGATTGTCCTTGAGAGGAAGCACCTTGACGTCGAAGGCAAACTGCAAATTGCCGCCCTGATCGCGATACATGAAGCCGGGGCTGGCCACGAAGGAATCGTCCGTGGCGTCTTTGCAATCCTGTATGAGGCGCGCAAAGCGTTGCTCATCGGTCTTCTCCAGATCCTCAAGGAAGATGATATAAGACAAGCCCTGCTTCCTGGCCTCGGCCACATACTCGGCCACGGTGCCCGTGCCGTCACTGGCAACGGTGCGCACACCGATGAGTCCGCGGAAGGGCTGAAGCTTTGATGCGGTGGGATCGCCGAGCGGGCGCTCGACCTGGGTGGCGTCGTACCACCATGTGCCCATGCCGCTCCATGCGTTGTCGGGGAAGGCGGCCTTGCCCCAATCGAGGGGAGTGAGAGAGGGAGATTGGTTGACTTTCGGAGGATTGTAGCCACCGAGGCCGGCTTTCTCGGCGGGAGCGGCGAGCCATTTGCAGGCATTGAGGAAGAGCTTGAGACCATCGCTGACATGACCGCCGCTGCCATTGAGCATCATGGCGTCGTTGAAGGCGAAGTGATTGAAATTTTTCCACGTATGCGTGGTGTGGAAAGGGAACACCATCATGCGGCCTGAGCCATCGACGCTCTCACGGACGCCGACGATCTCGGGGGCGGCGGCATAGGAGCCTTTCACCTCAGGTTTGAAATCGCGCTGCCCGCTATCGGGAGGGGCGGCATTGCCAATGGTGACGGTGGATTCCATACCGCGAATGAGAGGGGTCCAGCTTTTGCCAAACTTCATAGGTACGGTGCCGGGCCAGGACCATTCACCAAGGACCGGAAGGAAGAGGCCGCGCACGCCCTCCGTGACGGGATGCTCGGCGATATTTGTGGTCCAGATGTAGCGGTAGTAGGCCTTATCAAGGGTGGGATTTACGTCCACCGTTTTAGCGGGATCATAGATGTCTTCCTCCAGGCTATGGGCATCGTAGCGATCCCCGACAAATTTGTTCCACCGAGTGCCCCAGTGGTCATTCGCGGTGGGGACCCACATGATGCCGCCGCCCGCTCGGTAATAGGCATCGAGACGCTTGCGGAAAGCATCCATGCCTTCCTCGCTGGTGGCGGTATTGGATGTCTTCTCCAGCAAGCCGCTGAACACGACAACATCGAACTGGCGGAGGACTTCATCGGTGTACACATCGTACTCGAGGCCGTTCTTGGTGTCGGCGCGATGGAGGTAAACTTCCACGCCCTGCTTGGCGCAGGCCTCGCGGAACTTTGGCCACCATGGCTCGAAATCGCGACTGGCGTAGTGTCCCAGCATCAGGACCTGTACGGGCTTGGCCGCCTGCAAAAGCGGAAGGGAAAGGAACAGAGAGGCAAAGAAAACGCTCAGGCGACGACTAAAGATGTGAGTCAATAGATGCATGGTACGGGGAAGAATGTGGCACTTCCTCGGA
>Ga0351882_1057_pt1 | contig 37159 bp, 33 predicted proteins | sample BONcelFGM3001F13_FD_206762 | JGI IMG/M metagenome (GOLD analysis project Ga0351882, IMG submission 206762) | Enriched cells from coal bed in the Powder River Basin, Montana, United States - BONCAT cells FGM rep3 HSBNCT.FGM.300.1.F13 ... | reverse complement strand
ATCGTATACAAGCCCGTTTGAAAACAGGGCGAAGGCGGTGCTGCAGGCCAGCAATGTGGCCGTGACCGATGTAATCAGATGCCGTTTGATGCGGACCAGCGCGGTCAGCGCGAGCAGCCCGTACAGGATGCAATAAAGGATGATGTGCGAAAACGAAACGTCCTTCCACGGGAGGAACGCCGAAGCCAGGCTGCCGCAGAACACCGCCAGGCTGTTTGCGCTTTTCCTGTTTAAAAAAGCGGCGGCAATGAAAGCCGCGCCGAAGGGCATCAGCCCGCCCGCGATGGCCACCCTGGACACCAGGAGCGACAAGGCGAAAAACACAAAAAACTTCATGACCGCCTGCCTGCTTACGGAGACCACACCCCAAAAAGTCCTGCGGCTTTTCGGGGATTCCGCAACCACACCCCAAAAAGTCCTGCGGCTTTTCGGGGACCCCGCAACAGAAGCCTTATGAATGCCGATTTTTATATGCATAGTTTCACCCGCAATGATTTTCTCGTTTCAGTATAGACAAGCTTCCATGCGAAGGATGTCGGCGGCGGCGGGCGCTCAGCCAACCTGCCGCCAAAAAAGGGCAAAAAAAAACAGCCCGGCCGTCGGGCGGCAAAAATCCCTGTTTTTCATCTTCCCTCATCCGTCGCCGCGAGGGAGATGCAAACCAGTTCGGGCGGGTTGTTGATGCGGATGGTGGGATACCCGCTGGATCCCAGACCGCTGCTGATGATCATGGTGGTGTCCCGGTTGATGAACCCCCCCTGCAGGTATTTCGGGAACCATCCCTGGCCCGGCATGTAAAACGTTCCGAAAAACGGAAAACGGATCTGCCCGGCATGGGTGTGGCCGCATAAAAGCAGGTCGATGTTGCTGCGCGCCAGGTTGTGGAAATGGTCGGGGCGGTGGGCCAGGAACACGTTGTACCCCTCCGGGTCGCGGAGCATCAGGGCGGCGCTTGTATGGTAATCCCTCTCGATGGATACGTCGTGCATCCCCGCGATATTGATGCGGCTGCCCCGTATATCCAGGCTGAAATGCCTGCCCGAAGCGTTCATCACGCCCTCTTCCTCCAGAACGGGCAGCATCTTTTGGTACAGATTCTTTTCGTGGTTCCCGGTCACAAAGAATACGGGCGCGATGCCGGCCAGCCCGCGCGCGAGCTCGCGGGTGTACGCCTCGTCCAGTTCCTTCTGTTTTTCCCGCGCGACCAGGTCCCCGGTCACACAGATGATATCCGGCCATATCTCCCGTATGGCAAAAAAAAGGTTCTGGTTATACGGCCCGAAGCGCTTCTCGTGTAGGTCGGACAGATGCACGATGGTCACGGGGTCCTTCATTTTCCTGCTTTTTAAAATGTAATCCTCAATCACGATCTTGTCGTTGTTCAGCATCGGCTTGTTCCTTATTAAAAGAGGGGCGCAAAGGGCTTTAAAAGGATGCAGAGCGCCTTTTCGTACCAGGGCATACTGCGGATATCCTCGGGCGTAAGCGGCCTGCATTCGGCCAGCCTTCCCTCAAAATCTTCCTTTACCTGCAGGACCGCGCGGCTGCCGTACATCCACACCGCGTTTTCAAAATGCAGAAACAGGCTCCGATAGTCGAGGTTGATGGAGCCCACGATGGCCGTCTCGTCGTCGCAGACGAACGTTTTTGAATGGATGAATCCCTTCGGATAGGCGTACACCTTCACCCCCGCCTCCAGCAGGGGCGGAAAATAACTTTTCGACATCAGATGGGTGAGAAATTTGTCCGGTACGCCCGGAAAACAGATCCGCACATCCACCCCGCTTATGGCGGCCGTCGTGAGCGCGTGCTCCATCGCGTAATCTATTATGAAATACGGCGTGTTGATGTATACATAGGATTTTGCGCGAAAGATCATATTGATATAGATGTCCGATGCCGGGTCTTCCTCCATATACGGGTCCACGGTGTAGGGCAGCACGAAACCGTCGTCTTTTATCTTCTCCCCTTCGGGAAGAAAATCCTCCACGGATTCCTGCGCATTCCGCAGAAAATTCCACATGGCCAGGCAGGGGACCAGCAGGTTTTTAACGGCCTTCCCGCGAATCTCGATCCCGCTGTCCACCCAGTGCCCGTATTTTTCCTCCGCATTGATGTATTCGTCCGAAAGGTTAAACCCGCCGGTGTACCCGATGCGGCCGTCAATGACGCATACTTTGCGGTGGTTGCGGTTGTTGTGGCGTACGGACAGTATCGGTATCATGGGGTTGAACACCACGCACCCGATCCCCAGAGATTCAAGATACCGGTCGTAATGCGCGGGCAGGGCCTTAATGGTGCCCATGTCGTCGTAAATCACCCGTATATCCAGCCCCTCCTTTGCTTTCCGCTTTAAGATGTCCAGCACGGTGTTCCACATCACGCCTTCCCTGATGGTAAAAAACTCAAGGAAAATGTATTTTTGTGCGCGGCCGAGCTCCAGTACCATTTTTTCAAACATCGGCTCCAGGGGGCAGAAAAATTCCGTCTGCGTCCCCTTGTACAGGGCCAGCCCGGTGGCGTTCACAATGAAGGCGGCCTGCCTTGCCGCGCCCATGTCCCGCTCCTCAAGGGCGCGCATCACTTCCTCCTCCTGATCCACCCGTTTGAAGGACCCCTTGTAGGTGGAATGCCGCACGCGCTTGTAAAACGGTACGCCCGGCGTACGGTTGCCGAATATCCAGTACAGGAGAACGCCGAAAAAAGGAAGCGTCAAAACAATCAGCAGCCAGAGGATCTTGTAGCCCGGATTCTCCTTCCCGCTCACCAGCCAGAACGCTACCGCGACCGAGACCGCGGCAAAGGCAAAGCTGACGGGGAGGGTGACGGACGCCCAGAAAATAAGGCCGTAGAGCAACAGCCCCTGCAGCACCAGCAGAAGCACCGTATAGAATAACCTGCCGTTCAAAAAGCGCAGAAGTTTTTTCATTGCGGATTCCTTTTGTTTTTTCGTTCCGGCGCGGGGCAAAATGCGCCCGGAGTATGACGCCTGTTCATTTATACACCGTTTTTTTAAAGATAACACAAATAGGATGCCCCAAAAGGCAAAAAACACGCCAAAAATTATGCCCGGCTGTTGGTTTTTTTTCCTTTGAATAAAAAAGATTAAAAAAGAACGTACGCCGTACGCTCTTTTTTGGACTTCTTATTTATTGCAGGATCTCAGTTCCGGGCATCCCGTCCGCTTTTGCTTTGTTTTTAACTTCCTCGTAGAATCCGGCCATAGCCGCGTTGTAGTACGGCCCCACATAGAATATCCACAGGATGCCGGCTGTCAGCCCGCACAGGATCAGCCACCCCAAAAATGTGAGCTGCGTCACAAACAGCTTCCATTTGTATCCCGCCATGATCTTCTGCGAAATTTTGATCGCGTCCATCGCGGGTACGTCCGGGCTGTCCGCCAGAATGTAGGGCGTGCAAAAAAACGCGTACGATTTTATGATTACGGGGATCAGCAGCAAAAACAGCAGCAGCCAAAAGGGATTAAAGAAGGCTGCCAGACTGTTGGCAAAAGGCATGCCTATCCAGAAAGGCATCATGCCCTCAAAGCCGTACATCGCGCCCCGCATCATGCCCATCTGGAAGGGCGCGTCGCTGTTCAGCAAAGCCGGCCCCGCAGCCGCAAACGCGGAGAAGAATCCGGCCACCGAAACCACGATCATGGGTACAATGAATATCAGCGCCCACAGGAACAGCCACAGATACATCCAGAGCATACCGCCCAGCACCCGCCCGTACCGGTTGAACGGAGTGAACAACCCCTCCACTTTCACTTCGTTTCCGCGGTATAGCGAAAGGTAAAACCCGTTTAATCCCACCACGATGACGGTGCCCACCAGAAGATACACCAAACCGCCCGCCCCGGGGATATAATTCATCGCGCTTACGATCAGCATCCCCAGCAGACTGATCCCGACCACCGGCCAGTATTTCTTTGAAAAATTGGCCCGGGCCTGCTCTTTGATTTCAGCTCTTAATTTCATCATGCAAACGCCCCCTTTAAAATTTCAATCGTTCGTATTGATTCTTCAAGTATACGCCAACCGGCGGGGTAAATCAATATGAAAAAGGGCCTGTAAGCGTTATTTAACTATTCTTATACATTCCCTAAGGCGCGCCGCCGCCGCCTCTATGCTCATGTCCCTGCGGAACAGCCCCGCGGTGCCGGCCACAAAGTTGTCCGCCCCGGCCGCGGCCATTTTGACCGCGTTTTCAAAGCTCACGTTACCGTCCACCTGGATGGCGGTATCCGCGCAGCCTTTGGCGTCCAGGTAGTCCCGCGTGCGGCTGATCTTCTCCAGCGCGTTCGGGACCATCTTCTGCCCGGCGTAGCCCGGGTTCACGGTCATGATCAGAACAAAGTCGGCCACGTCCGTCACATAGTCCAGCACGGTAAGCGGCGTCGCCGGGTTGAGGGCCACGCCCGCCGCCATTCCGGCGTCTTTCAGCCCCGCGAGCACCCGCTGCAAATGCGGCGTGCTCTCGGCGTGCACGGACACGGCGTCCCCCGGCTCCAGATTGAAATAGGAGATCTTGCTTTCGGGCCGCTCCACCATCAGGTGGATGTCGAAGGCAATGGGCGTTTTGCCCCTAAGGCTGCTAACCGCCCAGGGCCCCAGCGTGTAGTTGGGTACGAACGCGCCGTCCATGATATCGAAATGCAGGTATTCTATTTTTGCCTTTTCAAGCGCTGCAAGGTCTTTTTTTGTATCCGCGAAATCGACGCACATGAGCGACGCGGAGATTCCTTTTCCTAACATTTTACGCCTCCTTTAGTCAGTACTGATTTTTGGTGTTTATTTCACGGGTTGACGACCACCCGCATCCCTTCGCGGCTCTCGGCTGCGGCAAACGCGGCAACCACATCGTCCAGCGCAAAAGTCTGCGTAATAAAAGGCTTTACATCAATGATGTTTGATGCGATCAGATTGATTGCCTGGCGGTGATGCCTGGGCATGGCGCCATGCGCGCCCGTAATGATCAGTTCTTTATAATGGATAACGTTGGTGTTCAGCACCACGTTTTCCTTCTCTTTGGACAGGCCGCCAAAGAAACAGATACGGGCTCTGTTGATTGCCATTTTCAGCGAATCCTGCTGCACGGCGGGGGACGGGCAGGCTGTAATCACCACATCCGCTCCCAGGCCGCCTGTTTCGGCCAGCACCCTGGCCACCATATCCTCCTCCGCCGAGCATACAAAAACGTCGGCCGCCACAACCTTTTTTGCAAATTCCAGCCTCTGTTTGTTGTATTCCACCAATAGGACCCGCGCGCCCATTTTTTTAACAACATTGGACATGATGCAGCCGATGGGTCCCGCGCCGACAATAACTACGTTGTCTCCCATTTTGACAGACAGCAGCTCGAGACCGTTCAGTATGCAGGCCAGGGGCTCGGCCAGCGCGCCCTCCTCAAAGCTCATGTTGTCCGGTATCTTGTGCACGGGGCCCAGCTCCACCGTAAGCCTGTTTAAGGGCAGGTATTCCGCAAAGCCGCCCTGGAACTGGTAGCCGACCGCATAGTTGATCTGGCAGTTGTTCCCGATGCCCGCTTCGCAGAACGCGCATTCCCCGCAGGGCACGTCCCCGCCGATTGCAAGGCGGTCGCCCACCTTGTATTTGGTCACGTTTTTGCCGACCTCGGCCACTTCGCCCGATATCTCGTGCCCGATGATGGCCGGAAAATTTACCCGGCTGTTGCCCGAATGCACAATCCGAAGGTCGGACCCGCAGATCGCGCAGGCGCGCACCCGAAGCAGCACGCCGTTATCGTCGACCTGTGGCTTTTCGACTTCCTTCACCACCATTTTATCGTAGTCTTCTACGACCATTGCTTTCATTTTCATTTTTTAAATCCTTTCTACTCGTTTATAAACATGACCCGGTTTGAAAACTCCGTTTTGTCCCGGATGATACTAAATGCCTTGTCGGCCTCGCTTAAAGGGAAGCGGTGCGTGATGAATTTGGTCACGTCGATCCGCCCCGACGCCATCATGGAAAGCGCGGTCTGCCAGTCGTTCTTCTTTTGGGTGTAGCTGGAGTTCCATGTGCCGAGAACGGTGAGCTGCTTGCGCAGTATCTCCCAGTAGTCGTGCTGGGAAAGGGGCATGTCTCCCACCGGGTTGCCCATCAGCACCACTTTGCCCAGCGGCTTGGCTACCCGAAGGGACCCTGCCAGCGCGGGCGGCACACCCGCGCCTTCCACCGCGATGTCCGCGCCCTTCCCTCCGGTCAGGGCGGCGGCTTTCTCCTCCCAGCCTTTTTCAGCGTTGTTCACCGCGTCCGTAAAGCCGATGCTTCTCGCAAAGTTTATCTTGGCGGGCTCGATATCCAGCAGAATCACCCTGCCCGCGCCCCACGCCTTCGCGAACCCGGCCAGCATCAGCCCGATCGCCCCCGCGCCGAATATCGCCACGTTGTCCCCCAGCTCGACCCCCGCGCGGGCAAGCGCGTGGATGGAGACCGCCGCCGGCTCGGCCATGGCCATCTCCTCATAACTTAAGGATTGATCGCCCATCACCAGGTTCCATACCGGCACCGCCAGGTACTCCGCAAATCCCCCGTCCCGCCTGGACCCGAAATAATCGTAGTTGCGGCAGGAAGCGTATTCTCCCACTTCGCACATGTCGCAGTGGCGGCAGGGAAGAAGCGGGAACACCGCCGCCTTTTTATGCAGCAGGCCCTTGTCCACCCCTTCGCCGGTCTTAACGATCTCGCCCGCGAATTCGTGCCCGGGTATGGTGGGGAAGGAATACGTCCCCTTTACGAACACCCGGCCGATATCCGAGCCGCAGATCCCCGAAGCCTTTATCTTCAAAAGAACCTCTCCCTTCCCCGGGGAAGGGGTCTTCACTTCCTCAAACACAAGCTGCCCGACGGCTTTCAGTACCAATGCTTTCATAGTTTTACCCTCTTTATCTTCTTTTTGACTTCATGGTATCACATTTGATTTAGTTTGCATATAGCTGCGGTAATATTAGAAATCAGTCACATTTCTTATTGCAAATTGAGCAAACTTGTGCAAATATAAGCATAAAGGGGGCGTAAAACAATGCTTTACCTGGAACGCCAGCACAAACTGCTCGATTTGCTGCGCCAGCGCAAGTTCATGGACGTGCACGAACTTTCAGCGCTGCTGTACGCCAGCGAATCCACCATCCGGCGGGACCTCGCCATTCTGGAAAAGGCGGGGCTGCTCAGGCGCACCTTCGGGGGCGCGGCGCTGATTGAGGGTTTGAACGCGGAGATCCCCCTCATCGTGCGGGAAGACAAAATGAGCCGGGAAAAGGAGGCGGTCGCGCGCCTTTCGTCCACCCTGCTGGCGGGCGGCAATACCATTATCATCGACTCGTCCTCCACCGCCTTCAAGCTCATTCCTTATGTAAGCGCGCACCGCATGACCGTGCTCACCAACAGCCCCAAGGCGGCCATCGAGCTTGCAAAATACCCGGACGTGAAGGTGTACTCCACCGGCGGGCGCCTCCGGGAAAATTCGCTTTCCTACGTCGGACGGATCGCCAAGAACGCGGTCTCCCTTTTTAATCTGGACGTGATGTTCTTTTCCTGCGTGGGCATATCCCTTCAAGGCGGCCTCACGGACACCAACGAAGACGAAGCCGAGCTTAAAGGGACCATGATGGAACACGCCCGCCTGAAGGTGGCGATGATGGACGCCTCCAAATTCGGCCTTGCGACCTTTTCTCGCATTACGGGTTTTTCGGGCATCGACTACCTGGTCACCGACACGGACCCGGGACCCGATTGGCAGCAAGCCCTTGTTCGGGCGGGCGTAAAACTCCTGTTCCCTTAAAGAAAATCAATATAAAAGCCCGCATATTCTTTGACACACAGGCCGCAATATGGTATTATAGTTCATATACGCTACACCATGTCATATCAATGGCGTACTTTTTTTAAATTTTTTTAAAAAGTATAGGGGAATTTTCAGATTCAAAGAAGGAGGGCCTTACAATGAGCCAAGATTATCTTACCAACGAACACCTCGCCCTGATCGCGGATTTAAGCGAGGCGGCCAAAAATTCCTGTATGATAGACCCTTCGCTGTATGCGCAATACGAAGTCAAACGGGGTCTTCGGGACATCAGCGGACGGGGCGTGCTCGCTGGTTTAACCGAGATTGCGGAAGTGCATTCGTACATCATATCCGAAAACGAGATGGTCCCCTGCGAAGGAAAACTGTATTACCGCGGGATGGACATAGAGGAGATCACACGGGGTTTTTTTGAGGAGGGCCGGTTCGGCTACGAAGAAACCTGCTACCTCCTTTTGTTCGGCAAGCTCCCGTGCGCCGAAGAATTTGCGGTTTTCAACGAATTGCTCGGTAAATGCCGCTATATCCGCCACGATTTCGTCAGGGACATCATCATGAAAGCGCCCAGCCGCAGCATCATGAACGCCATCGCCCGCGGCGTGCTGACGCTGTACAGCTTTGACGACAATGCGGACGATACCTCTATCGAAAATGTGCTCAAGCAATCCATTGAGCTGATCGCGCGGTTCCCCCTGCTGGCCGTGTACGCATATCAGGCCTATTCCCATTACCATAAAAAAGAGAGCCTGTACATCCACAGCCCGCAGGAAAACCTAAGCACCGCCGAGAACATCCTGTACATGCTCCGGCCGGACAGCAAATACACCGATTTTGAAGCCAGGATACTGGACCTCGCGCTGGTGCTGCACGCCGAGCACGGCGGCGGCAACAACTCCACCTTCACCACCCATGTGGTCACCTCTTCGGGCACGGACACCTATTCCGCCATCGCCGCGGCCATGGGGTCCCTCAAAGGGCCCAAACACGGCGGCGCCAACATCAAGGTAGTGGAGATGATGGAAAACGTAAAGGAAAACATCTCCGACTGGAACGACGAAAAGGAAATCTCGTCCTACCTGGTGAAAATGCTGAATAAAGAGGCGTTCGACAAGTCCGGGCTGATCTACGGGATCGGGCACGCGGTCTATTCCCTTTCGGATCCCCGCGCCCTCATCTTCAAGCAGCACGTTGAAAGGCTGGCGACCGAGAAAGGCCTGGAGGACGAGTTCGCGCTGTATTCCAGGGTGGAGCGGCTCGCGCCCGAGATGATCTCGAAGGTGCGCAAGATGTACAAGGGCGTGAGCGCGAACATTGATTTTTATTCCGGGTTCGTATACCGCATGCTGGATCTTCCGTCCGAGATGTTCACCCCGATATTCGCGGTAGCCCGCATCACGGGCTGGTGCGCACACCGGATCGAAGAGATCGTAAACGGCGGCAAGATCATCCGCCCGGCGTACAAGAGCATCGCTGCCCACCGCCCCTATTTGCGTTTGGACGAAAGATAAAGGAACGAAAAACAAAAACGTCCCGGCTGATGCGGGACGTTTTTTTGTTTTTATTGTTCCAGGGGATATCTCCAGTTCTGTATGGACCCCATGTCGATCACATTTTTATATCCCATCTTCATCAGGGTCAGGCTTGCGATTTTGCTTCGAAAACCGCTCCCGCAGTAAACGAATATCTTTGTTTCCCTGTTTTGAACGGCCTGCCCGACCCGAAGCGGTATTTCGCCCAATGGGATGGATATGCTGCGCGGCACATGGCCCGCCTCGTACTCCTCTTCCGTCCGCACATCGATCGCAACGGCGAGCGGGTCGGCTTCCATCATGCTTTTCGCCGTTTCCGTATTTACCTTTGTGTACACCCGATCTTCCCCTCCTTTGTGCGCATATTCGCTCATTTTAGCTGTTATATTGTATTAACCGGTTCGCGTATGTGTTCCGTCACACAAGGGACAAAGCATAAAAAAAAGGCCGTTTCGGCCTTTTTTTTGTGAAAGGATATCCGTACGTCCTTTTATACGTTCAACACTTTTAAGCGGTTGGAGAAGATCATGTCGGCAACGATGGTGGCCGACCCGATGATGTTGGCCTGTTCGCCGAATTTCGCTTTGCAGACCGTAACGGTTTTGCTCCCCCTGGCCAGTACGCTTTTATTGACCTCGTCCTCCACATGTTTGAACAGGCTTGCACTAAGCGCGCTGCCCGCTCCCCCGATGATCACGCGGGAGGGATCCACGATATTCACCAGCCCGGTGATCGCGATCGCGAGCCGGTCCATGATGCCCAGCAGGACCTTCATGGCCGTTTCGTTTTTCGCGCAGAAATCATTGACTTCCCGTATCGATTTCAGTTCCGTTTTGCATTCCCGGTTCACCGTTTTGATGATATTGCGCCCGGAGGCGAATATCTCTATGCAGCCAACGTTCCCGCAGCCGCATTTGGGCCCGTTATAATCGATGGACATGTGACCGAACTCGCCCGCGAAGCCGCTCTTGCTCTGGAAAAGCTCCCCGCCCGAAATGATGCCCGCGCCCACGCCGTCGGTGATGCCGATATATACGAAATCATCAATGTTGATTCCAAAACCGTAGTATTTTTCGGCCAGTGCGCCCGCGCTCATGTCGTTGCGCACAAGAACGGGAAGCCCCGTCTTGCCCTCGATATATTTTTTCGCGCAGACATTGGTGATACCGTAGAAATTCGTCGGGTTCAAAATGACGCCCTTCTCGATATTCACCGGACCGATGGAAGATACCCCGAAACCAAGGATGCGCCTGTTGGTGCTTCCCGTGATCTCTTCCACCGCCTGCATCATCTTGGCCGTCAGCGTATCCGTCGTATCGTCTTCGCCCAGCGGATATTCGACCCGGAAGATCTCGTTTGCCTTGAGGTCCATCAGTATGCCCGTTATGTCTTCCCTGTTGATGCAGATCCCCGCTACCACAGGGGAATTCTTCGCAAGATCCACCTTCACCGGACGGCGGCCCACCATATTTTCCGTCGCCAGGTCCCGGACGTTGCATAAAAAACCGTTGTCAATAAGTCCGTTGATGATGTTGGAGAGCGTCATGCGCGTGAGGGAAGTCTCGTTGGACAGCCAGATGCGCGACACGTCCTTATGCGTGCAAATCAGCTTTATAACAAGCGACCGGTTGAATTCTTTGATCCCCAGGCTGTTAACACCGGAATTCTCCAAAATACCCCCCCTTCCGGCTGTTTTGTATACAGTATACTATATAGTATAACATTATCAGGCAAAATAATAAATCTATTTTATGAATGCCGTCTCCCTAAAAGGTTTGGCGGACGGCAGGACGGCATTTATTGCATATAAAAAACGCCTCGCATGTATCGGCCGCGCCGCTGCAATGCCAAGGCGTATCAAGCGTTTATCCGGGCCTGTTGCATACCTTAATCCGGTATCCGAACAGCCGCCCGCCGCAGTCTATTTTACCTCCGAACGCACGAACGCATCGTATTCGTCGGGTGAAAGCATGGCAACCCTGTCTTCTATCCCCGAGACCTCGATGATCCAGGCGTCGTACGGTTTTTGGTTGATAAGTTCGGGCTGGTCGGCCAGCGCGCCGTTTGTCGCGCTGATGGCGCCCGTCACCGGCATAAACATATCGGAAGCGGTCTTGACAGATTCGATGTCGGCCACGATGTCCCCGGCTGCGAATTCCTCCCCTTCGTTCGGAAGATTCACATAAACGATATCCCCCAGCTCGGATTGCGCAAAATCGGTGATGCCGATGAGCGCGACGTTGTCTTCCTTGAAATCGATCCATTCGTGCGTCCTGGTGTACAGCAGGTTCTTAGGAATGTTCATGCATATCCCTCCAGTAATTCTAAGTCTCATTAAAAAGGCGTACCGTCATTTTTCGCCTGCGCCGGGTCTTGATCCGCCGGCAATATTAGTATTTTCAAAAAAGCCGCAATGTCTTAATGGTAACTTATTACAATGCTTTGCTTATCCGTTTGACAATTCCATTATACTATTCTTTTTTAAAATGAAAAGTAAAAAAAGACAGGATTATAAAAAATATTATTTTCTCTTTTGTTCCATTTTACCGGTTTTCTTTTGATGCATTTACAATGATCAAATAAGACGAAAAGATAAGCGTAAAAAATCCCGCCTTGAAATGAGGCGGGATTTTCATTTTAAAAAACTATTCCACACTTTCGATCATATCCGGATACCATTCGGCGGCCTTTCGGATGCTTTTTTGCATGGGCATGCCCGGACCGGACATGGCGGTGATATGGTTGCAGACGTCCGGCTTTCCCGCATAAGGGGAGATTTTTAGGTCTGCGCCCACGCAGTCCACCAGGAAAGTCTGTCCTTCCAGGCAAACGAACCCTTTCACGCGGTAAGTGTCCTTAAGAAACATTAAGAGAAACCGCTCCAGCTGATAGCGGGTCATGGTGTCCTTTATCGTTATGGTCAGCTTGATAAGCCCCAGGTCCTTTAAGTGGCTGGCCGGCCCTTCCGTTGTCTTTTGTTCCCCCTGCAGCGCGGACAGCCATTCGGGCTTTATCTTTCCATAGGAAGTCCGGTGGATGACCGCGTCCGGACGCACGCCGCGCACCAGGTCTTCTGTCTCTTTGATCTGGCTTTCGGTTGCGATGTCCGTCTTGTTGACCAGCACCAGCCTTGCTTCGGCCAGCTGCTTTTTGCAGACGCGCGCGGTTTCGATCACTTTTTTTAAGTTCACCGCGTCCGCGATGCAGATGCCGCCCATATATTCGATGGACTTAAATTCGCCGCGCAGGGACAATATTCTTCGGATGGCGGAGGGGTCGGAAAGCCCGGAGGCCTCCACCAGGATATACTCGGGGTCCTGCGCCGCTGTCTTTACAAGCGCTTCCTCAAATTTATCCAGACGGCAGGTGCAGAAGATGGAGCCGCCCGCGATCTCCTCCACTCCGGCGGCGGCTTCAAAAAGCAGCGTTCCGTCGATCCCATCCCTGCCGAATTCGTTTACGATCACACGCAGGCGGTGTCCCGCGAGCAGGCCGATCAGGTTTTTTAAAAACGTCGTCTTGCCCGCGCCCAGAAATCCGGTGATCAGAACCAGGCGAATCATCTTACATCACCCCGTCAATGGCCTCTTTCAGCTCTTCCCTGCTGGGGATGACCGAAGAAAACTTCAAATTGCCGTTGATATAGATGGAGGGCAGATGCTGCACGCCCATCTTTTTGCAGCGGGCGATGTTTTCCTTCAATGTAAATTTGTATTCTGCCATGTCGATCCTCTCGCCGTAGCTGTCTTTGGCTTTCTGTGCGGCTTCCAACATATACCCACAGGCCGCGCAGGTAGCCGAATCCAGGGTGAACACTTCCACCAGGGGCTTTTCAAGATGCCCGTAATCGGGCAGCTCGACCTCGATCCCTTCGTCCACGGCCACATAGTTTTCGATCATCTTGCGTGTCTCTTCGGTCTGCCAGATGGCCTGCGCGACGCCGAACGCGTTTTCGGGCGGCACGGCGTAGGGCATGTCGCAGCCCGGCGCGACGATCAGGTTCTTCTTGCTGCCGACAGAGTCCAGCATGTCGATCACGTATTTCATGTTGTCCTGCTGGGTGCCGTGCAGCATAACGGTGGTCAGCGGAATATTGCCCCCGATGGTGATGTTGTATTTGTCCGTGATACTTTTGGCCGCAAGAATGTCCACATTCTCGTCGATGGAGATGGAATCGGGGCCCGTCTTGCACATGACTTCGATGTTCTTGGTCGCGTCCCCGCATACGAAGAAGGAGGAGAACACGCCTTTTTCACGTATGTAATTGAATATATCGGTGAAGGGTTCGGTTAAAAACGCTTCAAAATGCGCGGGCGATACCTGCGATACCAGCGGATCCACCACCGCGATGATATCCATGCCCGCCTCCACGTAATAGTCCGTTATCTTTTTGGCGACCTCAAGGCAATAGCCCAGCAGGTTTTTTACGTATTCGTCGTCGTCGTACATGTCCATGAAAATGTTGTTTCCGCGCAGATGGGAAGCCAGGGTAAAGGGGCCGCATATGAGGCCGTACAGTGCCGTTTTGTCCCCAACTTCCTTCTTCATCCGGCGCATGGCGCGAAGCACCATGGGCAGCCGGCCGTCTTCTTTTTCGGGCAGGGTGCACAGGCAGGGTATCTGGGTGGTTTCGGACAACGGATGCGTTTTGACCGAAGGCGGGCCGTCCTTGGCCCAGACCAGCTCGCATCCTAAAATCTCGGCTTCAATCTGCAGGTCGAACACCACCGGCTGGCCGTTCGGCTTATACAGCCGGTTGACCTCAATCAGCGCATGGACCAGTTTGTCCGCGTCCGTTAAAATCTCGGTCGCGTCGTACCCGGCCAGCCTTCCCGCATGGACGCCCGCAAAAGGCACCCACGGAACGTTTTTCATATCTTCATGCCGCAGCGCTGCAAAAAGCAGTTCTTTGGGGTTATTCATAAAAGTTAGCTCCTTTGACTGTTTGTTTTTATAAATCCATTATAGCAGCCGGTTCCCTTAAAATTTATGACAAATCTCTTGTTTTTTGAATTAAAACGCCTAGTTTGGCCTTGCCCGGCCGCAGAAGACGGATCGGCCCGCCTGCCATTCATATAATAGGATTCCTTTATGCCCAAACAAACAACCTGCCAAAAAATACATAAGAAACGCAAGAAAGCGGCCCTGCCCGAGGAGGACCGCTTTTTATCTGCCTTTTTTCAGCCTTCCAGAGCGGCCAGCCTGTTTTGCACGTCCCCGGTGTCGGACAGATAATAGCAGACGCCCCCTATCGTCCGGTACTCGCCCGCGATCACCTTGTAATCCAGGTCCTCAGTATCGCACCTATCGGTCAGGCTGAAAAGCGCCACCATCTGGGAAAAATTCAAATTAGTCCTTGTATACTGCATGGCAAAATTGAAGAGCGCGGTGGAATACCTAAGGCCGCCCTTCGCCTTGAACTGCTTTAAAAGGCTTACCAGAAACTCCTCGTGGTGCCGCGCACGCATGAGGTCCCCGCCCACGTCGTACCGGTTTTGCAAAAAAAGCTTCACATTGGATGAATCCAGCATGACCACCTCGCCCTTGCTGCCCAGGTCCGGAAAATCAACATCCAGCTCGACCGGGACGCCCCCGAACGCGTCGGTCAGCTGCGGGATGTTCTGCAAATCGATGGAAACGTAATAATCAACGGGTACACGTATCCCGCCGGCGTCGCTCAGGTAATCGCCCACCGCCCGCATCGCGTTGATCGCGCCGTATTTATCCGGCCCCCCGCCGTAGGAATACGCGTGGTTGATCTTGGTCAGTACCCGCTCGGTGGGCTTTCCGTCTCCGTCCACGTGGTAAACGTACGTTTGTGTGTCCCGCGGTATGCTGGTCAGATACATTTTCTCTTTTCCTGTGTCGATCGTGCACAGCATCACCATGTCGCTCCGCCACCCCTGATTCTGCGCCACCCGCTTATCGTCCGAATCGATGCCCAAAAGCAGTATGTTGACGGTATTGCTTTCCCCCAGCACCTTTTCGGTTGCCATCGGCTGCGCGCCGGCAGCGCCGGGAGCCTCTGCGCCCGCGCCGGGCGCGGGCAGATCCGCGGCGCTTTCCCCCGCCGCCTCCTTCACGAAGGCCGCCGCCGGGTCATACCAGGAATGCAGGATCATCAGCCCGAAAACAACCAGCGTGACACTCAGCCCCGCGAGCGCGACCCATAGCGCATATTTTTTCAGGAAGGGACCCTTCGTTTTTTCGTTTTTCACAGCGTCACTCACACACCTCTTTTATATTGTCCGCAACGGCGGCCGGCTGGCGCGGCGGCGGGGCTTCGTCCCTGAATGTTTCTATGTATCTTTTCAGCACCTCTTTGACGTTTTCATCGCTCCGGATGCAGCGCATAAGCCGGCTGACCATCCGGTGCACGCAGTCCATCCCCACGTCTTTCGGATGGGTAACGAAAATCTTTTCGTTTTCGGTTTTTAAAATGCCCTCTTCCTCCACCAGAAGCTCTTCAAACAGTTTTTCCCCCGGCCGAAGCCCGGTATAGGCGATCTTGATGTCCACATCGGGGCGCAGCCCCGCAATCTCGATCATCCGGCGCGCCAGGCTGTCTATTTTAACCGGGCTGCCCATATCCAGCACGAACAGCTCCCCGCCCTTTGCATAGGACATGGTCTGAAGAACCAGGGAGACCGCCTCGCTGATGCTCATAAAATACCGTATGATGTCCGGATGGGTCACGGTCACCGGTCCGCCCGTGCTGATCTGACGCCGAAACTGCACCACCACGCTCCCGTTGGACCCCAGAACGTTGCCGAAGCGCACCGCCACAAAATCGGTTTTGGGGCATTCCCCCTGCATGGCCCGGACGATCAGTTCGGCCGCGCGTTTGGTGGCCCCCATGATGCTGGATGGATTGACCGCCTTGTCGGTGGAGATGAGCAGGAATTTTTTCACTTCGTATTTCGCGGCCATCCGCGCCAGCATATAGGTGCCCATAATGTTGTTTTGCACCGCTTCTTTGGGGCAAGCTTCCATCAGGGGCACGTGCTTATAGGCCGCAGCATGGAAAACCAGGTCTATCCTGCAGCACTTAAAAAGCCGTTCCATCTCGGGTTCGTTCAGCACCGAGCAGATCCGCACTTCCAGCGCCGAATGCCCGGCCAGACCGTAGCCGTCCAGCAGTTCCTTGTACAGGTCATAGGTGCTGTTCTCGTAAATATCCACGATTACCAGCTTTTCGGGGCCGAACCGCATGATCTGCCTGCACAGTTCGGACCCGATGGAACCGCCGCCCCCCGTGACCATCACCCGCCTGCCGGATATCAGGTCGCAGATGGCGCGGATGTCCGTCCTGTATTCCTGCCGCCCGATCAGATCGCCGATACTGGGTGAAAACAGGTCCTCCACCTTGAGCGCGCCCATCCGCTGGTCCAGATGCGGGATCACGCGGACGCGGCATTTCGTCTGCCTGCAAAAACCCAGTATCCTCCTGAGTTCGGAGGGGTTCGCCGAAGGAATGGCGATGATGATATCCTCCACCTGCAGGGCACAGGCGATATTCGGGATTTCCGCGCACGCGCCCAGCACTTTCACGCCGTGCAGCACCTGCCCGGTTTTGGCCTTATCGTCGTCCGCCATGCCCACGATGCGCACCGGGCTTTCCCACCGGGTGTTTTCATAATTCTGCAGCAGCAGCGCGGCGGCCTGTCCCGCCCCGACGATCAGTACGTTCTTTTTGCTTTCCCTGTCCTCGCCGCTCAGCGCTTCGAAGCGGTCCATATAGCATTTCAGCTTGTTTTTGATGTTGCCCCGCACACGGATAGCCCACATGAAAAAGGCGATCAGAAAGAGATTCAAAAAATAAAACGAAAAGGAAAAAAGCGTTTCCGTCAGGTTGCCCAGGACCACCGCGGCCGCCATGAAAATGAAGACCGCTGTGAATATCCGCATCAGCCCGCTCACGGATACGAACTGCCACATCTGCCGGTATATGCGGAACAACGCATTCACCGCGATGATAAGGGGCAGGGCATAGCAAAGGTAATTGGCCATTTGGCCGAGTATGTGGGGAGACAATGCCCCCCTTTGCGTAATCAGAAGCGCCGCCGCCGCGGAAAAAATAATTGAGATTGTATCCCCGCAGATCTCCAAAACCAGTTTTTTACGTTTATGTCCTGCCGTCTTCATTCTCCTGTAACCCGCTTAAATCAGAATTTTGCTTTAAAACCGGCCGCGCCGCCAAGGCGGGAGCCCCAACTTTCCGCCTGCCTGTAAGCCGCCCGTATATACGGACCCCTTCGATCGGGCGAATGCATGTCCGTCGCGATATAGTCGGCCAACCCGTTTTGTATGAGCTTTTTGGCAAACCGCATGGCCCGCGGCCCGTTTTCTTTGGTGACACTCCCCGCGTTGAGCTGCAGTTTCACGCCTTTTTCTTTCAGACTTTTAATAAAGGCAATGTCATGGCGCAGATAATCATACCGTTCGGGATGTGCCAAAACGGGCGTGATGCCAAACGTTCCCAGCATATAGACCGCTTCATTCAAACAGGCGGGCAGCCTGTAAAAATCCAGTTCAAAGAGCATGTGCGGACGCCCGCCCATGTCAAAGCTTAAGTTTCCTATGTCTTTGTAATCCAGAAGACGTTCGCAAACTAGCACCTCAAAACCAAGCATGAGCCGCATGGGCAGGCACCGGCCATACAGCCCTTCTTTCAGGCGCTCCATGGCCTCCCGCGCCCGTCCGATCAGCTCGCCGTACCCTTTTTCGGCATGCGGTGTGCAGACGATGGTGCGTATGCCTTCCCCATAGGCGATCTTTGCCATCATGAATGATTCGTCCATGGTCCTGGCGCCGTCGTCCAGGGCGGGCAATATATGCGTATGGATATCCACTGCCTGGCTATAGATCATTGATGTTCTCCAAAAAACACTGTATAATTCTGCTGGCATGTCCTTTTATTATGCTATCCCATTATAGGCAGCGGATTTTGAAAATGGTGTCGCATGAAAAAGCGTAGAATTGCCTATATTTTGGTTGTTTTTTTGTTGTTTTGATTGTACGTGGAGCATTTTGGTATATTTTCAAGTATTTTCTGCCTGTTTAAAAAAAGGGGGATGTGCAATTTTTTCGTGTTTTCTGCTTAATCTTTCCAATGCGCCCGAAGCGCCGCCTGCATAAACCCGGCGGCATTGAAATAAACTTATAACAAAAAAAGCACGGGCCGGAGGGGTCCTTCCATGTTCCCTGGGTCCCCTTTCTGCCCGTGCTTTTCGCCATCATGCGTTCAATTAAAAAATTGTGGTTTTTCCTTTGTGTAACCTTTCACTTCCACCCCAAAAAGCAGGTTTTTCGGGGACCCCGGTTTTTCTAAAAAGAAAGGTTGCATCATAAACATTTTATAAAAACAAAAGCAAACTGACCGCCATGAGTCCCATACCGGCCACCAGCCCGTATATGGCAAGATGGCCTTTTCCGTACTCCCGCGCGGTGGGCAGCAGTTCGTCCAGCGAAATAAACACCATAATGCCTGCCACCGCGGCGAAGACGATGCCGAACATCATGCCGTTCATGAAGGGCATTAATATGAGATACCCGACTATTGCGGCCGCCGGCTCGGCCAGCCCCGATAAAAAGGAGTACCAGAACGCTTTTTTCCGGTTTCCCGTCGCGTAAAATATGGGGACGGAAATCGCGATCCCTTCGGGTATATTATGGATGGCGATCGCGACCACGATGGGAATGGCGATGGACGGCGCCTGCAGCCCGGATATAAAGGTGGCGAGGCCCTCCGGGAAATTATGGATGGCAACGGCCAGAGCGGTAAACAGCCCCATCCTGAGCAGCTTGGAATGCTCCATGCCCGCCGGATGCGTTTCCTGTTTCATCTGTTTGGAAATATGGTGCGGGTTTTTTTCGTCCGGGATCAGCCGGTCGATCAGCCCGATCACCGCTATGCCCCCGAAAAACGCGGCCACCGTGACCCAGGAGCCCGGCTTCATTCCCAGTTCGGCAACCAGGGATTCCCTTGCCTTGAAGAATATCTCGATCATGGATACATAAATCATCACCCCGGCCGAAAAGCCAAGGCTGACCGAGAGAAACCTGGCATTCGTTTTTTTTGAAAAGAACGCGATCGCGCTGCCGATACCGGTGCTCAAACCCGCAATAACGGTCAGTCCAAAGGCAAACAAAACGTTGTCCATAATTCCCTCCCGCTGGTTTCTTTATTGTCTTTTATAGATTATAGCATAAGTATGGTTTTTCTTCCTTTTCTTTTTTTGAAAAAATAAGGCGATAAAAAAGGCTCTCTCGCTTTTTGAGACAGCCTTTTTCAAATCGCTCAGTCCCCCGCGGGGATGTTGAATATCTTGTCTTTCCTTCCCTCGTAGGGCGCTTTGATGAGCAGGGGCTTTAAGTACGCCGCCACTTTTTCCACGCCGTCGCCCACGCTCATGGTCACGTCCTCATGCTCGTAGGAGAGCACGTAATCGTAGCCAACCAGCGAAAGTTCGGTCAGTACCTTTTTCCAGGGCACGTCGCCCCAGCCGGGGATACGGAAACGGAAGGATTTGTCCAGCCGCTGCCAGTCGCCGTGCATCAGCACGCCGCCCATCTGGATGTTGTGCTCCACCACCTCCGCGTCCTTGGCATGCACATGGAAGATGCGGCTGCCCAGAACGTCTATGAAGTTCTCCACCTTGAGGCCGAGGTAGGTTAAGTTGGCGGGGTCCAGGTTGAACCCGAACGCCGGGTGGTTATGAAGGAGCTCCAGCGCGCGCTTTGCCGTATGGATGTCGTAGATGATGTTGTTGGGGTGCGGTTCCATCGCAAACTTTACGCCGTATTCCATACATTTATCCAGAATGGGGGTAAAGCGTTCCACGAAGGCCTTTTCCTGCTCGGCCCATCCCGTACCGTTGGGGAAGGGGAAGTACCGCCCGAAGTTGGCAATCCCGGTAAACCCGTTTACAACCGGGCATTCCAGCGCGTTGGCCGCCTGCGCCGATTTCACGAGGCTGTCCGTGCCGTATTTGATCTTTTCTTCCTTCGTCCCTTTGAACAGGGCATCGGTTTCCTCGTTGCAGCCTAAAATCAGCATGGAATCCGCATGGTTGGAAAGCGCGGAGATACCCAGCCCGTAGGACGCCGCCATTTTTTTAAGCCCCGCCGCCCCGCCGGAAATGATTTCATCACAGTCAAGCTGCCCGTTTCCGATGTAGGACGGGATCTCCAGCATCTCATACCCGTTTTCGCTCGCGACCCTGGCTACTTCCTCCAGGGAAAGGTGCGCCAGGTTCGCCGTAAAAAACCCCAGTTTCATATCCTTTTACCTCCGTTTATTATCTTTCCTATATCAGGTGTGCTTTTCCTTGAGCATCCCTTCGCTCTTCCGTGCCTCTATCAGCACATTGGTGTAATATTTGTTGTATGTGCAGCAGCCGATGGGGCGCTGGCGGATCAGAAGCTCGATGCAGTTGTCGCACAGCGTGCACCATTTGATTTCGTCCTCCCGTCCTTCGGCGAGTTTTTGGGGCAGCAGCGGGTCGGCGTAGGACTGCCGTCCCAGCGCGATCATGTCCACCTTGCCCTCTTTTATGAATTTGGAGCCGAAGGCGAACAGGGAGCTGTCCTCGTGTTCCACGGCCAGCAGGCCGTTCTTCCCGTTTCGGAACACCGAATAATTGGAGCCGATGATCACCGTTTCTCTCTTCACCGCCTCTTTCATGGCCTTGGCCCAGGTGGGATGCAGGTAAGCGAAATACGGCGCGTTTTTCTCGGCCTGGGTAACGGCCAGGGTGATGGACGGGCTGCCGCCCGACTGCACGAAATACTGCGCGCCCCGCTCCTCCAGTCCACGGATGAGGGCGATGGGCTCGGTTAAATCGATGATGGGGGAATCCGGCCCCTCGGTGCCGAAGCCGCCGGGGAACCCTTCCCATGCGGATATTTTGGAGCCGATTAAAAAGTTCTTGTCGTTCACTTCTTTTTGTATCCGCTCATACAGGTCGTACGCGAAACGGCTGCGGTTTTCCCAGCTGCCGCCGTACTTCCACTTGCGGTCGTTGTAGGGCCGGAGGACCTGCGACCCCAGATACCCGTGGCACAGCTTTAAGTCGATGCCGTCCGCCCCCGCGTCCGCCGCTATTTTTGCAGCCAGCACGAACCGGTCCATGATGGCGTCCACTTCCTCCTCGGATAAAATGTCCCCGCCGAACCCGGGCAGGGGTTTGACCGTCACCCGGCGGGAAAACGCCGGATTGGAAAGCTCGCCCGCATGCGTAAGCTGGAATACGAAAAGCGCGTCCGGATTGATTTCCTTTAACTTGCCCACGAACGTTTGGAGCGGTTTAGCATTGCGCGGCATGATCTCCAGCTGATTGAGGCGCGAGCGGCTTTCGCCCGTGATGGTGATTGCCTCCAGGGTGATCATCCCCGCCCCGCCCCTAAAAAGGTTCTCATACCGCTGATAGGTCAGGTCGGAAGGGTTTCCTTCCCTGTCCGCGTCCGTGCATTCCATGGCCTGGATAAAAAACCGGTTTTTGGCCGTACGCGTCCCCACCCTGACGGGGGAAAGCAATATGTCCTTGTAATCTTTTAGCATCTACCTATCTCCTGTTTGTACTTATTTGTGAAAATAAAATTTTTCCTTTAAGTCCGGAACCACGAATACCTTCACCAGGTCGGGGTCGCGCCTGAGTTCCTTCAAGGCCCATTCAAGCTCGGACAGCGGAACGGCCAGCGAAAACATGGGCGCCGGAACGATGCGCTTGTACGCAAGCAGCCGGATGGCTTCCCCCCAGTTGTTGCCGATGCCCGCGCAGGACCCGCTCACCTTTTTTTCGCCCAGAACAAACTCGTAGGGTTCGAGCGCGGCCGTGTCCCCCTGTGCGGAGATGCCGAAAGCCTCCAGCTTGCCGCCCCGCCTAAGCATCTTGAACGCCTGCTCGTATGTCCTGGTGGTCCCCACGGCTTCGATCACATAATCCGCGCCTATCCCGTCCGTGATCTCCATCACCCGCTGCATGGGGTCTTCCCTGCGGTAGTCGATGGTGATGTCCGCGCCCATCTGCCGCGCCATTTCAAGCCGCGCCTCGCTGTCGCCGATCACGATCACCGGCGCACAGCCCCGCCATTTGGCCAGCGCGGCGTGCAGTATCCCCAGCCCGCAGCCGATCACCACCACGCTGGATGCGATCTTTGCGTCCATGCGCTTGGAGGCGTGCAGGGTGGCCGTCAGCGGCTCCACGAAAGCCGCCGTGTAATCGTCCATGTCGTCCGGCAGTTTATAGCAGTTCGCCGCCGGCGCGGCCACATATTCCGCAAATCCGCCGTTGGTATGTATCCCGAGCTGGGTGAAAGACGTGCACAAAAGGCCGTCCCCCCGCCGGCAGAAATAGCAGGTCCCGCAGGTCAGGCAGATATCCGCCGCCACGCGGTCGCCTTCCTTAAATCCGGAAACCTTGCTTCCCACCGAGGCGATCTCGCCCCAGAACTCGTGCCCCGTGATCAGCGGCAGCTTTTCGCTCGCGTATTTGCCGGTGTATATGCTCCAGTCCGATCCGCAGATACCGCAGACTTTTATTTTGATCAGCACCTCGTCCTCCGCGATTCGGGGAACAGGCACGTCCATGTATTCCATCACATACGGTTCTTTCACAACCTGGGCTTTCATCATCTTTTTCATATTTTTCTCCTTTCAGCTTCCGCTGTTAAATCGCGTCTCTCCCTGTGTCGAAGACGGGGAGATTCATATTTGTTTTATTAAAATGCGCTTTGCATTCAAAAAATATCAAAACAGCAGCCTGTCCGCGCTACAGATTTTCCGCCATGAGATCCCCGATCTCGTATAAGCGTTCGTTCACCTGCCTGTACACATCCAGTATTTTGTTGTATTCGCCCTGTGTTTTTGCGTCCGGCGTCTTTATTCCGATCAGCTTGTGGATGGAATCGATGGGCGTAAAATCCTTCCAAAAGCCTGCGCCCACCGCGGCCAGCGCGGCCGCGCCCAGCGAACCGGCGTCCTGCCCCACCGAGGTCTCCAGAATCTCAAGGCCGTAGATGTCCGCGAACATCTGCCGCCAGAGCGGGCTCTTTCCGCCGCCGCCCACAATGAGCATCTGCCCCGAAACCGGGGACATTTCCTTTAAACGGTCGAGAGCAATGCGCAGGCTTAAGGCGATGCCTTCCATTGCGGAACGGATAAGGTCCTCGCGGGTGTGCTTTAAGTCGAGGCCGATATAGGCCCCGCGAACGCTGGGCGTCCTGTCCGAACCGCTGCCTCCGGCAAGGGAGGGATTGAACAGCAGTTTGCCCGCTCCGACGGGCGATTTTGCGGCCTCGGCGTTCATGAGGACATACGGGTCTTCTTCTCCGGTGAGCATATCCCGGCATATCTGGTTGCGCACCCACTGAAAGGACGATCCCGCCGCAAAAATAGAAGTGGCGGAAGCGTACATGCCGGGGATAACGTGCGCGAAAACAAAGGGCCTGAGCGCCTCGTCCAGTATGGGTTTGTGCGAAGTCACCGCGATCCAGGAGGAAGACCCCAGGGAGGTGTACACCCTTCCGTCCTTTATCCCGCGCGCGCCCAGCGCCATGCAGGAATTGTCCACGCCCCCGCACGCTACCTTTGCGCGCCGCGACAGCCCGGTCGCCCGCGCCGCATCCGGCGTGAGCGTGCCGATGATATGCGTTGCGGGCACGATTTCGGGGAACATGGTTTTGGAAAAACCGAATTCCCCCAGCAGGCCGCCGTCATACCCGTTTTTTGCAAGATCGTAAAATCCGCTGCCCGACGCGTAGGACGGGTCGGTCGCAATCCGCCCCGTGAGGCGATAGTTGATGTAATCCTTTGTGCCCAGCACCACCGCGATTTTTTTAAACATGTCCGGCATATTTTCCCTGTACCAGAGCAGCTTAAACGCGGTGTACAGGTGGGCGGGAAAGCCGTTCCCGGTTTTCATGTACCAGGCGGCTTCGCCGCGGCCCGCGAAAAATTCCTTTGCCTGTTTCTCCGCGCGCATGTCCGACCATATGGGCGTTGCGGATAAAAGAAGTTCTCCGCCGGCGTCCAGGGGGACCACCCCCAGGCTGTGGCCGGATATTGCAAGCGCGGCAATGGTTTTTGGATCGATTTTCGGGGCGGCAAGCAGCGTTTTTGTGGCCTCAATAAAGGAATCCCACCAATCGTCCGGGCGTTGTTCGTGCCGGCCCGCATGGGGGTACAACGTATCGTAGGGCTGAAAAGCGGAGGCGATCGATTCTCCCTGCGCAGTGTACAGGGAGACCTTGATTCCTCCGGTGCCGAAATCGTATGCGATCAGATGGTCCTGCATGGATAGGTTCTCCTTAGCGTTTTAAACAACCGGCCAAAACCGCTTCCGGCCGGCTGATATTTTGATCATACTGTGTATGCTGCTCTATACGTCCATCCCGTCCGGATGTTTTTCGCACTCCGCAATAATGTCCATCGCGTCCGCATACCCCACGCCGAAACGGGTCACGCCCATTTTGAACATTGCAAGGACGGTATCAAGCCCCCGTATGCCGCCCGAAGCCTTGATCTTCAAACGGTCGCCGATCTGGTTTTTAATGACTTCGATATGGCGGAGGGTGGTGGGCTTTCCGGCAATCCAGCCCGTGCCCGTCTTTATGTAGGCGGCGCCCGCGTTCTCCGCGATCCTGCAGGCCTCGGCAATCTGCCCGTCGGTCAGGGTCATCACTTCAATAATGGTTTTAATGGGCCGTCCCTCCGCCGCGCCGATCACCTTTTTGATGTCGTCTTCGGCTTCCTTGTAGCGACCCGAGCGGATCCATCCTATGTTCATCACCGCGTCGATCTCGTCCGCGCCCATATCGATACACTCACGCATTTCGAACACCTTGGTCGCGGTGGTAACGCCCCCGCCCGGGAACCCCACCGGGCAGCCGACCATCACGTCCGGGTCGCTGTCCAGCAATTCCCTGGCGAAGGGCACGTTGGATGGCAGCACGTGCGCGCAGATAAATTTGTATTTCGACGCCGCTTCGGCCATCTTAAGGATGTCGTCCCAGTTCATGTAGGACCGCACGCAGCTGATGTCTATCATTCTTGCGATATCTTTGGTGAACAGTTTCATGTGATTCCCCTTTAAAAAAAATATTTCTTTGCGTTAAGCGGCTAAACCGTACCCCGTAAATAAAATTATATCATAATAATAAAGATTATCAATACGCTACCGCTTATTTATGATTTCTTTTCGTTTTTACAGGCATGGTTGTCATATGTTGTTGTTTTAAATCAGATGAAACAACCGCACGACCGCCGTAAGCAGCATACAGACAGCTATGCCGGTGGCGGTGGGCACTAGAAAACCAGCCGCCGTCCATTTTACGCTCTGCGTCTCCTTTTTGATGGTGAGGCAGGTGGTCGCGCAGGGCCAGTGCATCAGGGAAAACAACATCACATTCACGGCGGTGAGCCAGGTCCATCCGTTGGAAACCAAAAGGCCCCGCAGCGCGCCCATATTGTCCATCTCCAACAGGCTTCCCGTCGCAAGGTAGCTCATGATGATGATGGGCACCACGATCTCGTTTGCGGGAAACCCCAGAATAAACGCCATAATGATGTACCCGTCCATGCCCATGAGACGTGCGAACGGGTCTAAAAAGGCCGCGCACTGCGCCAGCACCGAAACGCCGCCCATATCGATGTTGGCCAGCAGCCAGATCACGATTCCCGCCGGCGCGGCCACCGTAACGGCCCGCCCCAGCACGAAGAGCGTCCGGTCGAACAACGAACGGAGAAGGACCCTGCCGATCTGCGGCTTGCGGTAAGGGGGGAGCTCCAGCGAAAAACCGGAGGGCACGCCCCTGAGTATGGTTTTTGAAAGCACTTTGGAGATCAAAAGCGTCATCATAACCCCCAGGATGATCACGCCGGTCAAAATGGCGGTGGACGCAAGGGATTGAAAGGGGCCGGCCGCCGCCCCCGCGAAGAACATGGTGATGATGGCGATCAGCGTTGGAAACCTACCGTTGCAGGGCACAAAATTGTTGGTGAGGGTGGCGATCAGCCTTTCCCTGGGCGAATCGATGATCCGGCAGCCAATCACCCCGGCCGCGTTGCACCCGAACCCCATGCACATGGTGAGCGCCTGTTTGCCGCACGCGCAGGCTTTTTTAAAAAAATTGTCAAGATTGAAGGCCACGCGGGGCAGATACCCCAGGTCTTCCATCAGCGTAAACAGGGGGAAGAAGATGGCCATGGGAGGCAGCATCACCGACACCACCCACGCGAGCGTGCGGTAGGCACCCAAAACCAGCAATTCATTTACCCAGGGCGCGGCGCCGGTCCAGGCAAAAAATGACGACAGCCCATCTTCCAGCCAAAATAAAAAATCCCCGATGTACTTGGAAGGGATGTTCGCCCCCTCCAGTGTGATCCAGAAAACACCCAGCAGCAGCAATGCCATAACGGGGATACCGAAGCGTTTGGACGTCAGGATTTTGTCAATTTTCCGGTCCGCGCCGTTGTAGTCCTTCTTTTTAAAGGCAACGGCCCCCCGGGCAATCTCCTCCGCCCGCTTCACCAGGCTTTTAACGATGCTGTCCCGCAGCGCGTCCGCGTCCAGCCCTTTTTTCGTAAGCGCCTCTTTTTGCGCGGCCACGCATGCGGCCAGCGCATTGTTTTCATGCAGGCAGGCGCCCGTATGTTTTTCGATGGAGGCGATCAGCGTTTCGTCCCCTTCCAGCAGTTTGACGGCCGCCCACCGCGGGTCGATCGTATCTTTAAGCAGGGGCTCCAGTACTTTTAGTACTTCATCCGCCGCCCTCTCGATCGCCGGGTCGTACGCTGCGCGCGCGGGCCGGGTACGGGCGCGGTCCGCCGCCGCGCCCACCGCGTCCATCAGCGCGTTAAGCCCTTCCTTACGGACCGCGCTGGTCCCCACCACCGGCACCCCCAGCCGCCTGGCGAGCAGGGGTAAATCCACCGTGATCCCCTTGCGCCCCGCTTCGTCCATCAGATTGACGCACACCACTACCCTGCCCGTAATCTCCAGCGTCTGCAGCACCAGGTTCAAATTGCGCTCCACGCAGGTCGCGTCCACCACGATCACCGTCGCGTCGGGCCGGCCGAACAGGATAAAATCGCGCGCGACCTCCTCCTCCGCGGAATTCGCCATCAGCGAATACGTCCCGGGGATATCCACCAATATGAACTTGCGGTTTTTATGTATATAGACGCCCTGCGCGCTCCCCACCGTCTTGCCCGGCCAGTTGCCGGTGTGCTGATTGAGGCCCGTCAGGGCGTTGAACACCGTGCTTTTGCCCACGTTCGGGTTACCGCCCAGCGCGACCACCTTTTCTTCCGCCGCTTTCTCGATTTTTAATTCATCCTTAAGTATTCCGGTTCCCATCGACTTGCCGGTCAGACCCATCCGACTGCCCTCCTTTTTTTTGCTTACAGGGCCTCCACCAGTATGGTTGAGGCCACGTCCGACCGCAGGGCGATCACCGCGCCCCGTATCAAATAAGCCACCGGATCCCCGGAAGGGCTTTTATGGAGGGATTCCACCACCGTATCGCTTATCAGCCCCAGGTCCAGCATCCGCCTGCGCACGGGCCCCTGTGCCGTCAGCTTTTTTACCCTGCATTTCCAACCGGCCGGCAAGTCGCAGAGCGCCATTTCTTTTTTTTCCATATCGTATACCTCCGGTTTGCTTTTTAGATTCGGGAAAAAATTTTTCCTGCCCTAAAGTATGATAAATACTTCCGCGGCGTGACCAATATAATGATACAGAAGAAAGAAAATCGGTGGGTTTGAAATGAACGATGATTTTTACACGGTCCGCGGGTATGAAATGAAAAACTACAACAAAAACACGCTCACCGCTTCCATGGAGGATTATCTGGAGATGATCTCGCGGGAATGCGCGGCGCGTCCTTTTATCCGCGTCAACGAACTCGCGCAGCGTTTGAACGTGAAAGACTCCTCCGCAACCAAAATGGTGCAGAAGCTGGGGAACCTGGGGTATGTGGACTACCAGAAATACGGGATGGTCACCCTGACGGTCAAAGGCAGGGAACTGGGCGCGTTTTTGCTTGAAAGGCACACCCTGCTGGAAAAATTCCTGTCCTTCATCGGCTGCACGGAAGACGCCCTCAAACAGACCGAACTTATCGAGCACAACATCAGCCCGGACACGCTTAAAAACATAGAGCTGCTTTACGGTTTTTTAAATGAGAACAGGGATGTGCTGAAAAAATACCATTCTTATAAAAAAGCAAAAATACATACAAAGCAAGCACGGGAGTAGGCATTCCCCTGCTTCCATGGCGATTCTTTTAAATTTTATCTGCCGCTGACTGCAAGTTTTCTAACGTCCTTTGACACCTTTATAATCGCGATGAAAATTACATACATCTCCAGCCTTCCAAGAAACATGCCCGCAGTCATTGTCCACAAAGCCAGCGGCGGCATACCCGGCGCAGTGATAAGCAATTATAATTTCTTGGTTCCAAAGTCCAATATATATATTTTATATTTCTTCTTATTTATATCTGCAAATCATGATATAATATATTTGGAATATGGGTTAAAACGCACTTGATTCTTTACACCGCGCGCCTTTAAATATAAGGTTTAAGGAGACGGTTCACATGAAGATACTGACTGTGGGTCCGGTTGACCCTGTAAAGTTAAAAGAAACCATTGCATCCGTCCAAAACGATCCCCTCATTGGTTTGAAAGGCATCTACGAAAAAAGATCACACAAAGTCATTCTTTCGGAAAGCACTTTTTATCTTTTGAACGACAAATACAAACTCGCCGCGGCGCTGGAACTGGGCAGACCCATTTTAATGGAATCGCACAAAATGCTCTTTAAAAAGGATATAGAAGATTCGGACGCGGCTCCTTTTGCCGGACGCATACCCGACAGTTCCTTTCCCGTATCCATCAAAAGGATTATCGATACGGTCGAATGGACGGGCACACAATACGACGCCCGGTTGTTTCAATTCACTTTGAAAAAGATACGGTATTGAGCCTAAGCCTGCCGGCTTTGAATGGTATACGCTGCTCGACGCATATATTAAAATACCATATTGCATTATAGAGGCTATCCTAGTAGAATAAATTGAAAACATTTGTTTTTGGTTCATGCGGTTTTGCCGCGGGCTTTATGGACGGGGTCCCCGAAAAGCCGCGAGACTTTTTTAAGATGTTATTAGGATGGTGATCATATCAATTCGGTATTAAATATTGCGATTGACATATTTGCCCTGGCGGTATTGTTTGTTATTTTCTTTAATGACTATCGCTGGAATAAAGAATATTTGTACGAACAAAGACTTTTCAGGGCGCTGCTTTATACAAACATCCTGATCATTGCCTTTGACATTTTCATGTGGCTTTTGGACGGCAGATCCGGTCTTTACCTGCGGGAAACATATCTGGCCGTGACCGGAATTTATTATATACTGAATCCTCTGATCTGTTTCATATGGTATCTGTATGTGGATTATTTCATATACAGGAGTGAAACGCATTTAAAGAAAGTATTTATTCCCATGGCCGTCCCGGTAGGAATCAATCTGGTTTTGGGCATACTCAGCATCTTTTATAATCTGTATTTTTACATCGACAGCACCAATACGTATCACCGGGGAAGCTTTTTCAACTTAATGGCGGCCATCGCTTTCTTTTATATTGTTTACGCTTTCACCGTTATCATCATCAAGCGCAAGACGATCTCCCGGCGGGATTTGGTCCCGCTGCTTTTTTTCGCCGTCCCGCCCTTCATAGGCGCTGTTTTTCAGACGATGTATTACGGCATTTCGCTCATCTGGCCCTGCGTGACGATTTCTATACTGATCGTTTATATCAACATACAAAACGACCAGCTGCACAAAGATTATCTGACCGGCCTTTTCAACCGGCGGCAGTTGGACCATTATCTTCAGTTTGCGCTGCAGGATTTCGGCGAGGGCCTGCTGGCCGGCATTATGATCGACATCAATTCCTTCAAAATGATCAACGACGTCTACGGGCACGGCGTCGGCGACGACGCTCTGCAGCATACGGCCGATATCTTGAAAAAATCCTTTCGGAAAAATGATTTTATCGCAAGATACGGTGGAGATGAATTTATCGTTCTGGCCTTTTTACAGAAAGAAGACGACCTTGATATAGCGATCAAACGCCTTAAGGCAAACGTCAATAAATTCAACCGGCAAAATATCGTACCGTGTGTCATCAGCCTGAGCATGGGATACGGCTTTTATTCCGGCCATTCAAAATCGTCATTCACGGAATTTTTAAAACATCTGGATGATTTAATGTACCAGGATAAGTCGAACCAAATCATCCAGTGACGCATCAGTCCGGCTTCAAATACAATAAAAAAACGCAGCTCCCCATTAAAACACGGGAACTGCGGTATTAAACACCTGTTATGGCTTTATGTCATGGGCGTTCGTTTCTTTTACGATGTAAATCGGCCGGCCTTTGATTTCAATATACGACTTCGCGATATACTGCCCCGCGATCCCCGTGCATAACAGCTGGATGCCGCCCACAAAAAAGACGATGCACGCAAGCGCCGGCCATCCCGCCACCGGGTCTCCCCAGATGAGCGTTTTTACAATGATCACAATAATCATGATCACGGATATGATAAACAAAATGATTCCCACAAAGGAAGCGATTGCCAGCGGCGCCGTTGAAAAGGCGGCCAGCCCGTCCAGCGAATACAAAAAGAGCTTCCAGAAAGACCATTTGGTCTCCCCCTCTTTTCTCGCGACATTTTCAAATTCGATCCATTTTGTCCTGAAACCCACCCATTCAAAAATGCCCTTGGAAAAACGGTTGTATTCTTTCATGCTTAAAACGGCGTCCGCCATTTGCCGGGACATCAGCCGGAAATCCCTTGCGCCCTCCACCAGTTTCAGATTGGACACCCTGTTGATCATTTTATAAAAGAGCCGGGCAGAAGCCGAGCGGATCAGGGATTCGCCCTTCCTGTCTTTCCGCCTGGTCGCCACGCAGTCGTATTCCCCGCTTTGGACGGCATCGTACATTTCGGGTATGAGCGAAGGCGGGTCCTGCAGGTCCGCGTCCATAACGGCCACGTATTCGCCCGCCGCTTTTTCAAGACCGGCAAACATCGCCGCTTCTTTTCCAAAATTCCGGGAAAACGAATAATACCGTACACGCCTGTCTTTTTGCGCAAACGACCGCAGCAAAGATAAGGTTCCGTCCGTGGAACCGTCGTCAATGAACAGCAGTTCGAAATCGACCGCAGTCATTTTCCCGGCCACTTCCGTGATTGCCGAAAAAAAATGCGGCAGAACCTTCTCTTCATTAAAGCAGGGGACTACAACCGATATCAACGTCATTTTTTGTTTCCTTATTCAAGTCTGTTTTCCAGAATTTATTTCTAACAAAATAATAGTAATCCATTTGCGGTTATTTGTCAATTTCGATTAAAACCCGTAAAACGGCGCCGCCCTGTCCTGTTTTTCCGCAATCACCAGCATTTCAAAGTCTTCGGCGGACAGCGGACGCTCCCTGGAAAACGCGCCGAGCCTGGCCCCGTAAATGCAAATTTTTTTAAATCCCAGCGTTTTCAGCAGCCAGGTGATTTCGCTGGGCACGTAATATCTTTCATTGCTTATGATTTCCTTTTGGTTGCCGAAATCGTCCGTAATGGTTGCCGCGCCGTACTCCCGGAACGTCATCAGGTCGAACGAATGGCCGCTAAAGCTTTCGCCCTCCAGGGATGAAGCGGCGCAGAACTTCTGGACGGAGTGGTGCAGCGGGAACAAGCCGTTTAAGGTGGTAAAAATTAATTTTCCGTTATCCTTTAAGGCATTGGCCGCGTTCTTTAAGATCTCAAAATTCATTTCATCCGTCTCCATCAGGGAAAACCCCCCTTCACAAAGCATAATGGCCGCGTCGAATTCATTTTCAAAAGGCAGCTCCCTTGCATCGAGCTTTTTAAAATCGATATGCAGGCCTTGCCTTTCCGCCTTTTCCCTTGCGCGCGCAAGCTGGGAATCGGACAGGTCGATCCCGACCACCGTATAGCCCCGTTTTGCAAGTTCTATGGTGTGCCTCCCCGTGCCGCATCCGATGTCCAGTATTGTAAGAGATTTGTCGCGGCCGAGTTCTGCTTCAATAAAATCGCATTCGCCCGCCGTTCCCTGCGTATAGACCTCTTCGTCATATTTCTTCGCGTAGTTTTCAAACAGTGTTTCGTACCATTGCTTCATCATTAACAACCCCTTTTTATTCAATCATATAAGAAATTATATACCCAACCTCTCAATAGGCGCAACCGGAAATGCTTTTTAGGGGTAAAAAAAGAACGCCCGGAAATTCAGGCGTCCTAACTTTTTACGGCCGCATTACAGGCGGTCGTCTTTGTCGATGTCAAACTTGCTTTTTCTCTCTTTTTCGGCTTCGCTGTAGTCTTTTCCAAATTCATAGTTTAACGATTCGCGTTTTCTGGGGTACTCGTCCCTGTGCAAGGCTTTGTCGAAGATTCTGTAAAAGGTAAGCGCCCAAATTCCGGAAAGCCCGATAATAACATAAATAATGCGCGAAACGACTCCGGCCTGTCCTCCGAAAATCGCGGCTACCAGGTCAAACTGGAATACGCCGATCAAAAGCCAGTTCAAAGCGCCGATTATAATCAATGTCAGTACAGTTTTATTCATTATTTTATCTCCTTTCATTACGTATAGTTAGTATAACCACAAAAAAGGAGAAATGAGTGGAAAAAATTTGCTTGGTTTCCTGTTGTTTTAAATGCGGCATAAAATGGTATGAATGAATTTAAAGAGGTGTCTTTAGAAATGAAAAAAATATTGACGGTACTTTTTTGTGTTTTAATACTATTCGTACTTATAGGTTGCAATTTAAAAGAAACCAAAACTATTAAGAATGATACGCCCATATACAACAACGGTGAGATTTGCGGCGCGCCCGAAGTGAAGTATTGAAATCCTTAGGGGATTTTCCGCTCGTTTCGTTATCTCCCGCCGCTTCGCGGCGCTCGCCCCACTTCGCTACGGATTCGCGGTTCAGTCGGCGGTGCTCCTTCCCGCTCGTCTCGTGCTCAGTGAGAACTGCGTTCCCTACTCTCCACCCCAAAAAGTAATACTTTTTGGGGACCCCGGTTTCCGCCTTTGGGCGGCGGTCGTTCCGTATTCCCTGTTTTCGGGGTTCGAATCCCCGCCTTAACCATCAACGTGCTTGGCAGCTCGTTTTCTCCCGCCGCTTTGCGGCGCTCGCCCCACTTCGCTATGGGCTCGCACTTCGCGGCAGTATTCCTTTTAACCCTGCGCTCGTGCTTGCCTCATGCTCAGTGAATACTACACTCCCTTCATCGCCCACCGGGCGCGGTCGTTCCGTATTCCCTGTTTACGGGGTTCGAATCCCCGGGGTCAATAAAAAAAGTGCCGTGCGCTGTGCGCACAACACTTTTTTGGTGACCCCAAGGGGATTCGAACCCCTGTAGCAGGCGTGAGAGGCCTGAGTCTTAACCGCTTGACCATGGGGCCACATACTATAAAAACAGCTATATTAGCTTACTAAATATAGCCGTTTTTGTCAACCTGTAATACAAATAATATGGCTTCAAATATATGTTACTGTGCTCAAACTCCCCAAGGGGATTTTTCCGCTGCGCTGTCTCCCGCCGCTAAAGCGGCGCTCGCCCCACTTCGCTATGGATTCACGCTTCGCGTTAGAATTTCTCTTAGTGCTGCGCTCGCGCTCTTCTCATGCTCAGTGAGCTTCCGCCTCGCTTCATCACGCCCCGCGTGCGCTCGGCTCCGCTCTCTGTAGCAGGCGTGAGAGGCCTTAAGTCTTAACCGCTTGACCATGGGGCCACATACTATAAAAACAGCTATATTAGCTTACTAAATATAGCCGTTTTTGTCAACCTGTAATACAAATAATATGGCTTCAAATATATGTTACTGTGCTCAAACTCCCCAAGGGGATTTTTCCGCTGCGCTGTCTCCCGCCGCTAAAGCGGCGCTCGCCCCACTTCGCTATGGATTCACGCTTCGCGTCAGTATTCCTTTTTGCCATGGTACCAATGAAAAGCGGCTATATTCATTTACTAAATATAGCCGCCCCAGTCAAGACTAAATATTGGAACTGTAATAATCGCCCCGGCGGTAATCGTACACCGCGCTTTCGCTGTAGGCGTCCAGGCTTTCCAGCGCCTTGCCCGTACCGATGGCCACGCAGGATATCGCGTCCTCGGCCACATAGCAGGGTATCTTGGTGCGCTCGGTCAGCAACCTGTCCAGCCCGTAGAGCAGGGACCCGCCGCCCGTCATGCAGATGCCGTTCTCCGCGATGTCCGCCGTCAGTTCGGGCGGGGTGCGTTCCAGAACGCCGTGGATGGTCTCCATGATCCTGTTCAATGGCTCCTGCATGGCTTCTATGGTCTCGTTGGAGCTGATGGTGATGGTCTTGGGCAGCCCGGAGATCAGGTTGCGCCCCGTCACTTCCATGTACGCTTCTTCCTTCCGCGGGAATGCCGAACCGATGTTGATCTTGATTTCTTCGGCCGTCCGCTCACCAATCAGCATGTTGTATTTTTTCTTTATATATCTTGCAATGGCTTCGTCAAATTTATCGCCCGCCACCTTGATGGAATCGCTGATCACCGCTCCGCCGAGCGAGATGACCGCAACGTCCGCCGTGCCGCCGCCGATATCCAGCACCATGTTCCCCTGCGGAACGCTGATGTCGATCCCTGCGCCGATGGCCGCGGCAATGGGCTCCTCTATCAGGCAGGTATGCCTTGCGCCCGCTTCCTCGGTCGCTTCGATCACCGAGCGTTTTTCAACTTCGGTCACGCCGCTGGGCACGCATACCACCACGCGCGGTTTGAAAAACAGCCGCCTGCCGATGACCTTGTTCAAAAAATATCTGAGCATCCGCTCGGTATCGTGAAAATTGGAGATCACGCCTTCACGCAGCGGCCGTACCGCAACGATGTTTCCGGGCGTCCTTCCCAGCATGATCCGCGCTTCTTCGCCTACCGCCAGCATCCGGCCCGAAAGCTTGTCCACGGCAACCACAGAGGGCTCCCGCAGAACGATTCCCTTCCCGCGGACGTACACCAGCACGCTTGCTGTTCCGAGGTCTATACCAATATCGTTAAAACTCATATTAAACCATGCCATTATTCTATCTCCTACATACATTTGATTTATGTCTTAAGCTATACTGAGTCAATCTATATACTACTACACATTAAATGATATTTCAACTTATATTTTGCGCTCCATTGCAAACGCGCCCGGCAGGGCATTAGTGTACTATTTATAATAATACACATGCTAAATAATGTTTATACTTTGCGCTTTTTCAGGTATTTGATCTGCGTCGCCTTTCCGCCGCGCAGATGCCGTTCCGCCTTGTTTTTCTGTAACACGCGCCGCACTTCCCTGGCCAGCACCGGGTTGATCTCGCAGAGCCGCTGGGAAACATCCTTGTGGATCGTGCTTTTGCTCACCCCGAATATCTTTGAAGTCCCGCGGACCGTGTCCCCGGTTTCAACAATGTACTCCGCCAGCCGCATCACCCTGAGCTCAATATATTCCTTCATCTTAACCCACCTCCATACATGATATGTATGTTTCATAGGAGAAGGAATATGACTATTCGTCCCATTTTATTGCATACGGCTTTCGCCGTCTTAAAAAACAAAAAACCTCCCGCCGTACGGCGGGAGGCGATTGGCTGTATTTGTTTTATCTCTTTCCGTAGGTCATGGTGGTGTCGAACATGGCTTCGATGTTCTCCACCTTGGCGTCGTCGATCATCGTGCCGCTGTCCATGATGAAGCCGCCGCCCGGCGCGCAGGTGTCGATCAGCATTTTGCAGTAGTCTACGACTTCCTGTTTCTCCCCGTAGGTCAGCATCACCGCCGGCACGTCGCCCATGATGCACGAGTGTCCGCCCAGCGACTTCTTGGCCGCCTGCATGTCCGTATATTCGAACGAGAAGACGCATTTGCCCGGCGGCACTTCCTTTAAGTATTCCAAACGGCTGTTGTAAGCGCCTTCCACATAGATCACGGGGGTAAGGCCCGCGTCGGCCACCGCCGTAATGTGTTTGAGCAGGGAAGGCCAGTAGAATTTTTTGAACTGCTCGTCGCTCATGAACGCGTCCACGCCCTTGTGCAGCCAATACCATACGAAGGGCGTCGCCTGGCCCGAACAACCCGCGATTGTGTCTTTAATCGCGAACTCGGTGACCACGTCGATCAGGCGCAGGAGTTCCTCCGGATGGTCGTACATGTCCATCAGTATCTCCACCGTGCCCCGCATGGAGTCCCCGATCATGTCGAAGGGCGCGTACGCGAATCCCGCGTACAGCAGCGGTATGCCGAATTTTTCTTTCATACGCTGGCGGTATCCGCCCAGGTCCACGAACCAGTCCATCAGGTGCTTGCCGGTCTCGACCAGCGCCTCTAAGGACGCGATCACTTCGGGGTCCGAGAAGGCCGCGAATTCGCCCATGTGTCCAAACCACATGGAATTGCGGAAGTCGATTTTAGAAAGGCCCGAAAGTTTGGAAAAACTCCGGGGAATCCATTTGTTCATCATGAACTTGGTGATGTCGAATATGGCTTCCTCGTATTCGTCGCCCTTCATGTATTCGCCTTCGATATACTGGTACATGGTATTGGGGTCTTCAATGTGCTTGCCCGGCCACCGAAACCACGTAATCCCCGAACTTTCCATATAATCCGTGGGGTAAAACAATATCGGGTCCCACCCCAGGTCCGGTTTGAAGTGGTCGTAAAATATATCGTAGGCCTGCG
>Ga0351882_1056_pt1 | contig 38243 bp, 27 predicted proteins | sample BONcelFGM3001F13_FD_206762 | JGI IMG/M metagenome (GOLD analysis project Ga0351882, IMG submission 206762) | Enriched cells from coal bed in the Powder River Basin, Montana, United States - BONCAT cells FGM rep3 HSBNCT.FGM.300.1.F13 ... | reverse complement strand
AACTACAACCTAAAACATTAAGCCATGAAAGCATTAAAAAGTTTATTGCTTTTAGCAATTTTAGCACTTACCTTGAATGCCGGCGCCCAGGAAGTTAATGTGAATATTACAGACAATTCAAACTATTCGGGCCTTTATGAAGTCAATTTATACGTAATAGACACCTACACGCAAAATATATGTATTGTGGCGCAAAAGAAGAATGTTACAATTAGTGGATACCCATTCGGTTCTACGGAAATAAATCTAACATGCGTAAATCTTGTCAGTGATCAAATAGATCGCTATCGCTATATTGCGCATGTGGCACGACAAAGTGCTTCAGGCAGTGGTCAGAACTGGACACCACTGCTGGATACGGGAGAAATGTGGGGTGATTACTCTATTTATGTTACGCTAAACTAACTATTGAATGTTCCGCTGTATTATATTTCTGGGATTGATTCTTTTGGGTGCAACCGTTTATCCACAGAAAGAATACAGCAACTGGTATTTTGGTAAGCACTGCGCACTGACTTTTAATAATGGTTACCCGGAGTCTCTGCCCGAGGGAAATAATATGCATGATGGCGCTTCAATTAGCGACTCCTTGGGCAATTTGCTTTTCTATACCGATGGCCAAGTGGTATATGACCGCCAAAACAGGCCAACTCCTAACGGAGGTGGGTTATTTGGTGGACATATAGCCTCACAAGGAACTTTAATTGTCAAGTTACCATTGAGTAATCACTTATATTACTTGTTTAATGTATTTCCACAAACTATTCTAGATAGTATTCCTGGCACCGGATTATCTTATTCGGTGTTCGATATTTACCTGAACAATGGATTTGGGGATATAATAGCAGATAAAAAAAATATTCCTATTTACCTGCCCTTATCCGGATATGCTCTGAGTAAGATTACAACCGTCAGACATAAAAATAACAGGGATATATGGATTGTAACCCGCAATTATCCCGGTAATAATTTCTATTCTTATCTACTTACACCAGAGGAATTAAGCACTGTAGGCATTCTGAGTCAGAGCTTTTTCAATCTCTCCACTACTAACCCTTCTGATAAATATTTTGGTGAAGTAAGTATCAGCCCTGATGGTTCCAAAATGGCAGCTGCATATGCCCCTATAGACAACATTGAATTTGGCTCATTTAATACAGAATCTGGAAAATTTTATCCATTGTTCATTTTTCAGCCTGATACAACATGCGGTTCACCACTTGGCACTAGATCTCCGGCAGGCCTGGAGTTTTCTCCAGATTCAAAGCTTTTGTATATGAGCCATTTTTATGGTAGTATTGATTATTATGAATGTTCCAAAATACATCAGTTTGATGTATCTGTAGCTGATTCTGCCCTTGTTAAGCAATCTGAGTATATTGTTGGCATCGGCATAGTAGGAGGTCTTCAGACAGGCCCTGACGGAAAAATCTACGGGGGCTTGTTTGGCGATAACACCCTTAGTGTTATTAATAATCCTAATCAAAAGGGCATTTTTTGCAATTATTCCTTTCGCTCAGTCCCTCTTGGCACAGGCAACAGGGAGTATCGGTGGGGTTTACCCCAAATGCTTCAAAAATACTTCTCTTATATCAATTACGCTGCAGCTTGTATAAATCAACCCACCCTTTTCACTCCCAATATATATCCGGTGCCTGACAGTGTGTACTGGAACTTTGGTGATGTACCATCAGGAGTCAATGATACCTCCACATCTCTTAATTCTTCTCATGTCTATCATACTCCCGGAGATTATCCTGTTACCCTAATTTCTTACTGGCCGGGCGGCAGGTCTGATACTTCTGTTAAAGTGATTTCTGTTTTACCGGCTCCTTTCCCCAATATTGGTGATTCAGCATTTATCTGTAAGGGCGATTCCGTTACATTTGAGTCTGATGTCTTTGAATCATACTTTTGGAGTAGTGGTGATACAACACGTTCGATCACCGTGGCTGATACCGGTACATATTGGATTGAGGTTACCAACAATCTTGGTTGCATAGGAAGAGATACTGTCAGGGTTGAGCATTTCCCTGCTCCTGTTTTGGGTGATTCAGTGCTTATTTCACCAACAGCATGTAATGGCAGTACAGGAGCCATTAGAGAATTAACCATTACGGGTGTAGAACCTGTTTCAGTCTGGTGGCTGGATTCTTATAATAATGTTGTTGGCACTACGCTCGATATATACAACCTCCCTGCCGACTGGTACGCTCTTTGGGCAATGGATGGACGTGGATGTACCAATTTCATTCAAAAGTATTATGTTCCCGATGCAGGGAATGTACTTATCCAGTCAGTTGATCATGAGCCTTCGTTCTGCGACAATAACAATGGCTCAATCACTATTACAGCCGTAACAGGTTTGGGTGATATGCTTGCTTACTCTATACGCCAGGATGTGTGGCTTACCAATGAAGGTCAGTTTACCAATCTGGAGCCCGGCGAATATGTTGTAAAAGTTCGGGTTATCGACAGTACCGGATGTCAGGCAGTTTGGCCTGATCATATTACCATTTCTAACGAACCCGGGCCTGTGGTTGACACCAGTACCGAACCTGAGACTGGTAACAACCAGGATGGCACTGTTACCCTCACTGCAGATGGTTTTGGTAATTTAACCTACATCCTTTATGGAATAGTTCAGGATACAGGGTACTTCACCGGACTTGCTTCAGGTACTTACTATTACGAAGTGATTGACCAAAACGGCTGTTTTACCGCAGATAGTGTTACGGTTGGGCGTATTCAGGGATTTATTCTCTCGGCAATTGCCGGCAACGATACCATTTGTTTCTCGCCACAATTGCTTACAATTCCAGTTGAGGTTACCAATTTTAACGGGGTGAAAGCATTTGAAATTAGCCTGCGTTATGATGCCACAAAAGTAGCCTGTCAAAACTATACCGGATTAAACAATCAATTGGATGGATTGACAATTGAAGTGTTCCCCGCTCTTGAACGGGTTGTGGCCTGGTGGACAGGCTCTTCCCCTGTTACTTTTTCAGCAACAGAACAGTTGTTTGAACTGGTATTTACAGCTAATGATACCGGTACCAGTCAGTTGGCGTGGGATCAGGCTGGGTTAAGCTGGTTTGAAGGAGAGAACGGGATGCTTGATAATGTTGAGTATTCAATTGGCGAAATGCAGGTTAATCCACCTGCCGGCATCAGCGTTAATCATTCAACGGTTTGCTGTGAAGGCGGAATACTCACCATTGCACCATCAGTAGCAGGCACCCAACCTATTACATATCAATGGCAATTACCCGATGGCGGCACCGATAACAGGGATATGTTTATAAGTTTTGATGCGCGGCAGGAAAACTCAGGGAACTATGCTATTAAAATCACAGATGCACTCGGATGCCAGGATTCCATTATTGTAAATGCACGGGTAATCCCCCTGCCCACCGCCAACTTCCCTGCCGTCAACCCTACTCAGGATACCATCTACTACGAACAAACATTTCTGCTCGAAGCCACACCCGGCTATGCTTCTTATGAATGGAATACCGGCGACACCACTTACTTTATCACCGGCACAGAAGAAGGCAACTACTCAGTCATAATTAAAACAGAGGAAGGCTGCACCACCATTGATTCCGCATACCTGAAGGATATATACATGCCCTTTTATTTTAATGTCCCCAACGCCTTCACCCCCAACGGTGACGGACTGAACGACACTTTCCGCCCCGTTGCCACCGGCGATCTGATTCGTCAGTTCAGCATGGTAACCTACAACCGCTGGGGGCAGATGATCTTTGAAACCACCAACCCCGCAGAGGGCTGGGATGGGAAGGATGCTCCGGCGGGAGTTTATGGCTGGGTGATCAGCTATTCGGATTATATGGGTAAATTGTTTAAAATGAAAGGTGGAGTGACTTTAATCCGATAGCTTAGATCTAATGAGTAATGCAGAAATATGCTAATTTTTCAACCTGCATGCTTTACTCGCTCAATGGAGTAAAGGATAAATAACGGTAGTCTGATAGGCGGGCTAGTCAGCAAATCAAACTATTATCAAATTAACCAAAACTCAATATTACCTTTGTGTTAATTTCAAATTTATAATAGTATTTCATCGAAGTTTTTATTACTTTTGGGTTTCGTTTTTAAACCTTACCCGTTTATGAACCTGCAATACCCTACCGAGAGTATTTATCTACTGCCCATTTGCAGTATAATTACCAATTCTGGGGGTTACAAATTCCATAACTTCGGCTGTCTTTCTTGCCCGCGATGCATTTATAGCCTTTACGTTATAAATGGCCGCTTTATAGGATACAAAAGAAGATTCCCGCCTAGGGTTGGCTTATAAGCATAGATTCTTAACAAAATGTATTTTTAACCAAAATTTCTGAAAAATGAAAAAAATTGCTTTATTACTTGCTGTTTCAGTTCTTACTCTTACTGGATTTTGTCAATTCTATGTACCTGTAACGCTTACAGGCGATTGTGTTTACCCGCAAACGGGTACTTTTTATGGAGTACATGTCAAGGTATATCAAGGTACGACACTAATGGCTGAGGGTTATGCAACATCCTTAACAACTACTAGCCAATTTACAGTTGAAATCCCTGAATTTTGCATTGTTGACAATATAAAAATCTATAAAATTGTTGTAGATGCACTAAAAGGATATATAAGTCCATACTCATTGATATGTAGAGGAACATTTGTAAATTCTGAACTGGTATCTTGTCAGGATTTTGTAACTGGTGTTGGTATTCAACAAGTTTCCTTAGAATAGTTAATCAATGAAAAAGCAAATTATCATTTGGTTTATCACCGTGCTGCTTTTTGAACTTAATTTATACGCCCAAAATCAGGCAAATACCTGGTACTTTGGTTATATGAATGGCCTGGATTTTAATTCAGGTTATCCTGAATATTTACCTGATTGCCCTCGATGGTTAGGTTTTACTACCAGCGTTTCTGACACAAATGGTAATTTGCTTTTTTTTACTGATGGACAAACTGTATGGAACAAGGACCGGGAGGTAATGCAAAACGGGGATGGCCTTCATGGAGATTGGATAATACGTCAACCCGCTGTAATATGCAATGACCCTGGGAACCCCGAAAGATATTATTTATTTACAGTAGGCTCCCTGGATGTTTATAAAGGTCTCGAATACAATATTATTGACATGTCCCTTGATAATGGCAGAGGTGCAATAATTGAGAAAAACGTTGTTGTTTCTTCCGGTCAATTTGCAAAGCATAAAATTACCGCAGTCCGGCAGGCTAATAACCATGATTGGTGGATTATAACCCGTTTTCAAGAGCCAAACAATCCAAATGCCTGAGCCAGTTTTAGTCTTACCTCCTCCGGATTAAATCCTGTGCCTATTATTAGCCCGGCTTACCATTTAAACACAATGCAATGCGGGCCTGTGAAGGTTTCACATGATCGGAAGAAACTCATTTCTGTTCAAACTGGCAATGCAAATAGTCACGGAAGTTTTGACGTTTGTGATTTTGATAAAAACACAGGAATAATTTCTCACAGGTTTCATATTAAAGAACATTGTGATGCTTGTTTTGGTATCTATGGCATGGAGATGTCTCCCGATTCCAAACTCCTTTACATTTCTTTTGATGCGCTTCATCTTGTACCCCCAAACCAACATTTTACTTTTATTTATCAATATGATCTGACAATTACAGATTCACTCGACTTTCTAAATTCCAGGCTGACAGTTAGTACGAATAGCAGTGCAAGCGATTTGCAGCTCGCCCCCGATGGGAAAATTTACGTAACAACTACTGCACTTGATCCTTTGCAAGGAAGATATATCGGGGCCATACATAATGTGTGGAAGCGGGGTATTTTTTGTAATTATGAGATATCTTCAGTTGAAGTTGGAACACCAAATAATAATTTTATATCAACTATCCCCTCTTTTCCTTCCGAACTGCTTTACCGCTTCGTTTGGCAAGGCGGACCCTGCGCCAAAACCCCCATTACTTTCCGCCATCGCTTTATCCCTGAACCCGACAGCATCGTCTGGGATTTTGGAGATGGTGCCACTTCAACAGATTTTAACCCCACACATATTTTCAACTCAGGTGGTAACTTTGAAGTTCATGCTCATGTGGTATATCCGGATGGAAGAATTGAAGAAACTTCACGCGAAGTTGAAGTACTGGCTGCTCCTGAACCTGATTTGGGCGATGATATCCTGATGTGTTCAAATGCCTCCATTGAGCTTGATGCAGGCTCGGGTTTTATACAATATGTCTGGAACGAACAATTTCCTCCCGGAAACCAGTTTTATACAGTTACCGATACCGGTTATTACAGGGTCAGGGTTAAAAATGACCTGAATTGTTTTGGCTATGACACGGTACATGTAGCTTTGCACCCTTCAGTTTTCCTCGATATTTCACAGGCTGAAATTTCCAACACCACCTGTAACAACAGCACCGGTGCCATCAGGGGAATCCTGGTTTCACCGGCGGCCATCATTGAATGGAGAGATGGTAGCGGCAATCTGGCAGGATCAGATATTGATATAACAGGGCTTCCTGTGGGCAATTACTTACTTACCATTATTGACACAACAGGCTGCATAACTGAAGTTCTGCCTGCTTTTACCATAAACAATACGGATTCAGACCTTATCATTCAGGATGCTGTTCCATCAGATGCATCGTGTGGACAGGCCAATGGAAGCGTTGTTGTTAAAACATCTGTGTTCAGCGATCTGCTGCAATACTCAATCGACGATGGCAATACCTGGCACGACAACCTGGGCATTTTCCAGAATGTACTTCCCGGCCCTTGCATGGTAAGGGTAAAAGATATCCAGGGTTGTGTAGCCGTTTACGATAACAATCCGGTTTGGGTGGTTGATTCAGGTGGCCCGGTGGTGACATTTTCTGGATCAACACCGGCAATGGGTAGCAATGCCGATGGAACCATAACCATTACAGCTACCGGCGACAGTCTGTTCTATCAGTTAAATGGAGGAACAGCACAGGATACCGGCTACTTTGAAGGACTTGCCCCTGACTTGTATTACATAACAATTACAGACAAATTCGGGTGTGATACAACTGTATCGGTACTTGTAATCTCTGAAACAGGATATCAGTTATCAGCCCTGGCTGGTGGCGACCGCCAATGCCTGCGAAAGATGGCAACTTCTGTGCTTAAGGTTAGCAATCTTAACGGTGTAAAAGACTTTAAAGCAACGATACTCTTTAACAGTCTTCTGCTCGACTGTGTCGGTTATGACCAGCAGTTCCATGACGACCTCACGGTAACAGAGTTTCCTGACCGCATTGAGCTTGAATGGCACGGAGTTGCACCTCTGACTTTAAATGATACGGTAAGTCTGGTGCATTTGATATTTGAAACAAAGCTCACAGGCGTCGCTGACATCAGTTGGGATGTGACCGGCAGCAGCTATTTCAGAGATGAAAATGGAATAAACATACCCTGCACTCCAATTGATGACGGGGAGATTATGATCAGCGATCCGCCCGTGGTGGTAACCAACGGTGATCAGCGAAAATGCGAAGAAGAGTTCGCAGTTATTTCGGCTGATGCTTTTCATGGAGTTCCGCCATACACACATGAATGGATTCTACCCGACGGCACAGTAAACAACGAATCATCTATCTGGTTATTCAACGTGGGGGCACAAAATGCCGGTGAATATATCATTAAGGTGACCGACCATTATAACTGTGTGGCGAAAGATACAGTCAGACTGGTTGTAATACCACCTCCTTCGGCCAACATTCCAAATGACACCATTCCCTTCGAACAACAGTTTACCCTCGAAGCCACGCCTGGCTACTTCAGCTATCAATGGAATACCGGCGATACCACCTACTACATAACCGGCACCGAAGAAGGCAGCTACTCAGTTATTATTCAGACCGAGGAAGGCTGCACCACCATTGATTCCGCTTACCTGAAGGATGTTTATATGCCCTTCTACTTTAATGTTCCCAACGCCTTCACCCCCAACAACGACGGTCTGAACGACACCTTCCGGCCGTTTGCTACAGGCGATCTGATTCGTCAGTTCAGCATGGTAATCTACAACCGCTGGGGGCAGATGATCTTCGAAACCAACAACCCGGCCGAGGGCTGGGATGGGAAGGATGCTCCGGCGGGGGTTTATGGTTGGGTGATCAGTTATTCGGATATGGTGGGGAAGGTTGTAAAGATGCGGGGGAGTGTGATGTTGGTTAAGTGAAAAGATCAATAAGGACGCAACTATCCGGAAATTCCGGACAGTTCAGCAAGTTGGGGAAAAGTAGGGATTAAATGCAATGGGCTGCATATAATGGAACTGACTTTATGTTGTTTTCAAATCCGAAGTTCTTTTTTGAAATACGAATCGCATAGGGTGATTTATATTTCTCAACAAATATCCCTAAACTCCTTGATCGGGTTCTGAAACCTTTTTTTATTTCTACCGGTATAACACCATCTTCCAGTTGAAGAACGAAATCTACTTCTGCTTTCCCATCACTTTGCCAATAAAACAGATCATATCCTTTGGTCGCAAAAACCTGCGCCACATAATTTTCAGTCATGGCTCGAAGAAAAGTATTGTCAACTTCTACCGGCAACAATATAGTTTGTAATGGTAACTTCGACCGCAGTGTGAGAATTCCGATATCGGCCATATACAGTTTGAAGTTTATGAGATCTGCATAGGCATTAATCGGAACAAAACCATGCTCCAGGCGCTGACATTTAAGCGCAATCCCCGCAAGAATGATCCATTCAATTGCTTCTCCGAAAATAGTGGCAGTTCCACCTCTCTGAACTACTTTGTATTGGAATTTTGCGTTTTCTTTAGCCAATTGTGCCGGAATTGAATTGTAACATGCTCTTATTTTTATACTTGTTGACGAGTCAGCATATTTTGCCATATCGGCTACATATTCATTGAGAATATTATTTTGAATAGTTTGTATTTTGACAAAGCTTTCTGAATCAACAAAAGCTACAATTACAGCTGGCATACCGCCTGTAATAAAGTACTTATAGTACATCTCAAGCGCAACATTATGCAGGGCTTCAGGGAATACTTCATTTCCGGAATAATGCAACCGAATCTCTTCTGCCAGTTTTCCCATATTCATTGCCCATAAAAACTCCTCAAAATCGAGCGGGTACATATTAATTTCATCAACCTTCCCTACAGGAAATGAATATTTTTCCCTGTTAATTGCAACACCATGCAATGAACCGGCAGCAATTACATGGTGTTCGGGCAACTGTTCTAAAAAGTATTTTAAGGAAGTCAGTGCCCTTTCGCAAACCTGTATTTCATCGAAAAAGATTAGAGTTTTGCCAGATTTAATCTCCATCATCTTAACAGCCTCAACGTATTGGATAATTTTTTTTGGAGACATTTCTGTTTCAATAAATTGACACAAGTTAGTTTCAATCTCCATATTCATGTACACAACATTTTCATAATGCTCTTTGCCAAACTCTTCTATGATATATGTTTTACCAACCTGTCTGGCTCCATTGATGATTAAAGGCATTCTGCGCGGGCTGTTTTTCCAGTCAATCAAAGACTGGGTTATTTTTCTTTTCATAAAGACAAAATTTACTACAAATTTACCAATAAGTTCCAAAAAGTCAAATAAATTTGATTTTTTGGAACTTAACAACAATCAAGTGTCCAAAATCGAATATAACCCAGATACCAGTAACAGTGTAATTTTAATGACAATCAACACCTTTCTATAGGTGCTGCCAACGCCTTCACCCCCAACAACGACGGCCTGAACGACACCTTCCGGCAGGTTGTTGATTACGAAAAGGTGCGTATGTTCAGCATGGTAATTTACAACCGCTGGGGGCAACTGATCTTCGAAACATCCAATCCGACAGAAGGTTGGGATGGGAAGGATGCACCGGCGGGGGTGTATAGCTGGGTGATCAGTTATTCGGACACGGTGGGGAAAGTTGTGAAGATGAGGGGGAGTGTGACGGTGGTTAGGTAAATACTACAAATCAGCCATCATTTTTAATACAAAAACCCGAACATCCAGATCGGAACCTTATTCCCAAAACCCACTTCAATATTATCAGCAGCTACAAGGTATTTTTGTAAATGCTTAACCTGTGCGGCAGTTTTATTCCTGCCTCCGACTTCTATAGTCAAATCACCTGTTAAGAAGTCGCCATCGTTACTTGCAAAAACCTCTCTACCTGAATTGATCAATTGGTTTAGAACGAAGGTTTCCCTGATATTACCAACATCAGGTTGCTCCTGGAGGACGTATGAAAGGTTTGAATTTTCAAGGTATATCTTCTCAGGTTTTTGTAAAGTAGAAACCCCTTTACCTTCAAAAGAAAGTGTATTAAGCAATCCGGCATCACGCAACCTGTAAATATATTGATATACACTATCTCGGCTCAGATCAAGCTTAGAAGCAATCGCAGCAATATTGGGTTTAAATGGCACCGATTGAGAAATTACACCCAGAAGTTTTTTAATCTTGTACGCAGTTCCTGAATTATACGACGCAACATAGGCCATATCAGTATCAACAATTGCATTGATGATGCCGTTGAGCTTCATTTTATATGTTTGAACCCCCTCAGCAATAATGGGTAAGTAACCGTATTCCAGATATTTCCGGAATTCAGGAAGTGGCTTTATTTCACTTGCCACATAATTAGAAAAATCAACATGTGCCTTCAGCATGTCCTCCAAACTTATAAAAGGCAGCTCAATTTTGTCCCTGAATAAAATATATTCTCTGAAAGAAAGTCCGGTAAGCAGGTATGATACTACCCGTCGGCTTATATCAGCTTCTCCTCTGTATATATCAAGCGCAGATGATGCGGTAAATACAACTTTTAATTCAGGCAATCCATCATAGATATTCTTCAACTCTCTCGACCATCCGGTATATTTGTGCACTTCATCAATAAATAAATACTTACCCCCACGCTTATTCCATTCATTTGCTGTCTCATATAAAGAATTGGAATAAAACCAGGTATGGTCAGCCGTAATATAAAGCGCTTCATTTAAGTCAAGGTCATACTTAAGATGCTGAAGGATTAAGGTTGTCTTCCCTGATCCCCGTGGCCCCTTGATGCCTATCATCCTTTCACCCCAACTGATCTGGCCAAACAGATATCGTCTGAAACTATTATTGACTCCTCTAAGGATACTGGCCTGAAATTCGAACAAAGATTCCATTTTATGTCGATTATATTCGACAAATATAAGCATATTTTGTCGAATACGAACGACATTATTTTTTTTATAAAATTTTATGATTAGCTGGGGAAGGTGGCAAAGTTTAGCTGTAGATTGAAGATGGTGAGATGAACACTTTAATGCACAGCTATTTATACAAGTAAAAAAAAGAGGGCACAAATGCCCCCTTGAAATTGGAAATGCAAAAATCTATACTTTCTTCAGACTATTCTCAGCAATCTTTTCAAGCATTTCGGTGGTAAGTGATTTTGGTCGCTCAAGTGAATAACCCAAAGCACGGTCCCAAATTATGTTTGCACAAATTCCGATTGAGCGGCCGATTCCGAAAAGGACAGTATAAAAGTCATATTCTTTAACGCCATAGTGCCATTGAATTACGCCCGATTGTGCATCTACATTCGGCCATGGATTTTTGGCTTTTCCCTGCTCAAGCAAAATTGGAGGCACGATATCATAGAGCATACTCACGATTTTGAATAACGGGTCATCAGACAAATTCTTCAGGCTGAATTCGCGTTGCAATGAATATCTCGGATCGGTTTTACGCAATACCGCATGACCGAATCCCGGAATAACCTGACCAGATTCCAGTGTATTCCAGACAAACTGTTTCAATTCAGCTTCCGTGGGAACATCCCCGTTCATTTTATCCATCAGATCCTGCAGCCAGCGCAAAACTTCCTGGTTGGCAAGTCCGTGAAGTGGTCCGGCCAGACCGTTTACCATGGCAGAGATGGAAAGATAAACATCGCTGAGCGAACTGGCAACCAGATGCCCTGTATGTGCACTTACGTTACCAGCTTCATGATCAGCATGTACAATAAAATGCATTCTGGAAACATCGTCGTACGGTTTGCCAATTCCCATCATATGGGCGAAGTTGCCTCCAAAATCAAGGTTGGGATTCGATTGAATGCGTTTTCCGTCCCTATAAAGTTTGGCATATGTGTAAGTTGCAATCTCAGGAAGCTTGGCAAGCAGGCTCAGCGAATCCTCATAGGTTGGATCCCAGTAATCATGTTTACTCATTCCTCCATGATACTTTTTCGAAAAAAATGATTCGCGGTGCATGGTCAGGATTGCAGTTGAGAATACCGTCATCGGGTGGCTGCAACATGGCATTGCATCTATAAGTTCATAGATATACCTTGGCAAAATGCGCCTTTTATTAAACTCATCTGCCATTTCAGCAGCTTGTTCTTCGGTAGGCATATCCCCGGTAAGCAATAGATAATACAAACCTTCAACCAAAGGCATTTCACCGCCTTTTGCTTTGGGAAGTTTCTCAAATACCTCAGGCAAAGTATAACCCCTGTATCGTATTCCTTCCTGAGGATCAAGATAGGAAATATCCGAAACGAGCGATTTTATTCCCCGCATCCCACCAATAATTTGTCCAATGGTAACCTTATCAACCACAACATCACCATATTCCTTCATCAGTTTTTCGGTACGGGGCCGCCAGTCCATTATTTTTTCGTAAAGCGTGTCCTTAATTCTTTTTGCCATCGGCTTCAGGTATAAAAGTTAGTAAATTCGTTATGGGTCAGGAATTTTTGATTGCATTTACAATCTCAGTTCCAAATTCAGAAGTTTTTAGTTTGGTTGCATTTGCCATAAGCCTGTGAAAATCATAAGTGACTTTCCCTGAAAGGATTGTTTTTCTTATGGAACTGTAAATCAGATCAGCGGCTTCGTTCCAGCCCAGATATTCCAGCATCATGGCACCAGAAAGTATCACCGAACCGGGATTCACCATATCAAGTCCTGCGTATTTGGGTGCTGTTCCATGCGTTGCCTCGAATATGGCATGACCGGTAACATAGTTGATGTTTGCACCCGGTGCAATGCCGATTCCGCCTACAATTGCAGCAAGTGCATCAGAAATGTAGTCGCCATTCAGGTTTAATGTGGCTATAACTGAATACTCCGCTGGTCTGAGCAAAATCTGCTGAAGAAAAGCATCGGCGATTACATCTTTAACCAGAATTTTACCTCCGTCAATGGCTGTTTGCTGGGCTATATCGGCAGCATCTTTGCCCGATTTTTCAGCAATCTCGTCATATTCAGCCCAGGTAAAAGTTTTATCAGCATACTCACGGCGGACCAGTTCGTAACCCCACATTTTGAATGCCCCTTCGGTGTACTTCATGATGTTGCCTTTATGAACGATAGTCAACGAAGGCAATTTGCGTTCGATGGTATAATTCATGGCTGCACGTACAAGCCTTTCGGTGCCTTCTTTGGAAACAGGTTTAATGCCGATTGAACTGGTTTCAGGGAAACGGATTTTATTGACACCCATTTCATTTTTCAAAAACGCAAGTACTTTATCCGCTTCAGGAGTTCCGCTCATAAATTCGATACCGGCATAAATATCTTCGGTGTTTTCGCGGAAGATGTGCATATCAACCTTTGAAGGATCTTTAACGGGACTCGGTACGCCGTCAAACCAGCGCACAGGACGCAGACAAACATAGAGATCAAGTTGCTGGCGAAGTGCTACATTCAACGAACGAATGCCACCTCCAACAGGAGTTGTTAACGGACCTTTAATACCTACTGTGTATTTCCTGAAAGCATCCAATGTTTCATCAGGAAGCCAGTTTCCGGTTTTGTCGAACGATTTCTCGCCGGCCAGAACTTCTTTCCACAGTATTTTTCGTTTACCGGAATAAGCCTTCTCAACTGCTGCATCAATAACTCTTACTGATGCAGCCCAGATGTCAGGGCCAGTGCCATCGCCTTCAATAAATGGAATTACAGGTTGATCCGGTACGTGGAGTTTCCCGGCAACAATTGAAATCAGATTCTCGCTCATTATACGTATTTAGTTAGTTAATTATGTACGAACACGCAATATTTGAAAACACAAAGGTAAGAAAGTAATTATGAAATTACAAAGCCCTGCCCCACTAACAAACCGAATTTTATTTTGTTTGTTAATAACCTTAACTTCAAACCTAAACCTTAACCGCAATCAGAGGTCAGAGGTCAGAAGTCAGAGGTCAGAAGCCGGAAGTCAGAATTCAGAGGTCAGAGGTCAGAGGTCAGAGGTCAGAAGCCGGAAGTCAGAGTCGGAATATCTAATTTCCTCAAATAGTTGACTAATTTCCAATTTCCAAACCGCTAATCTTAACCTCAACCTTAACCTCAACCTTAACCTTAACCTTAACCTTAACCTTAACCTTAACCTTAACCTCTACCTCAACCTTAACCTTAACCTCAACCTCAACCTCAACCTCAACCTCAACCTCAACCTCAACCTCAACCTCAACCTCACCAATGCCTGAAAACTCTCAAACAATCCCAGAAACTCTATATCCTACAGACTCAGGACTGGTCATTTACGATGGACTTTGTGTATTGTGCAGCAGTGCCGTTAGATTTCTGCTGAGAATTGATAAAAAGAAAGTACTTCATTTTACAAGCATAAAGAAAACTTTTGCTTCAGATCATCTTAATCCGGAAAAACGGAAAAGCACTCAGCCGGAAAGCATACTTTATATTGAAAATCAAAAGCTTTACAGCGGATCAGAAGCAATTATAATGATCCTGATCAGGATTGGCAGCATCTGGAAATCAGCACGTTTGCTGCGGGTCATTCCATTGGGTTTCAGAGAATTTCTTTACAGGATAATTGCAAAAAACAGATACACCATATTTGGCAAAAAAACCACATGCGACATTCCGGATGAAAAACATGCAGCAAGGTTTCTGCCTGAAATTGATCCGGATGAACTTGTTTTGCTGACCAAATCAACAGCTTTAAACTAGTTATTTATGAAAAACTTCAGCGTTTTTCGATAATTGCAGTGAATTCTAAAGATGAAAGCATAAAAAAACTAATTTTGCATAAGCGGTTTTGAACAGAAGTATTTCTTCATTTATCTGCAAGTATAAAACTGACAAACTCTAATTACTCATTTCCTGCAATATGCGTAAATTCTTTAATGCAGTTGTAATCGCTGCAATTGCTCTCACAGGACTTATCCTGCAATCTGTTGAAATTTCGGCCCAGAATGGAACCATCAGAGGCTTTGTTTACGAGAAAGAATCAGGCGAGCCCATCATCTTCACCAATGTTTACCTGTACAAATCTACTTACGGATCTACAACCGATGTCAACGGGTACTTCACAATATCAAGGATTCCTGACGGAGATTATACGCTTATGGTAACCTACCTTGGCTTCGATACACTTCGGTTACCTGTAACCATAAAAGGCAACACTGTACTCACCAAAAAGCTGTTTCTTACCAAAGCAGCTTTCAATCTGGATGCGGTAATGATTACCGCTGACCGCGAAGAGGCAAGAAGCGACACCCGAACTTCAGTGATCAAGTTAACGCCCAAACAGATCAGCCGTATTCCCAGCATTGGCGGACAACCTGACCTGGCGCAGTATCTGCAGGTATTGCCCGGTGTTGTATTCACCGGTGACCAGGGTGGTCAGTTATATATTCGCGGAGGTTCGCCGATTCAGAATAAAGTATTGCTCGATGGAATGATCATATACAATCCGTTTCACTCAATCGGGCTTTTTTCAGTATTCGACACGGATATTCTTCGCAATGCCGATATCTATACCGGAGGATTCAATGCTGAACATGGCGGCAGGATTTCATCGGTAATGGATTTAACCACCAGAGACGGAAACAAGAAACACATCGCAGGAAAATTTGGAGCCAGCACTTTCGGAGCTAAACTGATGCTCGAAGGCCCAATAAAAAAGCAAAAAGATGACGGAGGAAGCGTTTCATTTCTGATCTCTGCCAAAAACTCATACCTGAAAGAATCATCTGACATTTTTTACAATTACATTGATACTGCCGGCCTGCCATTCAACTACACCGATGTTTACGGCAAGGTATCAATCAATGCTTCTAACGGATCAAAAGTCAACATTTACGGATTTAATTTCAACGATAAAGTTGACTATACAAACCTTGCAACCTATCAATGGAATTCCACTGGAGGCGGAACCAACTGGGTAGTTATCCCCGGTAACAATCCGGTACTTATGGAAGGTAATTTTGCCTATTCATCCTACAATATTTCAATGAAAGAGGGTGCTTTGCCCGAAAGGACAAGTTCAATTAATGGCTTTAACCTTGGTATGGGATTTACTTATTTCCTTGGAAAAGATGAAATTAAGTATGGAATTGAAATGCAGGGTTTCAAAACTGAATTTGATTTTACAAATCTGATAGGCCGCAAAATATCACAGGTTGAAAACACAACTGAAATTGCCGGCTTTGTCAAATATAAAATGACACGCGGCAAGCTGCTTTTCGAGCCTGGATTCAGGATGCAGTATTACGCATCCCTCGCCAATTTTTCACCGGAACCCCGATTGGCAATGAAGTATAATTTTACCGAAAAATTCCGCCTGAAAATGGCTGCAGGACTTTACTCCCAGAATCTCATCAGTGCAAATTCCGACCGTGATATTGTAAACCTGTTCTATGGATTTCTTTCAGGCCCCGACAACCTTCAGCAAACCTTCGATGGTAAGGATGTAAAACATAAGCTTCAAAAATCAGAGCATGTGATACTCGGCGCAGAATTTGACCCGCTTAAAAACATGACAGTAAATGTTGAAGTCTATTACAAGAACTTCTCACAGCTTACCAACATCAACCGCAACAAAATATTCGACGACAACGGAGATTACAACAATCCCAACGATCCCAATTACAAGCCGGATTACCTCCGCAAAGATTTTATCATTGAGAATGGCGATGCCAATGGATTTGATGTTTCCATAAAATATGAGGTTCGGAAAATATATCTGTGGGCCGTTTATTCTCTGGCTTATGTAAACCGCTTCGATGGCGTAATAAGTTATGTACCTCACTATGACAGGCGTCACAACGTAAACCTGGTTGGATCATACCGTTTTGGGAAAGAGCTGACCTGGGAATTCAATGCACGCTGGAACCTCGGATCGGGCTTTCCGTTTACACAAACAGGCGGTTTTTACGAAAAACTGACGTTTGAGCAAGGAGCTGCCACAAACTATAACATTTCAAATGGTCAGCTTGGAATAATTTACTCAGATTATAACAAAGCAAGATTACCGTATTATCACAGACTTGATTTAAGCATGATGCACAGAATTCGAATCGGAGAAAGAGGAATGCTGGAATTTAACCTGAGTGTTACCAATATTTACGACCGCGACAACATATTTTATGTGAATCGAATTACCGGCGACAAAGTGTATCAGTTGCCGATTATGCCCAGCTTTGGAATGAGTTTGGGATTTTGACAGATATTTGAAATGGATTTTTTTTCCGGGGATTTACCCCCTCTGACTCCCCCTTCGGAAAGGGGGAGAACCGTTCTACCAGCTTTAGAGTAATTAGTGATAATTATAATTTAAGGCATAATCTTATGACCGTTTACTTTACTAAACAGGCGATTTACATTTGAGAACCAAAGAGATACAAAAACTATTTGAGGAAGTTAATTTGATCTGGATAGCTATCGGGGATAATTACTGGGCCAATTGACTCAGGAGTTTATTCCCGGTTTTTAGTATCTATAATAATGGTAACAGGGCCATCGTTGATAAGCGATATCTGCATGTTTGCACCAAACCATCCGCATTCTACCTTTAATCCCGATTCACTCTTTAGCCTTTCAACAAAGGCTTCGTAAAGCGGAATGGCTTTATCAGGATTGGCTGCTTTAATGTACGACGGCCGGTTGCCTTTGCGGGTGCTTGCATGCAGGGTAAACTGGCTCACCACCAACATGCTGCCTGCAATATCCATCACCGAAAGGTTCATTATTCCCGCTTCATCATCAAAAATCCGGAGTCGGATCAACTTGCCCACCAACCAATCGATATCCCCGACACTGTCGTCATGTTCTATTCCTAAAAGAATCATCATGCCGTTGCCGATATTGGCAGATCCGTGCGCTGCGCTGCTGACTTCAGCACTGAGTACCCTTTGAACTACTACTCTCATATCAGATTATAAAAACAAAAAAACCAAGCTGATTGATTTATAGAAATTACTTTCCCTAAAATTCCGATTAATCCCACTCCTTTTCTTCGAAGTATTCATCGTTGATGATGCTTATGTAATTGTTGTACCTCGATTTACTGATTCTGCCATCGTTCAGTGCACTTTTTACAGCGCATCCCGGTTCATGCACATGGGTACAATTGTTAAACTGACAACCATGCATAAGTACGCGCATTTCGGGGAAACGTTCGGCAACCTCCTGTTTATCGAAGTGAATCAACCCGAATTCTTTAATTCCCGGTGTGTCAATTACAAATCCGCCACCGGCCAATGGCAGCATTTCGGCATAAGTGGTGGTGTGTTTTCCTTTGTGATGATACTCGGAAATTACGCCGACTTTCTGCTTCAACCCGGGTTCAATGGCATTGATAAGCGCTGATTTACCAACTCCTGAATGTCCGCTCATCAGCGTTACTTTGCCCGAAAGAAAACTTCGCACCTCCTGAAGTCCAAGACCGGAAACTACTGAGGTGGTAAAACAAGTATAGCCGATTGAACTATAGAGCGACATCATATCGTTCAGTTTAACCAGATCGCCATCTTTGTATAAGTCACATTTATTGATAAAGATTGAAACGGGAATATGATATGCTTCGGCTGTAACCAGAAACCTGTCGATAAAACCGGTGGATGTTCTGGGGCTGGAAATGGTAGCCATGACCACTGCCTGATCGATATTTGAGGCAATGATATGAGACTGTTTCGATAAGCGGGTTGCTTTACGGACAATAAAATTATGTCTTTGGTGAATGGTATGAATTACGCCGGTGTCTTCATTGGGTTGAAGCTGATACTCCACCAAATCGCCAACCGCAACCGGGTTGGTTGAACGGAAACCCTTCATCCTGAAATTCCCTTTTATCCTGCAATCGGCAATTACACCATCATCGGACATAACTGCAACCCAACTTCCGGTTGACCGGATAACTACACCCTTTATCAGCGCCATAACTATCTGAACAAGTAATGTTTGCGAACCGGTTCCTTGATGTCCCAAACGCAACTCAAGCCTTTTGGGAAAGTTATGTAATCGCCTTTTCTGATGGTTATTGCCACTTGTTCCGTTTCTACTACTACAATTCCCTCAAGAAAATAGCATAATTCTTCCTCTTCATAAACATATGAAAACCGGGAAATTTCCTTTTCCCAGATTGGCCATTGCCTGACTCCAAGTTCTTCTATTTGGTTATCAGTGAGTTGCTGCTGAAGAATCATCATATAAAAATTAAATTAATTTTACATTATTCGTTCGTAAAGTTAGTAATATTCCCTAAATTTGTGGTTAATAAACAATTTCAGATTCCTTGTCCTGCCATTTCATTACTTTCCCAACTCATATTAATGCTATTGACTTAAGTTTCCGGGCAGGATGTTTTTGCTGTAATATAAAAGATCATCAATTTCAAAATAGTATTTGAACGAACCATAATCTTTGATGACATGAAAGAAATCCTTCCCTTGTTGATTTCACCGTTTATCTTTCTGATGTTGTTCCTTTATTTGCGCTATAGATATCCTAAAGGACAATTTCGATTATTTTTCAAGGCATTGGGACTGGGGTGTCTAATGGCCATTCCGGTTATTCTGGCCAATCTGCTGGCCAATTATCTGAACCTTGATGGTGCACTGAGTATCCGGAGAATGTTTATGTATTCCTTTGTATTTGTCGGTTTTGTGACAGAACTGAGTAAATTCATCCCGCTGTTTGCCGGCATCATGAAACACAAGAGTTTTAACGGTGCACCGGATGGCATTATCTACACCATTGCCATTGCTACCGGATTAACTACTTTATACGCGATATATTACCAATACTTTGGTGTTAAAGTAGAAGGTGACTGGCTATATATTATTGCCATTGGCCCAATGAATGCGTTGCTGGCAGTAATTCTGGGATTTTTCTCAGGCATGGGAAAAGTACGGAAAAACAAGTTTATCGATTCCATGACAGGCTTAGGTGCCGCTGCATTCTTTCACGGATTATTCCGGTTTACACTGCTTAGCAACGATATGCTTTTTTTCTATCTGGTCGCCGGTGGTCTTCTGTTCATTTCAATCATACTGGTCAAAAAGAGCATAACCACTCCATCTGACTCATACTAATCTGTACATTTTGCCGGGAAGGCTCTTCACAATTCCCTCAAATTCAAGATTCAGCAGTGCTGCTGCAATTTTGCTTGTCTGTATTCCGGATGAAAGGCAGATTTTATCTATGCTGCAATCTCCGTTTTCCTGAAGCAGGCTCACCACAACTTCTTCGTCGGGCTGAAGCTGGACAAACAATTTCCGCTGAACAGATTCCTTTCGGGCAACTGTTTTTTCCCATCCCATAATGTACAGAATATCCTTTGATGTCTGAACCAGAGCCGCTCTGTTGGTTTTTATCAGATGATTACAACCTTCCGACATCAGATCATTAATTCTGCCGGGCACTGCAAACACATCGCGGTTGTAAGAATTTGCGATATCAGCTGTGATAAGCGCACCGCCACGCGATCCGGCTTCAATCACCACAGTTGCATCCGCCAATCCGGCAATTATTCTGTTTCTTTTGGGAAAGTTTTCCCGGTCGGGATTGGTTTCGCTCATAAATTCAGTCACCAGCCCACCCTGTTCAAGCATACGCTGCGAAAGGTTGAAATTCATCGGCGGATATATCCTGTCGAGGCCATGCGCCAGCACACCAACTGTTTTCAGATCCTCATCCAACGCCGATTTGTGGGCGCAGGTATCAATCCCGTAAGCAAGTCCGCTGACAACCAGAACACCAAGCTCTTTTAATCCCGCGATGAGTTTCCGGCACATTTCTTTTCCGTAATCACTGGCTCTTCGGGTACCGACTACACTCACGATGTGGGGTGCATTCAGATCCATATTCCCCAGCGAATAAATCAAAACCGGGCTGTCGGTGCAATGCCTTAACCTTTCGGGATAATGCGCATCAGTAAAAAAGCTGGTTTGGATTTTATATTTCCTGATAAATTCAACTTCACGTGCAGCGCGATCAACTACACTTCTGTTTTTTGTAATCTGGTCAACTGTCATCTGTCCCATTCCCGGGATTTTTAACAATCCGGCTTTGCTTTCGCGAAAAACAGCCATAGGACTGCCGGTATAAGCTATTAACTTCCTGGCATTTACATCGCCCACGCCGGGCAATAAAGTAATGGCTATCTGATATAATAATGTTTCCTGATCGGCTGCATTCATAGTGGTGCGAATATATGAACTTTTTATTAAATCTTTTATAAGCGATCAATAACTGCCCCTCCTTATCTATATTTGCACAAAGTATTAAAAACCTGCAACAATCCAGATGAAAAATCCCAAAGTATTGGTTTGCCCGCTCGACTGGGGATTAGGACATGCGACCCGTTGCATTCCCATCATCAGACATCTTAAACAGAGCGGTGCTCAGGTAATTATTGCTTCCGACGGACCTCAGCTTACTTTGCTCAGGGAAGAATTTCCAGCCCTTGAATTTATTATACTTCCCGGCTACAAAATGACTTACAATCGTTTTATACCCATTGCTTTTAAGGTTCTTTCCGAAGTCCCCCGGTTATTTCTTAAAATCACCAGAGAAAACAAGCTGTTAAAAAGCATAATAAAAGAGAAGGATATTGATGTTGTTATTTCCGATAACCGTTATGGCTTATGGAATAAAAAGGCTTATTCAGTATTAATGACCCATCAGGTTAACATAATTGTCCCTCCCACTTTAAAAATTGCAAGCCAATGGCTTCAAAGCTTAACCCACAAATACATCCGCAGATTTGACGAATGCTGGATTCCTGATTTTGAAGGCAAACAGAACCTTTCCGGCGATCTTTCTCATGGAACCAATATTCCATCAAACTGCAAGTATATAGGGATTCTGAGCCGGTTTGACAGATCAGCCAGCAGATCAGTACCCGAAAGGCGATATGAAATCATTGCCATCGTATCTGGTCCCGAAACACAACGAACCATATTTGAAGAAAAACTTCTGGCGCAATTGCCGCTAAATGACAAACCTTGTCTGCTCATTCGCGGCATTCCCGGCAACACCAAAATTAAAACCCTGCGTAGGTCTCTTGATGTTGCCGATCATCTGACGTCGGATGAGCTTGAGGGCATTCTCAGAAGCGGACCCATGGTAATATGCCGTGCCGGGTATTCAACACTTATGGACATCGCATTTTCGGGTAACAAAGCCATTCTTGTTCCAACTCCCGGGCAAACCGAACAGGAATATCTGGCTGCCAATTTATCCAAAGCAGGAGTTTTTTATACTACAAGTCAAAAGCGGATGAACCTGCCCGATGCATTCAGCAAAGCTTCATTGTTGAACGGTATTCAACTTTCAGACGAAAAAACCGGCTACAAAGCAGTTTTAAATAAATTATTAAACAAATTCAGGCAATAATACTCCGGAGAACTAACCTTCTCCTGCGAATTTCACTAACTTTGCAATCAAACATAAAGATATGCTTCTAAATCAAATTACCTGGGATATCAGCCCTATAATATTCGACCTTGGCATTCTGCAGATCAGATGGTACGGACTATTTTTTGCACTGGCTTTCTATCTGGGATATTTAATCCTTGAAAAACAGGTTTTCAAACGCGAAGGGCTGCCCATTGGGCTGCTTGATCAACTGGCCACATTTGTGGTGATTGGAACAGTAATCGGCGCGAGATTGGGACACGTATTTTTTTATGAACCCGCATCTTATCTGAAGGATCCCCTTAGTATTCTGAAAATATGGGAAGGCGGACTTGCCAGTCATGGCGCTGCAATTGGCATTTTGCTGGCTCTTTGGTTGTTTGTAAGAAAATCCGGAAAATCATATTTATGGACCCTCGACCGGGTTGTGATAGTGGTTGCCCTTGGCGGATTTTTCATTCGTATGGGTAATCTTATGAACAGTGAAATTTACGGTCATTTTACTTCCTTGCCCTGGGGCTTTATTTTCTTGCGGGATGGAGAGACCGAACCACGTCATCCAACCCAGATATACGAAGCACTTACCTACCTTCTGCTTTTCTTTGGCTTGCTGGCTTATTACCGCAAGAATTACAAAATCATGAAAGAAGGTACAATCTTCGGCGTTTTTATGATTATCCTCTTTGGCGTAAGATTCCTCATTGAGTTTGTAAAAGAACCACAGGTTACCTTCGAGCAAACCATGGCACTCAATATGGGACAGCTATTGAGCATTCCCTTTATTCTTGCCGGTGTGCTTCTGCTCTTTTATGTCAATCGGAAGAAGAAATAAATTACTTGCCACAGGCTAAAGCTGTGTGGCAAGTAATTTGATTTTCTTATAATATTTTCTTTCATCAGGAACATTCACAACAAACCACCTGCCGCTCAAGCGCGTCTCCTGACGCGTGCAACACCAACGCTCAAATTGCATATCTCTTACGAATTCCCTCCTGCTGAATTCCCTCCTGCTTTAGCTGGAGGTTAATTAAACACTTCACTACCATTCCGGGCTTTAGCCCAACCCTTATGTAATTTTGGGCTAAAGCCCCTAAGATCCATCAGCCTTAACTTGCCACAGGCTAAAGCCGTGTGGCAAGTCATTTGATTTTCTTATAGCATTTTCGTCCGACCTTCTTGTTGAACTCCCTCCTGCTGAATTATAAAAAAAACCGGCTGAGTTACAACCGGTTTTTTCGTTGGAATAAGGATTTCTATTTGAAAATATCCTTCAGATCTTCAGGAATCATCATCCGGCTTTTAAGATCCTCCAGCATTTCACTTTGACCATACTTCTCAGCATATTCCCAGATTCTTGCCAGCACAGCATATGCCTGCATTGAATCTTCCTGATAGAATGATGCCATTGAAGGACTAACTGCATTGTAATAGTTGAGGTTGTCGATGTAAACACCGGCAAGTGTTTTCACAAAATCGTTTCCTTTGTCGGTTGCACCTGCGTCATAATATACTTCGGCAATCGGCAGCATATAATAGTCAAAAGTAATTTTGTTGTTTGGAAACTCAGCAATGCACCTGTCGGCAACAGCGATGGCTTCAGCATTTTTGCCCTTACGTTGCAGCGCTTTTGCAAGTCGCAGATAACTCTGGCGTGGCATAATTGAATTGCGGTAGCTTTCCGGATCAACATGAACACCGGGCTTGTTGAGATTCCCCCATTTGGTCTTCTCATCCATAAGAATTTTGTACGAAGCTTCGGTATCAACACCTCCGAGTCCGGGCGCAAAATCCTGAGCAAGCACAGGAATGAACTTATAAACTATTCCCGTCTGATGACAATACTTATCCACATCAAACACCTTGTTTACACTGCTCGGACTGGCAAAGTACAACGGCCTGTCCCAGTTTTGCGATGCAAGGAAATCAAGCAGCATCAGATCATTTTTATAGATGTAATTTGATTTTACATCCCATTCAATAACGGGAACAATACGATCAGCCATGTAAGCAGGTACAATTCCATTCTGAACAGCACGGGCTGAATCAACCGTTAGTTTAAGCCTCTTGGTGGGGAAGAAATTAATTTTCCGTCCCGACTGCAACGTAACTTTGCTTCTGGCTGACTCATCGGCAATAAAATCGATAAGTTCTTTCAATTCAACACGTTCGGCAATTTCGCCACGGCTGAAGAAAGGTATATATTCATTAACACCTTTATTGTATTGTTCGGGTGTTAATGTAAACTTCAAGGGTTCAGAAATATAAATCTTTCTTGCAAGCTGGTGTACATACCAATCACCTGACGAAAGCATATAATTCACAACGCGGATGTCAGTCCTGATTCCTTCAACTTCCTGAGCATACCACAACGGGAAAGTGTCGTTGTCGCCATTGGTGATAAGTATTGCATTTGGAGCACACGAATTGAGATAATTATGGGCAAAGTCCCTTGCTGCATACTTTTCAGAGCGATCGTGATCGTCCCAGTTTTCGGCGGCCATAATGCCTGGCACTAGAATCAGGCAGATGGCGGTGATGGATGCCGCAGCAACCATATCATTTACTTTGAGCTTTTTGGTGAGCGCATCCCAAAGCGAAACTACCCCCAGCCCTATCCATATTGCAAATGCATAGAATGAGCCGGCGTAGGCATAATCCCGCTCACGGGGCTGAAATGGAGTCTGATTCAGGTAAATTACTATGGCAAGACCTGTCATAAAGAAGAGCAATGCAACCACCAGTCCGTCTTTGTAATTTCTGCTGAAATGAAACAGCATTCCGACTACCCCGAGAATAAGAGGAAGTAAATAATAGGTATTCCGGGCAGGACTTTGCATGCTTTGAGGCAGATCGGTTTGTTTGCCGAGTCGCATTTCATCCAGAAAATTAATTCCGCTTATCCAGTTTCCGTTCTGAATTCCGCCGTGTCCCTGCGTATCGTTCTGCCTTCCGGCAAAGTTCCACATAAAATAACGGAAATACATATGGCTGATCTGATACCTGAACATAAACCTGAGATTCTCACCCATGGTCGGTTTTATCAGTGTTTCAGGTTCTCCGCTGTTATTAATTGCCTGAATGGGCACGCCTTTTATTTTTCCCCAGCTTTTGTAGGCCCTGATGTGATTCTCCTGAGCACTGTACATACGAGGTAAGACAGTTTTAAATTTCGGATCAAAATTCGGAATATCACCTTTTCGGGAATCTGTCATTACGTATTTACCCACTTTTTTATCCCTGATATAAATCGGGGAACCGTCACTGTATGGATTTTGCGGATCGAGGGGAGCACTGTAATACTGGCCTGTAAATAATGGCCAGGTGCCGTATTGCTCACGGTTGAGGTATGAAAGCAAACTGATGGCATCATCAGGATTGTTTTCGTTGATGGGCGTGTTGGTATTGGCTCTGATGACCAGCATCATAAAGGATGAATAGCCAATCAGAATAAATGCCAGAGATAAAAGAGCCGTGTTGGCAATAAGTTTTCCTCTGCGTTGTGTATAACGCAATCCAAAAACCAAACCAGTGATGATCAGCGCAAAATAAACAATGATTCCTGAATTGAAAGGCAATCCGAAATTGTTTACAAACACAAGTTCAAACTTAGCTGCAAGATCAACAATCCATGGAATCACAATATACATAATAAAGGAAAGGAGGAAAATTGAAATAGCCCCTGTGAGTATTATGCCTTTAGAGGTGGTTTTGTATTTTTTGAAATAATAAACATAAGCAATGGCAGGAATTGCAAGCAAATTCAGCAAATGCACCCCAATTGACAATCCCACAAGGTAAGCAATCAGAACGATCCATCGGATGGAATGCTTCTGATCAGCGGCTTCTTCCCATTTGAGAATTGCCCAGAATACTACAGCTGTAAATAAAGATGACATCGCATATACTTCACCTTCCACCGCTGAAAACCAGAATGAATCGGAGAAAGTGTAAGCGAGGGCACCAACAAGTCCGCTGCCCAGAACAACAGCCTGTTGTCCGAATGTCATTTCATTTTCTGTTCTTACCATTTTAATCGCCAGCCGGGTGATTGTCCAGAACAGAAACATAATGGTAAGTGCACTAACCAGGCCCGACATAAAGTTGACCATCAGTGCAACATTCATTGTATCGCCAAAAGCAAAAAGGGAGAAAAAGCGACCCATAATCTGAAATAAAGGTGCTCCTGGGGGATGACCAACCTGCAGTTTATATGCTGTTGCAATATACTCTCCGCAATCCCACCAACTGGCTGTTGGCTCAAGGGTGAGGGTATAAACAATCAAAGCTAAGGCAAATGTAAACCAGCCTAGAATGTTGTTGAGCTTTTTGTAATTCATCTTCAGCGAATTATATGTAACAAAAGAAAATAATTTAGCGGCATAAAGAAATCAGTCAACGCAGAAGGCACCCCTGTAAAATGATTTTGAAAACATCAAAACCTGCCTGACTTAGCGGTGCGAAGGTAATGATTTTCGGATAATCTGAAAAAGTGAGATTTTATAATATTTGTTAATAACAGCACTTATTGAAACTCAAACCTTTCATATAAGAATAAATGCCTATGATGCCAGACAATCTGAGTCAAACAGCCGCAGGTACTACTAATTTTAAATATTTGCGCAAAATATTTTTCTGGTTGAAAAAAAATATCTATTTTTGCACACCTTTTAAAGGGAAAAGTGTCCGATGGTGTAATGGTAGCACAAGAGATTTTGGTTCTCTCGGTCTAGGTTCGAGCCCTGGTCGGACAACATTAAAAAACAATCACCCCGCTGCAGATTATCGCGCGTCTCAATGGTGAAGCTAAGTTGAGGGGACTGTAGTGTCCCCTTTTTTATTACATTTAAAAAAAATGATTGACAAGGAATCAATAGTCAGAGAAATTGAAACTGCATTGCTCGACACCGACAGATTTATTGTGGAAGTCAAAGTAAAAGCAGGAAACCGGATCACAGTGTTGCTTGATAGTGACACACAAATCACCATTGCTGATTGTGTGGCTGTTAACCGGCATATTGAGTCAGTATTTGACCGTGAAGTTGAGGACTACGAACTCACTGTTTCTTCATCGGGCATTGATCAGCCCTATAAATTGCTCAGGCAATATATCAAAAACATCGGCCGCGAGGTGGATGTTACGTATCTGGATGGAACCGTTTTCACTGGCAAACTGGTAGCAGCTGACAGTGAGAAGATCACTGTTTACAGCAAAACGAAAGTAAAAAAGGTTGAAACTGAAGAGACCAGGGAAATCCTGATCAACCAGATTAAACATACAAAAGAGGTTATCTCTTTCAAGTAACTTAATAAATCACCCAATTCAAAGAACACCAACAACAATGGAACATATCAATTTAGTCGAAACTTTCTCCGAATTTAAGGAGTTTAAAAACATCGACCGCGAGACCATGATGCGCATTATCGAAGACGTATTCCGTCATATGCTCATTAAAAAATATGGTTCCGACGAAAACTTCAATGTAATTGTCAACATCGACAAAGGTGACCTTGAAATATGGAGAAACCGCGAAATTGTTGAAGACGGCGAAGTTGAAGATGAGAACAAACAGATTGAATACTCCGAAGCAATTAAAATTGAACCCGATTTTGAAGTCGGCGAAGAAGTTACCGAAGAGGTCAAGATGAAAGATTTCGGCAGAAGGGAAATCCTTACCATAAGGCAAAACCTGATGTCGAAAATTCAGGAATACGAGAAAGACAATATTTTCAAGAAATACAAGGAAAAAATCGGTGACATCATTACCGGTGAAGTTTATCAGGTCTGGAAAAAGGAAATTCTTGTGCTTGATGATGAATACATTGAGCTGACACTGCCCCGTTCCGAGCAGATTCCGTCAGATTTTTACCGCAAAGGCGATACTTTAAGAGCAGTTGTTTCTAAAGTTGACATGCGCAACAATACACCGGTTATCATACTTTCCAGAACTTCACCATCGTTCCTTGAGCGTTTGTTTGAATCAGAAGTTCCTGAAGTTTATGATGGCCTGATCACCATTCGCAACATTGTGAGGGTTCCGGGCGAACGTGCAAAAATTGCTGTTGAAAGCTACGACGACCGTATCGACCCTGTAGGCGCCTGCGTTGGGATGAAAGGTTCGCGTATTCACGGAATTGTAAGAGAGCTCCGCAATGAAAATATAGATGTGATCAACTTTACAGGCAATCCTTCACTCTATATTTCAAGGGCATTGAGTCCTGCAAAAATATCATCCATCACCATCAATGAGGCTGATAAACGTGCAGACGTATTTATGAAACCCGACCAGGTTTCACTTGCCATTGGTAAAGGCGGATACAATATCAAACTTGCCAGCAAGCTCACCGGATACGAAATTGATGTTTATCGTGATACTGATTTCGACAACGAAGATGTTGATATTCAGGAATTCAACGATGAAATCGATCAGTGGATTATTGATGAATTCAAATCAATTGGTTGCGACACAGCCAGAAGTGTTTTGGATCTCAGTATCGAAGAGCTGGTAACCCGAACCGACCTTGAAGAGGAAACAATTAAAGAGGTAGTAAGAATCATCCGGGCTGAATTCGAGTAAATCGGATTTATAAAAATTAGTTCTCATTCGGGTAAATCCGGAATTCGAAGGGTTTGAAGAGCATAATTAGCGTAATTTTACAGAAAATCCGTGACAGCAGACGGATAATAACATCAAACAACAATATGTCAGAAGTAAGTAAGAGCACACGACTCGGGAAAGCAGCTCAGGAGTTTAATGTCGGAGTCCCAACCATTGTCGAGTTCCTCCATAAAAAGGGGATCAAAATCGACAATAATCCGAACACTAAACTTGCACCTGAAGTTTACTCCTTGCTGATGAAAGAGTACCAATCAGAGAAAACCGTCAAAGAGTTTTCTCAAAAGATTGAACTTGAATACACTCAGCACAAAACGATTTCAATCACTGACAAACGTCAGCCGGTTGAAGAAGAACATGATACTGATGCAGGCAAGGATCTTCTTGTCCGCAACATGCCAATGGAAGCAGCGAACGTTTCAAAACCAAAAACGACACCTGCTGCAGAACCCAAAAAAGAAGAACCAAAGGCAGAACCAGCTCCTGAAGTTAAAGCTGAACCTCCTGTTGAAGAGAAAATCACAACTCCGTCCGAGCCGGAAAAAGTGGTTGTTCCTGAAGAAGTTCACGTACCTGAAGCACCTGTAAAGCCTGCTGCTGAGGCTCCTGTTGCTGAAGTTATTTCGGAGAAAGCTCCTGAGAAGGAAGAAATAATTACTCCTGAGCCTGAAAAACCCAAAGCTGTTGAACCTGCACCCATACCTGAGCCTGAACCTGAAAAAACAGAGCCCAAAGCGGCAGCGGTTGTTGAGGAAGTGAAAGCAGAAGAAACACCGGAGAAAACTCCTGAGGTTCCTCAGGTTGAAGCACCTTTGACAGCTGCCAACATTAAGGTATTGGGGACTGTTGATCTTGCTCAGTTCAAAAAAACAGCAAGAAAAGTTAAAGACCATAAGAAAAAAGGCGCTCCTGCTGCAGAAAATACAAAAGCAGAGCCTGCAAAACATACGAAAAAGCCAGCAGCCGAAGTTCCTGCTCCAGAACCTGAAGTAAAAGAAACACCGGCTGAACCAAAGGTTACTGTTGTTGAAAAAGCTGAAGAAACACCAGTAGCAGTAAAACCAGAAACACCGGCTCCTGCTGAAAAGGAATCGAATTTCATGAAAACCGAGGTAAGGAAGCTTGAGGGTCCAACCATTCTTGGAACCATGATACTTCCGCAGGCACGCAAGCCGGAGCCTAAAAAGCCGGTTGCTTCCTCATCTGACGATTCATTGAAATCGAAGAAAAAGAAACGCAAACGTATTAAAAAGGCCGGAGAAGGAACACCACCTGCGACCGACAAACCAACCACAACTACAGGTCAGGGCCCTAATCGCCAGCAAAATGCGCCGGGCAAAGGCAAGCCACCTTCACGCGAGAGAAGAGGTCCCGCACGTCCTGATACTCCTAAAGTTGAGCTTACTCCTGAGGATATCCAGAAGCAGATTAAAGAGACTTTGCAAAGGTTGAGTGCCGGAGGAAAATCAAAAGCTTCGAAACACCGTCGCGAGAAAAGAAGTATTGCAAGTCAGCATATGGCCGAAGATGCAGCGCGCCGTGAGGGAGAACAAAAATCGATCATGGTTGCTGAGTTTGTCACAGCCAATGAATTGGCCAATCTGATGGATGTTCAGGTTAACCAGATCATTTCTACCTGTATGTCGCTTGGATTATTTGTATCTATCAATCAACGACTCGATGCTGAAACCATTGTAGTTGTAGCTGATGAATTTGGATTCTCGGTTAAGTTTGTTGGTGTTGAAGATGTTGAAAGTGCCATTGATGAAGCAGATATGGATAAACCGGAAGATTTATTGTTCCGTGCTCCGATTGTAACTGTGATGGGACACGTTGACCACGGAAAGACTTCCTTGCTTGACTACATCAGAGATGCCAACGTTATTGCCGGTGAAGCCGGGGGAATTACCCAGCATATCGGAGCTTACGAAGTTAAACTCGAAAACGGAAAGAAAATCACCTTCCTCGATACGCCGGGTCACGAAGCTTTTACCGCTATGCGTGCCAGGGGAGCTAAAATTACCGATATCGTAATCATTGTGATTGCTGCTGATGATACCGTGATGCCACAAACCGTTGAGGCAATCAATCACGCTCAGGCAGCGGGAGTTCCTATTGTTTTCGCGATCAATAAGATTGATAAAAACAATGCCAATCCTGAGAAAATCAGAGAAGAACTGTCAAAACGGAATATTCTGGTTGAGGATTGGGGCGGAAAATATCAGAGTCAGGAAATATCTGCCAAAAAGGGTGTAAATATTGACCTCTTGCTTGAAAAAGTACTTCTCGAAGCCGAAATGCTCGATTTGAAAGCCAACCCGAATAAAGTAGCCAATGGAACCATTCTGGAGTCATCCTTAGATAAAGGAAGAGGGTATGTTGCAAAAATTCTGGTTCAGGCAGGAACCCTTAATGTAGGAGATCTTGTAATTGCCGGAACTACCATTGGTAAAGTAAAAGCAATGTACAATGAACGCAATCTCCCGATAAAGAGTGCAGGACCAAGTACACCGCTTCTGCTATTGGGATTGAATGCAGCACCCCAGGCCGGTGATACCTTTAAAGTGATGACCGATGAACGTGAGGCAAAGAATATTGTTGCCAAACGTCAACAGTTGCAGCGCGAACAGGGTATCAGAACCACGAAACATATTACACTCGACGAAATCGGTCGTCGTATTGCTATCGGAGACTTCAAGGAATTGAACGTTATTGTTAAGGGGGATGTTGATGGTTCAGTGGAAGCACTTTCAGATTCATTGCTCAAACTTTCAACACCTGAAGTTCAGTTGAATATTATTCACAAGTCGGTTGGTGCCATTACTGAAAGTGATGTACTTCTGGCCTCTGCATCCAATGCAATTATCGTTGGATTCCAGGTAAGACCTACTGCCAGTTCGCGCAAGCTTGCCGAACAGGAACAAATTGATGTACGTGTATATTCAATCATCTACACAGCCATCAACGAAATCAAGGCAGCTATCGAAGGAATGCTTTCGCCGGATATCGAAGAGAAAATCCTCTGCAATATCGAAGTACGAGAAGTCTTTAACATTACCAAAGTCGGAACAATTGCAGGTTGTATGGTTCTGGACGGAAAAATCCACCGAAACACGAAAATCAGGGTAATCAGAGATGGAATTGTGGTACACACAGGAACTCTCGGATCACTTAAACGATTTAAGGATGACGTAAGGGAAGTTTCGTCAGGTTACGAATGCGGACTAAACATCGACAACTTCAACGATATTAAAGTTAAAGATATCATTGAAGGATACGAAATTGTTGAAACCAAACGTAAACTGTAGCATCGGATTCTTTCCGGCAATAATCAAAAAAAACTTCCAGGGAATATTCTCTGGAAGTTTTTTTATATTGGTACTCCTTTGATTATAAACGTCTAAAACACTTCGTTCCGATGGCACGGCTAAGCGGCATTTGCAATGCCGCTTTGAACATCATTGAATTTGTAATTCAATAATATATGCCCAGCTAAGCGGCATTTGCAATGCCGCTTTGAACACCATTGAATTTGTAATTCAATAATATATGCCCGACTGATTCATTCTTTAAGTCGCTTATTTGGATAATTGCAAATTATCCAGTGTTCAGAGCGGCATTGCAAATGCCGCTCAGCCGTGGATACGAAATTGTTGAAACCAAACGCAAACTGTAGTATCGGATTCTTTCGGCAATAATCAACAGGTGATCTATTATTTAATCCGTGCTGCGATTTTGAAGTATTCCGCATAACGCGACTGAACATCCTGCCAGTTTACCTTATTCCAGAAACTTTCAACATAATCGGCTCTTTTGTTCTGATATTTCAGATAATAGGCATGTTCCCATACATCTATGCCAAGCAAAGGAAAACCTTGTCTTTCTTCAGAACTCATCAATGGATTGTCCTGATTTGCAGTTGAGGAAATAAAGAGTTCCTTCGATGCAGGATCAACAGATAACCAAGCCCATCCCGAACCGAATCGTGTTTTTGCCGCTTCGTTGAACTTCTGTACAAAATCTTCATAGCTACCAAATGAGCGGGTAATGGCTTCAAGCAATTCTCCTGAAGGCTTTCCTCCCCCATCGGGTGATAGATTTGACCAGTAAAGCACATGATTGTAAAAGCCGCCGGCATTGTTTCTGACCGCAACCGGAACATCTTTTATACCAGCAAAAATGGTGTAAACCGACTTGGTTTCAAGATCAGTACCAGCAATGGCCTTTTTGAAATTATTGAAATAACCACGATGATGTTTATCATAATGTATCTCTACAGTTTGTCTGTCGATGACAGGTTCGAGCGCATCATATGCGTATGGAAGATCAGGGAATACCAGATCGGCGGATGGCAAAAGCCAGTCCTCCCCTTTCCCCGTAAATCCTGCAACTGCGCTGGCTTGTGAAGCAGTGCTTAAAACTGAGGGAACAGGCTTAGCATCAGATTTGGTTTTGCTTTTTACTGCTTGCTGGGCTGAAAGGCCAAAAGGCAAATAAATCAGCGCGGCAAGAAACATCATTGAAAATAATTGCTTTCTCATAAACTTGTACGTTTTGATTAAAAAATAAACCGGATAGCCTTGCCATCCGGTCTAATTAACAAATGAAATCAAAAAAGGGTGTTATTTTAACGTTTTTTCATAATTCTCTGAAACTTTGCTCCAGTTTACGAGATTCCAGAATGCGCCGATGTAATCAGGGCGACGGTTTTGGTATTTCAGGTAATAGGCATGCTCCCAGACATCAAGACCCAAAATCGGGGTACCCGGACAATCGTGAACATCCATAAGTGGATTGTCCTGATTGGCGGAAGAGCAAACACAAAGACTTTTATCGGGCTTAACACTTAACCAGGCCCAGCCACTTCCAAAACGGTTGGCGGCAGCGTCATTGAATTTTGTTTTAAATGCTTCAAATGAGCCAAATGTGGCATTGATATCTTCGGCAAGTTTACCTGCAGGCTCTCCTCCCCCATTTGGGCTGAGAATTTCCCAAAACAGATTGTGGTTATAAAAACCACCTCCGTTATTTCTTACGGCTACCGGAGCTTTGCTGATTTCTGCAAAAATATCGTTTAAGCTTTTCGATTCAAGTTCAGTTCCCTGAATGGCAGCTGTAAATTTATCAAAATATGCACGATGATGTTTCGTGTGATGGATTTCCATCGTCATGCGATCAATGTGTGGTTCTAGTGCATCATAGGCATATGGCAATGCCGGAAATTCGAAATTCATTGGTTTTTCCTCCTTGATTTAACGATTATAAGACTTATTTAGATTCTGTATAAATAACATCAGATAACCGATATTGTTTAATGACGCGGTATTGGAATGAGGAAGAAAAAGAGTATTGAAGATCTGAAATCACTATTGTCCGGTAAAAATCGAAAAAATTCTTGCCACAAAACGATGCACTGAGCTTGGTTGGTGAGCTTGTCGAACCATGCCGAAGTGTCTCCAAGACTCCAAAATACACCAAATGAATGAATTAGATTGGTGATTATTGGTGTCCCGATAGCAATCGGGATAGTGCTCCCGCCTACCTTCGGGCAGGTTGGTGGCAAATTAATTGGTTTAGTTAATTTCAGAATTCAACTGAAATCTTCACATTGAGTTGCCTGGGGGTGAGATAATTCGGCACACCATACTGACGGTTATTTACATCCTTAACCCAGGTATAAGAAATGGTATTGTTTACCTGAAGCAGGTTAAGCACTTCCGCACTTATCCATATATTGTTGATATATTTTCGCCATGCACCGCGCTTTTTATCAGGATTGGCATCATAAGCAACCTGACCGGCAATCTGTTTGGAAAATCCTATATCAACCCTTCGGAAGGAAGGCATTCGCTGCGAATTTCTTGCCCTGGGTACTCCGGGAGGACTGTAAGGTATTCCGGTTCCGAAAAGCAGATTCAGATGCATTTTAAAGGTGGGATTTCGTGGAAGGTAATCCTGAAAAAACAAACCGAAAGTAAGCAACTGATCGGTTGGACGAGGCATAAAGCCCCTCTCCGAAATGATGCTATCAGCAATAATCTGATCAGTTGTGTATCCACGAATGATTAATTCACCCTTGCTGTTGTAATAATCGGTGTAGAAGTCACCCTCAATATCTTCGCGGGTTTGCATCAGCGATAAGCTTGCCCATGATTCAATGCCAGTGACAAATTCGCCGTTTACCTTAAAATCGAGTCCGGTTGCATAACCTTTTGCATTGTTCTGCGCAAAATACCGGATTCTCACGTTATCAACTTCATAAGGAACGAGATTGGTGAGATATTTATAATAAGCTTCTCCTATAAATTTGAAGGGACGTCCCCAGGCCATGAAGTTCATATCAGAAGCAGCTACAATGTGATAAGAGGTTTGTGCTTTGAGATCGCGGTTTATGGAGCCATCTTTTGCTCGAAGCTCACGGTAGAAAGGAGGCTGATGATAGACGCCGCCGGTAAGCCGGAACAAAATATCAGTCTCCCATAAGGGTTTTAATGACACGCCTCCCCTGGGGCTGATGACCAACTGTTGGTTAAGATCCCAATAGTTTGCTCTTACTCCTAGGGTTAATCCCAATTGTCCGATACTTATTTCTTTTATTTCAGAATACTGTGCAAAACCTGAAATACGGTTTGAATTCAGTTCGATGGTTGTTCTTACCACATCCTGAAGCATAACATCGCTTTGATTGCCGGCAAACCCCGGAATTCCGCCAGAGTAAGGCAAGGTATAACCGGCTGAATCATTCATATTCCATTCGTTCAACCTGTCGCTGATCATTTCACGCTGGTACTTCGCGCCCCATTGAAATGTTTTATCATCGTGCTGATACACTCCCCTTTGTTCAATATTAAAAACCGTGGCATTTAAATAGTTTCGGGCATGGTTGAGGTAAGTCCCCACGCCTTTAATATCAAGCGCCTGACCAAAAGTTTTACTTCCCTGATCGGTTTCAAGTTCTGAAATCCAATATTGACCCATTATATCAAAGGTTTCACTTTCAATGGTTTGAAAAGTGGAAACTATAAACTTCAGTGAAAGGTCTTTATTGGGTTTGTAATTTGTGGTAAAAGCACCCATGTAATTCTTGAAACGGTCAACCTCTTTTCCTTCAAAATAAACCCTGAGTTGAAGTGCTTCATTAATGGTGCCAAAACTTGTGGTGCGATCTGTCGGAGTCAACTCATAGGAATTGCGTGCATAATTTCCGAAAAAGGAAAACTCCAGTTTTGGATTGACTTCATAGAGCAACATGCCTTGCAGATCGGTAAAGGAAGGTTTGTAATCACCTTTGGTTTCGAGACCTTTCAGAATGTATTGATTTGACTTTTGTCTGAAACCCAGCAGATACATAAATCTGCGGTCGCGTGAAGAACCCTCGAGGTGCAATGAAGCACCAAGCAAACTGGCACTTACTGATCCGGCCGTTTTGGTCGGGCGTTTATACCTGATATCCAGCACCGATGACAGTTTATCACCATATCTTGATTCAAATCCTCCGGCTGAAAAAAGTATGGAAGCCACCATATCAGAGTTGAGAAAACTCAAACCTTCCTGCTGTCCGGAGCGAACAAGAAACGGGCGGTAAATCTCAACATCGTTAACATAAACCAGATTTTCATCAAAATTCCCCCCACGCACTGAATACTGCGAGCTTAATTCATTGTTTGAAGATACACCGGGGAGAGTTTTCAGCAAAGCTTCAATACCACCAGATGCACTGGGTATCATTCCGGCCAGCTTTGGATCAATAGGATTAAGATTTGCCGATCTGATCTGACGATCTTCAACCACAAAATCAGGAAGTTCGGTTGCGGTTTCTTTGAGCTTTCGTTTGAGTTCAAAACGTTCTCCGGGATCGAGCCTGACTTTTATGGTTGCGCTTGCAAATCCAATGGAAGATATAACAAGAACTATATCACGATTGGCAGGAATTTTTAACAGAAAAGTGCCATCATCGCGGGTGACTGCTCCTCCGGGCTGCCCCTGAACAGCAATATTGACAAGACCAAGGGGCCGGTTCTGCTCATCGGTGATGCGCCCGGCAACTTCTCCAAACTCCTGCGCCAGCAGCCTGGTGACCGATAAAAGGCCGATAATCAGAACAATCAGGAAGCGTCGTGTAGAATACTTTTCGGGCATATCTGTTTCAGTAATGGTCAGTCTTTTCTTTTAAAATCGCCACGTTTCCAGGCTTTAATAAACTCTGCCCAGGCAAATGGATTAAATACCGTAATCGGTTGTGCCTGACCACGATAATACAATTTACTAACCTGATTATCCATATAATTCCGGTAGTTCATACTTCCATCCATTGGCATAGCTCTGGCACGTTCGCGCATTTCCATCTTATCCAGGTTCCGCTGGGCTATAGTAAGGTCATCATCAGGAATTTTATTCCATACAAAAGCATGACGAAACTGCTCTTTTGTCGGCCACGGGTATATAACGGTTTCCTTTAGTAATATTGTATCATTGGTCATAATATGGACCAAAGAATAGCGGTTTGAACGCAAAGTATCAGGAATCAGATACTCTCCCTTTTTAAAGCCAACTGCCGAAAACTGAATTACATCGCCTTTGCGGGCAACCAATGAAAAAAAACCGTAAAAATCGCTTGTGGTTCCCCGGTTTAAACCTTTGATTCTGATGTTGACATATGGAACTGCTTCGAGACTATCGCTGGCCACAATCATCCCTGAAAACTGCACAAGATCTTCATCAGGAGTCTGAGCAAATAACTTAGAACCTGACAACAACAAAACAAGTACAAACAGAGCGCGGAGATGGTTCATGGCTGACGGCAAATATAACACTTATTCACATTGCATTTTAAGGGCAATAGCCATTACAGGACACAAAAAAAGCTGCTGCACATGGCAACAGCTCAATTTCTTTAAGAAGAATCAGTTTGGGTTATTTTGGAAGATAACC
>Ga0351882_1053_pt1 | contig 41534 bp, 42 predicted proteins | sample BONcelFGM3001F13_FD_206762 | JGI IMG/M metagenome (GOLD analysis project Ga0351882, IMG submission 206762) | Enriched cells from coal bed in the Powder River Basin, Montana, United States - BONCAT cells FGM rep3 HSBNCT.FGM.300.1.F13 ... | reverse complement strand
GTCGGAGTCGGTCGCATGGGCGCCAATATGGCGCGGCGCTTGAAGGATAAAGGCTTTCCCATCGGCTCAGTGTACGACGTGCGGGCGGAGAGCGCGGAGGAACTGGCAAAGGAGCTGGGCTGCGTGCCGGCGAAGACCTTGGCCGAGGTGACGGCGTCGGCTGACATCATCGTCACCGTCGTGACGGATGACGTGGCCATGCGGGGCATCTTTCACGACAATGCGGATAATCTGCTCATCAATGCAGCAGGGAAGACTTTCATCAACTGCGCCACGGTGACCCCCTCGCTGCATGTCGAGGTTGAGTCCTGGGCTCAGGCGGCGGGGGCCAAATCCCTCGAAGCGTGTATGGCTTCCAGCATCACGCAGGCTCGGGAAGGCACCCTCTATCTCATGATCGGCGGAGACGCCGCTACCTATGAAGTCTGCAAGCCTGTGCTCGAGGCGCTGGGACAGGCTCCGCGCTACATCGGTCGCGCAGGGACGGCTGCTCAGGTGAAGGCGCTGGTCAACATGGTGATGAATATCAATACCGCCGGACTCGCGGAGGGGCTGGGGCTGGCCGATGCTCTGGGACTCGATCTCACGATGATCCGCGAGGTTTTCTCCCAGACGGGTGCGGATTCGCGTGTGCTAAAGACCGATGGCGAGGATATGCAAAACCGCGACCACGCCTGCTTTTTCTCCGCCAGCCATGCGGCCAAGGACTCCGGGATCGCGCTGAGTCTGGCTCAGGAGCAGGGGCTGAATCTTCCCTTGGCTACGGCTACGAAGGCTCAGTATGATAAAATGACCTCTCAAGGGCTGGGCGAACTGGATAAATCCGGGGTCGCAGAGCTGACCTTCCGCAATCGCGGTGTAGCATAGGCGCAGCGATCCGCGCTAAAAAAGAGTTTCTCTCCCTCACATAAGCTCCCTAGGCTCCCGGCCATGTGGCTGGTTTATGCGTTATCGGCAGCGGTTCTTTGGGGTGTGAGCTATGCGGCCTGCGGCAAGGTCATCGAGCGAGGGATGGCTCCGCTGAGTTTTTTCTTTCTCTACGCGCTCTGTGGGGCCATCGCAGGCGGATGCGCACTGGCGGCCACTGGTAAGCTAGCCGGACTGGGAACGGAAATCCGGTCCATCGGCGACAGTAACATCTGGCTGATCGTGGCCCTCATCTCCTCAGCCGCAGGAACGCTGCTGATCTATATGGCGATAGGCGAGAAGAACGCGACGCTGGCCTCGCTGATCGAGATTTCCTACCCCATCTTCGTGGCCTTCTTCACATGGCTCTTCTTTCGCGAGATGCAGCTTTCCCTTTCCACCTTTGCCGGAGGCGCATTGATCCTCAGCGGAGTGGCTGTCGTTTATCTGGGAAACTCCAAATAAGAAGACCGCGCCTTACAGCCTGGCTCCCTGCGCAATGCGTGATTCCCAGCGGGTCAGGAGGTGGGCGATGACATTGATGCCGAACTTGTAGGCGGCATCGACGGCGGGGGCCTCGATATTCCGGACGTAGGAACCACGGTAGCTCCAGAGGACGGGATCGAGGGCGACGTATTCGCCACGCTCGTTGCGGGCCATGTCGATCTTGCCCTGCTTATCGAGGCCGATGCGCCACATGTCGCCGAAGTCATTCGTGGTATGGAGGATGGCGATCTCGCCATTCCAGCGGAGGACTTCGAGACCGTTATCCACGTAGTTGATACCGGCGGGGACTTTGCGAACTTGAGGGTAATAACCGGCGGCGAAGACAGGGTGTTTGTCGGAGAGTTGCTCGAAATTCTGGTCTCCGTCGGGCAGGACGCGCTTCATCTCGCGGCGGAAGGCGTTGTCAAAAGCCGAGCGTTGGCCGGGGACGGCGCTATCTCCCCAGACGGCTCCGCCACTGCGGATGTAAAGGCGGAGATTCTCGATCTCGGCATCGGTGAGTTGGAAATCGCGGGTGCCGGTGAGGTAGATGAAGGGCGGGCGCTGAGCGAGAAGGTCCGGGCTATCGAGGGCGATGGCCTTGACGGCGCGCTCGTTGGTCTGGATGCGGTTCTTGGTCCAGGCGGAGGTGACGTAGAGGAGATTGGGGAGGCTGCCTCCGGTGATCTCGCCGTTTTGCACGCGGACATTGGCGTTCCAATTGCCCTTGGCGTATTTGCCGATGAAGGCGGTGAAGGTGAAGTTGCGCTGGTTGACGGGTTTGCGGGATTCTTTGGCGTCCCCCCAACCTGTGAAATCCTTGATGCGGGCCAGATCGTCCTTGGTCAGGTGATCAATGATCGAAATTGCCGGAGTTGGAACGGGAGGCGTTTGCGCCACGGGACCTGGCGAAGGGACAGTCTGGGGAAGGACCACTTCAAAGGGGCCCCCCTCCTTCTTGGTGGTGATGAAACGCTCCATCTCCGACTGCGACTGGCTGCTGGGGATTGGCAGCTTGGTCACGTCGAGCGCGGGAGGCAGGGGCGTGGATGCAGGCTCGGGGCGCAGGATGGTGGGGGCTTGGTCGGAGAGGACGAGGCGCTCCGAGGTGATGTCTGGCGGCTCGGCGGTGATCTCGAAGAGGACCTTCGTGCCGAAGGCTGCGATCAGGATCACGTGGAAGGTGAGTGATATGGTGACGAAACGCGAATCGAAGAGCCTATCGCGTAACCGCTGGATAGAATGTCTGGGGGACATGGATCCCAATTACCGGAAATCGGGCTCGGTGTCACGGCTCTTTTCATTTCGCGGGAGCTTGCATACCGTGCGCGGGTGCAAAGTGTTGATTGGAATACCTGGGTGCCCGGAGAGCGTGCCACGCTGTTGTTTGTGATTAGCGAGGGGCAGATCCTGCTGATTCGGAAAAAGCGGGGGCTGGGAGCAGGGAAGATCAATGGGCCGGGAGGGCGATTGGAAGCGGGGGAGACGCCCGAGCAGGCGGCGATCCGGGAAACGCAGGAGGAGCTGTGCGTATCGGCGGGGCCGCCGACTTTGCATGGGGAGTTGCATTTTCAATTCACGGACGGGTACAGCCTGCATTGCAGCGTGTTTGTTTCACACGAGGTGGAAGGGACGCCACAGGAGACAGATGAGGCCGTACCGCTCTGGACGCCGCTGGATCAGATTCCCTACGAGGAGATGTGGGCGGATGATATTCACTGGCTGCCGGGAGTGATCGCGGGGCGATTTTTTCGGGGGTACTTCCTCTTTGATGGAGAGAAGATGCTGACTCATCAGGTGGACTGGGTTCCGTCGATGGAGGCGATTTCCCGCTAGCGGCGATTTTTTCACGGGAGAGTTGCAGAGTGGCGGAAATGGATTATCTCAATCTGCTTCCTTTATGAATCAGCAGAGACCAAATCCTTCGGTGAAAGCGCTGGGCAGTTTTATTTTCCTGAGCCGCTGGTTGCAGGCTCCTCTGTATGTGGGGCTCATTGCGGCGCAGGGGGTGTATGTCTATCACTTCATGCTGGAGTTGGCGCACCTCATCATGGATGCGCCGACGCTGACGGAGAAGGAGATCATGCTGATCGTGCTGGCGCTCATCGACGTGGTGATGATCGCAAATCTCCTCGTGATGGTCATTGTGGGGGGATACGAGACCTTCGTCTCCCGGCTGAATCTCGACAATCATCCCGATCAACCCGAGTGGCTGTCGCATGTGAATGCCGGTGTGCTGAAGGTGAAGCTGGCGACGGCTCTTATCGGCATCTCCTCGATCAATCTGCTCCAGACCTTCATCAATCTCGGAGGCAAGAATCCCGTCGATCACGAGAATGTCATGTGGCAGGTGCTGGTGCATCTCACCTTTGTCGTCTCCGCACTGATGCTCGCGATCACGGATCGCATCTCCACCAAGACCGCCACTGAAGCGCGTGCCCATCACTGATCCCATCGCCCGGCCAAACCGGCTCTCCGCCGAGCTTCTTGAGCTCTCCGAGGCTCTGAAGGCGGATAAGGAGATCCGTATCGGTGATCTGCTGATCCGGCTGGAGGGGCGGGTCTATACCCTACTGCTGGTCCTGCTGTCCCTGCCCTTTTGCCAGCCGGTGGCGTTGCCGGGAGTGTCCACGCCGTTTGGAATCGTGATTGCGCTGTTGGGGCTTCGCTTTGCGTTGCGCCAAAAGCCCTGGCTGCCGCGTCGCACCTTGGACTGGAAGGTGCCGACTCATGTCATCCCGGTTATCTTGAAAGCTTGCGGAAAACTGCTCCGCGCTTTGGAAAAGCTTCTGCATCCAAGGCTCTCGTTTCTCTTCGAGTTTCCGCTGACTCAACTCATTGTCGGACTCACCATCTTTGCCTGTGGGGCGCTCTTGTTGTTGCCTCTGCCTGTGCCCTTCAGCAATTTGCTCCCGGCCTTAACCGTCGTCCTGCTGGCCGCCTCCACGTCGGAACGCGATGGCGTGATGCTGATGGCCGGCGGGGTGGTCTTTATCATCACGCTTGCCTTCTTTGTACTGCTCTTTTTGGGAGGAGCCGAGGCGGTGCTGTGGTTGAAGGCCTACAGCGGACGTTTTTTTGACGCGCAGGAGTAGGGTTCAGGCAAACCAGCCATTGGCCCATTCCCAGGCGCTCGATCCCGCCCAAAAAATCAGGAAGAAGGCCATGGCGAAATAGACGAGCGTCAGGCATCCCCAGACGATCGAGACCACGGCCATCAGGCCATCGCGTTCCAGCCAGGACAACGCGGCAAAGAAAATCATCAGCGCGGGAAGGGTGTTATTAAAAGGCAGATTCGCACAGGGGATGGTCAGCAGCAGGCCGCCGATAAAGATGAGCCAACCCACATTGCGCGTGCCCCGGCTACCGTCCACCCAGTTGGCCATACGCGCCTTGGTAAACTTCGCGAGCCAGACCAGCAATCGCTGACAGAGCTTCAGCACTTTGATCCACCCCTTACCGCGCAAGTGCCATGCGCGGAATTTCGCGGGAAGCTCGATATGGGATCTTCCTCGCGCCATCTGCCAGCCCACAACCATAAACAAGCCACCGCTCGCCATGGTCAGGGGTCCCAGCGAGATCGGTTGAATAAAGAGCGTCGCCAGCAGGAGACTGACGAAACAAAATCCCGAGGTGCCAAGGCTATCCACGGCATCGCCCAAGGTGATGCCCTCCTTGGTTTCCGCAGCATGGATGCAATGAGAGAGCGCCTTCAGGGTACCATCCAGGCGGGAAAGGTCCTGCTCGGGAGTCGGCAGCAAGTTGGCTGCGGTAGGAGGGAGGGTCGCGTCTTCCATCACTCTTTTAGTTGGCGGGCGACTCCGATTCCTTGAGGCGATGATCGATGATGAAAGGGCCAAAGGGGATCAAGGCGGCCACAAAAACCACGCCTGCCTTGAAGATCGACCACTTCGCCGCCCTCATCGCGAAAAGCAGAGCAAAGCAGAAGGCGATGAACAATACTCCATGGGCCCACCCCGTCACCTTCACGGCCTGCTCAATACCCGCCCAATACTTGAGAGGCATGGCGATGCCGAGGAGGATGAGAAAAGAAATCGCTTCGATAATCGCGATCAGGCGCAGGCGACCGACCGGAGTTTTTAGGAATTGTTGCATCAAGGATTCAGTAGAGTTCTCCTCCTGTGAGGTTTCAGTGCAGCAAAAATGCGCGATACAGGGTTCGAACCTGTGACTTCCTGCGTGTGAAGCAGGCGCTCTACCGCTGAGCTAATCGCGCAAACGCGGGCCAAAGTATAGGACTCCGACCGGGATTGCAAGTGGTCCCTTGGAAATTGGTGGAGGGGATAATGGTCTCGGGCATCCCCTCGTCAATCCTTCCAAAAGATCAGGCATCCTGAGTATGCAATGAGCTAAAAATCAGATCATTACAACTCATTATCCATAAAAACCCGACTTCCAGGGCAAATCCACGTTCCCTGCCGCGCCGTCAAATGCGACTTGCTTTTTTCAATGGGGGGACCATTTTGGCACCAGTTTTAGACGTCTAACGAAATGCAATCAGGATCCGCTGCACGCTACTTGAAGTTGTTGATGTGCATGCTGGCCTGCATGGTCGCTTCCAAGTTCTCCTATGCTTGCGCCTTCCCAGGTGCCTCGGAGGGATCGACCCCGTCTAAAGCCCCATCGCCGCGCAAGCGCTCCCGCATGTCAGATGTCCTGTCGAAGCGGAGAGAGCCTGCGGCTTTAAATCATACAAGAAATGTCATCCGATTACTCACCAAGCAGTTCCCGCCGCCCACGTCGCGGTGGACGCCGCCCTGGCCGCAGCCAGGGATCCCGTGGACCCCGTTCCGAATCCTCGTCTAGCCGCCCCGTTCCCCAGAAGAAGACCCTCTGGCAGAAAATCATCGCCTTTTTCAGCGGTGAATCCGCCCCGGCTTCCAAGCCTGTCTCCTCTTCTCCCCGACAGAGATCCGAAAGCTCCAGCAGTGCTCCCGCCGAACGCACAGAACGTGCTGAACGCGCAGAGCGTCCCGCTTCCCGGAAGCCGGAAATCGTCGAGGTCTCCTCACCCCGCGTCTATGTGGGCAACCTGTCCTTTGACGCCACCGAAAGCGATCTTCAGGAACTCTTCAGCGGCGTAGGCCTCGTGCAAAACGTCGAAGTGGTTTCCAACCGCCACACCCAGAAGTCCAAAGGCTTCGGGTTTGTCCAGATGCAGACCGTTGACGAAGCGCGTCGCGCCGTCGAGACCCTGCACGACAAGGACTATATGGGCCGCAAGCTCGTCGTCAGCGGTGCCAAGGCTCTCGAGGAAAAGCGGTCTGACCGCCAGCAGCGTCAGCCTGAACAGTAATCCCATTTATATTGTCGGCCCCACCGGGGTTGGCAAAAGCTTAATCTCCGTCGAGCTGGCAAGCCAGTTCGGCGGAGAACTTGTTTGTGCGGATGCCTATCAGGTCTATCGCGGCCTGAGCCTTCTCACCGCACAGCCCGGCCCGGAGCTTCGGACACAGGTCCCGCACCACCTTTACGGTGTGGTGGACCCAGCAGACTCCTTTGACGCGGCTCAATTTGCCACGCAGGCCACGCAATGCATCACGGAAGTCACAAACCGGGGGGCCCCGCCCTTCCTTGTCGGAGGGTCCGGCCTGTATGTCCGCGCTTTGACCGAGGGTCTCGACGAACTGCCGCCCGTCGATGCCACACTGCGGACCGAACTGGAAGTCCTCACACGGGATGAGCTTCGTTCCCGACTGGAAGCAGCCGATCCCGAAGCCCTGTCGCAAATCGACGCCCAAAACCCTCGCCGCATCCAGCGCGCTCTGGAGATCGTCCTGACCACGGGTCGCCCCTTGGCTGAGGCCAGGAAAATGGCAAACAAGCCCCGGACAGGCCCGCCTCCCCGAGGGATCTTTGTTTTCCGTGAGAAGTCCGAGATGGATGAACGCATCACTCAGAATGTCCGGGCCATGTTTACCGCCGGAGTCGTCGAGGAAGTCCGCAGTCTCGGTACCGTGGGCCCCACGGCTTCCAAGGCGATTGGATGGCGCGAGATCCACGCCCTGCTGGCCGGAGAGATGACAGAAACTGAGTGTATCGAGGCCATGATCCTGGCCACCCGGCGCTATGCCAAAAGGCAATTGACCTGGTTTCGCAACCAAACTAATTTTTACCCCTTAAACCTCACCGATTTGGGATCCCCTTTTCAAATGCCTCGTTCGGCGCTGGAGGCCATTGCCCTGATCGTATGAACGCGTCTTCCTTGCTTCGAAAAGTGATACCGGTCGGATGTGATCTTGCCCCCCGCTTGGGAGAAGTCTTCTCCCGGCACTTCCCCCTAACAGAAATGCGCTCATTTTTGCATCTGGCCGGATTGTTGGCCGTACTTTTCATTGTTCCCTTCGCCGGTTGCGCGCAGGCCCCGAAGACCACCACGTCTTCCGCCTCCTCCCGCAATACCGCACTCTACGCCGGGAAACCTTTTCTCACAGAGACAGGGGTTGCTTCCTGGTACGGAGGTCGCTGGATCGGACGGCTCACGGCCAATGGAGAACGCTACAAAGCCGGGGACTATACTGCGGCCCACAAAAAACTGCCCTTCAACACCAAGGTCAAAGTGACGGATCTCAGTACCGGAAAATCCGTCTGGGTGCGCATCAACAACCGCGGCCCCTACAAAAAAGGACGAGTCATCGACCTCAGCGTCGCCGCCGCCCGGGAACTCGGCTTTTACGGTCGCGGCCTTACCAAAGTGCGCCTTGAGGCCTACCGCAATATCCCGCTCATCAAGGAGCCCAACCTGACCCTCAAAAAGGAAAACGAGGAGCCCCGCTCATCGACACAGTCTGCCTCCAAGCCGACTCCCAAGCCGACTCCCAAGCCGACTCCCAAGCCGACTCCCAAGCCAACGCCCAAGCCGAGCGCCAAGCCGAGTCCCACACCCGAGGTGGCGGCGGAGCCTACCCCTGCTCAAGCGAAGACTCCTCCGAAACGGCAGCGGCGTTACTAGCTCGTCTCGCAGAGCCTCATCCAAAAAGCCGAATCGATTTCAATCACAGGGTTTCCTTTTTCCCCGGCTGTGACACAGTAAAAGTTCATGTTTTCCAGACTCTCCGACAAACTTCAGGACGTTTTTAAGGATCTGCGCGGCCACGGTCGCCTGTCAGAGACCAATATCTCCGATGCCCTGCGCGAGGTGCGCATGGCCCTGCTTGAGGCAGATGTTCATTTCCAGGTCGCCAAGGATTTCATCGCCCGAGTCAAAGAGAAGTCCCTCGGTGAAGACGTGCTCCGCAGCGTCACGCCAGGGCAACAGATCGTCAAAATCTTCCAGGATGAGCTGATCGAGCTTCTCGGTGGAGACTCTGCTCCCCTCGTGCTGAACAAGCCGGCCCGCATTCTCATTGTCGGTCTCAACGGTGCCGGTAAGACCACCTCCTCCGCCAAGCTGGCCCGCTGGCTGAAGTCCCAGGGGCGATCCCCAATGCTCGTGGCCTGCGATCTTCACCGCCCGGCGGCCATTACTCAACTCGTGCAGCTCGGCTCTCAAATCGGAGTGCCCGTCTTCCAGCCCCGCGAAGGAGAGAAGGATGTCCTGCGCGCCGTGAAAGAAGGTGTCGCCTGGTGCGAGCAGACCGGCGGCGATGTGCAGATTTTCGATACGGCCGGACGTCAGGAAATCGACACTCCGTTGATCGAAGAGCTGACCAAGGTCAAAAACTTCCTCAATCCCGGCGAGGTATTGCTCGTCTGTGACGCCGCGACCGGTCAGCAGGCCGTCAGCGTCGCCGAGCATTTCCACGGAGCCCTCGGACTGACCGGCCTCATCCTGACCAAGCTCGACGGCGATGCCCGTGGTGGTGCCGCCCTCTCCCTGCGCTCAGTCACGAAGCAGCCGATCAAATTTGCCGGTGTTGGGGAAAAGCTCGACCAATTTGAGCCCTTCCACCCGGATCGTCTCGCCGGTCGCATCCTTGGCATGGGCGACGTCGTCAGCCTCGTCGAGAAGGCGGCCGCAGCCATCACCGAGGAAGACGCCCTCCGGATGGAGGAGAAGATGCGGACCGCCTCCTTTGACCTGAATGACTTCCTGCATCAGTTCAAAATGCTGCGCCGGATGGGCCCCCTTGAAAATATCCTTGGCATGCTGCCTGGGATGGATAAGATAAAAGATTCCTCGATAGACGAAAAACAGCTCAAACGGGTGGAAGCGATCGTACTTTCCATGACCCCCAAAGAGCGCTCGCGGCCTGATACCATCAATGCCCGACGCCGCCAAAGGGTCGCCCGAGGGAGCGGGACTACCGTCACCGAGGTGAACAACCTTCTTCTGCGCTTTAACCAAATGCGGAAGATGATGAAAAATACTGGCAAACTGAAAAAAATGATGTCCAAAGCGCGCAAAGCCGGCTTTCCCGGTATCGGCTAACGTGCGCACCCGAGGGAGCGTCCACCGCTGCCCTCAACCAATATAATCCAACCAATCTTATGGCCGTAGCAATCAGACTCAAACGCGAGGGAGCCCGCAATCACCCTTACTACAAGATCGTCGTAGCCGACCAACGTCGTGCCCGCGATGGCAAGTTCATCGAAATCATCGGTACTTACGATCCGAAGAAGGAGGGTGAGAATTTCACCATCGCTCTTGATCGTGCCGAGTATTGGGTCGGAGTCGGAGCTCGTCCGTCGCAGACCGTCGGCAGCATCATCAACAAGGCCCGCAAGAACGTTCCCGCCGCGGCCTAGTCCGCGGACGGGCGGCATCCCGCTTAAGAAGTGGAGGAATTTCTCCGGTACGTACTCTCGCAACTCGTCGAGTACCCCGACGAGATCGTGATCACCCGTGTCGAAAAACCGGGTGAGATCACCTTCTATCTTGCCGCCCGGAAGACCGACCTTCCCAAGATCATCGGGAAGGGAGGCCACACCATCCAAGCCCTGCGCACACTTCTGACTGCATCTGGTCAGAAGCACGAAACCAAGGTCGCCCTCGAGATCATCGAATGAAAAAGATCCTCTCAAAAGTTGCTTTTGCCAGTTTTGCCTTTCTTGCCGCCGTCGGTTGCGAGCAACACGATCCGGCTGTGACCGTACCGGGATATGCTGATAAGCAGGCCGCCAAGAAGGATGGCACGTCTTCAGAGACGGCTCCTACGCCGGCCAGTTCTTCGCACCATTAATTTCTTCCAAACCTCCGGCACCTAAAGGTGGGGCCGGAGGTTTTTTCGTGCCCATTTTTCCCGCCGCATCGCGGGAAGAGCCTCACACGATGCGATTCTCCTGAATAACGCGGGAGTACCAATGTGCGCTCAGCTTCGGCGTACGCTTCTGGGTCTTGAAATCATTATGCACGATACCGAAGCGGCGCGTATAGCCGTCCTGCCACTCGTAATTGTCCATGAAGGACCATAGGAAGTAGCCGTGGACAGGAACGCCGTCCTGAATGGCCCGGTGAAGCTCCTTCAAGTATCCACGGACGTATTCGCGACGATGCAGATCGAGGACCTCTCCGCCCTTCGTCACTTCCTCCACATCGTAGCCGCAGCCATTTTCCGTGATGTGGATGGATTTCACGCCGTAAACTTCCTGGCTGAGTCTCGTCCCCCAATAGATCGCCTGAGGTATGATCTTGAGCCAAGGGGAAGACGTCTGCGGATAATCCGCCGGGAAGGGCAGCGCCTCGACGGCGCGCCGGGCACCCGAGCGCACAAAGACGCCGGTGTAGATATTCATTCCCAGGAAATCCGTGGGCAGGGAGATCAGCTCCATATCGCCCTTGGCAACGATGGGACGATCCTTGCCGCAGCGCTTGAGATAGGCGGCCGAGTAGCGTCCCGTGTAGATGGGCTCAAGGATGTGGGCATTTTTGTCGATGAACCACTTTTTCGCTGCTTCGATGTCGGCTGGAGTCTCCGTGAGGGGAATAGAGATATCCGGGTTGTCCGTGATGCCGACTTTGGCACCGCGGCCGCCGTATTCCCGCACGGCCCGCACTCCATAGCCATGGCACAGGAGGGCGTGGTGGTAGGTCTGGTTGATGACTTGCTGTGTTTCCTTGGTCCCCGGAGCCTTATCACCCTCGCCGTGACCGTAGTTGGTGAAGCAACGGATCTCGTTGATCGTGATCCAATTCTTCACCAGATCAGCCAGGGCCGCGACGATCGTGTCTGCGTAGGTGGCAAAGGCTTCCGGCACGACCCGCTTGCGCCATCCGCCACGGTCCTCCAACGCTTGGGGAAGATCCCAATGGAAAAGCGTGACCCAGGGAGTGATACCCTCCGCGCGCATGGCATCAATCAGGCGCCGGTAAAACTCGATGCCCTTCGGATTCAGGACGCCATCGCCATTCGGATAAATACGAGGCCAGGCGATCGAGAGACGGTAGTTCTTAATGCCCAGCTTCCGCATGAGCCGGAAGTCCTCGCGATAGCGGTGGTAGTGATCGCAGGCGACGTCGAGAGTGTCGCCATTGAGCACCTTGCCCGGAATCCGGGAAAAACGATCCCAGATGGACTCCCCTTTACCGCCCTCAAAAGCCGCGCCCTCGATTTGCGGAGCAGCGGTGGCTACCCCCCAGATGAATTTTTTAGGAAACTGCAGGGATCGGCTCATGACGATAAGGGAAAGGTGGGTATGAAGAGAGAGGAGAGGTGTACCCGATCCGTAAGGATCGGGTACGGGGAAACGAAAAAGGGGTTACAATCCTTGGCTGCGAGCCAGTTTTTCCAGCTCCATTTGGAAGTCCACGACGTCCTCCTGACTGGGGCGATAACCGGGAGTAGAGGCATTCAGGCCCAGGCGGCCTGTCTGGTCGAGATACCACTCGGCTTTCTCACCGTCGGAGAAGACGGCGCGACCACTGATGAGTGCGCCCGGACGAGTGATCTGATCGATGGTGACGGAGACCTTGCCGGGACCGGCGAGCGGAGCCTCGGGATCGGGAGCAAGCTCGGCTTCCGCGGGTTTCGGCGGCTCGGGTTCCGGCTCGGGCTCGATCAGCTTCAGCTTGAGATCATCAGCCAGCAGACGGGTCTCCAGATAGGTCAGGGAGATCTCGAAGGTCTCCTTCAGCCGCTTTTGGATATCCGACAGGCTTGCGCCCTCGGTGATCCATTGCGAAATGGCCTGCTTTTGTTCGTCGGTCAAATTCATGCCGCCATTTCTATCGCAGCCGCAAGGCTAGTGCAACTTGGCCTTGCGACATGCGACAAGAAATCTGAGGACTAACCTCCGGCGATGGCGGGAACGATGCTGATCTCATCGCCTTCCTTGACGGTGGTGCCCTTCTCGCCGAGGAAGCGAATGTCTTCGTCATTGAGGAAGATATTCACGAAGCGGCGGACGTTGCCCTGTTCATCACAGATGCGCTCACCCAGACCAGGGTAGGTGGCGTCGAGATTGGCAAGGATTTCTCCGATGGTGAGACCTTCAGCAGCAACGACCTCCTGGTCATTGGTCAGTTTGCGAAGGGGTGTTGGGATGCGTACGGTAGTTGGCATGGAATTAGGATCAGGAAACGGAGACTTCTCCGGCAACGAGCGCTTCGAATTCGCGCAGGCTTGGGTTGATGATACGGGGCTCGCCACAGTGGCCGGTGACGGCTTCTGAAGTCTTCAGGCCATGGCCGGTAATGGAGAGGACGATACTCTCATTGCGAGGAATCTTGCCCGACTCGATGAGCTTCCGGGCGCAGGCGACGGTGACACCGCCAGCGGTCTCAGCGAAGATGCCTTCGCACTCAGCGAGGAGGCGGATGCCCTGAATGACTTCCTCGTCGGTACAATCCTCGGCGGAGCCGCCAGTGTCCTTCATGACGCGGATAGCGTAGTAGCCGTCGGCCGGGGTGCCGATGGCCAGTGACTTCACGATGGTCTCGGGATTAGGCACAGGCTTGACGATATCCGTGCCGCGCTTGAGAGCGGTGCTGATGGGTGAGCACCCGGCCGCCTGGGCACCATGGATGGAGTAGGGCTGCTCATCGAGGATGCCGACCTTGATAAACTCGCGATAGGCCTTGTCGATCTTGGTCAGCAGGGAGCCGCTGGCCATGGGGGCCACGGTGTGACGGGGTAGGCGCCAGCCGAGTTGCTCGGCGATCTCGAAGCCCTGTGTCTTGGAGCCTTCCGCGTAGTAGGGCCGGAGATTCACGTTAACAAAACCCCAGCCGTACTTGCCGGCAATCTCGGAGCAGAGGCGATTCACCTGATCATAGGCGCCATTGATGCCGATGACATTCGTGCCATAGACGAGAGACCCGAGCACCTTGCTCTGCTCGAGATTCGCGGGAATGAGGACGTAGCTTTTCAGGCCGGCGGACGCAGCATTGGCAGCGACGGAGTTGGCGAGATTGCCCGTCGAGGCGCAGGCAACGATCTGGAAACCAAGCTCACGGGCCCGGCTGAGGGCGACGGACACAACACGATCCTTAAAGGAAAGGGTCGGGTAATTGACCGTATCGTTCTTGATGTAGAGCTCCTCGACGCCGAGAGCCTTGGCTAGACGGTCCGCACGGACCAGCGGGGTGAAGCCCACCTGCGTGCCCACGGTGGGCTCGCCGTCGATCGGGAGTAGTTCCCGATAACGCCACATGCTGTGAGGGCGCGAAAGAATGGTCTCCCGACTGATGCTGCTGGCAATGGCATCGTAGTCATAGGCGGCCTCAAGGGGGCCGAAGTCGAACTCGCAAATGTGCAGAGCCTCTTTCGGATAAAGGCGGCCACACTCACGACATTTCAGATTGGAAAAAAATGGTCGGTTCTCGTTCATGGTTTTTGCGCCTCACCGAGAGCGACGAAGAGAAACCGAGTACCCGCCTGTGAAAGGGATTCGTACCACTTCTCATCTTTCCTCGCCGGAAGTCTTTCAACCTCCCACGAAGCTGGATTTGGCACCTGGGCCCCCCTTTGACATTGCTGTCAACTGGAGCGGTTGCCGTGGCTTCACAGGGCCAGTCCCTCTGCCACTCTCGATAAGATGCCGCCAGAATCGTCTCCGATGCATCCTGAGTCAAGTGGGTTTTTAAAAAGAGCCCCGGCAAGCTGGAATGGCTTCAGGCAAAAATCTCCACTGCCGTCAGGGCAGGCTCGGCAAGAGAACTGAGGATCCTGAGACGAAGAGAAGAGGCTTCGACAGGGTCAAATCGATCCAGCTTGCGACAGCCGATGGTGGTGCCACGAGAAACGGTGATCCAGTGGCCGCTACGATCTTGCAGGTCGATTTCGTATTCCGCGATACGCTGACCCCAAGAGATGGATTCGCGGAGGGAGACGGTATGCACGGGATGGAAGGCGGACCAGCGGAGTTCCAAACTGGCGCGAGTGGCTCCGCTCGCGGGAGTCCAAAAGGTATCGAGATCGCCATCGACCACTCGAGAGGCTGGGTGATCTGCGGCGGCGCTGTCGGCGATGACCTCACACCCGAGAGCCAAATCATGACGGAAGATCCGATCGAGTGCCTTCCGCATTCCTTGCACGGCGGCTACATCGGCCTCATGGACGAGTCCCTCGGGTGTCGGAGGGAGATTCAGAAGGAGGAGGCTGTTGCGGCCCACGCTTTTAAAATAGAGATCCACAAGATCCTCTACGGAACGGACCTGATCATCTTCCGAGGAATGATAAAACCAGCCGGGGCGGATCGAGACATCGCACTCGGCAGGCTGCCAGATGCGGGGTTCCTTGCCCGTGGAATCAGGAGGCTCGCCGGAGCCGAAGTGGGATTTCAGCCTCTCGGTGGCGGTAGCGTCATTGGCTTGGCTGATGCCGGAATCGCCAGGGAAACGAACGATGCGGGGATCGGTGGTAGCCCAGCAGAGGTCATTGGCAAAGCCGCGTTCATTTCCCACCCAGCGGACGGTGGTGCCGCCATCGCCGAAGGTGACGGCCTCTGGCTGCAATTCTTTGACGAGGCTGAAGAAGCGAGCCCAGTCGTATTCCTGCTTGCGCCCATTTGTCCCTTCCGCGCAGGCGCCGTCGAACCACACCTCGTGCAGGGGGCCGTACTGGGTGAGGAGCTCGGTGAGTTGATTGCAGTAGAAGTCGTTGTATCGGGGAGAGTCGCCGTAGGTGGGTTCGTGGCGATCCCAGGGGGATAAATAGAGGCCCACGAGCAGACCTTCGGCGCGGAAGGCATCGACAAACTCCCGCACGAGGTCTCCCCCACCCTGCCGCCAGGGAGAAGCTGCCACAGTGTGGTCAGTAAAACGGCTCGGCCAGAGGCAGAAGCCGTCGTGGTGTTTCGCAGTGAGAATACCCAGGCGAAGACCGCCGGCTTTAGCCGCCCTCGCCCATTGGCGACAATCCAAGTGGGTGGGGTTGAATATCTCAGGGCTCTCCGTGCCATCGCCCCACTCTCGACCGGTGAAGGTATTGACGCCCAAATGGAAAAAGGCGGTGGTTTCCAAGCGCTGCCACGCGAGTTGCGACGGAGAAGGAACAGGGAAGAGGGGCTGCATGGTGCTTACTTAATGCATGAAGCCGAGCGGGCAAGACTCGCTTTTGAGATTTTTATGCGCGAAGGCAATCAAATGACTGCCAGTGATCGAGGGGTAAAAAGATACAGCCCGCCGCAGCGAATGCTACGACGGGCTGTTGTTCCCCCCAGAACAATCTTTCGATGGGCTGAACATGCCATACGATCAACCTCGCGCAAGAAATTTTTGGAAAAAAATTTCCAGAGGGCGGAAGACCGCTAGATTCGGAGGGGTGAGGGAAACTTTTTCCATACGGTAATGTCAGCATCGGAAGCCGCACTTCTCTCCTGGAGTCTGGAGCCGGGCACGGCCATGGCGCTGCTGATTTCCGGGCTGATCTATTTGCGTGGCTGGCTACGCCTCCAGCGGCAGGTGCCGGCGCGCTTTCCGATATGGCGGTTGGCGTGTTTTTGGGGTGGGCTGCTGTCTCTGTATCTATCGGTGGCTTCTCCGCTGGATGCTTTCTCGGGGTTTTTGCTGAGCGCGCACATGGTGCAGCATCTGTTGCTGACGATGCTGGCACCCCCTCTCCTGCTTTTGGGGTATCCGTTTTTGCCCATGCTGGGAGGGCTGCCCAAGACATGGGTAAGCAAGGGAATCGGGCCTTTTCTTCTGTGGCCGCCGCTGAAGGCGATCGGGAATTTTTTCACCCACCCAGGCATCACGTGGAGTCTCTTTGTCGTTAGCAATGTGGTCTGGCACATCCCGGCGCTGTACGATCTGGCTCTGTCGTCCCCATTTTGGCATGAGGTCGAGCATTTCTGCTTCTTCTTCACAGGGTTTCTTTTCTGGTGGCCGGTCATCCAGCCGTGGCCGTCGCGGTCGCATTGGCCGCGGTGGGCGATGGTGCCTTACCTGCTGCTGGCGGATTTGCAGAATACGGCGTTGGCGGGATTTCTCTCCTTTTATGATCGGGTGGCGTACTCCACATATGAAAATGCGACTAGGCTGACATCGATGACGGCCCTTGCGGATCAGGCCTCGGCAGGTGCCATCATGTGGGTACCGGGGTCGCTGGCGTTTTTGATTCCTGCGGGGATGATCGCGGCCAGCTATCTGTCGCCGAAGCGGGGGATCCGACCATCGATGTATGGGGTGCAAGCACTGAGGCCTGAAAGGCCAAGCGTGATTCGGGATGAACGCAGCCGGGGGTTTGATCTTTTTAAGGTACCAGTGCTGGGGCCGATCATTCGCTGGAGGTATTTTCGGCCGGTCATGCAGTGCATGATGTTGCTGCTGGCACTGGTGATCATTGTGGATGGATTTTTGGGGCCGGAGACCAGTCCGATGAATCTGGCGGGGGTGTTGCCATGGACACATTGGCGGGCTTTGACGGTGGTGCTGCTGTTGGTGGCGGGAAATTTCTTTTGCATGACGTGCCCGTTCATTTTTATGCGCGACATCGGTCGTAAATTTTTGCCGGCGGCGGCGGAATGGCCTCGGTGGTTGCGGGGCAAGTGGTTGGCGGCGGGGTTGATCGTGGTTTATCTGTGGGCTTACGAGGCTTTTGATCTATGGGATCGGCCCGCTATCACGGCGGCGTTGATTTTGGCGTATTTTGTGGCGGCATTTTTGGTGGATGGGTTCTTCAAAGGAGCGTCGTTCTGCAAGTATGTGTGCCCGATCGGGCAATTTCATTTTGTGCAGTCGCTGGCGTCGCCGCTGGAGGTGAAGGTGCGGGAGCCGGATGTGTGTGCGAGTTGTCGGACATACGATTGCATCAAGGGGAACGAGAAGCAGCGGGGGTGCGAGCTCTCGCTCTTCCAGCCACGCAAGCAGGGGAATATGGACTGCACCTTTTGCCTGGACTGCGTGAAGGCGTGTCCTCACGACAACGTGGGGTTGATGGCTGTCGTGCCGGGAAAGGATCTGACAGTGGATCCGGCGCGATCGTCGCTGGGACGCTATGCGAAGAGGCCGGATCTGGCGATTCTCGTGCTGATCCTGACTTTTGGAGCGTTTGCGAATGCGGCGGGGATGGTGAAGCCGGTCTTGGATCTGCTGGCGCCGTTTGCTGGGAAAGGCGAGGGATGGATCGTGGCGGGATTGGCGCTGGGGGCGTTGCTCGTTCTGCCGCTCGGATTGTCTTCGACGGCGGCTGCTATTTCCAAGAAATGGACGACATTATCTTTTAGAGAAAACTTTTGCCGCTTTGCGCTGGGCTTGAGTCCGGTGGGAATTGCGATGTGGGCGTCGCATTTCCTGTTTCACTTTTTCACGGCTTCGCACACGCCGATTCCAGTTTTCCAAAGGGCTTTTTTCGATCTGGGATGGAGCACTACGGAGCCGAATTGGGTGGTTCCTTCCTTCGCGTTTGCCGGCCTTCCGGGGATGGAATTGCTGCTTCTCGATGTGGGGCTCTTGCTGAGTCTCTACATCCTCTGGAAGAGTGCGCGAGGGATGACTCCGGCCACCAAGTCCCCATGGGGGGCTTTCATTCCGTGGGCGATGGTGGCATTCCTCCTTTACCTTTCCGGAGCATGGATCATCTTTCAACCTATGGAGATGCGGGGAACCATGATGCACTGAGCCATGAGGTATCTACTTTTAGCCTTATTTCTTCCGATCTGCGCCTGGGCAGATGGGGGTGCCATTCTGGCCCGTGAAAAAATCGGGGCGCTAAATGCGACGATTTTCGCGTCTCCCTCACCGCTCCGCGCCGGGCCGGTGGATGTGAGTGTGCTGTTACAGGATGAAAAGGGAAACCCTGTACTGGATGCCGATGTGTCGGTCTCGTGGATCCCGGCTGTCGATGGGGCCACGCCGGAATGGTTGCCGCCCTGCTGCTCGATGAATCAAAAGACGCCGTGGCAGACGGCTATCCGTGCGCATTCCAAAAATAAGCTGCTCTACTCGGCCATGGTGACGATGGCGAACTCGGGTGAGTCCGCAGCGGCCATTCATATCCGTTACGATGGCGTGGATGAGGAAATCCGTCTGCCCTTGGAAGTCCGGCCTCCAGCTCCGCCAGCGTGGACGTACTGGCCACTATTGGCTCTGCCTCCTTTTGCAATCGGCGTCTTTTCGATTCATCAGAGAATCACGCATCGCCAAAAGCCGACGGACAAAAAGGGCTAGCTGGTCGTTTTTGACTCCGAAGACTCCTGCTCCGTAGATTCCTCTACGACACTTTCTTCGGCTTCCTCGCCGATGACCGAGGGGACGGTTTCGATATTCTCCTCCTCTGGCGAGGGATCCTGTTTCAGGGAATCGGCGAGTTCGTCCACCAGAGGGGCCAAGCTGCGCTCGAAGTAGAATACATGGGAAACGCCATCGGCGTGATGGAGTTCCAGTCGTTCGCACATGAACTTTGATTCGCGAATCGGGACGGTACCCAGAAGAGCCACCTCGATGATAAGCGGGCCGCGCCAGCGTTTGGCGATAAAGAAGAGGCTGCGGTTATTTTCGTCATGAAGCTGGACGAGCCAGCCACGATAGTTTTTTGGCAAATGAGGGCCGCCACCACTCAGGCCGGGAATAGCCCGGTGGACGGGCTGAAGAGCCGCGTGGGATTGATGGAGGAGGCGCTCGTAGGAGGCGGGGAGCTGGGGAGGCAGAGTGACTTTGTCGAGAGCGGGGGCGTTCAGCTTTTTCCAGATCAGCCAGAGCTTGGCCTGGATGCTCCGAACGACTCTCGGGAGGAGGAGCCAGATCGCGGCGATGAAGACAAGAGCGACAATGATGGCGACGATGGGATAGAAGATGAGGAGGCTGAGGCCACCGAGGACCACGACGTCCTCCCCTACACTGAGGCCGACATTGGAAAGAGGCTCCGGGGAGGCATTTGCGGTGAGGCGGATGCCGGATTTGGCCAGATGAGAAGTGAGGGCGGCACCGCCGGCGAGGAGAGCGGCCACAATTTTGACGGTGGGGTTAGCATCGCCCATGGCAAGGACGGCGAGAAGGGCGCCACCGATGGGACGGATCAGCGTGTGAAAGCCATCGTTGAGGCTGTCGATCCAGGGGATTTTATCCGCGAAGAACTGGAGGAAGTAGAGGACACCGGAGATGGCGACCACCCACGGATCCCCCAATACCTGAAGGGACTCGAGTTGCTGAGGCAACGTTACCCAATGAAAGTGGACGGCGAGGCCGCTGGCAAAAACGGTGAGGTAGAGATTGAGGCCGGCGAGGGTCGCGAGGCCCAGAGCCACTCCCAGTAGTTCAAAGGTCTCCATGGGTGTTGACTATCCCTCGCTTTGGAAAATTGTCACGCGCGAAGGGAAAGGACGCAAAAAGCAAAAACCCCCTCCGCTTGCGCAGAGAGGGTTTTTGAAGGTTAAGAGTGTCTTACTCCGTTCTGATTAGAACGAGAAGATCACGCTGGCGCCACCCCAGAAGGTGCTGGGACGTGTGCCAACCAGGTCATACCACTGGTAGCTGTAGGCACCGTAGCCGTAGAGGCTGATGACGTCGTTGATCTTGATCGGCACACCGATACCGACCTGGAGGTCGTTAGCACCGTTGAAGAAGTGACCGTCTTCGTTGGCGTTGTAGCGGAAGTTAGTTCCGAACGAAACCCAAGGATCGAGGGAGATCACGTCTTTGTAGATCGCGATGCTGCCGTCGATACGGGCGAGGAGGTAGCTGGAAGCCTCAGGAGCGATACCCTGTTCTTCGGTGGCTGGGCCAACGTTGAAGAAGTAGGTCAAGGAAGGAGTGATGGTCATGAATCCGAGATCGAATTCATAAGCACCGCTCACATTCAGCTCGTGCGAATAGAGAGGTGAGGACCAGACGTAGTAGAAGATATATCCAACGGACAGCGAGAAGTCGCCGAAGGTGTGGGTATAGCTGGTGAACACGTCGAGTTCCTTGTAGTCAGTCTTCTGAGTGCCGAAGGCAACCCAAGTACCAACTGTGAGGAAGTCGTTCTCAGTGATGTTCCATGTGAAGTCGAGGTTGGTCCAGTAGATACCGGAGCCATAGCTCATGTCGTTGCGCAGCACGTTAACACCGCGGAACATGTAGAGGCTGTCCCAACCGGTGCTGAGGCTGGCGCCCCACCATTTGCTGGTTTCCTCAACGATTACCTTATCTTTGAAGGTTTTGCCATCACCGGCGAGAAGGGGGTTGCTGGCAACCACCGCAGCCACGCCCAAGACAGCAAGAATTTTGGTAGCTAGTTTCATTTGATTGTTTTCTCCTTGTTTTTGTTTTTTGCCGCCAGCTCGAACCGAGGTCCGTGCCTTTGAGCGCTTTGCATGCATTTTCGGCATGTTGAATACCTACAAAGCATGTAATGTGCCAAGGCAATAGAAGAGGTTTAGCCCTGCGTCAAAACTTTTTTTAAAGATTCTTTGAACGAAATGAGACATTCGCTGTCGTTCTTTTACCACCCTTGTCTGCCTGAGGGGGCTAACCTGAGTTAAATCTCAGGCGGCTACGACGTTAATGTCTTCAGGGCGAATGCGGCAGAAGACAGACTCCCCTTCATGGGGATCATATTCCTTCTGACCGTCATTGGGCTGAAGGATGCCCAACTCCAGATTGCCCTGTACGATCACGGTAAGCTCATCGACCGCTCCCTTGAAGACTTCCTGAGAGATGGTGCCCGGGAAGGTATTCACGCCGGTACTTTGATCCGTGAGACGGATCTTCTCAGGCCGGAGCGAGAGAAGGATCTTGTCTGTTGCCGCCTGGGGACAATCGAGGACATCCAACTCAAGGCCGCCCTCCAGACGACAGCGAAGCTGGCCTCGTGTGCGGGCAATGACATCGGCCTCGACGATGTTGGTCTCGCCAATGAAAGTCGCCACGAAGCGCGTGGCAGGCTGATAATAAATTTCGTTAACCGTACCGATCTGCTCCACCTTACCCGCGCTGAGGACGGCGATGCGGTCACTCATGGTGAGAGCTTCCTCCTGATCGTGCGTCACGAAGATAAAGGTGATGCCGAGACGCTTCTGAAGATGCTTGAGCTCCATGCGCATTTGCGCGCGCAGCTTCGCGTCCAGGGCGCTGAGAGGCTCGTCGAGGAGGAGGACCTTTGGCTCGCAGATAATCGCACGGGCAAGAGCCACGCGCTGCCGCTGGCCGCCTGAGAGCTGGGCAGGCTTGCGATCGACAAACTGCTGGAGAGAAGTCATCTCCACGACCCGGTCCACCCGCTTCTTCACCTCCGCCGAGGGGACATTCTTCATGCGCAGGCCGAAGGCGATATTGTCGGCGATATTCAGATGAGGGAACAGTGCATAGCTCTGAAAGACTTGATTCACGTCGCGACGGTAGGGCGGGCTCATGGTGACATCCTGCCCGGCGATCAAAATCTGGCCGGTTGTAGGCGTGTCAAACCCGCTGATGAGACGCAGGCAGGTGGTCTTGCCGCAGCCCGAGGGACCGAGGAAGGTCATGAATTCGCCTTCCCGGATCGAGAAGGTGACCTCGTGAAGTGCCGTGAACGAGCCGAAAACCTTGCTGACGTTTCTCAGTTCCACCATCGAAGCCATGCGTCAATGTATGCCGAAGAGGTGGGGAATCGCTAGATGAAAAACACGAACCTCCGACAGAGGATCAGGGCGTGGGGGAAACGTCAGTACGCTTGAAGTGACCGCGGAGGTCGAGGGCAAGATTCAGAGTAGGGGCGGAAATGATAAAACCACTGGTGTCCTGAGTCCAAACGATGAGCTCCGGCTGCCCCTGAACGGTGCCCTTTAGAAACACATAATCACCAAATTTCTGCATGGGATGCCCCTCGGTTTCCATATCCCGCTCCTGAATCGGCCCCCGACGCTGCTCCCGATAAGTGCCTTTGGAAAATTCCTCACTTAACTGTCGCAGCCAATCTGCGGCCGCTTCCATGGTGGAAAAGGAGTAATATTTAAAGGTCAGCGGAGCACCCCCTGATTGCGAATAGGTGGCCAGAAGATGCCGATCCTCGGCAGCAGTAGCCGCAACTTCCTTCACGCCATCTAGATTGAAGACTCCCGCGTGGAGGGGAAATCCCCGGTCGGAATTCGGCCCACCAAAACCGCGGGCGGGCGGCAGGCTCCTGTCACCGAAAAAGTAAAACACCGTGCCAGCGACGGCCAAGGCCGCTATGAGCAACCCCCAAAAGAGGGTGCCGCCGAGTCCATGTGCATTTTCATTCGAGGAATCACTCATAAAGTACGTCACAGCGAGATTTGCTGGCAGCAAACCGCGATTTCAAAGTCATGGAGGATATCCGTCACGAGAAATACTGAAAACACCATGCCGGGAAGAAAACGAGTTTATTTCTCCTGCGGGCATCGCCATCAGCCTCCGAGTGTCCACGGATGGAAATGATCAAATCCATATGACCACCCTATTTTTTCTCGCCATTTTTCCTTAAATCCAACATCTGAGGTCTCAACTGGATGGGCTATGCGAGTGCGCGGGTATAACTACTTGGGAACGGGGCTTGTTTTTTTAGCCCTCGGATGGGGACTGCTGTCTTCGTCGATGCGGGCGGATACGACAATCAATGCGCCGGTAACAGTGCAGTTGCAGCCGGTGGCGATGGAAAAGGACGGCAACACGTTTTACAAATACGGCATCTGGGTGTCCCTGGGCGGAAGCAGCGTTCCGCAACTCTTCGAGTTCGATACCGGAGGGAGTGGCTTCTATGCGGCATATGCATCAAACATCACAAACAACTGGTGGGGAAACGATATAACCCTCACGGGCAAAGAGGTGCACAACCACTATGGGAGCGGCATCAAATACAAGGGTTTTGACGTGATCACGAGCCTGTCCCTGTATGATCCGGGGTCCACGACGGCCAAGCTGACGACGGGGCAGAACATCAATGTGGGTCAGAGCATTGAGATCACCCGGGACGACGTCCTGATCTGGCCGAATGAAACCGATGAGGCTCCGGTGGAAAGGGTGTTTTATGGCGATTTCGGGTTAAGCCTCGCACCGAAATCCGGCAACGAAGAGGACGTCTATAATGTCTTCTCGCAGTTCTCCTATGGCACAGGCATCGTTGGGGCATTCATCGTCAGCCTGAGTAATCCCCAGGAGAATCAAGGAACCTCACAGGTGCAGATCGGAGCGACGGCAGAGGACCTGGATTCCTTTCCCCTTAAATTTACGATGAATACGAATCCGGATGGTTCCTATTCCACGGAGCTGATTACAGCAACGGTGACTTTAAGCAATGGCTCGACAACCATGGATCTGAGCCTGCCCATCAATCTGGACACGGGCACCCCTACTCCCACATTCCACGAAGCGACAGACTTTATCCCGGAGGAGCTGCTGGATAGCCTGACAAGGACGATATTGGCGGGAACAAACCTGGAGCTATACACCCAGGATCTCCTTGAGATCTTTTACGGGCTGTCCGCAGGAAATATCTATGGCCTCAACCAGATCGACTCCAAAAGTGGGGGCGACACGAACTACCTCAACATCGGTGCCCCTTTCTTCTACGAGTACGATGTACTCTTCGACTTTGAAAATGGCGTGGTCGGACTGCGTCCGAGTTCGGTACCGGAGGCGGACTCCATGGGGTTACTGATGATAAGCGTGGTAGTGGTGTGCTTTTTTGCGCCCCGGCGACGGTCGGCGTCGCGGCGGTAAGGGCTCTCTCTCGGATAGAGGGAGGCGTCTGGTGCCGCCAATCAAGCAGGGAGCAGGAACTTCACCAGCAGGGCGTAGAGAGGGATTCCGACCAACACATTGAAAGGGAAGGTCATGCCGAGAGCACTGGTGAGATAGACGGCTGAATCCGCCTCAGGCAAAGCCAAACGCATAGCCGCTGGCACAGCGATGTAGGAGGCACTGGCAAAGAGAGTCATCAGGAGCAAGACGTCGCCCTTGCTCCCGCCGAGAACATATCCGAGCCCCAGAGCCAGCAAGGAGGAGGCCAGCGGAAAGAGAATAGCAAATGCGGCGAGCTTGAAACCTACCGAGCGTAATGTGCCGATCGACCTGCCCGCCTCAACTCCCAGTCCAAGAAGGAAGAGACAGAGAGCACCGGCAAAAGGCGTATAAAAGAGAGGACTAATCTTGGACCAGCCCGCATCTCCGCAAACGTAGCCGATCACAAGACTGCCCACGAGGACGACGACCGATCCGCACGTGAGACACTTCTTCATGGCGTCCCGCATGCCGCCATTTACAGAAGATGGACCGGAACTGGCCAGGAAGACCCCGGCGAGGATGGCCGGCCACTCCATCAGAGCGAGGGCGGCGACCATATAGCCGCCCGTGGGCCAGTCGATCGACTTCAGAAAAGCGGCGGCGGCCAGGAACGTCACCGCGCTGACCGAGCCATAGGCCGCAGCCGTCGCGGCGGCGGTCGAACGTTCGAGAAATTTCCGCAAAATTGAGTACGCCGCAAAAGGAAGTACCACCGCTCCAAACAAGGCGGCGGCAAGCATACCCAGAGCCTCCACCTTCATGCCGGCGCGAGAGAGTTCCACTCCTCCATGCAACCCAATGGCCGCGAGGAGATACATGACCAGCAGACTCATGCCAGCGGGCTTGAGATCGGACTTCACCAAGGCCGCACCGGCTCCGAGGAGAAAGAAAAGCACCGGGGGTTGAGTAAGATTTTGGGCAAGAAGGTTCATGACTGCGCATGGTGCCCGGAACCATTTATTTTGAAAAATACGATATTTCTAATGTATTGTTAGATTTGCTCAAACAATGAACTTCCATCATCTCCGCATCTTCTGGGTCGTAGCGAAAGAAGGAAGCCTGAGGGCAGCCTCTCAAAAACTCCACCTGACTCAGCCCACGATGAGCACGCAGATCCATCAACTGGAAGATGCCTTGGGGGAACCACTCTTCCTGCGAACGGGACGTCGTCTCGTTCTCACTGCTGCCGGACGCATGACCCTGGAGTATGCCGAGGAGATCTTTTCCCTCGGTCGGGAACTGGAGTCCACCTTCACCCAGGGCCTGGACACCCACAGGCACCGGCTGCATGTGGGGATATCGAGTTCCCTTCCCAAGCTGGTCGCGCGGGAGCTCCTACGGCCAGCTTTCCAAGCGTCTCCATCCGTGCGCATTGTCTGCCATGAAGGCCGACTGGATGAAATGGCCGTACGACTCGGACAACATCGTCTGCAGATACTACTCAGCGATGAACCTCTGACCGGAGAGGAAAGCCATCGCGCCACGAGCCACCGAGTGGCGGAGTCGGGTGTCACTTTCTGCGCGGTGGCAGCACTCCGCCGACCACGGATGAGTTCATTATCCGATTGCCTCGCGACGATGCCCTTGCTGCTCCCTGCGCCGGGAATGCCGCTTCGTCGCAGTCTTGATGCGTGGTTCCAGCGACGAGGCATTCAACCCCGGATCGCGGCGGAATTTGACGACACAGCGCTGCTGAAGGACTTTGCTGCCGACGGAGTGGGGATTGCCCCCGTGCACACTGTGGCGCAAAAGCACGCGCAGAAGCTCTACGGGCTCAAGCCGCTCGGGATCGCGCAAGGCCTGCGGACAGAGTTCTTTGCCATCTCTGCCAAGCACGCCCTGCGTCACCCCTTGGTCTCAGCCATCCTCGAACAGCCGCTGCTACGCCGCACGGAACATTAATGATAGCGGTAAAAGAGGATCAGGCCATCGCGCGCGGGGGCATTGATACGATAGGTGGCGTCCGCGATGCATTCGCTGGAAGTGTGAGGGGTGATTGACTCCAAGACACCGGAGGGGAAGGGAGTGAAATCCAGAGTGATCTTCCTGTCGACCCTCTCACCATTTACAAGATAAATGGTGATTCCTTCGGGAGTCAGAGAGTGACGGGCGAGGATGGAATGTGGAGCGCCATCCTGACCAAGGTCGACGATGGCGGGCGAGCCGGAGACCCGTAATGTGTGCCGCAGCCATGCAGAGAGATCGCCCTGTTGCTTTGTGAAAGCGGTGCCGACCAAGCTGGTGAAATAGAAGATCTCACCGAGGCCATATTTGCGGCGTAGTAACAAGGGGCGAGCATTGGCTGTCAAAAGGACTTCGACATCGTCCCCGATCCGGAGCTCCTCAATAAGCCAGTGGCCCCCGATCGAATAGTCGGTGGAGTCACATGTAATCTGGGATTCAAAATGGCGACGCCTTACTTTGACAGCCATGGCGTCAGCCAGGACGGAGCCGGGAATGCTGTCACACAGACGCGCCCTATCATCAAAGTGCGCTGAGTACGGAGTGATGATCAAACGCCCACCCTCCTGCACCCAATCCAGGAGATGCTGATAGCCAAGTGAGGAGCATTGCAGGTGCATCGGCAAAACATAAATCTGGCATCCCTGCGGGACACCATCCGTCTCCAATCCCTCAATGCGCTGAAGGTCGGCATGGCTTCCTGCACTGTAAGCTGCCTCGAACCAACCAGTCATCTCTTCCTGAGCAGACACGGAGGGCTGCACCCATGACTTGGCTGCGCTCTCGTATTGGCTGGTGCGTCGGTCGTAGAGGATGGTCACCGGGGCTCTAAACTCAGCCTTCTCAAAAAGGGCTGGTTGCGAGGAGAATATCTCCGCCATCTCGGCCACCGAGTCCATCTGACCATCGGGCTGTCCATCGAAGGGCAAGAGCCCCCACCCCGGGGATTCTTGTCCGAAAGACTCCGCGCGATATTGCCAGAAAAACGCGCTCTCCGCGCCAAAAGCCGAAGCGAGGATGAGGTGCGCGCGGACATCGGATGGGCTGGGCTGAAAATGCCCATAGAGGTAATAAGTCTGTCCTCCGCTGTGCTCTGCGAGCCACCACGTGCCACCCGGCGCGGAGGAACGTACGGAGGAGTACTCAAGAGCAGCGGCAAGATAGTCCCGGCCAACGCCGCTGACATGCTCCGTGCAATATTGAGAGGTGCCCCAGCAGTCCACCTCGCGGGATAGATACCAGTCGTTGTTGGTATTGGAGATGCTGGAATGCGTATGCCCATAGATGGGATGAGCGAAATCGTAAGAGCGAATAATGCCGACACGGCGACGGAGTTCCTCCACGGAGCGCTCCGCCAGAAACTCATAAAACCGTAAGATCAACCATCCCGGTACATGATTGGAGGCATCGCGACCGTCGAAGAGGGGGAGTTGATCGAAGCGCTGAAAGTGCATTGCGCTCTCGGCATTGAATTTCTCAATGGTGTGAAATTTGCGTTCCACCCAGTTCTGCCATCGCTTTTCGGTAACCTCGTCAAAGCTGAAGTAACCACTGTGCGGCATGATCTCATTAAAGGGATCCCAAGCGGAGACGGCAGGATGTGGTGCAAAATGCGATACGGCCGCAGCCATAAAGCGCTGGGATTCCGCCAAGAAGACGGGCTGATCGAAGAGGATTCCGGGGTAGGAACCGACGGCGCACATGCCGTTACCGAGACAGGGATTTGCGCTGCCGTCCTTGGCCTTCGGCCAAAGCGAGCGATTTTCCTCCAAAAACCACTGAGGCTGGCACTCGGGGACGAGTTGAAGGATGACGTCCAACCCTGAACGGCTGGCCAAGTCGAGGACCTGATCGTAATCGGACCAGACGAAGGCCCCCTTGTTCACCTCTGTGGTCCTCCAATAAACCCAGAGTCGAATGCACGTGATGCCGTAGGCCTTCAGGGTCTGAAGATCCTTTTCCCAATACTCCGGTCGAGGATGCGGGGGGCGATAATACTGAACTCCAATGCGTTTCATTTGGTGGTAGAGAGGCTGGTCGGCTAGATGGCTGGCAAGGGCCAAGGCACATCGAATTGCCCGGCAATTTCGCGAAAGGTATCGCAGAGATGAATGCCGACCGGAATCCCGAGTTCCAATCGCTGGCGGCGGGTATTCTCTTCAGGCTGGCCGGGATACAGCACCGGGGTCTCGGGATCGACCGCGACTTGGGCGTTCCACTCATGGCACAGTTCCTGAACGGCAGTCCGAAATGTCTGGATGTCGCGAAAACGGCTGACGTCGATAGCTCCCACCAACCCGCCCAGATGCCGCCGCTTTGAGGCATCGCCATACATGGCCGGAATATGAGGACCAAAGGGGCTGCCGAGCAGAAAGCTGCACAGGACATCAATCATCAGACCCAAGCCCGAGCCTTTGTAATCTCCCGAGGGGCGCACGGCCCGTACGTCGCCGGGATTGGTGGTGGGCTGGCCCTCCGCATTGACGGCCCAGGTGGGAGGGATCGGAACGCCCTCGATAGCGGCATTGGTGATGGTGTTCCAAGGGACGACGCTGGTGGCCATGTCCAGACACAACGTGGAGCCCTCAGCGCCGGGCGCGGTTAGGCAGATGGGATTCGTTCCACAAAAGGCTTTGCGGGCGGCATGCGGGACGACCATGGAATCCGAATGGGTAAAGACGAAGCCGATCATGCCTGCCCGGGCGATCTGCAAGCCATAGTAGGCCAAGGCGCCGCAGTGGGAGGAATTCTCGACCGCGACCCAGCCCGCTCCGGCGTCTTTGGCAAGAGAGAGGGCTTCCCGGGTTGCCCGCTCCATGACGAGTTGCCCGAGACCGTGATCTCCATCGACACGCCCGATGGCGGCTCCGGTGGCGGAGAAGGTGATCTGGGGGCGTGGGTTGATACTCCCCTGGCGAATCCGATTCAGATAATGAGGAAGGCGGGCGATTCCGTGAGAGTCGATGCCCCGCAGATTTGACTCCACGAGGGAATCGGCGACTAGGAATGCGTCCTCGGAGGTGAGTCCGATGCGCTCAAGGCATTGGCAGGCGAAATCCCGCAGGGTGTCGTGCGGGATGAGGATCGATTCTGAAACAATCTGGGGCATATTTATTCGGTGCGCAGAATCGCGCGTGTCCAGGCGCCATCGGTCCCCTGGAGGTTGATGGGAGCAGCGAGGAGTTCGTATTTACCGGCCTCGACAGAGCGAAGATTGATATTTTCCAAGATGACAATGCCGGCTCCGAGTAATGCGAGATGCGATGGAAACTCGGGCTCGCTAGGAGGATCGATGGTGAGGTAATCCAGGCCGACGAGGAGAATCCCGTGGGCCACACACCACTGTGCGGCATCCTCGCGGATATAGACGAAGTCGGGATTCCACGGCTCGTGCCAATAGTCGGTGCGGCTGTTGCGGGTCTTGAAGAGGAGCCTCTTGGTGTCCGAAGGATGCATCACCGTTGCCTCCAATAAATCCGCGGTGATCGATGGCGCGTCGCCCGCATCCACCACCAGACAGGGACCAAGGAAAGGATCAAGGCCAACCTCATGGAGTTGCTTGCCATCGGCGCAAAAATGCCAGGGGGCATCCACGTGAGTGCCATGATGGAGTCCGCCGCGGAAGAAACCGACATTTGCAGGATCGCCCCTACTGATCGACCAAGAGGGCCACTCGATGGACGGACGAGGATCACCCGGATACACCGTGGTCTGCTCACTGGTCGGGATGCTGATGTCGAGATAGCGGCTCACAGGGGGATTCCTTAGTTCGAGAGGTAAATCGGGGGAGGCAGACTCATTCCTTGCAGTATTCCGCGGAAGGCAGTGAGCCATCCATGACGTAGCCGCCATCTATGGTCAGGGATTGTCCGGTCATGTAGCGGGCATCGTCGCTGGCCAAAAAGACAGCACCGGAGGCAATCCACTCCGCCTCGGCAATCTCCTTGAGGGGGACGCGTTCAAAGAGGGAGCGCTTCACGGCGTCCGTGTACATGGGAGTGGTCAGCTCGGTGTAGGTGGCTCCAGGGCGGATGAAATTGACGGTGATTTTGTGCGGGGCCAGCTCCGTGGCGAGGGTGCGGGAAAAGGACTCTATGCCACCCTTTGCAGCGGTGTAGTGTCCGCAATTTGGCTCGCTTAAAACCGCGTGGATGCTGGAAATGGAGATGATGCGGCCGCCGGAGCGCTGCCGGATCATTTGCCGGGCGGCTTGCTGCGAGCATAGAAAGACGCTTTTCAGATTCGTCCTGATGATGATGTCCCAGTCCTCCTCCGGCATATCGACGATCTGCGAAAAACGGATGATGCCTGTGTTGTTGACGAGGATGTCCACGCCGCCGAAGTCCCTCTCTACTTCCTGAAAAGCGGCCGCAACTGCCGGAGAGCTGCCGACATCGCAGGGGATGAACTTTGATTTCCGTCCCAGCGAAGTGATCTGGGCCACGACCTCAGCAGCCTTGGTTTCGTTAATGTCCAGCACGGCAACATCGGCACCCTCCCGGGCGAAGGCGATGGCGATGGCTTTCCCTATGCCACTGGCGGCACCTGTGACAAGGGCACGTTTATTCTGTAGTTTCATGGGGGTGTAAAGTAGATCTACTTTGGAAGTAGATAGACTTTTAGACAGCGTGATGTCAAACTGCATTTAGACAACTCTTCATGGCTCTCTCGAAAATCCGTCCCCCCGCCGACCAACCCCGGAAAAGAACCGGCGATCTTGCCGAGCTGGCTTTTGAACGACTGCGTGAGGCAATCCTGACCGGAGAGCTGAAGGAGGGGGAACGGGTCCGGGAGGTGAGGTTGGCGGCGGAATGGAAAATGGGAATCACCCCCCTCAAGGCTGCTGTGCGGCGACTCGCCGGCATGGGCTATCTGGTGCTGCGCCCAAATCATGCTCCGATCGTACGCAAGCTGGAGGCCAGCGATATCCAGGAGATCTATGAGCTACGGGAGATGCTGGAGTGCCATGCGCTACGCAAAAAGGCGGCTGACATCGCAAAGAGTGACCTGGCTGCTTTACGGCAAATGGTGAACAAAGTGGAGGCGACAACATCGCCAGCCAGCCGGCTGCGAGCGCAATTTGCGCTCGATACGAAGCTGCATGAGCTCTGGAGCTCCGGCCCGACGAATCCCTGGCTCACGGCGAGTCTGGAGGGATTGTTGATTTACCGACCAAATCTGACCCATGTCTTGAAAGCGCATCCCGATCTGGTCGAGAGGGCCTTTGAGGATCACAAGCGCATTCTCGCAGCGTTGGAAAAAGGAAATATCGAGAACGCCGTCCTCCTCCTCAGCGAGCATATCAAAAAGTCAGGGACCGCTCTTGCCGCACTCAGCAAGCCTGCATAGCCATACTCCCAGGCGAAGGAGGGATAAGACCGTCCCGCGCGGGCGGAAAGGGAGCCCTCCTAGACAATGTCATCGAGATACTTGACCTCGGGAGGCTTGATGCCATTGAAGTGCGAGAACAAGCATTCTGCGTAAGCTCCGGCGTTGTTGAGAATGAGTAGGTCTCCAGGGACAATATCGGACGGGAGCTCCTGCCCGGTGCTAATGGTGTCGGCGCTGTCGCAGGTGGGCCCACATAGGGTATAGGGAATGGGGGCGCCAGTACGGTTGATTACGTTAATGGCATAGCGGATGCCATCCGGTGCGTCGGATAATCCGTGGTAAACGCCCACATCCAAGTGTAGCCACTCCGCGTCGGGTCGTGTGGCTCGCAGCATGACGCGGGTACTCATCAGTGCCGCAGATCCGACCAGCCCGCGGCCCGGTTCGATAGCGAGAGTGAGTGGCACCCCGGAGAGTTCCTCTTTCAACACGGTGCGTACAACTTGGAGGATCTCCGCATTGGAGGGCACCTTTCGGTCGAGATACTGGACCGGAAAGCCTCCCCCGATATCGAAGAGTTCCAAGGTGATGCCTTCTTTCTTCAAATCGCGGAAAATTGACGCCGCTTGGCGGGCAGGAGTCACCCAAGCGTTGGCACTATAGCATTGGGTGCCGACGTGAAAATGAGTGCCATAGGGAATAAGACCAAGTTTCTTGCCGAGCCGAAGAAGCTCTTTGGCTTGCTCGGGTGTGGTGCCAAATTTGTCGCCAAGCGCATGCGCTGCGTCTTTGTTATCTACGAGCAGGCGGACGTAGAGCTTGGAGCCCGGAGCCTTCTCCGCTTGGAGACGGACTTCATATTCCGAGTCAGCGAGAAAAGCGCGAACACCCCTTGCGTACGCATGGCTGATGTCTTTGGGGAATTTGCAGGTGTTGGAATAAATGCACTTTGCCGGATCAGCACCCGCATCAAGAGCCATGTCGAGCTCAACAGGAGAGGCGACATCAAAACCACTGCCAAGCCGGACCAAGCGGGCGAGAACGCGGCGATTCGGCGCACATTTTACGGCGTAAAAGATTTTCGCGTCGGGGTCAGCCTGGGTGAAATCACGATAACAATTCCCGACTTCATCCAAGTCGTATAGCAACACGGCATGGGGAATCTTTGCGAGGGCCTCGATGACGCGAGGATCCATATCGGCGGGCGCGTAAGGGAGGTTTCCTGGCTCAGGCGTCGCATCGGCAGCATGGCTGAGAGAAAACGAAAACGGCGAAAACAGAACGGATGCTGAGCCGATGAGAGAAAGACGAATGGCATCCCGCCGAGATACTCCAGACTGAGAGGGAGAAGCGAGGGGAGCCTTGGGGAAACTGGGAAACCACATTTGAAGATGACATATCACAAAGGTGACGCCATGCAACTGGAAGCATGAGCTTTTGAGAAAGGTCCCCCCGGGCTCCATTGAGGAGTCGTTTTCCGAGGTGGGACACACCCAATTCCAAAAAACGGGAAGCCCTGCGCACGATGTGCGCAGGGCGAAGAAGGATCATGACCTCAGGAAGATGAGGCCGACGGGACTACAGTCTAGGCCTTGAGCTCCTCGCCGGTGATGGCGTTGGTGATCATGAGGCGCTCGTGATGGAAGGTAGGGTCGGCACGGAAGGCGAGGCGACCGGCGTAGCGGCGCTCGATGTCAACGAGGAGATCCTCGTCTTCCTCGCGCAGGCGCTTCAGGAGATCGGGGTGGACGACGACCTTGATCTCGTGGACGGTGTCATGGTGCTTGCGCAGGACGGCGTGGAGGGAGCGCTGGAGCTCGACGCTCATGGTCATGGGGCTCTTGACCATACCACGTCCGGAACAATATTCGCAGGTGACGAATTGGGTGCTGGCGAGACTCTCGGCCGCACGCTGGCGGGTCATCTCCATGAGGCCGAGCGGCGAAATGGGGAGGACATGGGTGCGAGCTTTATCGCGCTTGAGACGGTCTTTGACGCGCTGATAGACCGACTGCTGATCCTTGCGGCTCTTCATGTCGATGAAGTCGGCGATGATGATACCACCGATATTGCGCAGGCGCATCTGACGGCAGATCTCATCGGCGGCCTCAAGGTTTGTCTGGAGAATGGTCTTCTCCATGTCCTTGGAGCCTTTGTTGCGGCCGGTATTCACGTCCACGGCAATGAGAGCCTCGGTCTCGTCGATGACGATGTAGCCACCACAGGGGAGCCACACTTGGCGGTGAAAGGCTGCGTCGATCTGGGCCTGCACACCGAAGCACTCGAAGACGGGCTGGGCGGCGGAATAGATCTGAATGCGCTTCTTGGCGCGTTTGGAGATCTGTCCGACGAGTTCCTGCATGCGCTCACCGGCCTTGGCATCGTCGATGACGATGGAGTCCACATCGTCGGTGAGGAAGTCACGGACGGTGCGATCCACTAGGTCAGGCTCGGAAAAGAGGCATGCGGGGGCGGGCTTCTCCTGCATACCGCGCTGAATCTCGGCCCACTGCTCGAGGAGGAGACTGAGATCGCGGACAAAGTAGCGGGAGCGCTGGCCCTGGCCCACGGTACGCATGATCACGCCCATCCCCTCGGGGACAGCGAGGTCGCGAAGGATCTTGCGAAGGCGGTCGCGCTCCTTGGGCTCATCGATCTTGCGGGAGATACCGCACTGATCATTAAAGGGCATGAGAACGAGGTAGCGTCCCGCAAGGCTGATATCCGTGGTGATACGCGGGCCTTTGGTGCCGATGGGACCCTTCTTGACCTGGACGAGAATGTCCGCGCCGATGGGGTAGATATTCGGAACATCCTTGTGGGAGATCTTCTGTGCCTTCTTTTTCTGAGCACCCTGACGGCTGACGACTTCGATACCGCTATCGAGAGCGGCAGGGATGGCATCCCAGAACTGGAGGAACGCATTTTTCTCAAAGCCGATGTCAACAAACATGGCCTTGATACCAGGCTCGATGTTGCGGACTTTGCCTTTATAGATGGCACCGACAATGTTGCGGTCGGACTCGCGCTCGGTGGTATATTCCTCGAGGCGGTTGTTTTCCAGCAAGGCGACACGCTTTTCCAAGCGTTCGCAGCTGACGATGAGTTTAATTCCTGTGGGCTTCTTCGATAGGCCGAGGAAGCGTTTGACAGTTTCGATCATGAAATAGGGAAATTGTAGCTTCGCGAGCGAAGCTGGGTTGTTTGGGGTTGAGAGTCATCGCCGTCCAGGGGTTCCCGGTTTGGGTTTGTCTCTCTGTTTTTCCTTGCGGTCGCCACCCCCAAGGAAGTTAAAGAATTTTTGAATGCCGGAGGGGTTGCGTTCCTTGTTTTTCACACGGCCGCGGTCATCGGCATCCTCTCGAACGTTTGGCGAAGCCGCCGGCACGTTCCCACGATTGGGGTCCTGAGTCTCCATGACATCGACGCTCTCGTTGATGTCGCCTTCGCTAAGGGCTGCAGGCACGGGACGACCAAAATTAATCTCGTTGATATGCTTGGCATGACCAACGGCGGGAGCGAGAGCGGCCAACTGGAAGGGCTCGGCCTCGGGGACATCGAGCTTGAAGACCTCTTCCAAGATCTTGCCAGCAATGGGAGCCGCGACACGCCCTCCAGACTCGGCACCCTCGACCATGACAGCCACGGCGTAACGGGGATTATTGTAGGGAGCGAAGGAGATGAACCAGACACGATTGTCCTTCACGCCGCGGAAGGAGAACTGCGCGGTGCCGGTCTTGCCTGCGACCTCGACGTCCTTCAAGCGAGCGCGCATGGCGGTGCCGCCACCTTCGTTGACAACCTTCCACATGCCTTGGCGGACACGCTCGATCTGCTCGGCGGTAAGGCCACCGTCGGTGATGAGATTGGCGCGGACCTTGGCAGGTTCCTGAAGAAGAACTTCTCCGTCTTGTGAGACAACCTTGTCGATGAGGCGGGGGTAGTAGGATGTACCGCCATTGGCTACCGTGGCAGCGACCATGGCCATCTGGAGCGGGGTGGCGAGGACGAGTCCCTGGCCGATGGCCGTATTCGCGGTGTAGCCTGTGGTCCAGCGTTCGCGTGGATAGTGCTGCTGGAGGTACTCTTTGCTGGGCAGGATGCCGGGGGACTCACCGGTGAGGGGGAGGCCCGATTTCTGGCCGAGGCCGAGGAGATTGCCCATGAAGACAATGTCTTCAATCTCGGTGGCGATACCGTAGCGGTAAAAGAAGCCGTTACAGGACACCTTCAGGGCGTCCTCAAGACGGAAGGTACCATGCTTGTTGCTGTGGCACTTCATGAAGGTGTTACCGATGGAAATACCACCACCACAAGGGAAGGTGGTGGGAACTCCGGCACGGAGACCAGCGAGGGCGATGGGCACCTTATAAGTGGAACCCGGAGCGAAGCCTTGGAGGGCTCGGTTGTTAATCGGCTCGGTGCTGTCCTGGTTGAGAGTCAACCAGTCCTGAGTATTGATTGAGGGAATGAAAGTATTCGGATCAAAAGAAGGTACCGAAACCATGGCGAGGACATCGCCATTGTTGACATCCACTACGACCGCCGCTCCCCGACCAACGGAGCGCATGGCATTCTCGGCGATGTACTGAATACGGGCATCGAGTGTGAGGTAAACATTGGCCCCCTGCTTCGGCTCCGTGATCCCGACCTCGCCTTCGATGACTCCCTTGGCATTGCGCTGAAGGATACGGGCACCGGGCGAGCCCTTCAGGTAGTCATTCATGGAAAGCTCGATCTGGGCCTTACCCTCCATGTCCGGGTCGTAAAAATTGAAGCTCCTGATGTCGGGGAGCTGATCGAGATTTGAGGGAGCACCCACGTATCCCAGCAAATGGGCCGCCAAGGAGCCGTACACGTAATGCCGAACCGGCTTCTTGGTGACGGTAACTCCGGGAAGGCCAAGACTGCGCTCAGAGAGAACCGCCATGGAGTCGAAGTCGAGATCCTGGCGATAGTTAAACGGCACCTCGCGATTTGTGCGGAAATGAACCTGGAGGCGCTTCGAATTGTAATCCTCCGCCACGCCCAAATCCTCGAGTCGGGGAATAATTTCCTCGGAGACGATCTTAACGACGTCCGCCTCCTTCAGATCGCGCGGCATATTATGCACGGTACCGCGATAGGTGGTCAGCGGGGTCTTGCCGTGAGTCTCACGGTAGGCCTTGACCATGTCCGGAAGGTAGAAATCGACGTCAAAGCTGACACGATTTTGCACGAGAGGGACACCATTCCGGTCCAGAATCTCCCCACGGACGGCGGGAATGCGGACGGTGACCTGTGAGCCAGAGCGAATGCGGGCCGTGTATTCAGCGCCGCGGGCCACTTGCACATACCACAGGCGGGCAGCCAGACCGGTGAATGCAAAAAGCATGATCCCGGCGAGGAAATAGATACGGAATGCGGAGGAGGGCCGTTTCATGGTTCGTTCCAGGATGCGGTTTCCAACTGGCGGCGGGACGGGAAGAAGTGATTAAACTGCCACCCAAAGATGGCCACCAGGCTCGAAAGCAAGGCGGTGATCAAGCCGGATCCAATGATGCGCCAGACCACGACCTCACTGAAAAAGAAGCCCTCGCGGCGAAAGGAGATCATGACGAACTGCAGCGTCAGATAGACAGCAATGCACAAACCGCTGAGAGGGATCAGCAGCCACCAATGACCCCGGCGGTAAGATGGCTCAAAGCCATGCGCAAAAATCGTGAAAATCACAAAAAAGACAATAGACCAGCCGAGGCCGATTTCAACCGACCCATCAACAATGTGCAGGTAAGCCAGATCGGCAGCGAAGCCAGTGAACGCGCCCAAAGCGAGAGCCGCGGGAAAAGGGAGCGCCAGAGCGCCCAGGCAGAGAAGCGCGGGGAAAATGAGGACGCGCGCACCGAGAAACCCATGAATGGGAGGAATAAGCTCCTGAAGGGCAAACGACAGGAATATGCCGACGGCCAGTAGAATGAAGAGAACGAAGTTCCTCATTTGACCCCCACCACCACGAAGACGTCTTCGACGGAGGAGAGGTCCACGGCAGGCTCGACGATAGATTGTCCGTCGAGCGCTCGCGCATGAAAACTCTTCACCGTTCCAACCATGATGCCGGATGGGAAGACGCCGCCACTGACTCCGGCGGTGTAAACCTTCTGATCCGGCTGCAAATTTGCCAGTTTGGACAGGAAATTCAGTTGCATCTGACCCGCGGTGCCCGAAGGGGCCACTCGCAGTCCCGAGATAATCCCCTGCTCCCGGGACCCTTCCACCTTGGCAGCGACGCGGCAGGTCTCATCGGTCACGAGAAGCACGATGGCCTCATTTTTGCTGACGGTGGTGGTCTTGCCCACCAAACCGGCATCCGTGAGGACGGGCTGGTCGGCCTCGACACCATCTTCAAAGCCGCGATTGATCTTGATGGTATTCCACCAAGTCGAGGCATCGCGTGAAACAACGCGGGCAGGGAGAAGCTTAAAGACCGAGCGCTCGCGATACTCCAGAGCAGCGCGGAGCTTGTTATTCTCGGCCTCGATATCACGCAGGATCTGATTCGTCGCACGGAGCTGGCGATTCTCGGTGACGAGGTCGCGATTCTCGGCCTCGAGCTGGTCGAGGCTTTTCAATCCACTGCCGACAGCGCCGAGCTGTTGCTGCACAGCGGAGCCGGTTTTGAGGAAGGGCGAGAGCAAACCGAGGAAGGAAGCCTGCAAATCCTGCATGGACTGCGAGCCCATCGTAGAGAGCAAGACTGCTCCCGCGAGGACGACAATCACGATAATGATATTAAGCCGCTTCACCTGCGTTTTACGAAATATGTAACACTAATCGCCGGGATGAAAAAGACCGGTGGGGGTCATTCATCGTCACCGAAGCTTAGTAGCTGCCAGCGGGCCTGTCATTCGAGGCAACTGCGCGGAGGAAGCGAAGTTCCTGAAGCGCCTTGCCCGTTCCCTCGGCCACGGCACTGAGCGGGTCTTCCGCCACATGCACCGGGAGGCCGGTCTCTTCCTGGAGAAGCTTGTCGAGGCCACGCAGAAGCGCACCTCCGCCCGCCAGGACCAAGCCGCGATCGACAAGATCGGCGGAGAGCTCGGGAGGGCAGCGTTCCAACGTGATACGGACAGAGTCCACGATGGTGGAGATGGGTTCCAGAAGAGCCTCGCGCACTTCCTGGGATGAAATATTGATGGTCTTCGGGAGACCGGCGACGAGATCGCGGCCCTTGACTTCCATGCTGGACTCTTTTTCCAGTTTAAAGGCGGAGCCGATCTTGATCTTGATCTCCTCGGCCGTGCGCTCACCGATCATGAGATTGTAAGCGCGCTTCATGTAATTCATGATCGACTCATCGAGTTCATCACCGGCCACGCGAACGCTGCGGCTGAAGACGATACCGGAAAGCGAGATGAGAGCGACCTCGGTCGTACCACCGCCGATGTCGATGATCATGTTGCCCGCGGCGTCCTGGACCGGCAGTCCGACGCCGATGGCCGCTGCCATGGGCTCCTCGATAAGATACACCTCGCGGGCACCGGCGTGAGTGGCGGAGTCCTTGACGGCGCGCTTCTCGACTTCCGTGATGCCGCTGGGGACCGCGATGACCACGCGGGGGCGCACCATGCGGCGGCGATTGTGAACCTTGCTGATGAAGTGGCGCAGCATGGCCTCCGTCACCTCGAAGTCAGCGATAACGCCATCCTTCAAAGGCCGAATGGCCACGATATTGCCTGGTGTACGTCCCAGCATTCGCTTGGCCTCGTCACCCACGGCGAGGACCTTGCGGGTACCTTGCTGAACGGCTACGACAGAGGGCTCGCGAAGTACGATGCCGTGGTCCTTGACGTAAACGAGGGTATTGGCGGTGCCGAGATCAATGCCGATGTCGTTTGAAAAAATCCCGAGAAAATTGTCTAGCATGAGTGTGTCCTGTAGTGTCGCTCCAGAGGTTGCGACGCCTAAACCGTCGCTTCGAAACCGAACCGGATGTAAGACCTGAAAGTTGTGCGGCTTCGGAATCCGCGTCAAGGCATTCCTTGGAAAGAAATGCCCTGATAGCGGCCTAAGAGTCTGAACTTCCTTACAGGGCGGCCAGAATGGCGTCTCCCATCTCGGCGGTGCCCACTTTGCGGGTGCCAATCGTGAAGATATCGCCAGTGCGGTACCCTTCAGCAATGGCCTTGCGGACGGCTGTCTCGATGGCCGAGGCGGCATCCTCGCGTCCACAGGAGAAGCGGAGCATCATGGCGGCGGAAAGAATCTGCGCGATGGGGTTCGCAATGCCCTTGCCTGCGATATCGGGAGCGGTGCCTCCGCTGGGCTCATACATGCCGAAGCGTTCAGTGGAGCCGGTTGCCTCACCCAGGCTGGCGCTGGGAAGCATGCCAAGGGAACCTGTGAGCATGGCCATCTCGTCGCTCAGGATGTCGCCAAAGAGATTCTCGGCGAGAACGACATCGAAGGATTTCGGATTTTTGATCAACTGCATGGCGGCATTATCCACGTATAAGTGGTTGAGCGTGACGTCACTATAGTCACGGGCTAGATCCGTGATGACACGACGCCAGAGGACGCCATTCTGCAGGACATTGGCCTTATCAATGGACGTCAGACGGCCCGAACGGCGGCGGGCAGCTTCGAAAGCGACCTTGCCGATGCGGCGGATCTCGCTCTCCCAATAGACCATGGTATCGACGGCGAATTCCTCGCCACCTTCCTGCTTAATGTACTTGGGCTCACCGAAATAGAGGCCACCCGTGAGTTCTCGGACGCAGAGGACATCAAAGCCCCCGTCGGAAATGGCGGGGTGAAGCGGCGAGGCGTGGGTCAACTCAGGCAGACACACCGCGGGGCGAAGATTCGCAAAAAGACCGAAATGGCGGCGCAGAGGGAGCAAGGCAGCGCGCTCGGGCTGCTCGGCTGGAGGAAGGGACTCCCATTTCGGGCCTCCCACGGAGCCAAAAAGGATGGCATCGGCCTCTTCACAAGCCTTCAGGGTCTCGGGAGGGAGGGCCTGGCCAGCTGCGTCGATGGCGGCTCCGCCGACGAGTTGATGGTGAAAATCAAAGGTGAGCGAAAATTTCTCTGCGACCGTATTCAGAACACGGAGAGCCTCGGCCATGACTTCGGGACCGATGCCATCTCCGGCGAGAACGGCGATATTAAACTGGTTCTTCATCTGGCCTCATCCAAGCAGTCAGCAGGAAAGTTGGCAAGACACAGCAAGAGAAGCGGTTGACTTCAACTCGGACGGCGTAGTAAGTGAGTGCAGCATGACCGCTGAAGAAAAAGAAGATCGCATGATCCGGACCCTCCTCATCTCAGCCGCCTCGGGTGCCGTGCTGGCGCTCTTCGGCGCGGGTGTGCTGATCGCCGTGATGATATCCTATAACTTCAACATCCTGAACTGGATGGAGTGAGGCCTTCCTGAGGCTTCGCAGTTTTTAACACCTCCGCCATGGCAGGGCAAAGGCAAGCTCCAAGCATGATGATGATGCCGGAGACATACACCCAGAGCAGGAGGAGCATCATGCCGCCGACGGTGCCGTAGATGGCATTGTAGTTCACAAAGCGCGGCAGGTAGTTAACGAAAGCATTCTGGCAGAGCTGCAAGAGAACGGTAACGAGCAGGGCCGGGAACCAGATCTGCCGGAACTTCACCTTCAGGCGCGGTGCCAGCATGTAGAGCATCGTGAAGGAGTAGAAGAGGATCACGCTGCCTAGAGCAAAGCGGATAGCGTCGAGAAGCTTTGTAGTGAAGCGGAGATCGAAGGCCGGAAAGTAATTGTGGAGAAAGGCCTCGGCGGCAAGAAGGCTATCGCGGACG
>Ga0351882_1052_pt1 | contig 41947 bp, 31 predicted proteins | sample BONcelFGM3001F13_FD_206762 | JGI IMG/M metagenome (GOLD analysis project Ga0351882, IMG submission 206762) | Enriched cells from coal bed in the Powder River Basin, Montana, United States - BONCAT cells FGM rep3 HSBNCT.FGM.300.1.F13 ... | reverse complement strand
GATTTTTCCGATATAGTCAATTATCCCCCCTCGGAATATAATGGAATTATTGCCCTGCATGTAAAAAATCATCCTGAAGTTATCCCGAAAATTATCAGAATGCTGGAGACTTATTTTTCTACTCATACAGATATTAACCATTATAAAGGGAAATTATTCATAGTAGAACCTCACAGAATAAGGATTAAAGTTTGAATAGAGGGTGTCTGAAAAGCTATTTGACGCCAATTAGTGATAAAGAGATAATGGAAAAAAGGTGCAAGAGCTTTAATTAAAGAACCTGGTTATAGCGGATTTCTGAGATTTATAAGTTTTATGGATTACGAGGGAGAAGATTACCTTAAAATGCAGGATGAAATTTATAAAGATGTATCTCTGGAACAGATGTATGATGAAGCAGAAAAACACTGGGAAAAGAATAAGCAAAAATGGGAAGATGTAAAAGATGAATAAGATAAAAGGAATCTGATATACTCCTGCGAGTAATGAATTTACTTCACTTATAACTTAAGAGTATATGAATTTTCATTTATTTGAAATCCTGATCCGATAGTTGACTGCTGATATCTAATAATAATCTAAAAAGAAAGAGGTTTAACAATGTTATACATCTCCCCATCGAGAGTTGCCAGATACTTTTTTCATGAATGTGAAAGACATCTCCTCTACAGTGCCACACCTGCAAATGAAAAAAAACAAAAATCCATTCCCATTCCTCCCTATGAACACAACCCTGTAACTCAATCCATACTGGACTCAGGCCTGGTCTGGGAAGAAGAAGTAGTAAAAAAACTGTCACGCCTGGTTCATATGGCAGACAGTGAAGAAGAAACCCCTGTTTCCGGCAGGCATTTTCAGGAGACAGATACGATAAAAAAACTCAGAACAATCTCTCCCGGGGAATATCTATACCAGGGCTGTCTTATTGCTCCTCAGTCTTTTTATGAAGCCTATAGTTTAGATCCCTCATATGTAAAGGTGTCAAACTGTTTTCCTGATTTAATTTATGTAACAGAAGACAGAGGAAATCTAAAATTTCGTGTTATAGATGTAAAAGCATCAGAAGAAATGAAAATTGCCCATAAGGTTCAGGTAACTCTTTATTCATTAATTCTTTCACATATTTTAAAAGAAAAAAATATAAGGGGATATGTAGATCTATCGGAAGGCGGAGTATGGATTTCAGAAAAAAATGAACCTCAATGGTTTAATATGGATACAATAAGACCGCAGGTGGAAGAAATGCTTTCAGTTGACTTAAGCCGTATCTCAAAAAGTGAGCCGGAAAAAGTCCACTGGCATATTCAATACAGATGCGAATGGTGCGAATATTTCGATTTCTGTTTCAAAGAAGCGAAAGATACACAAAATATATCCCTTATACCATATTTATCTACTCACGGAAAAAAACACCTTTCGTCTGAAGAAAGAGGTATAAAAGATTTAAATACTATGGAAGAATTCCTCCGGAAGCCTGAAGCTCTGAAAATACTTTCTCAATGTGCATCTCTGTCAGGGAAAAAAGATCGTCTTTTAAAATCAGTTCAATCACTGTTAGAAGATAAAATCATTCCTTACGGAGGAGCTTCCGTATCAATGCCTTCAGGCGAAAATATTAAACTGCTCCTTACAATACAAAAGGATTCACTCTCAGGAAACATTTACGCTGCAGGTCTTTTAAGAAGCGGAAGTGATGATATATTTCAGTCGAAAAACCGCCATGAAGAACAGTTTATAGCAGAAACTCCCGGTGACTGTCAGAAGGTAAGAAGGGATTTCATAAACAAAATGTATGAAATTTTTAAAGAAGTCCATGATTATAATGGCACAAAAGAAGAATGGAAAGAGAAAAAATCCCTTCAAACCTATGTGTTCGACTCATTTGAATCCCATTTCTTAAGGGAATTACTCATGGAAAGTCTTAAGGATGAAACACTGTCAGAGAAAGCATTACCTCTTCTTTTTTATTTTCACAGCGAAGATCTTCTCACTGCAGATGATCAGCCGGAAAGTGAAATGTCTTTCCCTGTTATAGTCCTTACACAGGTAATTAATTCACTCTTTGCCATGCCTGTTCCTGTGGCCTGTAAACTGGACTCTTCTGTCAAAACCTTTGTTAAGGAAGATATATTTCGATATAGTTCTTCAGATTATTTTACCTTTAATCTTTATAATGCCCTTAAATCCGATTGCATAAATGATGTGTGGAACAGAGGAAAAACCGATAGATTGGAATGGATAGGAAAAGAAATTAAAAAAAGGCTCTGGGCAACACTCCATATAGTAAATGGTATAAGGAATTTCGTGTCAACTCTTACAGATACGGTGTTTTTTTCATGGCCTCCGAAATTTTACTTTCCTCTTTCGGAAGGTTTTTCCGAACCGCTTCTATCACGTCTTTCTTTTATAGTAAGATATGAAAGTATTATGGAATGTTTATCTTTACGAGCGTTACGGACTCTTCCCAGAAATGAAAGAGAAACCAGAGGCATAGCATTTTCTTTGAGAGCAGAGGGAGATAATATTTTTTCTGTTATGAGTAATAATGAAGACCTTCTTCAGGAAGGGGGCTCGTGGCTTCTTTCCGAAGATACTCCTGAAGGTGAGAGAGCACAGATGACCTTCCCTGATTTCTATTATAGAGATAAACCCTTTATGCCAAAGGGAAAACCTTTATATGGAGCAACTTTAGAAGGGATAAATCATAAGGAAGTCACGTTGAAACTTACAAAACCTTCTCAATCCAGCCCTCCTGTCATTGATGATAAAAACTATCTTCTTCAGCCGCGTTTCATGGAGTGGAACAGTAATCGTGTATCTGCAAGGCTTCATGAACTGGATGGAACAGAAAAGGATATCTTAACATTGCTTTCATCCCCTCTTTCTTACCTGAAAGAAATAGAAGAAAATGAAACATTCAGAGAAGAAACGATGAAAATAGTTGAAAAAATTAACTTTACAGAGAGCCAGAAAAAAGCATTCAATCATCTGTTTTCCAAAAATCTTACCCTTGTATGGGGTCCTCCCGGCACAGGAAAAACCTATTTTATTGCCCTTTCTTTACTCTGCCTTCTTGAAGCTTATAGAAAACAGAGGAGACCTTTCAAAATACTTATCTCTGCTTTTACCCATGCTGCAATTGAAAATTGCCTGAAAAAAGCAGTGGAATTGAATAATTCTCTCAATATATGGAAAGAAGAAGCTTTTATAAAAAAATCAGGTAATGTTCAGACCAGAGGCTGTGAGATTATAGAACAGATAAAGGTCAACGAAACTTCTGACTGTTTTGATACTCAGGAAAGATGCCTCCTTGGCGGAACAACCTATTCCATGTTCAAAGCTTTTAAAGGCGACTCGTCGAAGCCTTTTGACATGGTTGTTCTTGATGAAGGTTCACAGGTTCGTGTGCCGGAATCCCTTCTTCCCATATCCAGATTAAAAGAAGGTGGAAGACTCCTTATTGCAGGTGATGATAAACAGCTTCCTCCTATTATCAAAGGATATTATCCTCCTGTAGAGGAAGATGAACCTCTGCTGCATCGTTCCATATTCGAAGCTTTACGCAAACCTGATAAAGAAAATAAAATAACCTCTATTCTTCTGGAAAACTTCAGAATGAATGAAACCCTCTGTATCTATCCTGCAAAAATATATAATGAGAATTATAAAAGTGCAACGGAAGAAATAGCAAAGAGGAAATTATCCCTTTCATGCTCTTCCTCGTCGGATCATATGATAGAAGCTATTATTGATCCACAGTTTCCTCTTACTGTCTGTGTTCTTGAAGGGATACGCACAGGAGCTGAAAATGAGGTGGAGGCAGGTCTTGTCGCACATATTACAGAGGAATTAAGAAAAAGACTTTTGATGAAAGACAGTGAAAAAGCTTATTCAAATGATGCTCTTTTCTGGAAAGAAGGAGTTTTTGTCGTCTCACCCCATCATGTCCAGATAGATGCTATAAAAAAAGCACTGGAGGAAAGAGGTCTTTATGAATCTTTTGTAGATACGGTGGATAAAATGCAGGGACAGGAATGTGACTGTGTAATAGTAAGCTACGGAGTTTCAGACCCGGAACTTGCCATGATGGAAGGAGAATTCATTTATAGTTTAAACAGATTGAATGTTGCCATAACAAGAGCAAAATCCAAAACCATTGTATTCCTGTCACGCCATCTCCTTACACCTACCATTCAGGTTCTCGAAAATCCTGAAGCTATAGAAGGAATTTCCTATATGGTAGGACTTGAAAGGTTTGCTGCAGGAGCAGGAAATTCCTGCTCTTTTCACCTGGGTAACAATGTTTCTCTGGTTATTCATAGAAAATAATAGAATTACGATAAACTCTAAAAAAGCATGGTCAATAAAGGAATTATACAAACAGTGAGAGAAAATTATCTTACTGACCTGAGCATGAGCATGTAATAATCTGGTTCCTCCCGTTACGCGTTACGCGTCACGCGTCACGAGAATCAAATATGAATTATTTATGCTCACATCAGTAAATAAGATTTTTTTCCATTAAGAGGAGCTTTCCCTGTTATGAAAGCCATTGAAGTAAACCAGAAAAAGGACTGAAAAGACTTGTTATTAAAAAATCAGATACAAAAGGGCAGTTTACATTTTTAAAATTTCACAGCCTTGACTAAAATATAATTATATATTAATATAGGTATGTTTCAAAATTAATGGTATATTAAAGATAATCTGGAAAATAATTTTTAGGAGGTTTAAATATGCATAAAATTAGTGAAGCATGTATCGCCTGCGGCAGTTGTTCGGAACAGTGTCCTGTAGAAGCAATTGAAGAAGGTACTCCCTATATGATAACAGATGCCTGTATAGATTGCGGCGCATGTGTTGATGTATGCCCGGTGAATGCAATTACTGCCGGTGAGTAATTATATAAAGTGCTAGAAGTAAAAAGCCGTTCAAAAATTCTTAATCTGTGTATATTTTGTATAATGATTATACAAAAACTATTACAGAGTAAAACATTGGGCGGCTTTTATGATAACTTTTAAGGAGGAAATAACGTGGGGTTAACAATAGTAGGTTCTGTTGCTTTTGACGATGTAAAGACTCCTTTCGGTTTAAGAGAAAAAGTACTTGGCGGAGCAGCAAGTTATGCCTCTATATCGGCAAGTTTTTTTCATAAGGATGTTTATCTTGTAGGTGTTGTAGGAGGAGATTTTCCACAGGAACATATTGATTTTTTCAAGAGCAGACATATCGATTTAAAAGGTCTTGAGATTATAGAAGATGGCAAAACATTTTACTGGAAAGGTACCTATGAATATAATTTAAATCAGGCCCATACACTGGACACACAGCTAAATGTTTTCCAGAATTTCCAGCCAAAACTACCTGACAGCTATGCAGAAGCAGAATTTGTATTTCTGGCCAATATTGATCCCGATCTGCAGCTTGATGTTTTAAGACAGGTGAAAAATCCCTTATTTACAGCCTGTGATACTATGAATCTCTGGATAAACCATAAAAAGGATAAGGTACTGGAAGTAATCAAACGTACAGATATGGTTTTAATCAATGATGCAGAAGCAAGACAGCTCTGTGAGACATACAGTCTGACTCTGGCAGCAAAACAGCTGCTGGATCTCGGAACTCTTGCAGTCATTATAAAAAAAGGAGAGCATGGCGCACTGCTCTGCACGAAAGAAATGACTTTTTCCTTACCGGGATTTCCTCTGGATGAAGTAAAAGATCCTACAGGTGCAGGGGACACTTTTGCAGGAGGACTCATGGGATATATTGCCAGTAAAGGTAAAGTGACCCCTGGTATTTTAAAGAATGCCATAGTATATGCAAGTGTTATGGCTTCATTTAATGTTGAAGATTTCAGCCTTGACAGAATGAAAAGATTAAAACCTGTCGAAATAGAATGGCGTTATGAAGCTTTTAAAAATTTAACACATTTTGATTGATGGGAAGAAAGAGTGGTTGGATAACCAATCACTCTTTACCATAATTTAAGAGTATAGGAATTTTCATTTTTTATGGCGTAAAATGGAGCTTTAAGAAAAACTTATTCAGGGAGATTTAATCTAATAATTTATGAATCAGCCTCCTAAAAAAATACTCATACTGGACAACGGGGGAACTGTATCTATGAAAAGGATATGCGGTTCTCTCTCACCGGTAGACGGTAAAGAAGATATATTAAAATTAATTTATCAGATAAAAAGTCCTGTAGAGATAGACTATCTTAAAGTCAATTCTATTGACAGTACCAATCTGTCTCCTCCTGTAATGAAATTAATATATGACGCCATAGTAAAGAATTATTCCATCTATCATGGCTTTGTAGTTCTTACAGGAACGGACACTCTGGCACATGTGGCTTCATTTCTATCTTTCTGGCTTTTAGAGATTCATTCCCCCGTAATTATTACAGGTTCTCAAAAACCATTGAATGAACTCGGTTCCGATGCTCCGGGAAATATCTATTATTCCATACTCTTTGCAAGGGAAAACATTCCCGGTGTTTCAGTATTTTTCTGGCAGAAACTTTACATAGGAAATCGTGTTACAAAAGTTGATTCCCGCGGTTTTGATGCTTTTGACAGCCCAAAACACCCTCCGGCAGGTCATGTAGATGCCTTCAATCTTCGCATCCATACAGGTCTTGAGCATTATCTTAGACCACAGAAAAAAGAAAATTTTACCTTCGCATGGAGCCCTCATGTAGCAGTGGTAAAACTTTATCCCGGTTTTAACCCTGAACTTTTAAAAATACTCCCGCAGATGGGTTACAGAGGGTTAATCATAGAAGCTTTCGGTCTTGGTAACCTTCCGAATGAAGGAGAATATTCCCTTGAAGAAACAGTAAAAGAAATGGTGGATAAAGGGATTGTTATAGGTGTATGTTCTCAATGCCTTAAAGGAGCAGTGCAGGTAGAATATGAAACAGCCAGAAGGTTTGAAGATCTGAAGGTAATTTTTTTAAGAGATATAACTCCGGAAGCAGCCTATGCAAAACTTTCCTATCTGTTAGGAATTTCTGAGAATATGGAATGGATAAGGATAAAACTTTCAGAATCTATTGCAGGCGAAATGAGCATATGGGATGAGTGAGCAGTGAGCAGTGAGCAGTGACCAGTAGGGGCGAACCTCTGTGTTCGCCCGGTGAGTGAATGAGGAAAATACTCATTACGCATCACGCATCACGCATCACGCATCACGCATCACGATTGTCCAGATAGATCGAGTTCTAAAATTTCGGCATCTTTTACAAGCTGACTGACATCCAGTATAAGAGCAACTGTGCCATCTCCAAGTATAGTAGCTCCTGAAAGACCTTTTACATTCTGATAAACCTTGCCAAGATTTTTTATTACTGTCTGATGCTCACCTATAACCTGATCTACAACAAAACCAACCCTCTGACCGTTCATCCTGGTGACGACAACCTGTTCAATATCCCTGTCTTTTGTTTCGAGATTGAATATTTCTTTTAAACTGATATATGGCACAATTTCCCCTCTCACATTTATAATATGCCTTCCATGTGTCAGTTCTATATCCATGCGGGTCAGTTCCACACATTCTTCTACAGATGAAAGTGGTAATACGTAAAAATCATTTCCAACATTTACAAGGAGCCCTTCAATTATGGCAAGGGTAAGAGGCAATTTAAGTGTTATGACTGATCCGCATCCTTTCCTGCTGCTTATTTCTATTGAACCTCCCAGGGCATCTATACAACGTTTTACTACATCCATACCGACACCTCTGCCTGAAACATTTGTAATCTTCTTTGCCATAGAAAAGCCGGGAGCAAAAATTAATCCGAAGATTTCTTCTTCTGACATTTCAGTATCAGGCGAAACAATACCTCTTTCTACAGCTTTATTATAGATAGCTTCTTTATCCAGACCTGCTCCGTCATCTTCTATCTTTATAAGGACACTGGCACCTGAGTGAAGAGCAGATAGATGAATTATACCCTGGGAAGGCTTTCCCATAGATTTCCTTATTTCCGGTGTTTCAATACCGTGATCTATGCTATTTCTAATAAGATGAATAAGGGGATCATTCAATCGTTCAATAACAGTTTTATCCAGTTCTGTTTCGGCACCATCTGTAGTCATCTCGATTTCTTTATCAAGTTCCTTTGATAAATCCCTTACAAGACGTTTAAACTTGCCAAAGGTAGTTCCTATGGGAAGCATACGAATATCCAGAGTGTGATCCCTGAGTTCTACTGTAAGTCTTTCCAGATCCTCTGCAATAGATGTTAACTGCGCCTTTTTTGTTTCATTCGCAGTCTGTGTAAGCCTGGCCTGAACAATTACAAGCTCACCTACCAGATCTACAAGCTTATCCAGTTTATCAGATGATACTCTTATACTTGAAACCTGGTCATCAGTCCGTTTCTTTTCACGGGACTCGACAGGTTCCGGAATTGACGGAACTTCTTCACCGGCTCTGATAGAAGGTATTTTTTTAGTGGCTTTCTTTATCTTCTGTTCAGGTTCTGCCACATGTAATCCGGCTAATTCCTCTGATTTCCTGTAATTCTTTTCAAGCCTCAGTGCTTCTTCTTTATCTATTATATCAATCTTTAATTGACAGCTGCCTTCAACAAAAATAAATATATCTTTAATATCATTCAGTTCTTTCTCTGAAGTTAAAATAACGTCCCACCAGGTATAGCATAATTCAGGATCACATATAGATAATTCCGGTATATGTTCCCTGAATGCAAAAATTTTACTTTCCCCGAGTTCGGCAAGTTCATCAATTAAATAAACAGGATTTGTTCCCATCATGAAAATATTACTATCAGGGACAAAGTGAATAAGATAGGTATTAACATGGGAAACGTTAGAAGTGACAGGTGGAGTTTTAATCACAGGTTCAGTAATATGGGCCGGTATTTTCTCTCTCTGTCCCGGCATTAAATCTCTTAAAGATGAGATGATATTGTTGCATTTTTCTTTATCTACCGGCACTCCTCCCTCAGATTCTTCAAGCATAGTTCTAATCTGATCCCTTGCTTCCAGAGTTAAATCTATAAGTTCTATAGTAACTTTTATTTCTTCATTACGAACAAGATCAAAAACTGTTTCAATATCATGAGTAAATTCAGCTATATTTTCAAAGCCGAACATGGATCCACACCCTTTAAGTGTATGCATTGCTCTGAAAACACGACCGATTAGTTCCATATCATCAGGAGAATCCTCTAACTCAAGCAAAGCTGTTTCAAGTTCTGTAAGAAGTTCATAAGCTTCTTCTTTAAATACCTTGCTATATTCATCCATCTGTGACATAAGAAATGACCTTTCCGTTAAGATTATTATCAGCTAGCAGTGAGCTATCAGTTTTTGATTATCCAAATAAATGAAAATTCCTATAGTCTTAAATTATTTTAGAACTTTTTTCACTACTGCTACCAGTTGTTCCGGCTTAAAGGGCTTTACAATCCATCCTGTAGCACCTGCTGTTTTACCTTCCTGTTTTTTAGAATCCTGTGACTCGGTAGTTAACATAATAATAGGAATAAACTTAAAGGCCGGATTTGCCCTGACCTGTTTTATAAGTTCAATGCCATCTATATTGGGCATATTTAAGTCAGTAATCAACATTTTTACAGAAGGATTTAATTTTCCAAGAGCATCTTTGCCGTCTACTGCTTCTATAACATCGTAACCTTCTTTCTTCAGGGTAAAACTGACCATCTGACGAATACTGGCGGAATCATCTGCAGTCATAATGACCTTACTCATCTACTAGTTCCTCCAATCCATAAACAATTCTTATCATCACAACATGGAGTCTTACAGGAATAACCTGCTTTATTCACTATATCCCAGAACATCTGAGGAGCATTTTCAGACAGAGAGATAGTTTTATTCACTTTCAAAGAAGTACGATGGGCTGAACATAATAACTGAAGACAGGAGAGATCTGCATCTGTAATATTTTCCAGATCAATAATCAGATGAGTAACTTTATCTAAAGCTTCCATTAAAGCAATCTTCAGTTCGCCTGCCCTCTGTATTGTCATGTCCCCGTCTAAAATGAGTTTCCCTGTTCCTCCTTCTTCAAGTTTAAATTCCAAAATAGCAACTTCCTTTCTTTAGAAAAGTTCTACATTATCTCCCAGATCCTCTTCTTTATTATTTTTATTTTCATCTTCCCCGAAAAGTTCTACGTTATCTCCAATACTATCGCTTTCTCCGAAAAGTTCTACGTTATCTCCAATACTATCGCTTTCTCCGAAGAGTTCTACATTATCTCCAATACTATCGCTTTCTCCGAAGAGTTCTACATTATCTCCAATACTATCGCTTTCTCCGAAGAGTTCCACATTGTCTGCAGGAACCGGTTTTTCTATTTTATCAGGCAAAGTCCTGTCTCTTCTCACAACAGCAGGAGGATTTTTCTGAACAGGTCTGGATTTAGTCGATGGTTCAGATCCAGTGGTTTTATGACTGACTTTTGAAATCTTCGGTTTAACCTGTATGACTTTTGACAGATGGATTTTTCTTTCACTATCCATGGTATATCTGACTTCCAGATCCTTAAGAAAATCCTTTCTGCCTGCAGTTGATGCCGGTTCAAGATTTTTTGCCTGACACACTATTTCATCAAGTTCTTTCAGGATATTATTTATTACAGATGAAACCCTGGTGTGAACGTTTATTTCTCCAACAGTTTTTTCTATATGAAAAGAAAGGTCTTTACTGGCAGTATTTAAATGATTCATAAGGACAATAATATTATCATTCATTTTCCTGAGTGAATTTACAAGCACTTTAAGATCTCTAACCATATTACGTGCATCATTATTTTCTTTCTCACCTTCACAGGTACCTTTAGATAATTTTTCACTTAATTCAGATATATTATTCAAAAAATCCAGAACAGAACCTGTCTGACTTCTGGAATCCAGGGATAATTGCTGAATAGCCTCTGCAATAGCTCCCATAGCTGCTCCACTTTCACCTATATGGGTTGCCTTAATTCTGGCATTAAGAGCAATGAGCTCAATTTCTTTGCCAGTCTGTTCTATATCACCTGCAAAGCTACACATCTGTTTTACTTTTGCAGCACCTGAACCCATGGAATTTGAAACATTACGATGTGTATCTTCACTCTTTAAAAGAGAGGATATAACAGAAGTTAAACCCTTTTCAATATCACCAAGAAAGGAAGAGCCTGTTTTATCAATATCACCGACAGTTTTTCTTATCTCTTCAGACATGGCAGAAATATGTTTACCAATAGCCTGAAGATTTTCCTTGATTCTGTTTACTGCTTCTATAAATTCCTGAAGAGAATATGCAAGCTGTGCTCTTTGAAGTTCACATATATATCTTACCCTGCCTATAAAATCTTCCCCCCCTTTTCCTCTGCTATGAATTTCTTCTTTGAGCCATTTACAGACATCCTGAATGGCAGAGACTACATGTTCTATCTGTTGTCTTGTAATATCATGAAACTGGATGGACATGACTACTTCTCCTATATTAGTGCAAATATTTTGTGATTGTAATAAAATATTATTTGCAGTAGATGAGGAATTAATGTTCATATCCTGAAGTGATGAAAGGCTGAACCTGACATTGTCAAGTATGGTAATTATATGTTTATGCTGTTCTGTTTCTAACTGCACAACACCGGATATAGTCTCTCCTATTATATCACCCATAAACCTTGACTGTTCTGTAATATCGATTGATTTAATGGCAATACGGGCAGCCAGTTTTTTAATATCATCTGCCAGTGTATTAAATCCTGCATCACTTCTTCCAAGTCTGGCACTTTCGATTCTTGTGGAAACAGCCATCATCTTCAAGACTTTAACAATTTTTTTAAACCCTTCCATAGGTTTATGAATACTATCAAGCATATGTTTAATAGTTTCAAGGTTCTTTGTACTGTTCTGTAAGTCAACATCCGAGGCATTAAGATATCTTTCCATACTATCACTCAGATTTCCAAGACCTTCTATAGAACTTATCATTTCATGGCCTGCTATCAAATTAACAGCAGATGAACATTCTTTAGAAATGTTATCTGCCATAGAACTCAATTCCATCAATCGTGAGCCTATAGAAAGAAATTCATTTTCCGTAGATTTATTTACTGAATCTATGGAAGACGCGAATTTTCCAAGTAGTTCCATCCAGATTTTATAATTTTTTTCTAAAATCTCTTTTTCTGCTAACATAGTAATTTTCCTGACTCTTATTTATTAGAATCGTGACGCGTGACGCGTGACGCGTGACTGGTGGATTTTTATCGTGATACGATTTTATGAGTAAATAAAATCTAAAAATATACCTTAATTATATACTTATAAAATTATATCGGCAAAATAATATATATATTTAGTATAATGATTATTATAACAGAAAAAATTATAAAAATTAATAGGTAAGGAATGGAAATTTATTAATAGTCTCTTTCCTCGCTTTACGCGTAACGATTTAATATATTTGCGAAAGTTAATTAATTTTAATTCCTAAAGAAAAGGAGAGCCAATATGAATATCATTCTTACAGGGTTTATGGGCAGCGGTAAAAGTACCTGTGGTAAAATGCTATCAGATATAACAGGAATGAATTTCATTGATACTGATAATTTAATAGAAGAAAAAACAGGGCTTACTGTAGCTGAAATATTCACATATTATGGAGAAAAAAAATTTAGAGAAATTGAAAGTAATATTATTGAAGAAGTAAGTAAAATGGATGGATGTGTTATTGCTACAGGAGGCGGTGCAGTTTTGTCTTCACAAAATATAGATAATCTCAGGAAAAATGGTAAAATAATTTATCTCCATATATCTTATGATAAAGCAATGGAAAGAACGGGAAAAAATATTGACACAAGACCTGTTATTCATAAAGGAAAAGATATAAAAAAAATATATAATGACAGACAGGAATTATATAAAAAAAATGATTTTGAGATTAATGCAGAGAGAGAAGTGTCTGAAGTAATGAAAGCACTTATAGATATATGGGAGACTTGAAATTGTCCATTGCAAGTAAGGCATTCCTTCTGAGTGCATCAAAATCCACAAATGCTGCAGAAATCTGATTACCTTTATAAATATTTTTGAATTCTTTTTCAGAGAGGTTTAAAAATGGAATAAGAGGAATCTTAGAACCAATAAATCCGTAAGGAGAAAGTTCTTTCACAGGTCTTATATTTTTATTCTGCGGGCATACATCCTGACAGGTAGAACATCCGTATAATCTTTTTCCCCAGGGTTTTTTATAATTTTCCTCTATAATTTCATTCTTTCTCCCGCTTATATATTGAAAACATTTTTTCCTGTCAATAACATAAGGTTTTACAATTGCTCCTGAAGGACATTTCTCCATACAAAGATTACAGGAACTGCATTTATCCTGAGTTGAAGGTTTATCAGCAGGTAATTCTATATCAGTAATAATGCCTCCAAGAACTATTTTCGAGCCATATTCTTCTGTATAAACAATGGAATTTTTACCGTAAAATCCAATGCCTGCTCTTACAGAGAGAGGTTTCTCCGCAAGTGGACCGTTAACAAATATTTTAAAATTTCCTGGAGTATATCTATTTATAAATTTGACAAGTTTCTGGAGTTTTTTTCTGAGAAATTTATAGTTATTTCTTCTGGTATAAAGGGCTATTTCACCATATGGTTCAGATAGAGGAATGTCTTCTTCTTCATAATAACAGATAGCTGCCATTATAATTGATTTACCATGTGGCATGAATGATGTGGGAGAAAAAAAATAATCTATCTTTTCTTCAGTCCATCCCGGATCTTCCGGTATGTATCCTTCTTTCAGACAGGTTTTAATCTTTACTTTTTCTTCCGAAAGATCGGAAGCAGTAGTAATGCCTGTTTTTATACCAAGATTATAAGCTTCTTTTTTTATTTTATCACAAATTGTTTCCATATTTTGTCTATAATAATCTATAAATAATCCTCCCGTCACGCGTTACGCGTTACGCGTCACGAATTATTTAAATTCTAATAAGTTATGAAATACACCATATTTTATTATAATGACTTTCACTAAATATTTCAATAAATAAAGGGTTTTTTATATAAAAATAGAATTTTTATTTATATAAAAATAGAATCTTCAAAGATAAAATTTCTTTATAAAAGGAGTGATTTTATGAGGCGCTGTTTCAAATGCGGTACAGAAAATAATGATGATGAATATCTCTGTACTAAATGCAGTTTCAAATTGCCAAAGTTAGATGAAAGTATATCACCTCAGACAAATATTCCAAAATCTGCCCGTCTGGCAAAAATTCTTGAGATAAGCAACAGTTATATGGAAGGAGAAATATCTCCTGAAACAATGGTGGAAGAATTAGAACATCAGATAATATCTTTCAGACAGGTTCTGATGAGATTTCGAAAAATGAATCTTCCAAAACCATTAAAGGAAGAATTTGAGGAACAGATAGACCTTGGAATTGAAGGAATGAATTTATTTATTGAAGCTATGGAAGTCATTCAATCTACTGCTCCTCCTCCGAAAGATGAACCGGATGATGAACCTTTTGAACTGACGGGTGAAGGTAAAGCAAAGGTTTTAAAGGCCATGAAAAAAGCAGATGAAGGAAATGAAATACTGAATGAATGTTATGAGAAATCCTGTGAAAGTATGAGACGGATTCACGAAGAGGAAATGATCTATGAAGAACAACTGGGAAATATCCTGCCGGAAGAAAAGGAAGAAGAGTAATAATATCTTTATAAATCCGGATTTACGAAGGTATCATGTATTTCTTTCAGATTAAGCCTGTAAGATTCTTTTATTTTAAAATTTACTTTATCTTGAAAAGAAGTATCTCTGAAATTAACAGTATATATATATTCTCCTGCTTTTAAATTTTTTGATAGAGACCTTTGAGGCAAAACTGATATACTTTGAACATCCTTACCTTTAAACTCTAAAAAGAAAGTAACATCTGTTTCATTAATAAATTCGACAATGACATAAGATTTTAGCTCATCCATAGTGACACTACTGACATCAAAATAAAAGAAACTTTTCTTTGCAGAATTAATTTTATCTGACCAGAGGATTTTTTTCTCACTGGAAAAATTACTGCAGATTTCCCCGGTAATATTCAATTCTTCTCTGGATTTTTCCATATCTCCAAGATGGTAATAACATCTGGCAAGATAATAACTTGCTTCAGGGCAGTGAGGATTATAAAATAAAGCTTTTTTGTAATTTTCAATAGCTTTATTCAGGTTTTCCGAAGATGGAGTAAGAGGAATATGTTCAAATTCTGATCTTAAAAGCCCTATTTCATAAAGATCATAAAAGGCATGACCGATCATATAATAGGCCTGATAATGATTTTCTTTTCTTTTTATACAATCATGTAAATCGTCAATAGCCTTTTTATAATCACCTGTTGATGTTTTATAACCCAGTTTACCAAGGGAAGTACAGTAAGTTTTTTTTCCGTCTATGGCTTTTTTAAAATTCATTACTCCATCATTAAACATATTCTGTATCATATATCTGTTAATAATCAGGCAGAAAGAAATGATTGAAATAAATATAAGAAAAGCAAAGGAAATTTTCACTATATTCCCTGTCTTTTTATGAGGAATATTTATTTCTTCAACAATAGAGCCAGGATGTGTATGAGAAATTTCGTCTTTCACTTCCTCTTTCACTCTGTATTCACAGGAAAGAGTTTTTTTCTCACTTTTCTCTTCCTCACTTTTTTTCTCTTCTTCAGCTTTTTTAACTTCTATTCTGGAGGTTTTAAAAAGTTCTTTTTTCATGTAAGATGCAGAAGGATATCTTTTCTCCGGGTCAAAAGCCAGGCATGTATTTATTATCCTGTCCAGAGAAGGATGAACTCCAGGCAAAACATCTTTTAAAGGTTTAATTTTACCTTCAGTAAAATTCTCTTCTCTGCCTGTCAGAAGATAATACATAGTGGCACCAAGGGAAAAGAGATCGGTTCTTACACTGAAGCTTCCCTTGAGTTCTTCAGGGGCACTGTATTTACCGGCAGGTAATAGTCTCTTACCTGTATCAGTACCATCAGGAGAAGGAAGATACACATCCAGTAAAATAATCCTTTTATCACTGTCTTTAATCATTATGATATGAGGAGAAATATTACGATATACTATATTTTGATTATGTACATAGTCAAGGAGATCCAGTATCTGCATGGCCCAGGATATGACATTTTTTTGGGCAATCCCGGGTTTCCCCTCTTCTTCAAGTATTTCCTGAAGGGATTTTCCTTTAAAATAGTCCATTACCAGATAATGTCTGCCTTTCTGGACAAAATAATTGACAACTGCAGGAACAGAAGGATGGCGGATATTTGAGAAAATTTTTATTTTATTTCTCAAAGTCTCTGTATATTCCTTAACATTTGTTTTTTCATAGTTAAAAACAAGTTCTTTTACAAGGCACATGTTTTTAAATCTTATGTCTTCGGCTATATATACTATGCCGCCTGGAGATTTTTCAAGTAAATATTGTATCTTATATATATGAGATGTAGAATCCCTGACAAAGGGAGGCACTTCTCTTAATAAAGATATTATTTTATATCTACTGTCCAGCAATGTATCAGATGAAAATATATGAACTGGATCAATATCAGTAATTTCACTGCCACAGTGAAAGCAAAATTTAGATTTTCCAATTTCATCATTACCACAGTTCAGGCAAAAATTTAACATTTTTCACTCTGCTTTATATAAGAATCGTGACGCGTAACGCGTGACGGGAGGAAAGAGACTTATTAATTAAATTTTATTCCTTTTACTGACTGCTAAACGCTGACTGCTGACTGCTACTAACAATCTATGGCACAGCGAAACCCCCGTAAAGGACTTCTATAATCAGGATTTTCAAAACCTCGAAAACTGCAGGTTGCCAGTCTATTCTTTCCGCCTTTATATACTTTTGTCTTACCTTTTTCATAGGGGCCTCTGTATGGATAGGGATAATACCAGTCAGAAGTCCATTCATATATTGTACCGCTCATATCCATAGCACCAAAGGTACTTATTCTGCCGGGAAAACTGCCGACACCGGAAAGAGAAAGGTTTCCGGTGGAAAAGTTATCCCATTCATCTCCCCACGGGTATTTTCTTCCATCAGTTCCCCTGGCAGCCTTCTCCCATTCTGCTTCAGACACCAGCCTCTTCCCTGCCCATTCTGCATACCTGGAAGCTTCATGCCAGTTTACACTCACTACAGGAAAATTCTCCATACCATGTCTGAAGTGCTGTCTCCAGTGAGTAATAGCTGCGCCTGTTTCTCTTACAAATTTATCAAACTGTATATTTGTAACAGGATATCTGTCTATTAAAAAGGCTTTCACATTTACACTGTGTTCAGGAATTTCATTTATTTCTCCTTTATCAGAACCTATGACAAAGTCTCCTCCCGGAACAAATACCATATCAGGGTAATCATCTGCTATAAGTTTTTCAAGCCTCTCAGAAGATAGAATGGCACCTGTCATATCTCTGGCAGAGGAAAATCTACTGGAAGGTTTTAACTGAATAGCTTTGTTTACTACCTTTGCAAGGTTTGATGACAGAGAGGGATTTAATTTTTCCACCGGTTCTACATTTACACCTTCAGGTTTAACACCTGTGAGCATATAGTGCATTGTAATACCGAGTGCATATATATCACTCCTTGGTTCAGGTTTTCCTTTAAGCTGCTCTACAGCACAGTAGCCAAAAGTGCCTATAGTAGTTTTTGTAGTATTACTGCCAGTACCTACTGTTCTGGCTATACCGAAATCTATAAGTATAGCTCTGCTATCACTCTCTCTTATCATAATATTACCTGGCTTTAAGTCCCTGTAAACAACAGGAGGATTCTGAGTATGAAGGTAATTCAGTATATCCAGTATTTGAAGTGACCAGTTAATTACCTTATCTTCCTCAATAGGTTTACCGGAATATTCTTTCAGAATTGTTTCCACATCTTTTCCTTTTATATAATCCATGACAAGATAATATCTTCCATGTTCTACAAAATAATCAAGAACTACTGCAAGTCCTGTGTGGCGAAGCCTGCTCAGAAGAAGGGCTTCTTCCTCAAATCTTCTTACTGCATATTTATCACTTTCCACAGAGGAATTTTTCAACATTTCCTTCACTGCACATTCTCTGCCAAGCCTGATATCCATGGCCAGGTAAACATATCCCATGCCGCCCTTTTTTATGATATCTCTTATTTCATATCTTCTTTTCAGTATATATCCTTCATCAATTATTCTGTCAGAAGATAAATCTACCAGAGGATTACCGCAGTCAGAACAGAATCTGGCCTTATATAAATTTTCAAAATGACATTCAGTGCAGATCATAATATTTCCTCGGCAAATTGTTAGAACGGTTATCATCCTCGCGTCACGCGTTACGCGTTACGCGTCACGATATAGACTGTAAATATGATGGGGTTATTTCTCGACAACCCCTGAGTAGCGAAACAAATAAGTTGGTATCCATTTATTTTTTTTTCCTGAAGTTGTGTAGATCAAAATTAACGAACTTATCTGACGGATTTATTAACTTCATAACATAACCTTTGTTTACTTCCAGATTTATTTTATCAGTAAAAGAATATTCCTCATAAGTAACAGTAATGTCATATTCTCCCTGTTCCAGATCCTTTACAACTGTTTTCCCTCCGAGTAAAGAGATGGAATCCAGTGTTTTACCTTTAATTTCAATATTTACATTATTATCTGTATTATTAAAAAATTCCACTGATGAACCGGTAGCAGAGGAAACATAAATTGGTTCGAAAAAACTCTTAAAAGCTTTATCAATATTATTTTTCCACAGGGATTTTTTCTTGCTGTTAATCATTCTGGCAAGAGACTCTCTGGCAATATTAAGTTCTTCTCTTGATTTCACCCAGTTCCCATCCTGATAATAACATCTGGCAAGATAATAATGTCCTTCCAGATATTCAGGAGAACATTTAATTGCCCTCTTAAACGCATCTATAGCTTTGGGTAGTTCTTCTCTTGATAGAGGAGAGTTCTCAAATTTATGTTTTAACATATCCAGTTCATAAATATTATAATAACACTGGCCCATCATATAATAACCCTCTGGATCTTTATTATATCTCTTACTGTAATCATCGAATTTCATAATAGCCTCTTTATATTTCGTTACAGGTCCAGTATAGCTGCCTTTACCCTGTGAATTTGAATAATCTAATGTATCATCAAGGGCTTTACTATAAATTAACAGGCCATCATTAAATAAAGTTTGAGCTACAGTAGTATTATATATCCAGTAAATCAAATAGATAAAAGCAAGAGCTGAAACTATAACCACACTTACAATTATATTCTTTACCAGTTTTGCATTCTTCTCTGCATGTTCTATCATTTCATCTTTTTCTGCAGGACTTTTTTCTATTACAGGTTTCTCAGAAACAAAAGATTGGAATTGTTTTGTCCTGGCAGGTTGAATAATACCGGTTTTTACAGAAGTTTCATCAGCAGGATTATCCATGGGAAGCTGAGGGCTGGAATCTACTTTTCTGGTAAGTTTCGGCATTTCTATAACAGAAGGTTTTTCAGTTTCAATAAGAGATGTTATGTTAGAAAGAGAATTATATTCGTGGCTATTCTTTTCCAGTTTTAGCAGTTTCAGTAATTCTTCTTTCATTTCCTGTGCAGAATTATATCTTTCTTCCTGATTTAATGATAAGGATTTTTCTATTATAGGGGAAAAATCTGCTTGAAATTCAGGTATAATATCCTTAATCGGCGGAAATTTACCTTCTGAAAAATTTTCAGCTTTTCCTGTCAAAAGATGATATACAGTGGCACCAAGGGCAAAAAGATCACTTCGAAAACCGAATTCACCTCTTTTTTCTTCAGGAGCACTGTAATCACCTGCCGGCAAAATACCTTTAGCTTTAGCTGCAGGGTCAGAACTTGAAAGATAAAAATCAAGAAATACAACTCTCTGATCATTATCTTTAATCATTATATTATCCGGGTTAATATCACGATAAACAATAGGAGGATCCTGATGATGGGTATAGTCAAGCATATCCAGTATCTGCATCGTCCAGGATTTAACATCTTCCTGAAGCAGACCGGGATTTCCTCTGTCTTCAAGGATGGACTTAAGGCTTTTACCTTCAAAGTAATCCATGACAAGATAATGCCTTCCTTTTTCCACAAAATAATTTGTAATCACAGGTATACAGGGATGGCGGGAATTACAGAAAAGCTTTATTTCTTCTCTTATTTTTTTTACATAATTCTTAAAGTCATGTATTTCTCCGTAATTAAGGAACAGTTCTTTAACTACACACAGAGTTTTAAACCTTGTATCCTCAGCTTTATAAACTATCCCTCCATCAGATTCTCTCAGTAAAGAGTCAATTATATACCTTTTATCGAGGAGGATACCACCGGTAAGAATTTGTAGAGGGGCAATATCTGAGAGTTCACTTCCGCACCTTATACAGAAATGATAATTTTCTATTTTTTCATTACCGCAGTTTAAACAACAGGATATCATAATTTACAGCCCCTTTTCTTTTAACAATCAAGAGCACAGCGAAATCCCCTTGAAGGATTACGATAATCAGGCACATCAAAACCTCTGTAACTACATGTAGCGAACTGGCTCTTGCCGCCTCTGACTACTTTTGTCTTACCTTTTTCATAAGGACCTTTATAGGGATAGGGAAAATACCAGTCAGAAGTCCACTCATAGATAGAACCAACCATATCCATAATACCATAGTGGCTTGCCCTGTCAGGGAAGCTTCCTACTGATGGAATGCTGTTAGGATCTATGGAATAGCTGCTCCACTCATTACCCCATGGATATTTTCTTCCATCTGTCCCTCTTGCAGATTTTTCCCATTCAGTTTCGAATGGGAGACGCCTGCCGGCCCATCTGGCATACTCTTCTGCTTCATAATAGCTTACATTAACTACAGGACAGTTTTCCATACCAGGTTTAAAATTTCTTCTCCAGTGACCGATTTTAGCACTGGTCTCTTTTACAAACTTTTCAAACTGGGCATTTGTAACAGGGAATTTATCTATTAAAAAACCTTTTACCAGAACTTTATGTTTCGGATATTCATTCGGATCTGCCTGGTCAGAGCCCATCCAGAACTCTCCTGCAGGAACAAATACCATATCAGGATAATCATCTGCCAGAAGTTTTGCAGGCATTTCAGAAGAAACCAGGGCTTCAATCATCTCTCTTGCACAGGAAAATCTTTTTGCAGGTTCTTCCTGAAGAGATTTCATTACAATCCTGGCAAGTTTTTTGGATATATTGGGGTTAAGTTGTTCTATAGGTTCTATAGTAAGTAACTGAGGCTGCACACCTGTTAACATATGATGCATAGTTGCACCCATAGAATATACATCACTTCTTGGTTCCGGCTTTCCCTTTACCTGTTCCATAGCACAGTAACCAAATGTGCCGATAATGGTCTTCGTAGTGGTGCTATCAGATGCTATAGTCCTGGCTATGCCAAAATCTACAAGGACAGCCCTTTTATCATGATCTCTTATCATAATATTTCCCGGTTTCAGATCTCTATAAACAATAGGAGGGTCCTGGTTATGAAGATAGTCCAGAACTTCCAGTATCTGAATGGCACAGTTAATTACCTTATCTTCTTCTACAGGTTTTCCGTCAAGTTCTTCAAGTATATTCTCAAGATCCTCCCCTTTTATAAAATCCATAACCAGGTAATATCTGCCATGTTCCACAAAGTAATCCATAACCACAGGAAGACCTATATGGCGCAGTTTGCTTAACATGAGAGCTTCCTCTTCGAATCTCCTGACAGCATATTCCTGATCTTCTGCAGTTTCATTGCTTAACATCTCTTTTACAGCACATTCTCTATCAAGGCGAATATCTTTGGCCTTATAAACACATCCCATACCGCCTTCTTTTATAACATCTATTATTTCATAACGCCTCTGTATTATATAGCCCTCATACATAAAACCTTCATCAGACCATTCAATTAACGGTACACCGCATTTACCGCAGAAGAGAGCTTCCTCTATATTTTTAAATTTACAGCTGTGACATGAACCTGCCATTTGGACACCTCTAAAATCGTAATGCGTAACGCGTAACGCGTGACGCGTCACGCGTTACAGAAAGATTATTTATAATATAAAATATTCCAGCAAAGTTTCAAAAAATCCTTTTTATAACAATTTTTTTCTTTACTTAGGATTATACCACTTTTAGTTAAATTATAGTCTTTTTTTTATTATTCTTACTGAATAGTAATGTTGCAACTTTCGTGACGCGCTAAATAAAGTTGAGAGTTGAGAGTTGAGAGTTTAAAATCAGCTAACTCTCAACCATAAACCTAAAACTATAAACTCTTCTCACTTTTCACTTTTCACTACTTACCCACACAAAAATTTTCAAATATTCTATTCAATAGATCTTCCGTAACATTATCTCCTGTAATCTCTCCAAGGAAATCAAGGGAATTTTTTAAATCTATTGCAATAATATCAGAAGAAAATCCTATTTTAAGGGCTTCTCTGAATTCCAGAAGAGAAATTCTGCAATTAACCAGAGCTTTCCTGTGCCGTAAATTTGAAATAAATATACTTTCTTTATGAGAAACATGTCCTCTGTAAATAAAAGAAAGGATAGACTTTTTTATCTTATTAACTCCTTCTTCACATAAAAGTGATGTTTCTACAGAATTAAATGATAAAAGTGCTTCACTTCTTTTAAGCCTCTGAGGCAAATCAATTTTATTAAACACAAGAATTATTTTATTTTCCGGTATATTATTAATAATCTCCGGATCTTCCTCATTAAGCTCCTGTGAGACATCAATCAAATAAAGAACAATATCTGCTTTAGATATAATTTCATAGGTCTTATTTACTCCCATAGTTTCGACTATATCAATGGTTTTTCTTATACCTGCAGTATCTATTATTTCTACTGGAAATCCTTCAAGGTTTAAATATTCTTCTATAGTATCTCTTGTTGTACCCGGTATATCTGTAACAATAGCACGATTTTCCCCCAGTAATCCATTCAAAAGACTTGACTTACCTGCATTGGGTCTTCCTACTATAGCAACTTTAATACCTTCCCTTAAAATCTTGCCTTGATCGGCAGTATTTATAAGCTCTTCAATCTCTATTATTATATCCTTAACCTTCCTATCAAGAGACATAAAATCAACCGGTGAAATATCATCTTCAGGATAGTCAATATCTGCTTCTATATGAGCCAGTAATTCAGCAAGATTTTTATAAATGTTCTTTATTTCTTTTGACAGTTTTCCTTCTACCTGGTTCATAGCTACTTTTAGAGAGGCATCTGTTCTGGCTCTGATAAGATCCATAACTGCTTCTGCCTGAGTAAGATCAATTCGTCCGTTTAAGAAAGCTCTCTTTGTAAATTCTCCAGGTTCTGCCAGTCTTGCCCCGCAGGTTAAAACCATATGTAAAATCTTTTTTAATACTATGATGCCGCTGTGGGAGTTTATTTCTACCACATCTTCTCTTGTATAAGTTCCTGGAGCTCTCATTATGGATAAAAGAACTTCGTCTACTCTCTCACCTGTAGAGGGATCAAAGATATAACCGTATTTTAATCTGTGGCTTTCAAATGAATTTACCGAAAGACCGTCTTTTCCGGGAGAAAATATAGCAGTGACTATTTTAATAGAGAGAGGACCGCTCAATCTGATAATACCAATACCACCTTCTCCCGGAGGAGTAGAAATGGCAGCTATTGTATCATCTATGACTGAATGAAACATATTACCTCCTTAAAATTAAAAAAGAGCCAGAGCTCTTATTAAATTTGGGTTATGGGTTTAAGGTGTCAGGTTTTGAGTTTTTAATGGGTTGTCAAGAAATAACCCCATCATATTTACAGTCTTCGTGACGCGTCACGCAAGGATTATAACCGTTATCATGGTAATTGATGATAGGTGAAGAGTGATGAATGATGGGTAATAATCATTTACTCTTCACTCTTCACTCTTCACACTTCACCTGTTTACTTCCTTGGCGACACAACAACCCTTCTTACAGGCTCATCTCCCTGACTGTAAGTATTTACATAGGGATTATCCTGGAGCACTGTATGGATAATTCTGCGCTCATAAGGTAACATTGGTTCAAGGACTATATTTTTCCTGGTTTCGTAGGCTTTTTTAGCCATTTTTTCAGCCAGTCCCTGAAGGGTTTTCTCTCTTCTTTCCCTGTATCCTTCACCATCTATTACTATTCTTATTCTCTCTTTTTTCTCTTTATTTCCTTTATTGGCTATAATATTGAGTAAAAGCTGAAGAGAATCAAGAGTACGTCCATGACGGCCTATTAAAATTCCGAGACTGTCTCCGCTGAGACAGAATCTAACTATATTATTTTCTTCTTTTTTATCGATTATTTTAATATCTAAATTCATACAAATAAGAATATCTGATAAAACCTTTTCAGCAACTGAAGAAGGGTTACTTTTAACTACTACTCTAACTCTGGCATGCTTTGCACCAAGCCCAAAAATACCCCTGCTCCCTTCATCAATAATCTGTATATCTACTTCATCTTCAGTTACACCTAATTCCGAAATAGCTTTTTCAGTTGCTTCTTCAACAGTTCTTCCTGTTTGTTCTACTTCTCTCATTCCTATTGACCTGGTTTAAAATACTGTTGCTACCTCGTGGTGAAAATTATACTTAAAATTCCGAATATTTACTTAAACCAGGTACACCCTCCTTTACAAATAATCTCTGTTTCAGGTGAAATTTTTAACTATCTTAACAAAAATTTAAAAAGTGGCTATTTTTTTCTCTTCTTTTTTTTAGCTGTATTTTCTAAAATCTCTGTTTTCTTGCTTTCTTTCTCAATTTCTTCCTTACTTTCTTCCACAACATCAGTCATATTAGGAACAACCTCTTCTTTTGAAACTAAATTCATTATGATATATTGCTGCACAATACTTAAAAGGTTAAACACAAGCCAGTAAAGTATGAGTGCAGACTGAAATTTATACATAATAAAAGTAATAAATATTGACATAAATATAGCTGTAGATTTTTGAGCTCCAAATCCTGTCTGTGGTGTTGAGCTCATAGTTATCATCTGCGATAGGTACATACTCAATCCGTAAATTATTACTAAAGGGAGATCCGGCGTGGCAAGACTGTTGCCAAATAACGGTATAACCTCACCCATAAAGGTAAACTTCGGAACCTGTTCTGCCGGCATACAACCTATCCATAAAAATTTTGCGCTTGCAAATTCAACTTTAAAATGGTCAATAGTTTTGTATAAGGCATAAATAATCGGCATCTGAATAATTAGAGGAAGGCAGCCTCCTAAAGGATTGACCTTATTAGTTTTCCACAGTTCCATCATCTTTTGATTCAATTTTTCCGGTTCGCCTTTATACTTAGCCTGCAGTTTCTTCATTTCCGGTTGAATCTTCTGCATATCCTTCATCGATTTGTACTGTTGATTGGTAAAATAAAGTAAAGATAATTTTATAGCAAAAGTAAAAAGTATTATGGAATAGGCATAATTTCCTGTAATCTGATAAAAAAACTTGAGAATATCTCCTAAAAAAATGCTGATACTATCTAACAATATATTCTCTGGTTAATCAAAATATGAAAACCAGTATCCCCCTTTTAAAAAAATTTCTTTCAGAGTCTATTATAAACTCTATTCAACAGGGTCATGTCCTCCTCTGCAAAAAGGATTACATCTCAATATCCTCCATGTAGCTTTTAATCCTCCTTTTACTATACCATGTTTTTCAAACGACTGAACGGCATACTCGGAACAACTGGGATTAAATCTACATACAGGTGGCATATAACGAGAAATATAATTCTGATAAAAACGTATTACCTTTATCAGAATTAACTTTAACATTTGTACAGTCCACTCTTTTTAAAAAGTTCTGCAAAACATCTCAGAATATCATTTAAATTGGATCTTAATACTGCTTTTCTCGCAACAAAAATTACATCATATCCATCAATCAAATGTTCAATATAATAACGATAGGCTTCTCTAAAAAGTCTTTTGATTTTATTTCTTACAACAGCTTTACCCAGTTTTCTGGTTACAGAGTAACCTGTTCTATTATAATCCAGATTATTGGGGTATATATATATAACTGCTAAATTACTTGAAAAAGAAGTGCCATCCGTATAAGCTCTTTTAAAATTTTTATTAGAAGTTAAAGAAATACTTTTTTTCCTGGAAAATACCTCCTTTCCTGAGAAATCTTCAATAGTGTTGGATAGTTTTTATAAACTCATTAAAAAAATTAATTAACAAAATCTATGACACAGTCAAATTCTTTCTCTAAATAAAATTAACGCTTCCTTAAATATAATATTTATTGGACACTTAAGCGTTTTCTACCTTTACGTCTCCTGGCCTGTATCACTCTACGGCCTCCGTTGGATTTCATTCTTTCAAGAAATCCATGAGTCCTTTTCCTTGGTATATTTTTTGGTTGATAAGTTCTTTTCAATCTATTCACCTCTTCAGAAATTTTTCAATTTCTGCTGCTTGAGTTCAGCAATATTAATTTCTTCATTTTAACAAAGATAAAAATACTTGTCAATCATGAGAGACCAGTTTAAAATATAGTAAACAGTGTTCAACTTAACCTTTTTAACGAATTATATATTTTTTACGTTTAAAAAAATAAAATAAAAAAAGAGAATATTTATTCTATTTTTTCTAGAAGTTATCCACAAGTTATCCACAACTGTGGATAACTTGTGGATAACTTCTTTTAACGATTAAATCTTGCACCGGTAAGAATCCAGTATATATGGAAAAAAAATTAATCATAAGACTGATTGAAGCATAGTAAAGCCTTATGGGAAAAAGATTTTTATCGAAAATAAATTCTAAAAAACAGGGGGTTATATGGAAAGTTATCCACAGGTTAAAGGCACTTACCTGTGGATATGTGGATAACTTTAGAAAGAGGAATTAGATTTTTTTTAACGAATAGCATGTTTTAACGGGGGCTAACTATTATTTTTATAAATTAATTCTATAGCACCAGAATAAATCTGGCGGTGATAATTTTATGGTAAATATGATTGACAATTCCAATATAAATGAAATCTGGCAGGAAGCACTTCCTCTATTAGAAAAAGAAATGGGTACACCTACATTTGAATCATGTCTGAAAAATTCCAGGCCAGAATCCTTTGATAAAAATAATCTTAAAATCAGTGTAGCAAATAAATTTGCAAAAGACTGGCTGGAAGAAAGGGAACATAAAAAATTAATTCAAACAACCCTGGCATCTTTGAGCGGAATGCAGCTGGGCATATCTTTTACAACCTCATCTGATACTCTTCCTCAAAAACCGCATCAAAAGGTTATTATGGAGAAGAATTATCCTGTAGCAGGTCAGGCAAAGAAAAATCTGATTCATAACAATAACTTGAATCCTAAATATACCTTTTCGACTTTTGTTGTAGGAAACAATAATTCCCTTGCCCATGCAGCGTGCCTTGCAGTATCAGAGGCTCCTGCAAAAGTTTATAATCCTCTCTTTATATATGGAGGAGTCGGACTGGGTAAAACCCATCTTATGCATGCAGTAGGAAATCAGGCAATTACGTTAAGACCGGAATTAAATGTTACTTACATATCGACTGAAACATTTACGAATGAAATGATTGAAGCCATACAGAGCGGGAAAACAAAAAATTTCAGAAATAGATACAGGACGGTAGATATATTACTTGTAGATGATATACAGTTTCTCATAAGTAAAGAAGGTATTCAGGAAGAGTTTTTCCATACATTCAATGATCTTCACAGTGCAGACAAACAGATAATCATCACAAGCGACAGACCTCCCAAGGAAATACCGACCCTTCAGGACAGATTGAAATCCAGGTTTGAATGGGGACTCATAGCAGATATTCAGGCACCGAATTTAGAAACAAGGCAGGCTATTTTAAGAAGAAAAGCAGAGCTTGAGAATATACATATACCTAACAATGTGATTGAATATATAGCAGAAATAATAAGCTCAAATATAAGGGAACTTGAAGGAGTACTGGTAAGAATAATGGCCTATGCTTCTCTAAAAAAAGCTAAAATAGATCTTCCTCTGGCAAAAGAGGCTATCGGTACTCTCATTACCAGTACAGATAGTGATGCAATAACAGTTCCTCTGATATTACAAAAAACTGCTTATTATTTTGCTGTCCCTCTGGAAGATTTATCTTCCGGAAAAAGAGACGCGAAATTAGCAAGAGCAAGACAGATAGCAATGTTTCTTGCCAGAGATTTAACCAAGACTTCTTTCCCGGAAATAGGAAAACATTTCGGAGGTAAAGACCATACAACAGTAATTCATGCTTATAATAAAATAAAAGAAGATAGTGATCCTGCAATAAAAGCTCATATAAATAATATAAAGAACGAATTGAAAGCAATATGAAGAGTGAAGCGTGAAGCGTGAAGCGTAACGAGAGGCATAGTCACCGGGGCCATATTATGGATTAATCATTTGCTATAGAAAATATAAAAAGGAGAGTCAGAACAATGAAATTAATTTGTTTACAGAAAGAATTAAACGAAGGAATTCAAAGAGCCAGTCAGGCTATAAGCTCAAAAGTAATAGAACCTGTTTACGGTAATATTATGCTGGAAGCAGGCAATAATAATATGAAACTGGTAGGCACAAGCGGTGAACTTTCCATAGAAGTTATCATAAAAGTTGAAGCCATAGAACAGGAAGGAAGTATAACTGTTCCGTCAAGAGAACTTGGAAATCTTATAGGCAGCTTGAATTCCGGCAAAGTAGAAATAGAATCTGACGATGTAAAAATAATTAATATTACAACAAAAGGAAGTAATTATCAGCTAAACGGACTCTCTTCAGATCAGTTCCCGTCAATACCAAAAATAATAGGGGAAGACATAATTTCTATAGGTCAGAAAACATTGAAAGGTATGATTAAAGAGACAGGCTTTGCCATAGCGCCCCCTGATGAAGTAAGGGCTATATTAAAGGGGAGTCTCTTTGAAGTACAGGGAGACAGCCTGACAGTAGTATCTGCCGATGGAAGAAGAATGGCCAAGAAAACAGCAAAATTATTGAATTCTCCCGGGAAAAATTTCGAAGTTGTAGTACCAAAAAAAACCTTGAACGAACTCTTAAAAATCCTTTCAGATAATCAGGAAGAAGAAGTCAAAATTTACATAACAGACAGTCAGATAGATTTTCAGATGAATGACATAAGAGTTCTTTCCTCTCTTATACAGGGAAAATTTCCAAATTACAGACAGGTAATACCGGCCCACTGTGATCAATCTCTTACCATAAATAAAGATTCTCTTTATAAAGCTTTAAGAAGAGCTTCATATATAGCCCAGAATGATCTTGAAAGTCCTCATCTGGTAAAATTCAAAATACATGACAGCCAGATAATTGTGACTGCAAATACTCAGGATGTAGGACAGGCCTATGAAGAAATTGACCTGCCGGAACCGGCACAGAGTCTGGATATATCCTTCAATGCGAAATATCTGCTTGATGCCCTGTCTTATATGGAATGTGACGAAATTACTTTTGAATTGAGTAATCCGGTAAATCCCGGTATAATAAAACCTGTAAGAGAAAAAGAAAAAGAGGAAGATTACCTCTATGTTATTATGCCTGTAAGGCTTAAATAAGGAATGACAATTAAATAACTGTCTCAAATATATTAAATCGTGACGCGTAACGCGTAACGCGTCACGCGAGGAAAGAGACATTAATAAATTTCCATTCTTAAGTGAGTGGTGAGTAGTGAAAACACGGGGCACACGTTACGAGTTACGAACAATTTTTTTACTTTTCACCTTTCACCTTTCACCTTTCACTTATTTTTAAAAAAGCCTTGTAATTTAATTTTTAATATGCTAAAATACTCCTGATTATGCGTTAGGAGAGATGGCCGAGCGGCTGAAGGCGGTCGCCTGCTAAGCGATTGTACGTGTGTTGAGCATGTACCGTGGGTTCAAATCCCACTCTCTCCGTTATGTTCGCGCAGGCGCCTGTGGCTCAGCGGATAGAGCAACGGACTACGAATCCGTAGGTCGGAGGTTCGAATCCTCTCGGGCGCGTGACCATGGAAAAAGATAAATATTTTATGAAAGAAGCTCTCTTTCAGGCAGAGAAAGCTTTTAACCTGGGAGAAGTTCCTGTAGGTGCCGTTCTGGTATATAAAGAAACCATAATAATAGCCAGAGCTTTTAATCAGAGGGAGATAAATAAAAACCCTCTTGCCCATGCAGAACTGCTGGGAATAGAAAAGGTATGCAGTCTGCTTGGAAAGTGGAGGCTCGACGAAATATCTTTATATGTCACTCTTGAGCCATGTCCTATGTGTGCCGGAGCAGCAGTGCAGGCAAGAATTAAAAGGCTCGTTTTTGGTGCGAAAGATCCCAAGGCAGGAGCAATTACTTCTCTGATGAATATACCGGGAGATAGAAGATTAAATCATAGAATAGAAACTCTCGGCGGTGTAATGGAAGAAGAATGCAGTTTTATACTGAAAGAATTTTTCAGAAAATTAAGAAATAATAAAAAAGCTGACAGATGATTGCTGACAGCTGATAAGGAGAGATGGCTGAGTCCGGTTGAAAGCGCTCGACTCGAAATCGAGTAGGCAGGTTTACCCCCGCCTCGTGGGTTCGAATCCCACTCTCTCCGTGAAATAGTGAGTAGTGAGTAGTGAGTAGTGAATATTTACATCATTCACTATTTATATCTTAATAATAAAAAGCTAATAGCTGCCAGCTGACCGCTGACAGCTAAAAAGGAGAGATGGCTGAGTCCGGTCGAAAGCGCTCGATTGGAAATCGAGTAGGCGGGTTTACCCCCGCCTCGTGGGTTCGAATCCCACTCTCTCCGTTATAGAATTTTTGACCGTGCTAGATGGGGAATTAGCGGCTCCCTGTACCTGCAATCCGCTATAGCAGGATTGAATTCCTGTTTGAGGTTTTGTTTTTCAAAGCCTGCCTGTGGCAAGTGGTGATGAAAACTGGGCCCTTCGCAACGAAACCTTTCGAACCCTGTCAGGACTGGGAAGTAGCAGCAGTAAGGAAGTTATTTCGTGTGCCGCAGGTTTTACCTGGTTGGAGCTAACTACCATAGTAACGTTTGGAGAGGAAGATCGAGAGCAGGTGCACGGTCAAAAATTTTAATATTAATACGGTCACCTGTGATCGGTATAAAATATATCACAGTTCACAGATCAAAAAATGGATAAGAAATTAGAAGAATTATTACATAGCTTTAAGTCTCATGGTTCTGTAACTCTTCTTACAGGAGCAGGTATATCTGCTGAAAGTAATATACCTACCTTTCGTGGTTCTGAAGGTTACTGGAACATAGGCAGCAAGCATTATCATCCCCAGGAAATGGCCACATACAGGATGTTTTCCCTGTTTCCCTATGAAGTATGGAAATGGTATCTCTACAGAAGATATATTTGTAACCATGCAAATGCAAATAAAGGTCATCTTGCAATAGTAAAATTGGAACAAAATCTGAAAAATAGATTTTCTCTTATTACACAGAATGTAGACGGACTCCATATAAGAGCAGGAAATTCAAGAGAGAGAACATGTGAAATCCACGGTAATATAAATCTTATGAGATGCTCAGGAGAATGTTCTCATGAAACCTTTGAAATCCCCGGTAGACTGGAATTTGAACATAAAGAAATGGAACTATCGGCAGAAGAAAGAGCTCTGTTAATATGTCCTGAGTGTTTAACTTTAGCAAGACCTCATATATTGTTGTTTGACGAATGTTATAATGAAATTTATTATAAATTCGAAACAAGTATGTCCATAACAGAAAAAACAGATCTATTAATAGTAATAGGAACTACAGGAAATACAACACTGCCTTCCAGAATTATATCGTCTGTTATGAGAAAAAATAAACCGATTATAATTGTAGATCCCTTTGAAAATGATGTTACGTCAATGGTAAGACAATATCACAGGGGATATTATTTGCCATGTAAAAGTGGAGAAATATTGCCGGAGCTTTGTAAAACAGTGAGCAGTGAGCAGTGAGCAGTGAGCAGTGAAGGTAATTTAGTATATAGTAACTATTAACTGATAACTGGTAACTGCTCACTGAATTCGAGGAGGTTTAAAGTGCCAGACAGACTGGATGAAGAAAATATATCCTCTATAGACTTTGAAGATATAACAGAAGTATCCTATAAAGATATAGTGGCTTCAATAAGCAGTGATAAAAAAGATATATGGAAATTTAAACCGAAGAATATCTGTAAAATAGATCCGAGAAACAATCAAAGGATTGTTTATTCGGAAGTCAGGGCAAAGCGTCCTCATGATGTACAGAAAATAATGAAAAAATCTGAGTCACCATGTGTTGTATGTAATGGCGAAACAACAGGTATTATAGATAAAGCCCCTCTCTCAGAGGGGTTTACTTTTATAAATAAAAATCTCTTTCCCATAGTTTATCCTGAGAACTATTCACCTGAGAGAAGATATATGGAACCGGGGAAAAATAATATATCTGTTCAGGGAGAAGATGCTGCAGGTATGCACTTTGTACAGTGGAGCAGTAATTACCATGATAGAGACATAAGTAATATGCCTCTTGAAGATGTGGAAATAGTTCTTCAGAGACTTGCAAAATTTGAAGGACTTCTTCTGCATGCAAGTGATTCTCAAATGCCGTCAACTAAAGATTATGAAGAACATGAACATTTCGGTTATGCAGGTATAATTAAAAATTACGGACGTCTTGTAGGGGGCTCCCTTTTCCATGATCATCAACAGATTATTCATACAAATATAATGCCGGGCAAAATAAAAGACGATTTGAATTTTAGAGAGAGATTTAATATTAATTTTTCTGATTTCATGCTGAAAAATAATCCTGACTGTCTTACTCTTAAAGAATTAGAGACAATTAAAATTATTGTTCCTTATTTCATGAAACGTCCTCTCGATACTATGATAATATTTAAAGATGTTTCCAAAAATTATCTACATGATTTAAATAAGAAGGAGATAAGTGATCTTGCACTGGCATTACAGATAAATCTGAAAGCAGTTCCGAAATTAATGGAAAAAACAGGAAGAGAACCTGCCTATAATGTTATATTCCACAATGGTCCTTCAGTCGGCCTTTATGCAGAAATACTTCCCTATACACAGGAAACAGGGGGATATGAACATTCAGGTATTTATATATGTCAGGGTTCCCCTGAGCTGACAGTGAGTATGTATGAAGAATATTTCACTGATCACTGATCACTGATAACTGGTCACTGGTCACTGGTCACTGATCACTGATAAAAAAAGGAGTAATTTATGAGTATTTTAACAACCACTGAAATTATTGAAGAAATAGAAAAAGGAAGGATAAAAATAGAACCTTTTTCTAAAGACATGGTAGGTCCTGCCTCTGTAGATCTTAATTTAAGTAATGCCTTCAGATTATTCGTAAGATTACCAATGCATATTAAGGCAATTGATAATATTGATTATAAATGTGCCACAAAAGGTATATGGATTGCTGACGGAGAGTGTCTTACCATTCATCCGGGAGATACACTGCTCGGCATGACAAAAGAAAAAATTACCCTTCCTGAAGATATATGCGGATGGCTTGAAGGAAGAAGCAAATTTGCAAGGGTTGGTCTTCTGGTTCATATTTCAGCCAGTTTTATGCAATCAGGCATATCGAATCATCAGGTTCTTGAAATGAGTAATTTCGGCCCCATACCTATTGATATGTACCCCGGGACAAGTGTATGTCAGTTTATATTTCAGAGAACAAAAGGGAAAGCCATATATACAGGTCAGTTCAGACTTCAAACACCTGAAGATTTCTGCAAAGATTGATTAAAAAATATAGTCAGGAATGACTTTAGAATAACTGTCGCAACAATATAGATTCAGGTAACGGGTTACGGGTAACAGGTGAAATAAAATCCCGTAACCCGTCACCTGTCACCAGTTACCTATAAATTATTTAGTGAGAGGTGAGAGGTGAATTCTCACTTTTCACTTTTCACTTCTCACTTTTCACTTTAAAATTTCCACATGTTTACAAAAAGTTAACAAAAAACCTCTTTTTTTACTGGTGTTTTTATTTTTCAGCAGTTATACTGTAAATGGAAGCTATTAATCTTTAGGAGTGATGACTGTGGATAAAATGAATTCTTTAAAAGTAAGACTTTCAGATATACAACAGCAGAGACAGACACATCAGTGGACATCTAATAACCTGGTAGTAAAAGAGGAAGAGGGAGACGTTTTTTTTAAAAACGAAGCAGGAAGAAAAGAATTTTTACAGAGTGAATTCACAAAACACGAAGCAGCAATAAAAGAAATCCAGGCAAAGGTTCAGGCTGAAGGCATAAGACCTCTTGTTTATGACTCAAACGGTCAGGTTATTGAGAGAGGAACAGAACCTGAGTTCACACAGGAAAATATTTCTGTAATGAAAGGAGCCTCAGGCAGCGCTAAAGGAATGAAAGCTCTGGAACAACTGGGAGATGGGATTTCTCCTGTAGAAACAGGCGATATAAAGGAAGCTATGAAGCTTAAGCAGCAGATAATTGATGCAAAGGGTAAAACTGCTACAATAGGCACTTTCAATATAGAATGGCTTGGGACAAAGAAAAGAAAAGAAGAAGATTATAAGAAAATTGCACAGGTTATAAAGGATACAGATGCACAGATTCTTGGCCTGGAAGAAATAAGTGATGAAAAAGGCCTGAAGAATGTAATAAAATATTTGCCTGATTATGGTTATATACTGGGTAAATCAGGCGGGCAGAAAATAGGAGTTCTTTTTGATAAAAAAAGAGTAAAATACGATGTAAACTCCATAGATCAGATAGATGAAGCACAGGTAGGGTCAAGACTCCGTGCTCCCTTACTTGTAAATATGAAAATCGATGACGGTTTCGATTTTACCTTTGTTGTAGCACATCTGAAGGCTATGTTTGATGAAAAAGCAATAGCAACCAGAACAGAACAGGTTACAAAAGTGAGTGAATGGATAGGAAAACATCTTGATGGAAATAAAGATAAAGATTTAATAGTTGTAGGAGATCTGAATGATTTTGTAGGAAGTGATTCCCTGGCACCGCTTCAGAAAGGCGGCAAAGTTCATTTTCTCACAGAAGGACTTCCCAAAAATTTCTATTCCAATGTTCCCTACAAGGGACTCATAGATCACTGTGTTGTAACAAATATAAAAGGCGGAGCTCTGGAGGAAGTAGTTCCCGGAAGTATCCATACAATAAATGAAAAAGATTATCCTAATTACCTGGAAAGTGTATCAGATCATAAACCGGTGGTTTTTGTAGTAAGAAGTGACCAGGATAATGATTAGGGGTTGTTGAAAAATAACCCCATCATATTTACAGTCTAGATTGTGACGCGTCACGCGTAACGCGTAACGCGAGGATAATAACCGTTCTAACAATTTGAATTTGCCAGGGTCATTTTCTTTACGGTCTCTTAGTGAATAGTGAGTGGTGAGTGTAACTCACCACTCACTATTCATTTTTATTTCTTCTTATAGGGCACCAGTTTTTCCTTTAACTGTTCTATTGTGCTGAAAATAAGTCCTTTAAGTTTCTGCCTTCCTTCTTCTCCTTTTAAGATCATATCTTTTATTTCTACTATCTTTGTTGTTGTGGCAAGAACAGAATTTAGCTGATGATCCAGTTTTATACCGCCTAAAAGTGGAATTTTAAACATATTCTGCAGATCTGTTTTATACATATGAAGAAGATCGTCAGGATCTGCAAGATAATTCTTTATTTCACATATAATCTTAAGGGTTGCTTTATCACCGAAGATTGCACCTGAAACAAAATCTCCCCCTGTTTTTCTGTCCAGTGTTATTGTGACTGAATAAAGGAGAGGATCATCAACAGCTTTAAACCTTATTCTCTGAAAATCTCCTTCTGCCCAGAAGCCTATTGTAGGATAGCCGCTATCTGACATAACTGTAACTATTTCTCCTACAAGCATCTCATCTCTGCTTTCTTTCATTTCCTGTTTATGACTGAAACTCTGTAAAAAAGATAACATATTCTAACTCCTTCCTACATACTTAATCGACCCTTGAGATATTTTTTAAGTGAATGAACTGTAGCATTGATATGAAGTTGTAAAAGATCTACATCTGCTCTGTATGTATGATCTTTATCCAGATAGTTATCAAGATTAAATATAAGAGGAATCTGGGCATAGATATAACCGCCTGTAAGATCTGCATCACAGCTAATAATACCCGGTTCATCAGTAATGAGAAAAGCACTTTTAACCTCTGCCTTGAAGGCCTGCCAGATTTTTCCGGGATCCCTTACCTTTTCTCCATACCCTATGGTAACATTTGCTACATGGCCCAGTACTTTGGCCTGGGTAAGATCTTCTGAAAGATTTGTAAGTCTGAAAATAAGGCGGGTTCCGTCAGAAAGATTTTCAAATCTCAAATAATGATTTACTCCATCTGAAGTAATGTCAATCATAGAATAACCATTTTTTACATTTGAAGCTATGACCAGTCCTATAAGTACCTCATCAAGTCTTCTGTTTATGAGTATTTCATCATACCTTTTCCAGCTGTAAGATACAAGATCTGTAAAAATCTTCTCCAGTTCTTCCGGATCATTTACTCCCTGCCTTATAGTAGTAGTCTTTGCCGAAGCTGTCAGAGAATTACCGCATTTACCGCAAAAAGTCATATCAGGCCTTACCTGAGTATTACAGTTAGGACAATTCATAAAAAACCTCCTTATATTTTTTGCATGAAAATCTTGATGCGTAAGGATTGACACGTGACGGGATTAGATTTTCATCCATTGTTTTTGCCTTTCCAACCTGGAAATTTATATGAAAAATCATCATGCTTTATACATGACGATTTTTTCATTCATTATTTCAAGATTAAATAATTTCAAATTCCTCTGTTGTTTCGACGGTTTTACCGCTATTTTTATCTGTAATAATTATATTAACAAAATATTTTCCCGGTTGATGTGCATCGGTAAAAGTATAATTGTTAATTACAGGGAAATCTTTTTCACCTGAAACATCATGATAGTCCAGTAATGCCTTATCATTCTGTAATTCTTTTCCAGTCGAGTCCTTTAACATGCAATCTTCTACAACCCAGACTTTACCGTCACTTTCAGTGGAAAGACCTTTCACGGAAAACTTGAAATATATAGTTCCTTTCACAGGAACTGTGTTACCTGTAGAAGGCCCTTCTTCGCCGTCTGTAAAGGTGAAATCTACAATCTGAAGTGCACCACCGGTATTTTCATTCTGAATTGGATCATCGGCATTTTCATTGTCTGCCGGTATTGTAGTAACAGCAGGAGTCACTTTATTGGTTTTATTATTCATCCAGTCATTGGTATATTTCCAGTTACCCTTTGTACAGCAGCAGCAACAGCTGCTGAATAATAACATTCCGGCTATTATAAAATATAAAAATAAAAATTTTCTCATAGCAAAATCTCCTCTCTTAGAAAGATATATCTATTATAACATATATAAATGGATTATTATATTAAACTATAACTTTATTTTACCATGAATAAATTCCAAAAAATTAACTATAATTGACAAATCCCGGGCTTTTATGTTAAGATCTTTCACGTTTCACTATACTGATCTGAGTATAAAAAATTAATAAGTTTCACACCATGAAAACTATACTTCACTCATGACGCGTCACGGATCACGATTTTTTATCTCACGTCAGAAAAACAATTTTAATTTAAGAGGAGTTTGATTTTATGGCCAACAAACCGTTTAATGCTTTCAAATTAGCACAGGACCAGTTTGACTCTGTAGCAGAACAGTTAGGTCTGGATCAGGCTACAAAGGATTTACTCCGCAATCCGGACAGGGAATATCATTTCAATATTCCTGTCAGAATGGATGATGGAACAGTAAAGGTATTCAAAGGATTTAGAGTTCAGCACAATGATGCCAGAGGACCATGTAAAGGTGGAATACGTTTCCATCCCCAGGAAACAGTTGATACAGTTCGTGCCCTTGCCATGTGGATGACATGGAAATGCTCTGTTGTAGACATTCCTCTCGGCGGAGGTAAAGGTGGAGTCATATGTGATCCCCACAATCTTTCCATGAGAGAACAGGAAGGGATATGCCGCGGATGGGTCAGACAGATAGCAAGAAATGTAGGCCCTGTTCAGGATGTTCCTGCACCGGATGTAATGACAAGCGGACAGCATATGGTCTGGATAATGGATGAATATGAAAAGATACATGGAGGAAAATTCCCCGGATTTATTACAGGAAAGCCTGTAGGTATAGGAGGTTCTCTTGGCAGAACAGAAGCTACAGGTTACGGTGTAATATATGTATTAAGAGAAGCTTTAAGAGAAATGGGTATAGATATTAAATCTACAAAAGCAGCTTTTCAGGGTTTTGGTAATGTATCACAGTATGCTGTAAAACTATATAAAGAATATGGCGGAACTCCTGTATGTGTATCCTGCTGGGATCAGGAAGATCAGAAATCCTATACCTTCAGTAAAAAACAGGGTATAGATATAGATGCACTTCTCAATATTACAGACAGATTTGGCGGAATAGATAAAAAACAGGCAAAAGCCATAGGTTATGAAATACTTCCAGGAGATGCCTGGATTGAACAGGAAGCAGATATATTAATACCTGCCGCTCTTGAAAATCAGGTAACAGGAGAAACTGCTCCTAAGATACATAAAAATGTAAAGATTATGGTTGAAGGTGCCAACGGACCTACCACTATTGAAGCAGATAAGGTACTGAAAGAAAGAGGTATTTTCATAATACCTGATTTCCTTGCCAATGCCGGTGGTGTTATGTGCAGTTATTTTGAACAGGTTCAGTGCAATATGAATTATTTCTGGCCAAAAGATGAAGTTCTCGGTAAACTGGATGCAAAAATGACCGATGCCTATCTTAAGGTTTCAGGTCTTGCAAGAAAGAAGAAAATCTATATGCGTGATGCTGCCTATATGATTGCCATACAGAGGGTAGCAGAAGCATGTAAGATGAGAGGCTGGGTTTAGAATACGTAACGCGTAACGCGTAACGCGTGACGCGTAGCGGTTATTGGCCGTTATTCGTTACATGTTACGCGTTACTTATTTTCAGGGTCTGTGATGAGTGAACATTTCGTATGTATTACTATTTCGATTTACCAGTAGAGCCTGTCGGAAAAATAATTTCCCTTAATTCAGTCAGCAATTCATAAGTAATCCTCGCGTCACGCGTCACGCGTCACGCGTCACGAAATAATAATACTATATTTAGCATTATACATACAGGGGAGGTTATTATTATGAACAAAAATCATCTGGAAGATTTATATTGCCTCAATTCTCTCATGTCCTATAAAGTAAGAAAAGTCCTTCTTGTTGCCAGTCTTTATGATTATTTTCTTCTGGAAGAAGACGGCCGTCTTACTGATCTCCTGGGGGCTGCCTATAAACAGAGGGATCTCGGTTATGTCCCCACATTACACAGGATAAAAGGCGGACAGGATGCCCTGAAAAAACTTTCTGAAGAACAGTTCGACATGGTAGTTACCACAATGAGAATAGGAGATATGGATCCCTTTACTTTTGGCCGTAAAGTCAAAGAAATAGATAAAGAAATGCCTGTAGTAATACTTGCCTATCATACTCCCGAACTGGCCAGACTTCTTGAAATTTATGACGAAAAAGCTATAGACAGAATCTTTATCTGGCATGGTGACGGAGAAATTCTTACAGGTATTATTCAATATATAGAAGATATGAAAAATGCCGAAAAAGATACTTCCCTTATAGGTGTCCAGAATATCCTGATAATTGAAGACTCAATAAGTTTTTATTCCAGATATCTTCATATTATATTTGAAGAACTGTGGGATCAGACAGATCTGCTCTTACAGGACAGTCTCACATGGACGGAAAAATCTCTCAGACAGAGAGCAAGACCCAGGGTTCACCTGGCTGTTTCCTATGAAGAAGCTCTCAGGATTTATGAAAAATTTAAAGGCAATTTAATGGCAGTAATAAGTGAATTTTCCTTTATGAGAGAGGGCAAAATGGACAGTAATGCAGGACTTGATTTTGTCACTATGATGAGAAAAGAATTTCCCTCTCTGCCGATTTTACTTCAATCCAACAATCAGGAAGATGAAGAAATAAGTAAAAGACTGAAGACAAATTTTCTTTTTAAGAAATCTCACACACTTATAAGTGATTTCAGAAATTTCCTTGAAAATTCTACCGGTTTTGGAGATCTGATTTTCCGGGATTATGAAGGAAAGGAAATAGGAAGAATAAAAAATATTACTTCTTTATATTCCCTTATAGATACAATACCGGGAGAAATCCTGACTGAATATGTCATAAAAGGAAATCTCACAAGATGGCTTTTTGCCAGAACAGAATTTGAACTGGCCAGGGCCATTTCTTCTTTAACAGATTTAGAGAATAAAAAACCGGAAATAATCAGAGAATTAATTATAAATATTTTTATAGAATACAGGAAGAAAAGTCATAGAGGTTCTATTGTAAGTTATTCAAGGCATTTTCATAATGACTATTATAATTTCAGCCGTATCGGCAGTGGTTCTATAGGAGGTAAAGCCAGAGGACTGGCATTCATTGATAAAATACTTTCGTCATATCTGAAAGAGGAAGAATTCCCGCAGGTCTCTATATCAATACCTGCAACACTTGTTCTGGGAACAGATCTGTTTGACTCTTTCATAAGTAAAAATAATCTTCTGAATTTTGCCCTGGAAGAAACATCTGATATTATGATAGCAAATGAATTTCTGAATGCAGAATTACCTGCAACAGTAGTGGGAGACATCAGGGAATTTATCAGTAATGTAAAATTTCCTCTTGCAGTCAGATCGTCAAGCCTTCTTGAAGATGCACTCTATCAGCCATTTGCAGGTGTTTATATAACTAAAATGCTTCCGAATAATCAATTAAATATTGATGAACGTTTCAGGAGCCTTGCCAGTGCCATAAAGCTTGTCTATGCCTCAACATTCTTCAGAAATGCAAAATCCTATATAGACACTACACCTAACAGGGTAGAAGATGAGAAAATGGCAGTTATAATACAGCAGGTAGTAGGAAAATCTCATGGAAATGCTTTTTATCCTCATTTTTCAGGAGTGGCAAGATCTTATAACTATTACCCTGTGGGAAATGCAAAACCTGAAGACGGTGTGGCAAATCTGGCAGCAGGACTCGGGAAAACAATAGTAGACGGAGGTGTATCACTGAGATATACTCCTGCCTATCCGGGTATTCTGCCTCAGTTCGGTAATATAAAGGATATGTTTGCTCATTCCCAGAAAGAATTTTATGGAATAGATCTCAGTCATATGCCTTCAACTGCTTTTACGGAAGAGGATCAGTATCTTGTGAAACTCGGCATGGACAGGGCAGAAAAAGATGGAATACTGAAATATCTGGCTTCCACCTATTCAAGAGATAATGACAGGGTTTATGACGGGCTCTTCGGACAGGGGCCAAGGATTGTTACTTTTGCCCATATATTGAAAAATGAAATCTTTCCTCTCTCAAAAATTCTGGAATATCTGCTGAAATTGAGTGAAGATTCCATGGGCTGTCCCGTAGAGATTGAATTTGCCGTAACACTTGACCCGGAGAAAGGCCTTCCGGCACATTTCGGTTTCCTTCAGGTAAGACCTCTTGTGGTAAGTGATGAACTGGTAAAGGTTGAACTGTCTGACATAAAAGAAGGTTCATCCCTTTGTCACAGTAAATTCGCCCTTGGTAACGGCATAATAAAAAATATATATGATATAGTTTATGTAAAAAAAGAAACCTTCAAT
>Ga0351882_1050_pt1 | contig 42299 bp, 34 predicted proteins | sample BONcelFGM3001F13_FD_206762 | JGI IMG/M metagenome (GOLD analysis project Ga0351882, IMG submission 206762) | Enriched cells from coal bed in the Powder River Basin, Montana, United States - BONCAT cells FGM rep3 HSBNCT.FGM.300.1.F13 ... | reverse complement strand
TACTTGATTGTTCATAATGATTAGATTAATTAAAAACTATTTGATCCGGGATGATACCGGCTTTTGTTGAGTCAATAAGTGTGCCATTCGATGTAAACCTGAAAACAAATCCTTCTGTGGTATAATTCCGGGCATCAGTCGCTACTAAAAAATTTGTTGCCGGATCAATACCAATGTTGTAGAAATTCCTACGACCTGCATCAACATACGCCTGGTCAGGCAAACTTATATCATCGGTCGAGAACTTGTAAATATGTTTGTTGATAAAATAAAGGTTCCTGCCCTCACCGTCAATAGCCAGACCAAAAGGTGAGTCGGATAATGCAGAAAAGTTGAGCCTGCGGTCAACCTTATGATTTTCAGGATTTATCTTGAACAGCGCACCATGTTCTTCATTCATAAAGCCTCCACTACATAGTACCCATAAATATCCTTCGTGGTCAACCACCATACTGTTAGGTTCTGTGGCCAGAACAATGCTATCTACAACTTTATCTATTTTAGGATCAATAACTAGCAAAGTATTGTTGTTTCCCGGGATATAATAGTCAGACCAATTTGCTGCAAACACTTTTTCATGTGTGAAGATCATCTGCTCAACGCTTTTAGCAGTGATTACACTACTTGTTATGTCAAGACCTTGAGGGTTTATTATGTGAATTATAGGCAGTTGAAGATCTGAAACATATGCTTTATCCTGATTAACAAAGCAAATATACCGGGGTGACTGAAAGCCCTCTATTTTTCCCGCAAACGTTGCATCATCCGCACGCACAACATAAATAATACCGCTGTTATTGACCACGATAAAGCCAAGATTTTTCCAAAGAGTCAGGCTTTGGGCAACATCGCCCAAAGGCACATTATTGGCGCGGTAGAAAACATTGTTTGTCATTTTGGCAGAATCTATGTTGTAAAAAGATAAACTACTGTTGGCAAGTGTGTAGTTACCCTGGTTCAGTATAAAAAAGCCCTTCCCAAGCTTTCCTGACCCTGAAACATCTGGCAGGTCTCCGTCAGTGCAGGCCGTAAGAATAGCAATTAAGGCTAACAACAATAAATGTCTTGCACTTTTCATCTTTCGTTAAATTTATATTGGATTCCAAAACTGAAATGCCTACCCGGCATCGGCCTCCAGAGTACCGATTGATAATCTTTATCCAACACATTGTGCACTTGGATTTCAAAACTCCATATTGATCTATTGTTTACCATATCATATCCTACTGCCAAATGATGAAGAAAATAGCTGTTCAACTGATTTCTGAACATTACATCATGGCCCATGCTGGCGCTTCTTTCACCCACAAACAGCAACGTATATGAAACAAAAACACCGTTACGTTCAACTTTAGTAATCAGACTGCCATGATGCTTCGGTATATAAATGAGTTGTCTGCCTGCTGTATGTTCAATTTTCGCAACTGGACTTTCATCAGTTGTCAGTGTAAAGGCGTAGGTTAGTCCTCCAAAAACTGAATAGGAACCGCTGGTAGTTTCAGCCTGATAACTGATTTCAGCACCCCTCGCCTTAACCCTTGCAATATTAACAGGCTCCCAATACCTGTATGAAGTTGGCCTCCACTGTATCCAGTCTGAAATATCAGCATAATATACATTAAACAACGCTTGATGCCTGACCGGACCGCTTACGGGATTCCAACGCAATGAAACATCGGCAGCCCGGGAAAGTTCCGGCTTCAATTCAGGGTTTCCTCCCGGAAACCAATGAAGGTCATTCAATGTTGGGTATCTGAGGTTCTTGCTGAGGCCGATTGTAATACTGAGCGGGACAGCAGTTGAAGGAACAATTTTTGTTTCAAAAACAGGCAACAATACTGGCGAACCTCTTTCGGGCAATTCTTGCCGCAACATCAAGCTCGAATGCAACCAACTTGCCGGAATGAAGTTAGTAACAAATTGAACCGAATTTCGTAACCGTGAACTTCTACCAGCATAATTAGTTGTTTCAACAATTTCAATTTCTGTAATATACTTTGCTGAAAAAATCCAATGATTACTATAGTCATAATCTGCCTGAAAAGAAGACCGATAGGTTTCCGACTTATTTCGACTATCTATCAAGGTTACCGTTTCATTGTTCCCGGCACCTCCGATAGTTCTTAGAAAGTAATACTGATCTTCTGATAACCAGGCGATTCTGGAATCAATCTTGAGCTTCTTCCAATAATGGTTGTATGATATTATATTTCTGTGAAACTTATCATTTCTAAATTCTTTCGGGTCACCACCCTTTGCCAAATTGGTCATGATTGGCGGGAGGTTCCGGTTGTTCCACTGATTCCAGGACATCAGGCTTAAAACACCATTTTTTCGAACAATTAAATGAACTTCCTGCAGGAAACCATAATCATTGAAATCTGCATTTTTCTGACGCATACTTTCGCTGGGTATCACTGCATTGTTAAAGTACTCAAAGTTATTTCGGGAGGATTTACGAAAAATCCTGGACCTGAGGTGCACTTTTTTTGTACCATAACCGAAGTTCAGAAAAGATCCCCAGGAGCCAAAGCTTCCCGCCTGCTGGGCAGCTTGCAAAGAAAGCCCGGATCTGAACATGGGTTGGTTTAAGATGCTTACCACCCCCCCCCAATCCACCGGTTTGGAATCCGGCGGCCTTGCTTCCCCACGAAATTCCGATCTGATCCGTAAAGAACACAGGAATAGTGGAAAAATCAACTGATCCAAGGCTTGGTCCATTCAGAGGAATATCGTTCCACAAAACAAGGGTGTGGTTTGCTGATGTTCCCCTGAAAGATGCAGTCGCCAGGCCACCAGGCCCGTCGGACTTAATGTACAAATGACTACCGGTAGCAAGGAGGGTGCCAAGATCATTTCCTTTGAACCCTTCAATAATTGTTTGGCTGATTCTCTGCTCCATCTCACCACGAAACAAGTAATCAGCCTTCACCTCAATCAGAGCAAGATTTACCGTGTCTGGCACTTCGGCCCTCAACGGGAAACTTAACCCAGTTGATAAAATATAAACAACTGCAAATAATACGGTTCTCATTGTTTCAGGAATACTTTGTGAAACGCTTCATCTGAAAACACCAATTGCAGTATATAACTGCCCGGCATAAAATGTTCAATAAAAACACTGCCATCATTGGGACAACCGCCCGAAAATAAAAGATTGCCTTGCATATCCATGATATTGACATGACAATCGGCATAATCATTCGGCAGGGAAAAATTGATACTTTGTCTGGCAGGCTGAGGAAACAAGCGCATTGATTTTGCCCGAGGCTGATTAACAGACAGGTTACGCGTATCATGTATCACACCCAAGGCATCAAGGTCGAAACCAGAGGTTGGAAAAGGTGTTGGCCAGGGATCATTAATCAGGCGGCCATTCTTATCAAAACTTCCTAGCAAAGGGTCAATACTACCCACCACATCAACAATTCTTATATGTGTAATACTCTGAATATTAAGATTTGGATCGCCTTCCAGTTCTTCCAGATCAAAGGGAACTCCATGCATAGCCCTGAACTTTCCGGCCAGATTGTGCACTTGGGTAGCATCAAGATGACCAAAGCCATCTACCTGGACTTCGGTCTGTGTAAAAGACACAGCTTGAAAACGCACAAAATACTCCCCGTTGCTGCTAACTTCAACAAATGCAAGTTCCAGAAAATCATCACTGAAACTATTTTCAAAGACAGCAAAATCAGGGCCCGGGCCATTCCAAAGCGGAAACTGAAATGTGAACATGGCCGATCCTCCGTCTCCTAAACTGATTACTGACAGATCGGCTTTCCCAAGTGCATCATTTTCATTCCCATAGGTGACTTTTCCCAATGATTCGTTTCCAGCATGGATCCAGCCCCTTTCGACCAAAACATCATCGGCCCATCCGATAAAAACCAGACTGTCGGCATGTATGGCACGACTGCCGGGCTGCCCTGCAGGTGGGTCAAACTGGGCTTGCGCGGCAACAAACCACAAAAATCCGGGAAGCACAAGACAAAGCTTAAGCATGCTAACAGCCATGTTATCCATTTATTTTTGCGAAACGAATTGTCCGAACCTCATGTTTATTGCTTAATACAAGCACATAATATCCAGGGGATAGAGTTTTGATGTCCAGATGGTTGGACACGACAGCATGCTCCATAACAAGATTGCCAAGCATAGTAAAGACCTGAACATGAAATCCTTCCAGCATTTGCTCCGAAATTATGTTTATACGGTCGGAAGCCGGATTAGGACTAATCTGCAGAGTGGCGCTTGAAATACCCCTAGGTACTGAGGTGGTATTACGATAATCAAGTGCTATGGCTTCCGGCGAAATGCCTGCAGTTAAAAAACCGGTTTCAATCCCGTTTATGTCAAATATATGACCTTGCCCAAAGGAGAAATAGTCGGTAGTAGTTGCATAAAACTCATGGTTCAGGTAGTCAAAGACAATGTCGGCAAAATAGATGAATGAACCTGAGCCCGGATCATCAATTACGGATGGGTTAAGCATGGAAAAACCTGCAAGGTCAATTGCTCCAAGCCCATTATCTACTAAAAGATATAAAACATCACCGTCTCTGGCGATACCTTTACCAAAAACATGGCTAAAAACCTTATGATCGAATGATTTTTGATGCGTGTCAAAGACAGTGACCACACCTGTCTCGATCCCCCAGGGTGTGCGGCACACGGCAACCACCTGATCGTTATACAGAAAAAGATTGTGGATACCAACACTTTGCTCACCTAAGTCTATTTCTTCTATTAGCTCCAGTGTTTTGATATTTATCATTGCAATTTTTCCAACTGTGCTCATCCAACCTCCGGGGACAGCTAGGTAAAGTATGCTATCCACTGCGAGCATCCCTGCAGATTCATCTGAAACACCTTCAATTACTGATACAGGAACTAATGAATATCTCTCGAACACTTTCAAAAATCCCGAGGTCTCAGGATACTGAATACTTACAAATAAAAAATCACCAGCTGCATACAATTGGCTTAAACCTTGCAAAGCAGTTGCATCAATTCGATCATACGTGTTCAGGTCGAACATTACTAATGAATCAGTCGCTGCCACAAAAAGAAACGAACTGTCAACGAGCACATCCTGAACAGCCTGTGTGAAGATTGTGGCAAAAGTTGATTGTTGCGAGGTCCCCGGATCAAAGGTTGAAACCGTAACATAATCATCAGGATTCGAAAACGCTCCTCCGGAGGCAATAATAACCTGATGAAGGTTTTGCGATTGCTGTGCATGTAAACCAAGAATGGAACTCATGAAAGTCAGGAAGATGACCATCACGCTGCGTAGATTTTTTTTCATAAAAAAAAGTTTTAAGGTTAAACAATCTGTTTCCTCAAAACTGTCAGGAAAATTGTCGTTATCATGAGTGATTAAACCCGACAAGCCTTTTACCCGAAAGCTTTGGAATATAATTAATCTGGCAGGTCTTCTGACTTACCCGCTTCCGGAGCCTTCCCATCCACCTGAGGCAGACAGTGGCCGTAGCGATCCGGAAGCTGTGTTATGGGTTTACAGCAGCGGGAACTGTTCAGGATTTACACCTGATTCCCTTTTCAGTCCTCCTCCCGGTTCAGGATTATGGACACCAGAATCAATGCAAAAGAAATGAAAATATCTGTTTCCTGAGCACTATCAGATTATTTTTTTGAACAACAGGCGGTGGATAGTCAATTCGTGAAAAAAATTCATTTTTTTGCCATGATAAAAAAATCATTAATTTTAGGCCGTCAATAGAAACAGTAAAACCATAACCAAATAACCTGCTCTCATGAAATCGATCTTTCAAAAGTTCTGGTTCGGCGCTACATTAATAGGTCTTATTATCGTTTTTTCTTCCTGTGGAGGAAGCCGTACCAGTGCAATTCAACCCAAAGGAAACAAGGCGGCTAAGGTAGGATGGAATCCTGCCGAGCAGAAAAAAGAGCCGGTTCGTAAAAATTTTATCATCAAGAACAAGCAACGGAATATTTTGGGCACCAAGCCCGTTAAGAAATAATCCGGTTTTTTACCGCCAGTATACAAAAAAAGAGGCTAAAACAATGTTTGTAGCCTCTTTTTCTGTCTTGTTGACACTTATTATAATACTAATCAAAGCCGGACACAGACACCGGACGTCAGCATTTATGGCTCAGGCTTAAAGAAAACGGGTTATTCTTCTTCAAGAAATGGGTATCGGTAATCAATCGGCGGGTTGAAGTTTTCCTTGATCGTCCTGGCCGAAACCCACCGGATTAGGTTCAGGTAAGAACCAGACTTATCATTAGTTCCGCTGGCACGTCCACCACCAAACGGTTGTTGTCCAACAACTGCACCTGTAGGTTTATCATTTATGTAGTAGTTACCCGCGGCGTTAACAAGCACTTCATTTGCCTGTTCAATTGCAAACCTGTCACGGGCAAAAACAGCGCCTGTTAAGGCATATGGCGAGGTACGGTCAACCAGGTGAAGAGTTTCCTCCCACTGAGTTGCCGGATACACATATATTGTTAACACAGGCCCGAACAGTTCCTCGTGCATGGTAATATAGTGCGGATCGGTGGTTAGAATCACTGTTGGTTCAATAAAATAGCCGTTGGTTTTGTCGTAGTTACCTCCGGCAATTACTTTTGTATCCTGATCTTTTTTTGCGTTATCAATAAACATTGCCAGTTTGTCGAAAGATGCCTCGTCAATCACGGCTCCCATGAAATTGCGAAAATCCTCTACGGGACCCATCTTAATGGTTTTCATATCAGCAAGCAGCTTTTCTTCTACCTTAGGCCAAAGATTATCCGGAATGTAGGCACGTGAGGCTGCAGAGCATTTCTGACCCTGGTATTCAAACGCACCCCTGACAAGAGCTGTAGCAAGAGCCAATGGGTCGGCTGTACGATGGGCAACAACGAAGTCCTTTCCACCTGTTTCACCAACTATCTTTGGGTATGTATTGTGAAGGGAGACATTGTCGCCGATAGCCTTCCATATTTTACTGAACACGCTGGTTGAGCCAGTAAAATGAACCCCCACAAAATCAGGATGAGCCGACATGATCTTACCTCCAACCGGGCCGGGAACAAATATCAGGTTAATGACTCCATCGGGCAAACCAGCCTCACGGAATATCTCCATAATTACATTAGCAGAATAAATTTGCGTATTGGAGGGCTTCCACACAACTACATTACCCATGATTGCTGGCGCTGATGGAAGATTTGCAGCAATCGCCGTAAAGTTGAACGGAGTTAAAGCATAGATAAAACCTTCGAGTGGACGATACTCTATCCGGTTCCAGATGCCCTTCTCTGATATAGGTTGCTGACTATAGATCTCACTCATAAATTGAACGTTGAACCTGAGAAAATCAGCAAATTCGCAGGCTGCATCAATTTCAGCCTGATGAATAGTTTTTGATTGGCCGAGCATTGTAGCTGCATTAATTTTAGACCTGTAGGGGCCAGAAACCAGATCGGCAGCCCTTAGAAAAATACCTGCCCTGTCTTGCCATTCAAGAGACTGCCAACTCTTCCGAACCTTAAGGGCGGCATCAATTGCCATATTCACGTGCTCGGCCCCACCTTCATAATAATAACCTAAGGTGTGCGAAATGTCGTGCGGCGGATGAATACTGATACGCTTGTCTGTCTTAACTCTCTCGCTGCCAATATACATGGGAATATCCTGCACTTCTGACCTCATCTTCGCAAGCATCATTTTCACCTCAGCACGCTCAGGACTACCCGGTGCATAGGACTTAACCGGCTCGTTGTAGGCTGCCGGAACCTTGTAAAAACCACTATACATTCTGCAATAATTTATTGATAATAAAATACTTGATTTTTGAGTCAACTTGCACGCAAAGTTATAGAATTTCAACACAGTAGAATCATTCCAAATAAGAAGCATTCAAATTTATCAATTACTTAACCACCCAAAACCGGGATATTTTTGGCTTTTTTCGTATATTTGTATCAATTATATTCATTATTAACACATTAGTGTTGTTGTAAAAACGCAACAACAACTTGATTACCGAGCCTTGCCTCAAGTACTGGCAATGCTTGCCCAAAAAAGCATGAATACACAAGGAATAAGTTTTCGTCAGCTGGACAGTATAGCAATCAGTGCCAGAGCCAGCAGGACCCTACAAAAAATTCTCAAAGAAAATCCCGAGGTCGAAGATATTTTACGTCAGTCCACCACAGTTAGTGAGGCGGTAAATAAATTCCGCGAATTTGCTGCAACAATACTGAAACAAAACCCGATTGCATGGCAATATGCCAATTCAGAAAGTTTTGGACACCTTGATGCTGACAAAATAGACTGGCGGGAAACGGCCGCTCTAAGGCTTTATGATTATGCCATAAACGCAGGAAGTGTTTTTCAGGATCAGAACCTCAGGGGCGCATATGTTGAATGCCACCCGATTAAATATCTTTGGCTAGCCTTTCATAAAGGTACCGGAGGAGCACTCAACGACTTTTTCTACGACATGCTAATGCTGTTCAGACAATTAAATGGAAGGCTTAACCAACAAAAACCCGAAAAACAAAAAATTGCTGGTTGGATGACAAGGCATCCATCGGGCCTTGATGGCAGAATAACATCAGTTAGAAACAACAACAAACAAAGGATAATCAAACTCATCATCAAAAAAATTGATGAGGGAAAACTGACAAGCAAACGCTTTTGTTTCAACGAAGGGATGACCTTTGATGAGAAGGTTGCACAAGCAAACATATGGTGGGAGGACCACCTTTTTCACCTGAAATTTGCTGTCAGAACACCTGAACTGCTTCATGAAATGCTTAACAACAGTCTTTCACCCGAAACAAGACAGTTACTTGATGATGCCAAGAAAGCCGGGATTCCTTTCTTTGTTAACCCATATTACCTCTCGTTACTAAATGTTACTGAACCAGATTTTGCAATTGGGTCTGATTTACCAATAAGAGACTATATCCTTTACAGCAAATCGCTCATAAAAGAGTTTGGGCATATTGTTGCCTGGGAAAAAGAAGATAAAGTTGTGCACGGAGAGCCAAATGCTGCCGGCTGGTTGTTGCCCAAGGGGAACAATATACACAGACGTTATCCCGAAGTGGCCATTATGATACCCGACACAGCAGGCAGGGCATGTGGCGGACTTTGTGTGAGCTGTCAGAGAATGTATGATTTTCAGAGTGGCAGACTTAATTTCGACCTCGAACAGTTGCTCCCAAAAGAAAACTGGCCATTTAAGTTGAACAGGCTCATGAAGTACTTTGAGGAAGACCCTCATTTATGTGATATTCTGATTACAGGGGGCGATGCATTAATGAGTTCTGACAAATCGCTCAAAATTATTCTTGATGCTGTGATAGAAATGGCTTTACGCAAGCAGGAAAACAACGCATCACTGCCACCTGATTCACAAAAATCACCCATTCACCGGGTCAGGCTTGGCACAAGACTTCCGGTATACCTACCCCAACGAATTACCCCTCAGTTAGCCGCACTTTTGGCCGATTTCAAAATTAATGCTGCCCGGGCCGGCATCAGACAGTTTGTCATCCAGACGCACTTTGAAACAGCGATGGAAGTAACGCCCGATGTTGTTGTGGCCATTAACAGGCTTCAGCGTGCCGGTTGGATCATTACAAACCAGCATGTTTTTACCGTCTCTTCTTCCAGAAGAGGTCATCTGGCCCGCTTGCGACAGGTGCTGAACGAGTTGGGGGTACTGCCCTACTATACCTTTTCCGTCAAAGGATTCATGGAAAACAGTCATAATTTTGCCACAAATGCAAGACTTCTCCAGGAACTTAAGGAAGAAAAAATAGCGGGTTATCCTGATCCTAAAGTTTCAGAAGAAATCATGCGGCTTAGTCTCCATCCTGAAACAATGGCTTCGGAATTGCCAAAACTTGCAGGCAGGCATCAGAAAGACTTTCTGTCGAGCGACAGATCTGTACTCAACTTGCCCGGTGTAGGCAAAAGTCTTAGCTATAGAACTATAAGCATTACAAGACACGGCAGAAGGGTGCTCTTATTTGATCACGACCACAGCCGAAACCACAGCAAAATCATTGAAGAAATGGGACAGATTCCCATAATTGAATCCAAATCGGTTTTAAAATACCTGAGGCAATTGGACGATATGGGCGAAGAATCTTCAGAATACGAAAGCATCTGGGGGTATTCGGTAAGTAAAACTGAAAGTCTTCAGCAAGTTTTCAGGTATCCCTCTTCGAAATCAAGTACTGAGGTTTGATATTTTTTATGAATATTGCAGGCCGGAAGCACAATGCTGATTATGACTTCAGTCTTTTACAGTTAAGTGGATTATTATTGTGTTTCCGCAATTAAGCACAGTAGATCTCATGAATATGCCCAGACTATACAAAAGTTTAGTTTACTGTTCATTATTGTTTGCAGTCTCATCATGTCATGTAGGAAGGTATTTCTATTTCAACTATGCCGATATTAAAGACCACAGGAAGTTTTCCTCTGTTCCAGTAAAAAAATCAGATCATATTTTCCATTTCTACGAGCAGAATAAAAACCATAAATTATTTACTGACAGCTCCATAAGTCAAGTTGGTGGAAGCTTAAACCCTGATTTTTCATTAGAGTCAAGCCAGACTGTAGCGTTTATCATTATCAGAAACGATACAATTTTGACAGAAAGGTATTTTGATGGATTTAACAGGTCAACCATTGTTCCGGTCTTTTCCGTTGCAAAATCATTTGTGTCGGCCCTGGCAGGTATCGCGCTTGATAAAGGCTTGATCAGCAGCATGGGTGATACAATAGGCCAATACATTCCTGAACTCAGAGGCAAAGGTTTTGAAAACCTTACTTTAGCAGATCTGATTGATATGCGGTCAGGTATTCAATTTCAGGAATCCTATAAGTCTCCCTTTTCTGATATGGCAAAATTTTACTACGGAAAAAATCTTAACAAATACATGGGCAAACTTGTTCCCAGAACCGATCCAGGCATTGAATATGAATACGCTAGCGTTAACACACTGTTACTATCAACAGTTATAGAGAGATCGAGCGACCAAAATATTGCTGTATTTCTGGAAGAAAATTTGTGGCAACCCCTGGGCATGGAATTTGACGCCAGCTGGAGCACTGATAGCCATAAAAACCAAAAGATTAAGTCTTTTTGTTGTCTCAACACCACTGCTTTAGACCTTGCGCGGTTTGCACGGCTTTACTTGAATCATGGAAAACCAAACGGAGACCAGGTTGTTAATGAATCCTGGATCAGGCAAACCATGACCATAAGAAACAATTCAATTGATTCACAAGGTTATCCATATAATATGTATTGGAGGGTTACCCACGAAGGTTCGATTTTTGCCAAAGGAATCCTCGGACAATTTATTTTCATTGACCCAACCAAAAATCTTATTTTCATACGTCTCGGAAAAACCAGTGGTGGGATAGACTGGCCGAAGTTTTTTACACTTCTGGCTGAGAATCTTTAATTATTTTTCCTTGCCCCTGACATATTTAATTGACCGTATCAGCTTTCCGGATTCGTCGTATTCCTTCCATATGCCATGTGGCACACCTTCTGAATGATTACCTTCGGTCTTTAAAACACCATTCTGGTGAAATTCCTTTACAGGTCCTTCATACTGATTGAGGCTGTAATTTCTTTCAGATTTAACCGAACCATCAGGGAAATAGGTCATTTGCTTTCCATGAAACAAGCCCTCCTCATACTTATATTCAGCAATCAGATTTCCTGATTCATCATACCATTTTGATGTTCCGTGTCGTTGACCCAGCTTAAAATTTGCTTCCTCCTGCAAAGCCCCTCGGTCATAAAACACTTTTCGCACGCTATCTAATAAGCCCATAACATAATGTTCTTCAAGGGTAAGCCTGCCGCCTGCTGCAAACCGAAGCAATGTGCCATGCAGGGTGTCATTATAAAAACTACTCTGTTCCTGCACATTACCGTTACGGGCAATTTGTAAGAACAGTCCTTTCTTCATACCCCGATCGTAATGCTCCAACATATGTATTTGACCTGTTGGAAAATAAATAGCCCATAAACCCTGCTTCAATCCGTTCTCAATAGTCCCTGACACCATCATGTTACCGTAGGGTATCCGGTGAAATCCGTCATGCAGTGTAGAATCAATAACAACACTGGAAATCATCTGCCCAAACAAAGCTGTTTGTGCCATGATAAGCATTAATACAGAAATGATAGCTTTCATAATTCATGAATTAGAGGGCAAAAATACTTCCATTCTGAAGAACCGAAGCCTGCTTTTAAACCATTCCTATTAAAACCTTTGAAAAAAATGTATGCGAAGAAATATTCAAACCGGATTGCTTTTTTGATTTGAAAATCAGCCAAAACACATTTGCAGATGTAAGAAGGATTGGTTTGTAGGGAAAAAAAATCAGGTCTGTTGTTCCGACAGACCTGAAAAAATCAACCAAAACCAAATTTACAATCAATAAGTGTTAAGCTTTTCTGACTGTGAATTGTTAAAACCAATGCTAGCATTGCATTTGTCGTGCCATATCCTTTAACAAACTGTAAACGTGATACTTAAACGAGAATATAAAACTATAACTTAAGTAGTATTATCCAAAAACAGATATAAGGCAAAGTTTTCATTTATGTCAGCGATCTGATTAACAACGACTTATAACAATACAATTAGTCTTATCCGCAATCGGATAGATTAAGGTATCGGAGGATGGATTACTTGAGAACGTATCCGGATGGTTACGTTAAACTTACGCAAGGCAGAATGAGCAAGATATAAGGAAATTTTAAAGGGGTTCACCAAAAAGATCAAACTCTCCTGCGCTCAGAATTCGGATCGGGTAAAAATTTCCAATCAGGATTTCTTTATGGTTTTTCGAAACAAGCACCTCATTATCAACCTCAGGGGAATCAAACTCGGTTCTTCCGACAAAGAATTCTGATTCTTCGCGGTCAATCAATACCTTAAACTGCTTACCTACCTTCTGCCGATTCAGTTCAAGTGAGATGTCCTGCTGGATTTCCATTAGATGTTCCAGTCTTTCCTGTTTCACACTTTCGGGCACCGGATTACCAAGTCGGAAAGCTGATGTGCCTTCTTCAGGTGAATAGGCAAAAACACCCAGGCGGTCAAATTTTTGCTCTCGTACAAAGTCGGCAAGCATTTGGAAATCTGAATCAGTTTCGCCGGGAAAACCGGTGATCAAAGTTGTGCGAAAAGCGATTCCAGGAACTCTTGTTCTGATTTCATCAATCAATTGCAATGTTTTTTGCTGACCCAGACCGCGTTTCATTGCATTCAGCATCCGATCGCTGATGTGCTGTAGCGGCAAGTCAATATAGCGGCATACATTTGGCAATTCGGCCATTACATTAAGAATCTGCATTGGGAAACCCGATGGAAAAGCATACTGAAGCCTGATCCACTCAATACCTTCTATGCTGCTCAATTGTCTCATCAAGTTCGGAAGTTCCCTTTTTCGATCATGATCTAGTCCGTATGAAGTAGTATCCTGAGCAATCAAAATCAGCTCTTTAACACCTGATTGTGCCAAATATGTTGATTCTCTGAGCAAATCAGAAGCAGGAACAGACCTATGTCTGCCTCTGATCAGAGGAATAGCACAAAAACTACACTTTCGGTTGCAACCTTCGGATATTTTAAGGTATGCGTAGTGGGAAGGAGTTGATAATTGCCGCTTATAGTGATAGTTTTGTTCAATTAGCTTATTGGATGGTTCATCAGAAAGAAAACCTGCAATACTTTTCAGGTCGTTTACTCCAAAAAATGCATCCACCTCGTGGATTTCTGCCATAAGGTCTTTTCTGTATCGTTCTGACAGACAGCCCATAACCAATAATTTCCCAATTCTTCCATGCTTTCTTAAGTTTGCATAACTAAGAATTGTATCCACTGATTCTTCTTTAGCATCAGCAATAAAACCGCAAGTATTTACAATGACAACATCAGCTTCAGCATCACTGTCGTGAACAACTCTGAAATGTTGATTCGGAATCAATGCTGCAAGGTGCTCTGAATCTACCTTGTTTTTTGAGCAGCCCAGTGTTATAATATTGACTTTCAACGGACGGGTTGACATAATCAGGACTTAAACAGGCTATCAACAAATGTAATCCTGTTAAACACCTGAAGGTCATGCATTTTTTCACCCACTCCGATATATTTTACCGGGATTTTAAATTGATCGGAGATTCCGATAACAACACCACCTTTAGCAGTTCCATCAAGTTTCGTGAGTGCCAGTGCATTTACTTCGGTTGCGGCTGTGAATTGCTTTGCCTGTTCGATGGCATTCTGGCCAGTTGAAGCATCCAGCACAAGGAGTATCTCATGAGGAGCCTCGGGGATCAGCTTTTGCATGACAGATTTAATTTTGGTCAGCTCTTTCATCAGGTTGACTTTGTTGTGCAACCTGCCAGCGGTATCAATGATAACCACATCGGCATGCTGACTGATGGCTGATTTCAGGGTGTCGAAAGCCACAGAAGCCGGATCAGCGCCCATACCCTGAGAGATAAGAGGCACACCTGCTCTCTCGGCCCATATCCCGATCTGATCCACCGCAGCAGCCCTGAACGTATCTGCTGCCCCGAGGACAACTTTTTTTCCTGCCGTTTTAAAATTATAGGCCAGTTTACCAATGGTTGTCGTTTTGCCCACACCGTTCACACCAACCACCATTATTACGTATGGTTTAGCAGACGGCGGCAGATCGAAATCTTCTCCATCCCCTGTGTTATTCTCCTGCAGCAGGGCAGCTGTTTCTTCTCTCAAAATTACATTGAGTTCTGCAGTTCCCAGGAATTTGTCTTTTGCTACCCTCTTCTGAATCCGTTCAATAATCCGTAATGTTGTAGCAACCCCAACATCAGAAGAAACCAATATCTCTTCCAGTTCATCGAGAACATCATCATCAACCTTTGATTTGCCGATAATAGCTTTGGAGATGCGGTTGAAAACACTGTCGCGTGTCTTTTCCAGGCCTTTGTCCAGATCGGATTTCTTGTCTTTCGAGAAAAATGAAAAAAGTCCCATAAGCTTAATAAAAAAAAAGCTCTTCCCTTAGAGGAAAAGCTCATGGTTGTATTTCTACAATCGTATTACCTTTTGCTGATAAATTCCTGAACACGATCAGTCGGGACAATGTCCTCGCGGAATGTATAGGCTCCTGATTTTTCGGACCGTACCATACGGATTACTTTCGCAAAATCCTTCCCGGCTGCCTGCAGGGTTGCAACTACTTTCTTTGCCATATCTGTGTGTTATTTAATTTCCTTATGAACCGTCATCTTCTTGAGGATGGGGTTGTATTTCTTTAATTCAAGACGTTCAGGAGTATTCTTCTTGTTCTTTGTGCTGATATACCGTGATGTACCGGGCATGCCACTGGTTTTGTGTTCCGTACACTCGAGAATAACCTGTCCGCGCGCTTCTTTCGTTTTCTTGGCCATGATGATAGATTTTCAAAAAATTCGGACGGCAAAATTAGTGTTTTTTATCAATTCATCCTATTTTTTTGAATTATTTTTTCACACATCGCAAATTAAATGGATTCTGCGATCAATTGCACATAATATCGGATACCTGTGAAAAAGAATTCGACTGCAATTACCATAACAATCAAACCCATAAGCTTCATCATCACTTTATTGCCTGTTTCACCCAGGAACCGCAGTATGCGCGACCCACTTATCAGAATAACCATTGTAACCAGGCACACAGCAAAAATGGCGCTGATAAGGATTGACCTTGTCACAAAGTCTTTGCTTTGATCCATGAGGATGATCGCATTAGTTATTGAACCTGGGCCGGCAATCATTGGTATTCCTAGTGGGGTTATTGATATATCATTAACATAAATCTTTGCTTCCTCTTTGCTTATCTTCGTCCTGCTGACTCGTGCATTCAGCATATCATAACCTATGATGAAGAAAAGAATTCCGCCGACGACTTTCAATCCTGCCACTGAGATGCCGAAAAATGCGAACAGCATTTCGCCTCCAAACGCGAAGGCAATAAGGGTAAAGAAAGCAGTCGTTGACGCTTTGACAGCAGTATTTCTTCGCTGCTTCTGATCAATACCTCCAGTCATGGTCAAAAATACCGGCATCACTCCCAATGGATTCATCAGGGTGATAAAAGAAGTGAAGAACAGGAGCCAGACAGTAAGGTATTCGTTCATAGTCTATCGTGACATCGAAGCAATTGTCTCATTAACTTTTCTGATAATTATGGCTTCCAGCTCTAAGGCTTTACGCTCCACCTCCTCCCCATCAGTCAGAAATACGGCTACTTTTTCTTTATTGCTTACCGAAGCTGCGTTGATTTTAACATTCAGGTATGCACCCATTATTGCTGATCGGGCGCAAAGGGCCCCTACTCCGGCATCCGAAACCGAATTTGGATTTCCAATTTCTGCCATAGCCTGAATAATTTCCATTGAATCCAGTGCTGTTTGCATTACTTTAAACGGAACCTCAATCGCATAAATTGAAGCATCCTCAATAGCTTTTGTACGATTCTCCTTTTCTTCCTCGGTTTTCTTAGGCATATCAAGTGCTTCCATGATCAGGTTAAACGCACGAGTATCTTCATCAACCAGATACAACAGGTAGTCTTTTATTTGCTGGCCTTTCTCAGCCCATTGTGAGAACTCCTCCCAACGTTCGTCCCAACCTCTTTTGTGTGCTGAGAGGTTAGCTACCATTGTTGCCAGGGAAACTCCAAGGGCACCAACATAGGCCGAGATTGACCCCCCTCCGGGAGCGGGTGATTCTGAAGCAGTTTCGTTGGCTAATCCGGCTGCAGTAAGATGAATAAGTTTCTTCTTTGATTCCGATGATTCAAGAACATATTCAATTATTTTTTCCTTGGGATTGAAGGGTTTTAATTCGTCAAGACCCAATGATTTTATCGCAATCTTGATGAGTTCGTCGTTATCAACCCCAAGAGACCTTTGCTGCTTCGCAAGAAAATACTTACCAGCATCTATCATTGCTTTTAGGGGAATAAGTCCGACAAGTTCAGATCCGGTAACCCTTATACCCCGCTCAGAGGCTTTCCGGCACACTTCGTCAAAAGCAATATGCACTGGGGTAATACCAATATTTGTAAGGTTCATTGAAATCTGTGCAATCCCGTACTCTTCAATAAACCATCCAATAGCCTTAACAGCCTTAAGTGTTCCCGGTATAAAGACCTGATTTCCATTTTCGTCCCTGACAATCTTACCAGTTATAGGATTGCCTTCGCGCTTGACCCTGCCCTTTTCACGAACATCGTATGCGATGGCATTGGCTCTTCGCGTTGAAGTTGTATTTAGGTTGACATTAAAAGCTACCAAAAAATCGCGTGCACCGACAGCTGTTGCACCCGAACGTGCATTGAATTCAACAGGTCCGAAATCAGGTTTCCACAAAGGGTTCTTAAGCTTATCGGGCAAGCCTTCGTATTCGCCTGAGCGGCAATTGGCAAGGTTTCTCCTTTCGGGCAAGAATGATGCATTTTCATAGCAATAAACAGGAATCTGCAGTTCTTCACCTATCCTTTTAGCAAGTTTACGTGCGTACTCGGCTGTTTCTTCCATGCTGATATTAGCCACAGGCACCAAAGGGCAAACATCAGTGGCACCCATGCGGGGATGTTCGCCTTTATGTTTCCTCATATCAATAATCTCAGAAGCTCTTCTGACAGCCTGAAATGCTGCCTCAATCACCTCATCAGGTGTGCCTACAAAAGTCACTACAGTTCTGTTGGTGGCTGCACCCGGATCAACATCCAGCAATTTCACTCCATTTACTGCTTCAATTTGGTCAGTTATTTGTTTGATAATGCTCATATCGCGGCCTTCACTGAAATTAGGCACACATTCAATCAGTTTTCTCATACATGGTTTGGATTATAGTTCAACGCTTATTTTTCCTTTTAGGATAACCTTTTCTATCTTGTTTGTGCCATAATAATATGGCATAAATGCCAAACCCGGCATTGGTTTGGTAATGCACAGGTTTGCTGTTTTGCCAACGGCTATGCTGCCGAGTTCTTCACTGAGTCCCATGGCATAGGCGCCGTTAATTGTTGTAGCAGCAAGGCCTTCAGAAGGTGTCAGCCGATAGAGTATGCTTGCCATGGAAAGAATCAGTTGCATGTTTCCGGAAGGTGAACTGCCGGGATTAAAATCGCTTGCCATAGCTACAGGAAGTCCCTCCTCGATCATTTTTCGGGCAGGTGCATAAGGCATATTTAGGAAGAATGCTGCACCCGGGAGAATCACTGGCATCGTTTCAGAATTCTTTAACACCTCTATCTCTTCATCGCCGGTGTACTCAAGGTGGTCAACCGAAAGTGCATTATACTTAACGCCAACCTGAATACCACCCGATCTGGCTAACTCATTGGCATGTATTTTGGGTCTGAGGCCATATTTCATTCCAGCATTAAGAATACGGTCGGTATCTTCAACGGTAAAAAAACCCTTGTCGCAGAATACATCGATATAGTCTGCCAGGTCTTCTGCAACCACCATCGGTATCATTTCATTGATAACCAGGTCAACATAATCTGATTGTCTGCCTTTATATTCAGGCGGAACAGCATGTGCACCCAGAAAGGTCGCTTTTATTTCAATGGGAAAATCACTCTTAAGTCTTCTGATCACCCTGAGCATCTTGAGTTCCGACTCAGTAGTCAGCCCATATCCACTTTTAATTTCAACCGCTCCAGTGCCCATTGCCATTATTTCATCCAGACGGGCTGCTGCTGAAAGATATAACTCTTCCTCACTAACCTGCTGCATGCGCCTTGCTGAATTAAGGATGCCACCCCCTCTGCGAGCAATTTCTTCATAGCTGAGGCCCTTAATTTTATCCACGTATTCCAGCTCGCGCGAAGCGGCATAAACTAAGTGAGTATGTGCATCACAAAAGGCCGGAAATACGAGTCTGTCTTTGGCACTTAAAACTTCAATATCATTGTATTGCTGCTTTATTTTGTCGGCTTTTCCATTCTCCATGCTGCCAAAGGCGGTAATTTTTCCTTCGTTGATAAAAAGAAAAGCGTTACTGATTGAAGCGAAATCAGTCATCTGCTTGCCTGCCAACATCAACCTCGGATCACTTTCTATTCCTGCGAGTTCATGAATATCTTCTATTAATAGTGCCGACATACTTATATTTTAGGTTAAACCAGACTGCGAAATTAGACATTTCCGCGTTTGCAGATTTCGCCAGAGGTCGAAAACAATTCTAGCCTATAGAACGACTGTTGTTTATAATCATTCCAAATTAATCGTAACTATTAGTCATACTAGCTCTGTTTACTTACTTTTGCCGTATCACATTACTTATTATTCAAAACAATTACTTATCCATGAAATTCAGAATCAGTATTTTATCATTAGTATTAATGCTAATGACTTTCAATCCTATGATGGCTGGTAAAGTGAGCCATGATGATGCCTCCCGGGTAGCTATTAGTTTTTTGTTCGAACGGATCAATCAGTTTGGGGATGGCGTTGCTTATAACGACCTTGCCATTATCGAAAGCTGGGAGACCTCCGAGTCCTTCTATGTCTTTAATCTGAACAGGGGCTGGGTTATCGTGGCTGCCCGTGATGAAAGAATGCCAATAATCGGTTATAACTTAAAAGGATTATTCCCAGTCGAATCAGATTGGGATTATAACCTGAAGAGTTGGCTTACCAGTTTCATTGACGAAAAGGAATTCATTTTAACCGGACAGGCACAAACCGATGCACATATATCAAAGGCATGGGAGTACTATCTTAATCAAGAACCACTTGCATTTGACCTGAGCCCGCGTGATGTCACTGAACCATTGCTAACAGCATTATGGAATCAGGACAGCCCTTACAACCTTATGTGCCCTGAAGACCCTGCTGGTCCGGGTGGTCGTGTTTATGTTGGCTGTGTTGCAACTGCAATGTCAATGATTATGCATTACTGGAGGTATCCGCTTCAGGGACAGGGCTCCTATTCTTATTATCAGGCTCCCTATGGGGTGATTACCGCTGATTTTGGCAATACTTTCTACAATTGGGATGGTATGCAGGACCAGATTGAAACCGAAAACCCTTGGGATATTGCTGAAATCGGATTTCAAGCTGCTGTTTCTGTTAGCATGAATTTTGGACCAAGCGGATCGGGCTCTTACAGCCATCTTGTAGCTCCGGCATTGACTAACCGGTTCAGGTACAGCAATTCAGCCCAATACCTTCAGAAAAGCAACTACAATACAACACAATGGGAAAACATGTTGCAAGAACAACTTAATCAGGGTTATCCTTTGTATTACAGCGGGCAAAGCACGGATGGTGGCCATGCTTTTGTTTGTGATGGCTATCAGGGAATGAATTACTACCATTTCAACTTTGGATGGAGTGGTTCAGGCAATGGCTGGTACAGTCTGCAAAATGTTGGAGGCTTCAGTTCGTTTCAGGCAATTGTCAGGAATATTATCCCCGGAGATGCCAACTATCCGTATGTTGCTGAAGGTTTAAAAGTTTTAGAGACACGCTCAGGGTCGTTTACTGATGGAAGCGGACCTGTTGAAAACTATCCCTCTGGCATAAATGCAAGCTGGCTCATTTCGCCGCAGAACGACACAGATTCGATCAAAAGCATTTCTCTGTCATTCAGAGAGTTTAACACAGCCGATGGCGACATGCTCAGGATTTATAACGGCTCATCAACCAACGATCCTCTGGTAGGTGAATATTCGGGGTCGAACCTACCTCCGACAGTAACCGTCCAAAACAATGAAATGCTGGTGACTTTTAGTGGTAGCGGGAGTGCGCCAGGTTTTAAAGCCGAATACAAAACAACCAGCCCGGTATGGTGTGGCAGTTCAACCGTATTTACAGAACCTTATGGAACAATAACGGATGGAAGTGATGACTTCTACTACAACAACCTAACCACATGCGTTTTTATTCTACAGGTTCCGGAAGCAGTAAAATACCGTTTTTACTTCAATTCATTCGCCACTGAAGAAGGTAAGGATTTACTTAAATTATTCAATGGATCAAATCAATTACAGGCAACTTTGTCTGGTACAACCATTCCCGAACCCATCACAATCACTTCAGGCACTGTGTTCATGACATGGACTACCAACAACACGGTCAGGAATGATGGCTGGTCTCTTTCATACGAGGTAGATGGCGTTGGCGTTGAAGAAGTTGATGCAGTAGAACATCTGAACCTATATCCAAATCCTTCTAAAGGACTATTGACCATAAACTTTCTGGTACATGAAAAGCAAAGTGTTTCCTATGAATTGCTCACCCTTTCGGGATCACCAGTTCTTGTAAATGATTTAGGGATGTTCAGTGGCCGGTTCAGCGGACAGGCCGACCTTACAGGACTTGCAAAAGGAGTTTATTTATTTAAAGTGCGGTCACAAACCGGAATTACTACCCGAAAAGTTGTTCTTCATTAAGATAACACGGTCCGAAATGAACTGCCAGTCCTTTAGAGGGTTGGCAGTTTTTTGTTTCCCGATGCAATTAATCTTTTCAAACCTGATGATTTGTCAGGATCCTTAAGGCATTCCTGTATTTTTGATTTAAATTTCCAGCATGTCATTTGCCTGATATCAGCTTTTCGACTTATCTCATAGGTTGATACGGCTGGATCACTGCACACCAATCTTACTATTTCAAAGGCTTCAACCAGGGGAATTTTACAGCGGTGGAAAACTGTATGTGCCGTAGCTGATTCTTCGGCCTTGCATCGTGTGCAGCGCCTCGAAAAAGGCTTTTTACCATGACAGTAATTCGTATGTCCGCACTTCCGGCATTCAAAACCATTGACCCACTTTTCCCCTGCCAAAAACTCAAGGCATGATTGCTCATCACTAAAGCAATCCGCTGCATGGCTGTTCCTAACAAGCAATTCTGAAGCATGGTCAGTCAAGAGAGTCATAAATTCGGCGAAAAAATTAAATGTTAAATTTTTGCAAAAGTAAAAAAAATAGTGTTATTAAAGCGATTTATTAAAAACATTTCCTAATTTTGCAGCGAATTTTAAACACAATTCCATCCTAAACCTATGATAACACGAATGTCCATCTATGTTGTATTTCTGATAATGCTTAGCTTTGGTTGCGCCAATTCAAGTGGCAAGCAAGCTGTTGAGGTTGAAAAACCGACCAAGACCAAGAGTGAAGTTATTAAGCCGGAATACCTGACTTATAACACTTTTCTGGAGAACATCTGGAATTTTGAGGAGAATCCCCAGGAATGGGTGTATAAGAATGAGCTGCCAAGTGTAATAGATTTTTATGCCGATTGGTGTGCTCCATGCCGTAAAATTGCTCCTATTATGGAAAAACTCGCGAAGGATTACGAAGGACGCGTCAGAATCTATAAAATCAATGTTGACGAAGAACGCAAGCTCGCTTCTGTCTTCAGGGTTCAGAGCATCCCTTCAGTCCTGTTCTCGCCTGTAAAAGGTCAACCCATGATGCAAGCAGGAGCCATGACGGAAGAAATGTATGTACAGATCATTGAAGAACAATTGCTTAAGAAATAGACATTAATCCTTACTTTACAATGGAACATTTAACTAAAGAAACCTTTTTAAATAAAGTTTTTAATTTTGAAGAAAGCAAAGAGTGGAAATTTGAAGGTGAACTTCCCTGTTTGATCGATTTTTATGCTGACTGGTGCCAGCCCTGTAAAATGGTTGCTCCTATTCTGGAGGAACTCTCCAGGGAATACGCCGGAAAAATCAACATTTACAAGATTGACACCGAGTCGGAAGTTGAACTGGCCGGTGCTTTTGGAATCCGCAGTATTCCATCATTACTTTTCTGTCCTAAAGACGGTCAACCTCAGATGGCCATGGGTGCACTTCCGAAAGAAACCCTCAGGAAAGCCATAGATGATGTGCTGCTGAAAAACTAATACCTAAGACAAGGTTTGAAAACCGGCATCGCTGCCGGTTTTTTTTTTGCCCAGATAAATCGCTTGAATAGTTTTCATTAAGCCATTATTTCTTATTCAGACATATATTTAAAAGAAGAAATTCTGACAAAACTATACCTTAACAAAGTTTTAGAGCGCCAAAAACCTTTTATTTTGCAACTATAATGATTAAGTCATATTTGCTTCCTCCGGCCTGGTTTCCCCCGGTACTCTATTTTGTTTTTGTATCTGCTGCCCATGAGGTTGTTATTGAAGTACAGGATACCTATCCAAAACAAACCCTCAGAAACAGGTGCACCATTTTAACTGCTCACGGACCACTGAACCTGACTATTCCGGTAAGCAAGCCAGTCGGCAGTAAAACCAAAACCGATGAAATAAGAACTCATGAAAACAAGGATTGGCCAAACAAACACTGGCGAGCGATTCAGTCCGCATATAACAAATCTCCGTATTTTATCCACTATAGTGAGACAATCAAAGAAGTTATTTTCAGCAACCAAGACAAAATTACTGAACTTTGTCTGCAAAGCATTGAATCAATGCTCAGTATATTAAAAATCAATGCCAATATAACATTCACATCAGAATTCAAAACAATAAACCCGACATTGATTGACGTACGCAATTTTGATCAATTTTCTTCGGCCTTAAGTAGTCATGAATACCCTGAATACACACAGGTTTTTAGCGACCGGCTTCGGTTTCAGCCCAATTTGAGCATTATTGACTTAGTGAGCAACCTGGGGCCAAAGAGTGCATCATATATCAGCAGGATAGCAGAACTTATTCAGGATAAGCAATTCTGATGTGGTAAATATTCATCAGTTTCTTCTTGAGAATTTTTTTCACAATGTTTATTTCCCTGACAGTAATATTAGCATTATCGAACTGATTGCTTTCTAACTGTTTACCTATAACATTCTCAACCAAATCATTGATCTTTTGTTCAGTTGGCATTTTAAGACTCCTTGATGCTGCTTCGACAGAATCGGCCATCATCACCACAGCAGTCTCTTTTGAAAATGGTATAGGCCCCCGATAGCAAAAATCTCTTTCGTCGAGTGATACACCGGGGTTTTGTCTCTGTTCCATTATATAGAAATACTCAACACGTCTTGTTCCGTGATGAGTCCTGATAAAATCAATCACCTGTTCGGGCAGTCTGCCTTTTCGTGCCTTTTCAATTCCTTTAATCACATGTCCGATGATGACAGCTGCACTTTCGGCATATCCTATGTCATTATGCGGATTATAACCGCCTGATTGATTTTCAATAAAATATAGAGGATTATCCATTTTACCAATATCATGGTATAAAGCACCAGTCCGTGCGAGCAGGGTATCTCCTTCTATGGCATACAAAGCCTCTTCTGAAAGATTGGCGACCTGCATACTGTGCTGAAAGGTTCCCGGAGCTTTTGATGCCAATTCGCGAAGCAGCGGGCTATTTGTATTACTTAGTTCGAGAAGGGTTAGATCAGTAATGAGACCAAAAAGCCTTTCGAGCAGGAAAATAAGCGGCACAGCAAGTAAGGTAAGCAAGGCGCTGAATAAAAATGCCCATACCTGGTTGCGGGTCATATAAAGAAGGCTTCCTTCCTGAATGAGTGTAAAGCCGGCATAAATAACCACATATGCCAGAAAAATATAAGCCGATGTGCGAAAAAAATAGATCCTTTTGTTGTGGTTAACAAGACTGAAAATTACCACAAAACCAACAACGAACTGAAAAAAGATAAATTCAAATGAGTTTGGGACAATCAGCGCGATCATCAATACAGTCAGTAAATGAACCATCAGAGTTAATCTAGTATCAAAAAAGGTGATCATAATGATGGGAAGGATTCCAAATGGGATGAAATACAGCAGAGCTGGTGTCTTGGTAATAAGCAAAAATGAAGGCAAAATAACCATGAGCATCAGAAGCAGAATAAGATTAAGCTTTTTAAGTTCATCAAATACATCTGGCCTGATAAACCTAATAAACAGGAATAGTATAGAAAAAATCACCCCAATAAGTATGGCATGTCCACCAAGTAATGTATATGACCCTTTTTGATTACCTAATCGTTGCTCATACTCTTTCTTAAGAGATTGTAAAATATTAAATTTATTGCTGTCAATTACTTCGCCTCCGGCAATGATCAGCTCGCCCTGCTGCACCATGCCATATGTGGTGGAAACAGCCTCAACTGCCTTACGTTTATCCTGCTCCGTCATCAATTCGTTGTACTCCAGGTTTGGGATCAGGTGTTCGCCAAGAACTCTGAGTACAAGATCCCGGTCAATACCTGAAACTTCTGATACCCTATCTGAAACATATTCATAAGCAGTTTGAACAGTAAACAGTCTATTTATCGGCAATGCCCTAACCTCGCGCTTAACCACAATATTAATGTTTGAAGCCTGATCAAGGCCTTCAATAGATTTATGTATGCTGATGATACCTGTTGCATGTATACTGTCGAAAAGTATATTGATCAGTCTAAGGCTTGCTTTCTTCAGGTTTGATTTATCTTTATGCTTCTCAGACCAAAGCTTTTCAAAACTCAGCTGCATTGATTCACGCCCGCGAACAGTTTCATCCTCATTTAAAACGAAATAAGGATAAACAAATTCAAGCGCCATACCTTGCTCATCAATCAATTGATCTATTGGTTTTTGGATAGCAAAATCGAAAGGAGCGAAAAGCGACTCCTGCTGCCAGGGCTTTCCTTTTTGAATCTCATACCTGAATTTGCCTTCGCCGGGGATAAAATACAAAACAAGAAACCAAGCCAACGCAAAGACTAAAATTTTAAACAACAGGTAATGCTTATGCCTGATCAGAGTCAAGATTTTTTGTGCCATAAGAAACTAAGTTGGCACAAATATACATGAACTTTAAAGCAAGAAGAACCCGAATAAGCAGACCAGGAAAAGTTTGTTTAATTCTTTATCAACTAAATTAATCGAAAGCTGTATAAAACCGCAATCCGGCACTACCTGTAAAACGAAGTTGATTATCTTTGTGTGAAGCATTTCATTACATGCTTTTGCTGTTTTCCAAATGCAATAGCCTATGAATCAACATGTGGAAAAGGGTGTGTGTTTGCATAGCTGCGCACCCCTGCGGGCACTGCCCGGTGATCGCTCAGAAATGGTATCGCAACTTTTGTTTGGCGAAACATACACCGTATTGGACAGAAAAGCAAACTGGCTTCTGGTGCGGCTCGATTATGATGCTTATGAGGGTTGGCTTGATCAATTACAGCACAGCCCCATTGACTCAAACTGCCTCCATCAATCGCTTGTTGGAAAACCCTCATTTAGTCTGAATAGAACCAATGAAGCAACAGATGAAAACGGCGCTACAATTCTGATCAGTTTTGGAAGCAGTCTGCCGATGCTCGATGGAAACGTTTTCAGCATCAATCAAAAGCGCTTTCAGTTGCTCAATTCTAATCCTTTTCAGGCTGAATGCAGCCCGCAGGTTATCATAAAAAATGCTGAATTGCTGCTAAACACGCCATATTTGTGGGGAGGCAGGAGTGTTTTGGGCATGGATTGTTCCGGTTTCACACAGCTAGTGTTCAAAGCATGCGGACTGAGGCTTTACCGCGATGCCTATCAACAGGCAACTCAGGGTTCAATCATTGATTTCGTTGAAGAAGCTCAGGCCGGTGATCTCGCATTTTTCGACAACCAGGAAGGAAGTATTGTGCACACAGGAATCATCATGACAAACAGACAGATTATTCATGCCTCCGGCTCTGTACGGATTGATCATCTTGATCATCAGGGTATTTTTAACTCCGAACTAAATCGCTATACCCACCAACTCCGGCTCATAAAACGAATCCAGCCCTGAAAAGAGCTGATAATTGATAAATCGCTTTAGTATCACTATTTGGCATGATTTATGCAATAGCTTTTGCCATAACATAAAAATCATTACCATGACTTTACCTACCAACCTCAAGCACATTGCGACAGCTAATGAGCTATCGCAAACTATCAATGAACATGAAAACGTAATGGTATGCTGTGGACGAATGGGTCCCATGTGTATTCCAGTTTATGGCATTATGGAAGATCTAGAAAACGAGTATAAACATGTGGCATTCAGAGATATGGCTTTTGATTCGCCAGAAGCACACGCCATACGTAATCTCCCGGAATGCAGGGGATTCATGGGACTGCCATTTACTGTTTATTTCAAAAATGGAGCAGTGGCTGCTGCCACCAGCAGCATTCAGTCGCGCGATCAAATTACGACCATACTTGACCGCGAATTTGCCAAATAATGCAAATCATAGCTTTTATACACCCAACATTTGTTGATCATTCAACCATAATAAAATGGAAACCAATCATTACCACAGCATCATAGTTGGGGCAGGTCCGGCCGGGCTTACGGCAGGCATGTACCTTTCGCGTGCCAAAATGAAAACTTTAATTCTTGATTCGGGAATAGCCGGAGGGCAGTTGATACTTACTCATGAGGTTGCGAACTATCCGGGGATTGAAAGTGTTTCAGGATATGCACTGAGTATGAGCATGAAAAAACAGGCTATGGCCTTTGGATGTGACATCATGTCAGGCGTTTCCATAAAGGATATTGATTTTGAGTCGGACGTGAAATCTGTTGCACTGAGTAATGGAAAGCAATTCACAGCCGACACAGTTATCCTGGCAACGGGTGGGCGTTCGAAAACCCTCAATGTGCCTGGCGAAGATGTATTTAAAGGAAGAGGGATATCCTATTGCGCAACCTGCGATGGTGATTTTTTCCAGGATAAAGAAATAGCCGTTGTTGGCGGGGGAAACACTGCCCTCGAAGAGGCTGTATCACTTACAAAATATGCCAGCAAGGTAACACTCATCCATATGCTCGACCACTTTCAGGCATTTGCTTATGCTCAGGAAGAAGCTGCGAATAATCCTAAGATAGAGTTTCTGATGAACTCCAAAATTACCGCATTTAACGGTGATGATAAACTAAGCTCTGTTACTGTCGAGAACTTGGTAACCCATGAAGTAAAAGAACTTACACTTGATGGTGTATTCGTTTTTATCGGCTACGAAGCCAACACTGATTTTGTCCGTGGCAGGTGCATCAGGCTCAACGAAAGAAATGAAATCCTGACCGATGAAAACCTCCAGACCAATGTAACGGGTGTATTTGCTGCCGGGGATGCCATTGCCAAAAGATACAGACAAATAACAACTGCTGTTTCTGATGGAACGATTGCCGCACTCAATGCTATGGAATATATACATTTCAAGAATCGTCAGCCACAAGTAGTTTAGCAGTTACAAACCTGTTAGAATTGTTCTAAATAAGAAATGTGCTGAATAATTATGGCACAAAGTACTATTTTTGCACCAATATTCTTCAGGGCAGGGTGAAATTCCCGATCGGCGGTTATAGTCCGCGACTCTTACCAACAATGTTGGCAAGATTGAGCCGGTGGAAATCCGGAACCGACAGTTACAGTCTGGATGGAAGAGGAATAGGATCATTTGCCGTTACCGTCGGAGTTTTGCTCTGTCGGTGTTATAGATGTTTATTTTTTAACAAACTGGCATTTGGTTTAAAAGTATATGCCCTGTTGAATAGACAGGGCTTTTTATTTTTAACTTAAACCAAGTAGTCATGAAAAAACTCTTTTTGTTAGCATCTTTCATTCTGATCCTTCAGGCAGCAAATGCGCAGCTCTCACTGATTGGCAAGGTTTTAGAAGCAGGTAGCGACAATCCTGTTTCGGGAGCACAGCTTTTGGTGCGCGGCACAAACACAGGGACGCTTTCACAGACTGATGGCAGGTTTATATTGTCCTTAACACGTTTGCCTGCTGAAGTCGAGGTTAGTTTTGTGGGCTATAAGAAATACAGCATCAACATCACTGAACTACCAAAGGACGGGATCACGATCCGCTTGAAGCCCGAAAGTTTTCAGTTGGATGAAATTCATGTTTTGCATGATGTAGCTCGGGAAAGGCACAGTCCGGTAAGTTTCACTACTTTTTCCCAAACCCTTATCGAATCTAAATTAGGCGATCGTCCGCTGCCCGAGATCATGCAGAACACACCTGGTTTGTACGCTGCCAGAGACGGGGGCGGCTCAGGTGATGCAACAGTCAGCATCAGGGGTTTTCAGCAGGAGAATATTGCGGTTTTGCTTAATGGAGTACCTATCAACGGTGCCGAAAACGGGTTGGTTTACTGGAACAACTGGATTGGACTTACCGAAGCAACTTCTTCTATTCAGGTTCAGCGGGGGATTGGGGCATCCAAAGTAGCACTTAATTCAGTTGGCGGCACAATCAATATAGTTACCCGTCATCAGGTCAGATACAAAGGCTTCAACTTCTCTCAGCAATACACCTCCTATGGCAACAAAAAAACCACTTTTGGATACCAGAGCGGATTGAGCGATGATGGTTGGACTTTACAATTGTTGGGCTCCAGAACGAGTGGTCAGGGATATATTGATGGAACCTACGTTGATGCATGGGCTTATTTCATTGATCTGGAGAAAAGAATAAATCAAAGTCACACCATTCAGTTCACCGCACTGGGCGGCCCTGAGCGGCATGGGCAGAGAAATTTAAAGCTCAGCTATTCAGAAGTTGAACAATACGGTTATACATATAACAAAGATTGGGGCTCATATAACGGCAAGATAAATAACGCATCCGAGAATTTCTACCACAAGCCACATATGGCCATTAACCACTACTGGCAGACAGGCAGAACTTCGCTACTGAGCACATCTGTGTATTTCACTCCCGGATATGGGGGGGGCAAATGGCAGGACAGCTTTCAATATGGCCCGGGGATATTCAACTTCAGAAATCCTTCCGGACAGGTTGACTGGAACAGCATTTATGAATACAACTCCTCAAATACCGATGAATATGAACTCGATAACGGCGAAAAAGTAAGTGGTTATTCTAAGCTTGTTCAGACTCATTTTCTGGCCAGTCATGTTTGGGCCGGGATGGTATCGTCTTATGAGAAAGAACTTTCTCCAGGAACCCGTCTTATTGCAGGCGTTCACTACCGGTATTTCAGATCTAAGCTTCGCCAGAAAGTAACCAACCTGCTCGGGGGAGAATTCTACATTGAAGATTACGCATGGTCCTTAGCAGGCATTGCCGGTCGCGATCAGATTAAAATGCCAGGCGACATCATCCGCATTAATAACGGAGGCATACTGCATAACTCAAGCATCTTTGTTCAATTAGAAAAGACCATTGGAAAAGTGATTGCTTTTGCTGGCGGAACCTTTACTGACTCACGCTATCAGAGGTTTGATCCTTACAACTATCCAACAGATCCATACAGCGAATGGGTCAATAAAAGAGGTGCTGATGTGAAAGGAGGCATTAACTACAATGTAACAATGCAATCCAATATTTTCGTCAATGCAGGCTATTTCAGTAAGACACCCTACTACAAATATGTTTTTGGGAACTTCAATAATGTCCCGGTCAGGAATCAGAGAAACGAACAGGTACTTACAACCGAATTAGGTTATGGATACAGAAGACCGTCCGTTGATTTGCTTGTAAATGCATATTATACCTTATGGAAGGATGTTTCCTTTTTGTCCAATGAATATATTCAATTAGAAAACAATACTCAATCAAGGGCCATGGTCAGCGGTCTGGATGCCCTTCACAAAGGTATCGAAGCCGAAGCTGTTGTGAGGATAGCTGGCAATATGCAGATTGGGGCCCTGGTTTCATTAGGTAACTGGAAATGGAAAAACGATGTGAGTGCCAAATTGCTCAACGATCTTGATGTAGTTGTTGACACCATAAGTGTATTTGCAAAAGGGCTAAGGGTTGGCGGGCATCCACAGCTGCAGGCAGGGCTAAACGCTGAGCTAATCCTAATGAAAAACATTGTTTTAAGCAGTGAATGGCACTATTTTGACAGGCATTACGCAAGTTTTGACCCTGCCAAACGACAAAATCCGGCTGACAGGCAGCAATCCCTCAAACTTCCATCGGCTCATCAGTTGAACCTCCACATTCAAATCACAACTGAATTATTACAGACAGAAACAAGGTTTTTTGTGTCGTGTTTCAACGCACTCGATCAATATTATGTACTGAAGGGAGAAGATGGGATTGGGCACAACATGGACACTTTCAGAGGCTTCTGGTCTTATGGCAGGAACTTTCAGGTTGGCATGAAGGTTACATTCTGATCAATTTCAAATTATCTATGACATTGATTTCGTGTAACATAACATTGTTAATTAAACTCATTGTTTTGTTAACAATTTCTTAATTCATGTCGGGATTCAATTCCATACTTTTGGCACGAAAACCTAACTAAATATCAATATTATGAAAAATCGTTTACTTCTAATTGTTATGGGTTTGTTCCTTTTTGCGGGGCAGACTGTATTTGGACAAGGTGCAACAACAGCATCCATGAACGGTAAGGCAACTTCCTCAATCGGAGAAACTTTGCCCGGAGCAACAGTAATGGCCACACATGAACCATCTGGCACGAGGTATGGTACAATAACTCAGGCAGATGGTCGTTTTCACCTGCCCGGCATGAGGGTTGGAGGGCCATACAGGATATCTGTTTCTTATGTCGGATTTTCAGAATTTCAGATCACAGATGTGATTCTTAACCTTGGAGAAAACAAATTCATTGCTGCAATCCTAACTGAAACTGGTGTTGAATTGCAGGAAATTGCGGTTGTCGCAAAGGCCGGATCTGTTGGCCAGAATACAGGTACCAGCACGAGTATAAATTCTCAGACAATAGAGAATATGCCCTCAATCAACAGGAATCTTAACGATTATATACGCCTCACTCCTCAATCAAGCAGATATGGGGATGGAATTAGTTTTGGGGGAGTAAATAACCGATATAACGCCATATACATTGATGGCGCTGTTAACAATGATGTATATGGATTGGCGGGTTCGGGTACAAACGGCGGCCAGACAGGCATTTCTCCATTTAGTATTGATATTATTGAACAATTGCAGGTTGTTCTTTCTCCCTATGATGTAACTTATGGTGGTTTTGCCGGTGGAGGTATAAATGCCGTTACCAAGTCCGGAACAAACCGATTTACAGGGACCGGATATTACTATCTGAGGAATCAAAACTTGGTTGGAAAAACCAATGGTGTCCAGGCAGACCGTCTTGACTTGGACAAACGTGAAAAAGTGGCTGATTTCATGGAAACAACTTATGGTGCATCTTTCGGAGGCCCAATCATAAAAGATAAATTATTCGTGTTCGCAAACTTCGAAATTCAGTCAAAAGAAACTCCTACGCCTTTCGACATTACAGAGTACACATCAGTTGAGAACAGAGTTACTGTAGCAGACCTCAACAACTTGCGTGATTTCTTGATTAACACCTATGACTATGATCCTGGTACTTTTGGAAGCACAAAACAGAATCTCGACGGTGTGAAATTATTTGCAAAGTTTGATTACAATATCAATGATAATCATAGACTTACAGTAAGGCATCAGTATACAAAAGCTGAACAATATGAGAGATATGCCGGAAGCAGAAATACTGTAAACTTCTCTAATAATGGTATTTACTTTCCCAGCATAACAAATTCGTCAGCCATTGAGCTCAACTCAAGGTTTGGTGGTGGTTACTCAAATAATTTGATTCTAAGCCGTGTATCGGTAAGAGATGACCGCGACCCTATCGGGAAAGATTTTCCATATGTATTCATTGAAGATGGCAACAGCGGTACTATTCGTTTCGGATCTGAAGAATTCTCCACAGCTAACAGGCTTGATCAGGATATTATTTCAATAACAAATAATTTCAAAATCTACAGAGGAGCTCATACGGTTACTGTTGGGACGCACAATGAGTTTTACAGTGCTTACAATGTATTCATTGGTCAAAACTACGGTACCTACAGATATGCCAGTTTGGGAGATTTTCTGCAAGGGCTGCCGGCGAAAGAATATAACAGGGCATATTCGTTGATTGACAATGTTGCTGGTAATAAGACAGCTGCCGCAGCTGATTTCGATGCCATGCAACTTGGTTTCTACATTCAGGATGAATGGACAGTGAACAGCAAACTCACACTTACGGGCGGATTGAGGATAGATTTACCAGTTATCAATACAGACATTAAAGTCGACAACTACTTCTATGACAGCGCCGTTATTGCAATGCAAAACCAATATCCTGCTGCTAAGGGAACTATTGCAGGCAGCATGCCGGAAGGTCAGATTATGTTAAGCCCAAGATTAGGTGCATCATACGACATTTTTGGTACAGGTAAATATGTTCTGCGGGGTGGATTAGGTATATTCACCAGCCGTATTCCGTTTGTTTGGCCAGGAGCAATGTACACAAACAATGGTCTGACGCTCGGAAGGGTTGATCAAACAAATATTGACGGGCCTGTTTTATTTAATCCTGATGTTCAAACACAACCAACCAATCCTAACTTCGCAATCCCCTCAGGACAGATCGATATTTTCACCAAAGACTTCAAATATCCTCAGGTGTTCAGAACAAATCTTGCCTTCGACTTCGTTCTTCCCGGCGGAATTGATGCAACAATCGAAGGAGTTTACACCAAGACCTTAAACAATATTCTTTACACAAACATCAATTCTGATACAGCTGTAAAATTCAGATGGACAGGTACACCAGATAACAGGAATGTTTATTTCAATAAAAATATAAACAGCAAATATTCAGCTGTTTATTTAGGCTCAAACACATCAGATGGTTACGCTTATAACTTATCTGCTTCTTTTGCCAAAAACTTCCCATTTGGTCTTTCAGCCCTGCTTTCCTATTCATATGGAGATGCTTATGCACTTAGCGAAGGAACATCTTCTCAGAACTCATCACAATGGAGGGGTCAGGTTAACATCAACGGAAGAAACAATCCAGAGTATGGCCGTTCTGATTTTGCTGCGGGCCACAGAGTTGTAACAGCACTCTCATACTCCTATAAATGGACAAAAGATGGTGCAAATAAAACCACTATTTCCCTCTTCTTGAATGGACAATCCGGAACTCCTTACTCTTATGTCATTGCGGGATCAAATGCCAGAAACCTCAATGCCGAAAGAGGCAGTACCAGTGCCAACAGAAGCCTTGTTTACATTCCAAAAGATGAAAATGAGATCAATTTAGTAGATTATAAAGTTGGAGATGTTACCGTTACAGCTGCTGAACAATGGGTTAACCTGAATAAAGTGATCGAAGATGACAAATATTTAAGCAAAAATCGCGGAAAGTATGCTGAGAAAAACGGTGCATGGGGACCAGGCGCTGCAATTTTTGACTTAGCTGTTCGTCATGATTTTGGGATGAAATTTGGCTCAAACACACACAAGTTCCAGCTATCACTTGATATTGCTAACTTCGGAAATATGCTCAATAAAGATTGGGGTACCATCTATACAATTCCTGGCGGACAGTTCAATAATTATACATTGTATCAGTTTGAAGGATATGAAGCAGATGGAACTACTCCTAAATTCACTTTCAGAAGCAAAGATACAGGACTTGACAGATACGATATTTCCGGACTGGCATCGCGTTGGAGCATGCAATTCGGATTAAGGTATATTTTTAACTAATTATACATCTCATAATGCACAAGGGGCTGCCTCTTCAGGCAACCCCTTTTTTATTAGTTTTGCTTATACCCAAAAAATATGAGAACCCAGCAATACTTCAGGACACTTTTATTGCTGATAGCCTCCATTGTCTTAGGCTATTCATGCAACCCCCCCCCGTCACCCCAGAGAGCATATGTTGTTGTCCTTTCCATGGATGGCTTCAGATGGGATTACCCGCAAAAAGCCCCAACTCCAAACCTGAATCTACTAGCTGCTCTAGGGGTCACGGCAGAACGACTGATTCCTTGTTTCCCGACCAAAACATTTCCCAACCATTATTCAATTGCTACCGGAATGTATGTAGACCATCACGGGATTGTGCTAAATAATTTTTACGCAACTGATCTGAGAAAAGAGTATAACAAAGGTGATCGTTCGACAGTTGAGGACAGCAGGTTCTATGGAGGCGAACCCATCTGGGTTACTGCCGAAAAGCAGGGTTTGAAATCAGCTGCCTATTTTTGGGTAGGAAGCGAAGCCGATGTTGGCGGGATTGTTCTTGATTTACACAAGAAATATGACCATAAATTCCCGTTTTCTCAGCGTATTGACAGCGTGGTTCACTGGCTTTCTCTTCCCGAAGCACAACGTCCGCAGCTGATTATGTGGTATATGGACGAGCCAGACGGAAGCGGCCACAACTTTGGTCCCGAAGGTGAAGACCTTAAGGAAGTGATCACAAGAATGGACAGTTTAGTGGGTGTGTTTGTTCGTGCAGTTGAAGCCCTCCCCCATGCTGCAAACATAAATATCATTGTCCTATCGGATCATGGAATGGCACAGCTTTCGCCCGAAAAAAAGATTTATCTTGACCATTTCGTTGACACAGCCATGTTGGAAGTAATTGATGGCTGGAACCCCAACTTCAACCTTAAAGTTAAAGAAGGATTCATTGATACCGTCTTCAGGCAACTAAGCAAGGCCGGAAACATTAAGGTATGGAAATCAGGCAATTTACCCGAACGCTTTGTTTATGGCAATCACATCCGTTGCCACGACATAGTTTTAGTTGCCGATTCGGGCTGGAGTGTTTATTGGTCCTGGGCCGAAGGATCCGAATTGGGCGCCCACGGGTTCGATAATGCAAACACCGACATGCATGCCATATTCTATGCCAAAGGCCCGGCATTCAAGAAGGGATTGGTAAGCGAACCCCTCCACAATATCGATATTTACCCATTGATTGCCAAAATATTGAATATTAATCCTGCGCCGGTTGATGGCAAAATAGAGCGGATAAATCATTTATTAAAATAAAGTAGTTATGAAGCGTATAAATGCCATACTGGGTTTTATACTGATATGTACAGGTACTGTTTTTGCCCAGCATCCATTGCTGCAATCAGGTCCGATGCTTGGATATTCAGAAATGAGGGAAGTACTCATCTGGGTGCAGACGAAACAACCTGCAATGGTTTATGTTGAATATCTCCCCAATGACGGAACAGTGCCTGTCAGAAGGACTAATTATGTTTTTACGACCAAGGAAAAGGCGTTCACGGCAAAAATGATCGCCGATTCGGTGGTTGACGGAACACGTTACACCTATCGACTGGTTATTAATAACGAAATAGCATCCCTGCCTTATCAAACTGAATTTCAAACACAAAAGATTTGGAAGTGGCGCGGTGACCCGCCTGAATTCACTTTTACTGCCGGCAGTGGAGCATATATTAACGAAACAGAGTTTGACAGACCAGGAATGCCTTATGGAGGCGAATACCAAATATATAGCGCCATACACCAACACAATCCTGATTTCATGATCTGGCTCGGCGATAACATATACCTCCGTGAAGCCGACTGGAACAGCATGACTGGTATTCTGGGACGGTACACCCACACACGATCCACGCCAGAGATGCAGCCGCTGCTAGCAAACACCCATCATTATGCCGTGTGGGATGATCATGATTATGGCCCAAACGACAGCGATAAAGGATTCTGGAACAAAGCCAATACCCTAAAGGCCTTTGATTACTTTTGGGGAAATCCATCAGTGGGCGTTCACGATATTGAAGGTGCCATCAGCAGTTTTCAATGGGCAGATATTGATTTCTTCATGCTGGATAACCGTTGGTACAGGGATCCGAATAACAGCAAGATGCCACACAAAACACAGTTGGGCGAACAGCAGCTTCAATGGCTTTTTGACAACCTTACATCAAGTCTGGCGAGCTTCAAGGTGGTTGTACTGGGCGGTCAGTTTCTGAGCACGGCCGGACTCTTTGAGACCTATACCAGTAATGGCTTTGCTGAAGAAAGACAGCGGATTATTGATTATATTTATAAACAGAACATTAGAAATGTAGTTTTTCTGACCGGGGATGTCCATTTCACTGAACTATCGGTTCTTAGATCCGATGGCAAACCTACCATATGGGACATGACTTTTTCTCCTTTTAATTCAGGTGCCAATTTCAGAGGTGAGTCATGGAACAATACCCTGAGGGTACCAGGCACAGTTGTCGGTGACCGTAATTTCGGAAAAGTCCGGTTTTTCGGGACCATTAAGGAACGAAAAATGGAAATAAGCAGTTATGACAGCAACAATAACCTCAAGTGGACCAAAGTCGTAGAGCAGGAATAAACATACCTGCATGGTAAAAGGCATTACAATCTGTATGTGTCTGTTAATTAAGGCAGGCAATTATAGTTCTTCAGTCAAGAAAGCGCGACAGGTCAATTCCGGGATCAAGTGCACAATAGCTAGCTGTGCCAAACCAATTCATTCGATTTGAGGCAACTATGTTATAGATAAAATCAGTAAACCCGGACGGCAGAAATACAAGGAACCGAAACCAACTGAATGGTGGTTTCAACAATGCCAATACTTTGAATACAGCATTTGATCTTAAGTGGATTCCCTGAGCATCACAGAGTATTACAGTTTCATTATCAATGCCTTGCAACTTTGATTGTTCAATAATTTTCTTTGCAAGATCACTGCTGTTTGATGCAAAACGAAGCACAGCAAGCTTTTCGTGTTTCAGAATAAAACGTACGGACCGGTTGCATAAGGCGCAATTTCCATCAATGATCAATACCGGGATGTGCTGATGACGCATCAAAATGATAAGTTAGGGCTATTTTGCCATGATACTATTTGCCATACCCATCAATAGAATTCGGGGCACAAAGCGTGTTGAAAAAGCCATAATTCTGTTAAGAAATCCGTGGATGGCCACAGTTTTGCCTTTCATGGCCATTTTGTAAGTAAACTCAGCCACTTCATCAGAGCCAGGGACAGTCATCATACTGAAGAGTCTGCTTTCTTTCATATTGGCTGCATCCTGAAATCCGCTTCGTGTTGGGCCCGGGCAGATGGTTGTTACCGTAACACCTGTTCCCTTAAGCTCGTGTTGCAAGGCCGCAGAAAAACTAAGCACATACGACTTTGTGGCGTAATAAACTGCCATTGTCGGGCCAGGCTGGAATGCAGCAGTGGAAGCAATTTGAATGATTTTCCCACGTTTCCGGCTGACCATCGAAGGAAGAAATAAGTGAGTTAGGTGGGTCAAAGTGTGCATATTCAATACGATCATCTTATCCAGACTACCCCAGTTTTGTTTAAGAAATTCACCATAAAGCCCAACTCCTGCATTGTTCACCAAAATATCTATTTCAACACCCAATCGCTTGATTTCATTATAAACTAAAATTGAAGCAACATGCTCCGAAAGGTCTGCGTTGATAACATAAACCTTGACAGCGTATTGATCAGTCAATTCTCTGCTTAGTTCAATCAGTTTTTCCTTGCTGCGGGCTACTAAAACAAGGTCAAATCCGTTTCGGGAAAAAACATGTGAAAGTTCCAGGCCTATACCTGAGGAGGCGCCTGTTATTAAAGCAGTTTGTTTCATTAGAAGGGAGTAAATTAACTAACAGAGAAATACTTATTAAGCTTCGCTATATTATCCGGCTTACCAAAGACATATAACATATCATCAGTCTCAATGTTCATCTCGGGATCAATCTCGGTAATGTACTTGTTGCCGCGTCTTATGGCAAGCACTGTTACCTGGAAATTTGATCTCAGGCCGCTTTCACTGATTGATTTACCAACAACCTTATTGTGATCCTGATACACCGGAAGGCTGGCGAAGACCAGTTCGGGTATTTGTAAACGAAGCGACTCCGGTACAATAAAATCATTATTTGTTTTGGCCAGCAATTCATAGTTGTGCGATCGAATAACTGCAGCGAATTCTTTGATTTGTTCAAAAGGCACCAGGTACCGGTTCAACACACGGGTAAAAATCTCAATTGAAGTTTCGAATTCCTCGGGGATTACCTCGTCAGCACCAAGGTCTAAAGTTGGGACTATTTCATTCACATAACGTGTGCGGACAATGATATGGGTTGTTTCGGAAACCTCTCGGATTTTACGGATAATCATTTTTGTAGCTGCGGCATCCGAAATTGCGATAACTGCCACACGAGCTTCGTGCACATGAACATGGCTCAGCAAAATTGGGTCTGAGGCATCTCCGAATACAATTGGCAATCCTTCCTTTTTAGCTTCCTGATACACCAGAGGATCAAATTCGATAATACTGTAAGGTATCTTGGCTTGCCGGGCTGCTTTTGCAACATTTTGCCCATTGACACCAAATCCGATGATGACTAAATGGTCATGCATGTCCTCAACCGTGAAAGAATCCGGTTTATGCTTCAATTTTTGTAAACGATCCAGCCTCTTTCTGACCCCTTCGGGGAGCATTGCCTTGATTGCCCAATCAGAAAACCTTTCCGAATATCCCATCATAAAAGGAGTTAAACCCATACTGAGTATTGAAACCGATAGAAAAGTCTGATACATAGACTCATCCAGCAATGAGTTTTTGATGCCAATTATCGAAAGCAGAAACGCAAACTCCCCAACCTGAAAAAGGGTGAATGCCGACATAAAAACCGTTTTGAGGGGATACTTCTTAACCAGTATCGTTAAAGCTATAACAATCATTTTCAGGAGAATAACCCCAATGGTCAGGAGAATAAGTTGCCAAAAATGACCTACGAAGTACGAAATATCGAGGAGCATTCCGACAGAGACAAAAAAGAAGCTTATAAATATTTCCCTGAATGGCAAAATGTTAACTGTTGCCTGATGGCTATACTCTGATTCAGAAATGATGAGACCAGCAAAGAAAGCACCGAGCGCCAGCGACAAACCTGCCGAGGAAGTCAACCATGCTGTGGCAAAGATTAATACTATAACAGTAAGTATAAACAATTCGCGGCTCTTGGTTCTAACTACTCTGTGTAAAACTTTAGGCACAACATAACGGGAAAGAAGCACCAGGGCACTTACAACAAAGGCTACCTTAGCAAATAAAAGCAGCACTGTAACAAGTGTATTCCCGCCATTTCCTGCAAGTATGGGGGTGAAAAGGATCATCGGAACCACAATAATATCCTGAAAAATTAAAATACCCATAGCGATCCGGCCGTGGGCGCTGGCAATTTGTCCCTTTTCCTGAAGTATCTTAAGCACAATAGCAGTGCTGCTGAGCGAAATCAAGAACCCCAGAAAAACTGCCTTCTCAAGTTCAAGTCCAGACAACAATCCGATGATAACCGTAAATAGTATGGTACCACCTACCTGCAATGATCCACCTATGAGAACGGTGTTGCGTATTCGTGCCAGGCCTTTTAGTGAAAACTCGATTCCAATCACAAACAGCAGAAAAATAACCCCAATTTCTGAAAGCAATTCCACTTCATGAGAGGCTTTAACCAGGCTGAATCCATGCGGGCCTGCTACTACACCTGTAATTAGAAATCCAAGTATGGCAGGCATGCGAAAACGCTGAAAAGCAAGGATAATGAGAACGGATAGTCCAAGAATAACAACGATCTCCTTAAGCAAGGGGAGTTCCATAGCGAAAATTTTGGTTGGATTAGCTTTTAGTCAAAGATAATCAAAAACCAAACTAAATTACAAGTGCGGAAATGAAGGATCCCAAAAGCAGGTTGTTCATTCAGAAATTGGAACAAACTTATCCTTTTCCGTTGTGAAAAGGAAACGGCGGTAGGGGTCATAGCGGTAAAAGCGTCCTGTTTTTTCCTGAGCGGCAATTTGGTTATTTAACCTTGCATTCAGGATGTGATCAAAAGTATATCCGGCATAGAGCCTTCCGGTGAAAGCTACTGCAGTATAGAACTTTTCGAGATTAAGGGTATCGGTAGACAAACGATATCCCACCTCTCCGGTTACGAAGTTTTGGGTAAAATATCCCTGATAGTCATCACTAATATCATAGGATGCAAATAGCACTTCCATCGGGTCATCAGAGGAAGCATTCACGCGAGCCACCTCAAACCATGAGGCAATGTTAATATTCGTAACCGGAAAATCATAGGCGTATAGAATACCATTGACCACCTCATCATCACGCACTTTTTCAACACTTTCCTGAACTTCCACCTGTGCCAGACTTACAAGCCATGCATCACCTTCCCATGAATGAAAAGCGTCAAGTTCGGATTCTCCAAACACCTTTATGCCGTAACGACCCAGTTCCCGACTATATGACTGCCTGAAAATATTAAGGTATTGCTTGCCTGACAATTCTTTTACAACACGGCTGGAAACTAACCTCAACGAATCCTGCATATATGTATCCATGTTTTCCCATCCATCAACTTCCGGATCTGTCATCTGATCAGCATAGATCTCCTCGGTGGTAATAAGCAAAACGGCAATCCGGCTGGTATCCCTTGCAAGTTTGTTTGCCATTTTTCGTTCGGCTGAACAGGAAGCCAATAGCAGTACCAACATAAAAAACGTCAATAGTGATTTCATCATATCTGTTACATTCTTTTCAATCAGAATGACACAATAACAGGCCACAGGCTGCAATTATTGCAAAAAAAAATCAGATTTCAGCCTGAACGGCTTCTTCTTTCAACATTTGAAGGGCAAATTGCTGACCATATCTTTCGGCCCTGTCGATATCGCTTTCATTGGGACTAAATTTCACAAAAACATCGGTTTCGGTGTATTTCAATTTTAGGTTTTCCAGATTGGTTCTGATGATCTTCATTCCTTCTCCGCTCCAGCCATATGAGCCGAAGCCACCAGCCAGTTTTCCCTTGTCGCGAAGGGGATTGATCAAGGCGAACAGGCGGTACACAGGCAATAGTATATTCTGGTTAATGGTCGGACAACCAACGATAAAACCATTTGCCATAGTAAGTTGCATTTCAATCTCGCCGATGCTGGTATGTTCAATATCCATAACAACAGCTTCAACCCCTTCGACGGATTCAACCCCCCTGGCAATAGCCTTTGCGATAACTCCGGTTTTCTGATAGGCCGAAACATATGGGATATAGACCCTGTGTTTGCGGGGCATATTGAGGTATTCATGTGCAAACAGTTCCGAAAGGTCAACATATCTTTTCCAGTCTTTTCTGAGAATGGGGCCATGACCCGTGCAAATGGCACTTATTTCCAGAGGCTTTATTTTCTCAATAGCTTTAATCATAAACCGACTGAATGGCTTCAGGATAACATCAAAATAATACTTGAATGAATCATCCCAATTACCAACCAGATCGTCGAACATTTTGTGGTCGGCGTAGTGCGCCCCAAATGAATCGCAGGTAAAAAGCACCTTATCTTCAACCAGGTATGAATAAATAGAATCAGGCCAATGCAGATTGGGGGCTGAGATAAAGCG
>Ga0351882_1048_pt1 | contig 43072 bp, 34 predicted proteins | sample BONcelFGM3001F13_FD_206762 | JGI IMG/M metagenome (GOLD analysis project Ga0351882, IMG submission 206762) | Enriched cells from coal bed in the Powder River Basin, Montana, United States - BONCAT cells FGM rep3 HSBNCT.FGM.300.1.F13 ... | reverse complement strand
TGTTTGAATCTGCACTGACAAAAGGCCTGTTGTAAAAATGGTTCAGTCTCCACCCAATTGCAGGAGTAAAATAAATTGGCCTTTTGGTAAAGCTGTTCTGGTTTCCAATGGCAAACTGATAACCTGCCCAACTATTGACCGTAGAAACCGTGTACAATGAAGCAATAGGTTCAGAGGGCGTATAATAATCAGCGAGTTTCTTGCTCTCGAGGCTTCCTTCGAGGCCATAGGCAAAATGCACCAGACCGGGAATAAAATCACGGTTAATTAAAAAGCTGCCCCTGTGCTGATTGCCTGACCGTGTGTATTGTAGCTTTGAGTCTATAAAGGTTTTATAGATGTTGTTTGCACCAAGCTCAACTCCCGAGAGGTAAAAGGTAGGTTTATTCTTCTGGTCAAGCGAAAACAAAATTCCAGTCCTGCGCCCGTAACCCAACAGATTTGCGTTCCATATTTTCAGGCTCTGCTTATTGTTGCTGTGGTATACTGGTAAAAGCCCGTAAGGGATCTTGTCTTTCACTACATAAACCAAATCAATACTCTGGTCATCAACAGGTATAAAATGAATCAATGCGTTTTCAATAAATGACAAGCTTCGGATATGTCGCTCATTATCTGCCAGTAACCATGGATTGATGGTGTCACCTGGCTTTACAAACAGATTTTTTTTAAGGGTTCGTTCATGAGTATAAACATGTGTTTCATTGATTAGCCGTCCCAGAAATGAAGAGTCAGAACTGATTGTGTCAAATACAGTTTGACCGATAATGTCTGTGTTTTTTATTCTGATATTCCTGATCGTCATACCTGAATAGGGGAGAAATCTGGCAAGGTTTTCCGATAAGTCTTTGGCAGAATCATCTTCTGGCTTTGGAGGTCTTATTACCAGGTTGACAATCTCGTTTGTCAGGCGGTTTTTCTCACGAAGTTTTTTAATCCGGAGATAAAAATCAACTTCTCCCTTGTCCTTAATTGCCAGCTCATCCTCAGTTGTTACCAACACAACGGTGTCTTTTGAAATAAAAAAAACGCTGTCGTTCAGCAGTATTTGTGAGCCTGCTTTTAACTTAACCTCTCTTGCCCTTTCCTGTCCCTTTGCTTTTTCTGTTGCGAAGATCAGCAGCAACAGAACAAAAACACGGAAACACCATGTGTACTGATATTGTTTCACTGGATTATGTGCAGGCTTTACAGCCTGTGTTTGTTTGGCATTGCCCAAAAACTAAATCCGGATTGGAAAAAGCAACCGGCTGCTTAAATATCTTCATACGAACTTATGCTAATTCAACCTGAATTCAAATGTGCCAAAAAACAAGTTTATGGCACTTTTAATCAGTACATGCGACCAAACTTAAGTTGATAACAAGTTTTATAATCGTGCTACACACCAAGATCGTTCATGATCTCGTTGATTTTGTCTTCAAGTTCTGCGTTAACTTTCTCAAAATCAGTTCTGTTTAAAAGAATTCCTTTGATTCCGAAATAGAACTTGATTTTTGGCTCTGTTCCGGAAGGTCTGACACTTATTTTGCTGCCGTTCTCAGTAAAGAACTGTAGGACATCAGACTTTGGCAAATCAATGGATTCGGTGGTTTGTGTGAGTAGGTTTTTTGTGGTTCCTGATTTATAATCCTTTACCAGAACCAGTTTCGATCCTGCTATTGTGACGGGCGGATTATTCCGGAAGCGGTCCATCAAAGCCTTGATCTCTTCTGCTCCGGCTTTCCCTTTTTTGGTAATGGAAAGGAGTTTTTCTTTATAAAATCCAAATTCAACATAGAGGTCTTTAAGCATTTCATAAAGGCTTTTGCCTTGCTCTGATGCCCATGCAGCAGTTTCGGCCAGCATGGCACAGGCGCTTACAGCATCCTTATCGCGAACAAAATCACCTACAAGATAACCGTAGCTTTCTTCACCGCCGCCGATAAAGGTCATTGATCCTTCATGTTGCTTGATAATATCTGCAATGTATTTGAAGCCTGTGAGCACATCAAATCTTTTCACCCCAAATTTGTCTGCAATATCAAACAGCAATTCGGATGTAACAATGGTTTTGACAATAAACTCATTGCCTGTGAGCTTATTGTTTTCACTCCATTTGGCCAGCAGGTAGTAGATTAAGAGGCTGGCTGCCTGATTGCCATTGAGAAGAAGAAATTCATCCTTGTCATCTCTTACTGCAATACCAACCCTGTCAGCATCCGGGTCGGTTGCCATCACAAGTTTGGCACCAATTTCCTTTGCTTTTTGGATGGCCATTGAAAGGGCTGCCGGCTCTTCGGGGTTAGGCGAATGTACGGTGGGAAAATTGCCGTCAACAATATTCTGTTCGTCCACACCGGAAACGTTTTCAAATCCGAAAGCCTTAAGTGCCATTGGAACCAAATGCACTGCAGTGCCATGAATTGGAGTAAATACTATCGGAAAATCCTTTTGTCTTCTGACCACTTCCGGCGACAAACTCAGTTTTTTGATATTCGAGATGTAGATCTCATCGAATTCTTCTCCCAAATAATTAATAAGTTCAGGATTTGCGTCAAAACGCACCAAAGATGGATCGGTGATTTTTTCCACCTCCGCTATTACATTCTTATCGTGAGGTGCAATAAGTTGTCCGCCATCATCCCAATATGCCTTGTATCCGTTGTATTCCTTCGGGTTATGCGAAGCCGTAATTACAACTCCGCTTTGACAACTGAAATGTCTAACGGCAAAAGATAATTCGGGTGTGGGCCGGAGGCCGGTGAAAAGGTACACATGTATGCCATTGGCACTCATTACCTGAGCAGTTATTTGCGCAAAGTAATCGCTGTTGTTTCGGCAATCATGGGCCACAGCAATAGAAATTCTGTCTTTTCCGGGAAACATTTTAATCAGGTAATTGGCGAGCCCCTGAGTTGCCATAGCAACCGTATATTTATTCATGCGGTTAGTGCCAACACCCATAATTCCACGTAGTCCACCGGTGCCAAACTCCAGATTTCTGTAAAAACTCTCTGTTAGCTCCTGAGGATCGTTTTCAATCAGGTTTTTAACCTGCTCAATGGTTTCGTTGTCAAAAGGTTCCTTTGTCCATCGTAGTGCCACATTTAGTACCTGAGGATCAATATTATTGCTCATAAGTTCAAATGTTATCTGTTTATAAATCAGTTTTTGGCTGAGCCATTTGTCTGAGTTCAGTAAGGCAGTTGATCAGGCTGTCTTTCCAGTAGGGGATAGGCTCGCCAGACCAGTTCCTGTATTTGCTTTTGTCGAGAACACTATAAAAAGGACGTTTTGTCCGAACAGGGTATTCGGCTGACGAAATGGGAATGATTGAGCAGTTCAGTTGCTCAAGCTCCATAATGGTGCGGGCAAAATCATACCAGCTGATCAACCCTTCATTGCTGTAGTGAAACACTTCTTTTCTGTTTAACTTCTGCTGGTTAATCAGGATATACATGATTACAGATGCAAGATCTGCAGCCCATGTTGGTGTCCCGGCCTGATCGGCAACAACGCGCAGTTCGGATCGTTCTTTTCCGAGCCTGATCATCGTTTTTACGAAATTATTTCCTGTTGCCGAGTAAAGCCATGAGGTACGGATAATAACCGACCGGCAGTCATGTTGTTGCAAAATTTCTTCACCATCAGCCTTGCTTTTTCCGTATGCCGAAACAGGATTCATTGGGTCGGTTTCCACATAGGGTTTATAGTGTTCGCCGTCAAACACATAATCGGTGGAAATGTGAACGAGCAGCGAATTGCTTTTATAGCAGGCATCAGCAAGGTTTTTAACAGCCACAGCGTTAACAAGATGCGCGAGTTCGGGTTCATCCTCAGCCTTGTCTACAGCCGTGTATGCAGCACAATTGACGCAATATTGAATCTGGTGCTCCTGTATGAAACCGTTAAGGCTTTCCGGGTTGGTTATATCCAGGGTATCGAGATCAGTAAAATGCCACTGAAAAGTTGTATCCAACAAAGAATACTTCCTGAGCTCAGTACCTAATTGACCGTTGCTGCCGGTGATCAGTATGGGGATCATGCTGCTACACTATAGAACGGAAATAATCAATTGTCCGGGCCAGACCTTCATCAAGGTTTATCTTTGGTTCCCATCCCAATACTTTTTTTGCCAGGGTGATGTCGGGGCGGCGCTGCATGGGGTCGTCAGCAGGCAAGGGTTGAAAAACAATCTTTGATTTGGTGTTGGTTAAGCCGATAACCTTTTCAGCTAATTCGAGCATCGTAAACTCACCCGGGTTTCCGATATTAACAGGACCTGTAAAATCATCCGGGGAATTCATCAGACGTGTCATTCCTTCGATTAGGTCATCAACATACTGAAAGCTCCGGGTTTGTTTACCATCCCCATAAATCGTAATGTCCTGTCCCTTTAAGGCCTGAACGATGAAGTTTGACACCACTCTTCCGTCGTTGGGGTGCATGCGGGGGCCGTAGGTGTTAAAGATCCTGATGATTTTTATCCGGACATTATTTTGCTTGTGGTAGTTCACAAACAAGGTTTCGGCACAACGTTTTCCTTCATCGTAGCAGGCTCTTGGCCCTATCGGGTTTACATGTCCCCAATAGCTTTCCTGCTGTGGATGTTGTTCGGGGTCGCCATATACTTCACTTGTAGAGGCCTGCAACACTTTAGCCTTGATTCGTTTGGCCAGACCGAGCATGTTGATTGCTCCCATTACGGAGGTTTTTACCGTTTTTATGGGATTATACTGATAGTGAACAGGTGAGGCCGGGCAAGCAAGGTTGTATATCTCGTCAACTTCAACAAAATAGGGTGAAGTTACATCATGCCGTACAAGCTCGAAATATGGATTATCAAGCAAATGAACCACATTCTGCTTCTGCCCGGTAAAATAATTATCGAGGCATATGACATCATTGCCATCGCGGAGCAGTCTTTCGCAAAGATGCGACCCCAGAAAGCCGGCACCACCTGTTACAAGTATTCTTTTCATAAAACGGTATTTACAGTTGCTTTTTGTTCGGTTATGACAATATCAGTGAATTATTTTCTGATGCCAATGCAGAAATAATCGAAGCCTTCGGCATTCATTTCCTTGGCGTCGTATATATTTCTTCCATCGAAGATTGCCGGGGTTTTGAGCAGTTTTTTAATCACCCTGAAATTGGGGAACTTAAACTCTGACCATTCGGTAACGATGATTAACGCGTCAGCGTCAATTAATGCATCATACTGATCTTTTGCAAATTCGATTTTGTCATTGAATACTCTGTGGGCTTCTTCCATAGCAACGGGGTCATAGGCCTTTACCTTAACACCTGCTTCGAGAAGTTTTGCAATGATAACCCTCGATGGGGCTTCACGCATATCATCGGTATTGGGCTTGAATGAAAGACCCCAGACAGCAACAACTTTATCTTTAAGTTTACCATCAAAGTAACGGTTTATCTTGCTGAAGAGCACCGATTTCTGATCTTCATTAACTTCTTCAACTGCCTGAAGAACACGTAGTTCATAGTTGTAGGACTTTGCTGTTTTGATCAATGCTTTAACATCTTTGGGGAAACATGATCCGCCATAGCCCGTTCCGGGATATATAAAATAAGGGCCTATGCGTCTGTCGGAGCCTATGCCTTTTCGCACCATGTTTACGTCAGCACCTACAATTTCGCACAGATTAGCAATGTCGTTAATAAAGCTGATTTTTGTGGCCAGCATAGCATTCGCTGCATATTTGGTCATTTCGGCCGAAACTATGTCCATGAAAATAACCGGATGCCCGTTCAGTGTAAATGGTTTATAGAGTCGTTTCATCAGATCTTCGGCACGCGCTGAATCAAGCCCAACCACAATGCGATCTGGTTTGAGAAAATCGTCAACGGCAGCACCTTCTTTTAGGAACTCGGGATTTGAGGCCACGTCAAATGGGATATTAACACCACGTTTGTCGAGTTCCTGTCTGATGGCTTGTCTGACTTTTTCGGCTGTACCAACAGGTACCGTGCTCTTGGTCACGATCAGGATGTAGTCTTCCATATTGCGTCCGACTTCCCGCGCAACGTCCAATACATACTTTAAATCAGCACTGCCATCCTCATCAGGAGGTGTCCCAACAGCACTAAAAACTACCTGACAATCTTTGAGTGTCGGCCCTAATTCGGTGGTAAAAAACAAGCGCTTTTTTTCAACATTTCGTTGAACCATTTCTTCCAGTCCCGGTTCGTAAATCGGGATAATGCCCTTGTTAAGGTTGTCAACCTTCTTTTTGTCGATGTCAACACAATGAACATCTATACCAACTTCGGCAAAACATGTCCCGGTAACCAGGCCTACATAACCGGTACCCACAATTGTAACTTTCATATAAGTGTGATTTTAAATATTAGCGAAACCTCATGCAAGATATATAAAAATAGCTAGCAATGAATGAGAATGAAAAAAAATTGATTCAAATCCTGACTCATTGATTATCAATTATATTTTATACATCAGCCCGATCCCGATTGATTCTTTGAATTGCAGTCTTGGCCCTTCAGAAGTTACGATTCGTTCGCCGTCAACTATTTCATAATGCTGAATGCTGATATCGTGGTCGTATTTGAGGTGCAAAAACAATACTGTCTGGAAATATTTGCTTATCGTGAAATTAAAACTGGTTTCCCAGTCAAGGTCAATGTTCCACCTGTTTCTTCGGTTGTCGTCGAGGTAATTATTGTAGAGATTAAGTGAACTTATCAATTCGACATTGTCGGTCAAATCTTTTGTGAATTTCGTGAGTACGTTGATTCCGAATTCACACAGCAGATTGGCGCCTTCCCTTATTAACATCCCTGATGAATCATAAACTGCTTTTTGCACACCAAAAGCGCCTTTGTCGGCAAGACTTTGGTTGGTAACGATTGTGAACTTTCCTGAAGCAGGACTGACAAATACTTCAAATTTTTCGGTAGGACGGTAATTAAAACCAATGGAGGCATTCAGATAACCCGGCGCCAGAAAAGAGGACAAAACAACTGAATCATTGGGATATTTATAGCTGTCGGTAAACTGCGATTTAAATGAAAACAGTGAGGTATAGGTCCATTTTCTTATCGCTTTATGAGATAAGGATACAGATGCTTCGAGTCTGTCATCAGTTTTTTCGATTCTTTTAAATCCATAGCCAACAACTCCATAGGCCATTTTGCTGTTGTGCTCGAAGGAAATTTTGTTTTTTTCAAACCGGGTTTTAAAGTCAACATTGGCTTTGCCTGAAATTGAATTTTCGCCTCCTACAGCCCAATTGCTGAAGGAGTTTTGGTTAAAATTTAGGGAAGTTCTTCCTGAGCTTTTCCAATACCTGACTGTATCCGGCTTTTGACCTGAAATCGCCGTTGAATCGGCAATGACATGTGAAGGGGTTGTCACAAAAAGTAAAATCAGCAGAAAGAAAACATTAAACTCCGGTACACTAAATAGGTGTTTCATAACTATTCCGTTTATGTTTTGTTGTTTGGTTTTGCAGATACTTCCAGAGAATAACGGTTGATTCCGCATTTAGGTGTGCCGAATTTAAAAAAAACAACCATCTTTTGCAGCATGATTTATCGTCATCGGTCGCACTCGAAATAAGCTATTGTCCAATCGGAAAAAAAATGAACCTGATTTAAGCTTCTTATTTTATCCATTGGTCAAGCCAGCCAAAAAAGGTCCGTTGCCACAGCACACTGTTCTGAGGTTTCAATACCCAGTGGTTTTCATCAGGAAAGTAAAGGTAACGTGCAGGAACGCCTTTCAATTTAGCAGCATTGAAAGCCTGCATGCCTTGAGAGGCAACGATACGGTAGTCGAGTTCGCTGTGTATCACCAGTATAGGAGTGTCCCAGTTTTGCACAAATCGGTGTGGGGAATTAGCATATGACCATTGTGCTACTTTGTTGTCTTTTTCCCAGAACGGCCCACCAAGATCCCAGTTTACAAACCACATTTCTTCAGTTTCAAGATATTGAGCTTCAAGATTGAACATTCCATTATGGGCAATAAACGCTTTAAACCTTTTGTTGTGGTTGCCGGCCAGCCAATAAACCGAAAAACCTCCATAACTTGCTCCAACAGCACCCAGACGGGTTTCATCCACATAGGGTTCCATGGCCATTTCGTCAATTGCTGTGAGGTAATCTTTCATATTCTGGCCTCCATAATCGCCACTGATCTGTTCATTCCACTCGCTGCCAAAACCAGGCAAACCGCGCCTGTTGGGCGCAACGATGATGTAATTGTTTGCCGCCATCAACTGAAGATTCCAGCGATAGGACCAAAACTGACTTACAGTGCTTTGGGGGCCTCCCTGACAATAAAGGATTGCCGGGTATTTCTTTTGCGGGTCAAAATGAGGCGGATAAATAACCCAGGTCAGCATTTTTTTATTGTCAGTAGTGGTCATCCATCTTGCTTCTACCTTGCCCATTGTCAGTTGATCTAACAACGGTTTGTTAATGAATGTCAATTGCGTTTCCTGACCTGTTTCGGGATCAATTGAAAACAACTCAACTGGAGCCGACATGGACATCCGCGTCCCGATAAGCGCTTTTTCTCCAGCATGTACTGTGGTGTAGCTATGTGTGCCCTCAGTAATTTTCTTAATTGAACCATTTTTGAGTTCAAGATGATACACCTGATCAAGGGCATGCCAGTTACTTACAAACCAAATGCTTTTGCTGTCGGATGACCAACTCAGGTGATGAGCATCCTGATCAAACCCTACACTATAATTCTTCTTTTCACCAGACTCAAGGTTCATAACCATAAGCCTTACTTTGTCAGCCTCGAAACCATCCCTTTCCATACTTTCCCATGCCAATTGCTTGCCATCAGGTGAGAAAACAGGGTTATTGTCATAACCCATCATGCCTTCGGTAAGGTTCGTTGTTACTTTGGTAATTAAGTTGTAGAGATACAAATCAGTGTTTGTTGATTCGCTGTATGCTTTACCGGTTTTTTTTCGGGCTGTATATACAAGCGATTGACTATCTGGACTCCATGCTATCTGTTCCATGCCACCCCAGGGCCTTACAGGTGATTCCCATGGCTCTCCTGGCATTATATCCTGTATGTTGGATATACCCGTTTCCGAATAATCAGCCACAAAGACATGGCTGAATGTCTCAACCCAATGATCCCAGTGCCTGTACATCAGGTCATCCATAATTCTACCGCTTGCTTTAGGTAGATCGGGATGCATGTCGTGAATATCTTCTCCTATTTTTACCTCGGAAATAAACAAAAGCTTTGTTTGATCCGGTGCATATTCAAAACCATTTATTCCTTCGGAAACTTCTGTGATCTGTTTTTTTTCTGTTCCGTCGGGATTCATTTCCCAAAGTTGCATGCTTCCTCCTGCTGCAGTTAAATAACCAATTTTTTTTCCGTCTGGCCTCCACCTTGGGTTGTATTCTCCTGAGGCTGTTTCCGTAATTCTGGTCAACTCTTTTCCATCAATGCCCATGACATAAAGATCAGAATTGCCCTTATTTTGTTCCAGATTATAATAGGTTATGGTAAACAGCAACAAACTACCGTCAGGGGAGATGGTGTACTCGCCAAGCCGCCCCATTGCCCACAGAAGTTCAGGATTCAGGATATCAGATTCAAGTTTTGCTTCTACAGGGCCAATAACTTCAGCTGCCTTGCCTGCGTTGTTCTTAGTGATATTTGTTGGCTCACAAGCTGTTAGCGCAAGTGAAATGAGTAAAACCGGAAAAAATCGTTTCATGTCAATTTGGATATGATGTTTAGGGCTACGAATGTAAAAAAAATGCATGTGAAAACAGCTTGTAAACCAAATAAAAATCTTTTGGTTTCGTCCCCTGCAGACTCCTTCTTGTTTAAGAAATCACTTATCCGAGATGCTGATGACCAAAGGGAATCCTGTGACCCGGAATGTTCCGCTTTTATGATCCTGATCCGCTTTAATCCAGCCGGTTTGCTCATTACCATCAAGATAACAAATGGATAAAGGGTTGCCGGGCAGCTTCATTTGTACCATAACTTCATTTTTAGGGTCATCCATTGTTGGCGACCAGACAACAACATAGGTATTGCCCTGATCGTTTCTGAACAGATAGGCATAAAGTTGGTCGGTTTCTGCCAGCACTCGCTCGAGGCGGGAATTGCCCAGAATGCTGTAGAATTTTTTAAAGGCATAATAAGACACTTTTGGTTTAAAGGCTTTGTCAACAGAAGCAGTTAAACCTGATCTTGAATGCAATACTGGGTAGGTGAATTCATTGGCATAGAAATACCAGAAAACCTCTTCAGCTCCCTGTCTGAGCAGGATCATTGCGGTCCGCAACCCCCAGGCTGCCTGCTGGTTTTCCGTGATACATTCAGAAAATGGACAGTCTTCACTTCCACCCTGACTATCGAAACCATACTCAGTGATATATACTGGCTTGCCGGGCATGTTGGCATCACGCCAGCGCATCAGGTTTCTTATACCATGAAGGCCCGACCGTGGATCTTCTGGGTTGACAGTGACCCTTTTACCGGTTCTGTCGAAGGTGTGTGAATAAAAATGTCCGTTCAAACCATCCAGCAGCGGAGTAATGCCGGCAGGTATGTTATCTGCAATGTAATGGTTTTCTTCATGGCCTTCATACTGACGAAAAGTGGCCTGAAAAGCTCCGGGAAGCACTTTGATCTTGGGATCGCCCTGCTTTAAGCCTTCAACCATACCAATAAGCACTTTAGGATAAAATCCCTTCGGAAAGTCCCATGGCTCATTGCCGGCTTCAATTAAATCAATAAGACCATTTCCATAGCTTTTTCCGAAATGCCGGGCATAAGCAAAGCCATACTTTCTGGCATTTTCTGCAGGATCAGACCAGCTATGTGTTGGGGTGGTTCTGGCTGTAAACATAATCGTTGAACTAACCTTAAGCCCTGCTTGTTTCCAGACTGAATATTCACGGTCCCAGTTGAGCCACCAGAACGGTTTAGTGCCTTTTCCATCAGCCATAGCAGCATAATCAGGAACTTCTGACGGGTTTGTAACATCCCACAGGAGTTCATGGTAGTTTCGGGCTAAAGAAGCTACCTTATTAAACAGGTAAGGTCCTGATCCTTCAGGGAGGTTGTCGCTGTAGGTATTATAGCCCCATCCCCAAATGCCATTAATGCCCATACGTTCACTAATTCTTTTTGGGTTATTCGAAAACTCAATAGGTTTCCCATATGGCCCAAAGCGGTCATATGCTTTAACTTCCCAAATCACTGCCTTTGCATAATCCGCCGGTTTCAGATAATGAAGTATGCGAAGAAAGCGCACCTTATATTCGCGGTTTAGAATCAGCGGAATAAATGGAATGGCCTGAGGGAAAAGTTCCGCTACCGTTGTCCAGTTTTTCCCATCTGTCGAAAGTTCAACCGTCGTTCTGATGACGAAGTCTGATGACATATGACGCGTATAAATCTGGCCGATGGGCACAATATTTCCGAAATCCAGCACAATTCCTTCATAAGGATCTTTAACTAGCATTGCTAGTTCGAAAACGTCAAAAGGATTTTCACATGCTAATTCAATAGCATCAATCGAAACAGCTACATGAGGCAGATTCGTTTTCAAACTGTAGTTATCATTGGGGGCATATTCAAGAACCGTGGTTTTATCAGATCCGCGAATTAGGCTGACTTTAACCGTGGCAGTTACCTGTGCTTTCAACGCAATATGCCTTACTGCTGCATCTTTGGCAAATGAATACGTGAATGTGAATAAGCCTTCTTTACCTTTGGTGGCAAATCTTTGGGAGGTGTTCAAATTCCCGTCGAAGGCAGCTCCTTCAATTCCGGTGTTAAGTTTGTGTAAGCCATTAAGGTCAGGACGATTGATATAACCCTCTGGAACAGGTGATGCTGATTCCCAGAATGTTCTGGTGTCATTGTCTATTGCAAGTTTTGGGTTGGCTCCTGAGGTGGCTGTCACCTGTGCCTGCTCCGTATAAGAAACAACCCTGCCGGCATCAGGATTAAAACGGGCATAGGAAATTGAAAAGATAAGAAAAAACAGTGGTAACAGAAAGCAGCGGTAAGTAATCATACATGACTTGTTTCAGGTCAAAAATAGTCTTAATAATTATCCCTGAACCAAAAAACAAATGGCAATTTTAGTGATTTAGCTTTATAACCCTTCAAATACGTATTGGAAAAGCCTTTTGTTTTTCGCAGCTGACTATTTCCCTTCAATGCTAAGATATCACCAGCAAGTATAAAAAAAAGGCTGCCGAGTGGGCAACCTTAAAACTTTGGTAGCGAGAGCGAGAGTTGAACTCGCGACCTCCGGGTTATGAATCCGACGCTCTAACCATCTGAGCTACCTCGCCATAAAAAGAGGGTGCAAAAATAGTTTTTTTTTCGAAGCAAACAAGGGTTTTTCTATCCAATATGTGTTTTTAGCCGGCTGGTTCAGTTGCACTGCACCCGTTACAATATTTATGAATCAAACAGGCTTCAGAAACTGTTTTTTGCCCTCAGGTAGACCATTAATTAATCATTTTTATGCCTAAGGTTAAAAATTGTGAAATTTAAACGAATCAAAAACCATCAGGTCTTTCATAATACTTAATTTTGCAGGTGACAACATTGTTTTTGTTTAAACATCATATACTATGAAAAAATTGAGTTTAACCCTGATCACTTTGTTTTTGATCATGGATGTTTCGTTCGCACAGAATCAGGATGTAGCTGAAAAAGCAAATGGACCTGAGATCACCTTTAAGAAAGATTTGCACGATTACGGGCAAATTCTTGTAAACAGCGATGGTAGTTGCACTTTTGAGTTTACCAACACAGGCAACGAGCCGTTAATTCTTTCTCAGCCAAGGTCATCCTGTGGATGCACCGTGCCAAGTTGGCCAAGACAGCCCATATTGCCGGGAGAAACAGACAAGATTGCTGTCACCTACAACACTTCAAAACCTGGTCCTATAAACCGCACCGTGACCATTATGTCGAATGCTTCAAAGAATAAATCAGTTGTGCTAAGGATTAAAGGAACAGTAGTAGCCAAGCCTGACGAAAGTTTGCCGGAAAAGGATATGGGCGCAGGTGCACCTGTCAACCGCAGCAATTAGCTGTTGTCCTGAAGGTAATTAATATGCTGAAATCAAGCCACAAATGAACGTTTGATACATTTGATCTGGCTAATTTCCGGCTTTAAGAACGAACCTTTGGCAAAATATGCATTAAGCTGAACAGATGTAACAAACCAATAAACAAAAGATTATGCCAGGTATTTCACAAAAAGGCAGACAGATGCCAGAGTCACCCATCCGCAAACTAGTTCCCTTTTCTGAGGCAGCCAAACAGCGCGGAATTAAAGTGTATCACCTAAATATCGGACAACCCGATATCCCAACTCCGGAAGTCGCTCTGAATGCAGTCAGGAATTTTGCAGGTAAGGTTGTGGAGTATAGCCATTCAGCCGGAATACCCTCGTATCGAAAGAAGCTTGCTGATTATTACAAAAAACACCAGATTAACATTACTGCCGAAGACATCATCATCGGGGCGGGTGCTTCCGAAGCGATACTGTTTGCTTTTCAGACAATCATGGATCCGGGTGATGAAGTTATTGTGCCTGAACCCTTCTACGCTAATTATAATGGGTTTGCCATAAACGCTGGCGTGAAGGTAGTCCCCATCTATTCATCCATTGACTCTGGTTTTGCATTACCTCCTATAACAGATTTCGAGAAATCAATTACATCACGGACAAAAGCAATATTGGTGTGTAATCCCAACAACCCTACAGGTTACCTGTATTCCAGGGAGGAACTTGAGGTTCTGCGCCAGTTGGTAATCAAATACGACCTGTACCTGATTGCTGATGAAGTTTACCGGGAGTTTTGCTATGATGGAAATACCCACTATTCATGCATGCACCTTGAAGGTATTGACGAGAATGTAATTCTTATTGATTCTGTTTCCAAGCGTTATAGCGCTTGTGGCGTAAGGGTAGGGTGTATGATTTCGAAAAACCGCGAGGTTATGAAAACAGCACTCAAATTTGCTCAGGCAAGGCTTAGTCCGCCCAGCTTTGGACAGATTGCAGCAGAGGCTGCCATTGACACCCCCGACAGTTATTTCAGCGAAGTGATAGAAGAGTACCTGAACAGACGTAATGTGGTTGTGGAGGCTATCAATTCTATGAAAGGTGCATTCTGCCCAACACCAAAAGGCGCATTTTACGTTGTGGCACGCCTGCCAATAGACGACTCTGATAAGTTTTGCCAGTGGCTGTTAGAATCCTTTGATTATGAAGGTCAGACTGTAATGCTTGCACCGGCTAGCGGGTTCTATTCAACTTCAGGAAGGGGCAAAGATGAAGTTCGCATCAGTTATGTACTTAATGTTCCTGATCTTGTGAACTCGATGAAAGTTTTGGAGGAATCCCTTAAAGTTTATCCGGGCCGAACCATTTAATGTTAATGGTTGTCTGAGACAAATCTTGTTTTGATTTGCTGTTAGAAATACTTATTTTTTTGTCTACAGATCATTGTAGATCAAATACTTTTTGCGGATTAGTTTATATCGTTCAAGATCACTTTGCCAACCTGATCTGATTTCTTCGGCACTCAGGCCCTGCTCAATCTGTTTTCTGAGTTGATCAGTACCCGCAAGGGTGTTGAAATAACTATTAAAAAATTTGTGACGCTGAGAGAGTATTTTGTATGAATCAATAAGCCAATCCAGATTGATTTGCCTTGGATTCTCTGCAAAATTCTCTGCATGTTCTGCAAGATTGCTTCCATAACAACGTGTTCCCTTGAAAGGTGGATTGGTGCTGGCCCCGGGCTTGCTTTCAGGCGTAAAGATATATGATCCGGTTTTTAAATCGGGGTGACCGTATATTTGAAAAGGTTTGTCGGTGCCCCGGCCTACACTTACAATTGTGCCTTCGAAAAAACATAATGATGGATACAGATATACTGATTGCCAGTCAGGCAGATTAGGAGAAGGTTTTACTGTAAGCTTGCAGATCATATTTCTTTGGTATCCGTCGAGAGGGACAACTGAATAGCTGCATGTCAGGCCATTACCCAACCAACCCTCTCCATTTACCATCAGGCCATATTCACCAATTGTGAGTCCATAAACTACCGGAACGGGATGCAATCCGACAAATGATCTGAAGTTAGGATTGAGAACAGGCCCGTCAATATAAAACCCGTTAGGGTTAGGTCTGTCAAGGACTTTTAGAGGAACACCTGCCTCAGCGCAGGCCTGCATAACATAAGTAAGGGTGGAAATGTACGTGTAGAATCGTACGCCAACATCCTGTAAATCAAATAGCATCAGGTCAATGTCGCGCAAGTCGTATTTATCCGGTTTTTTCTTGTCGCCATATAGTGAAACAATTTGAATGGAAGTACTGGGGTCAATGTCGTTTTTGATACTTGCGCCTGCATCGGCATCGCCCCTGAATCCGTGCTCAGGACTGAATATTCTGATAATTTGGATTCCACTGCTAAGCAGTGTGTCAACCAAGTGACGGTTGCTGACCATGCTGGCGTGGTTGGCAACCAATCCAATATTCTTTCCTTTAATATCTTCAAGATACATATTCAGCCTAGCAGCCCCGGGAGTAACAGCATTTACCTCAACCAGTACCGGATTCTCAGCGTTTACTTCAAGAACAGTTAAAAGGTAGATTAAGGCTAGTAAGAACTTCATGGCAGGATTCTCAGCTTTATGATTAATTTTGCATAGATAATGCTTTTTTATGAAAATTGCTGCTTTCATAGCCCGGAGATTTTATTCGATGTCGCGTTCAGGCGTTTCAGGAGTGGTTATGAATACCTCTATATTAAGTGTAGCTGTGGGGCTGGCAGTAATGATTGTTTCAGTAAGCATCGTCATTGGTTTCAAACAACAGATCAGGGAAAAAGTAGTTGGATTTGTCAGCCACATTCAGATAGAATCTCTTGATAACAACTCAAGTTACGAAGTTAACCCCATAACCTTCAATGCTGCTCTAAAACAACAACTTCTCGATCTGGAAGGTGTCATTCAGGTGCAGGCTACAGCCGGAAAAGCAGGTATCATTAAAACAGATGACCATATACAGGGAATAGTACTGAGGGGAATTACCCATGATTTCGACTGGAGTCTTTTTGAGCGATCTTTGATATCAGGTTCACTGCTTCAGATTGAGGAAGAAAACAGAACAGATGATGTAATGATTTCGTCCATTACGGCCCGTAAATTATTTCTCAAAACAGGTGATGAATTACGGGTTTGGTTTGTTGCCGGAGAAAATAACCAGCCCAGGGGACGCAAGTTTACGGTAACAGGTATTTTTGAAACCGGGCTTACCGAATTCGACGAAATGTACGTGCTGGCTGATATACGTCATGTTCAGCGACTTAACGGGTGGAATGAAGATCAGGTGGGAACTCTTGAGGTAAGAATAAATGATATTACCATGCTGAACGAAACAGCAGAATCCATTGACGAACTGCTTCCTGTTGATATGGTTGCTTACACAGTAAGACAAAACTATCCCCATATTTTTGACTGGCTCGACCTTCAGGATATGAACGTTGTTGTAATCATCGTGCTGCTTCTGATGGTAGCCGGAATTACAATGGTCAGTACACTGCTGATTATTATTCTTGAGCGAACTTCGATGATTGGCATTTTAAAAGCCATGGGGGCCAACAACAAAACCATTAGGGAAATATTTCTGATTCACTCTGCCGATATTCTGATCCGGGGACTGTTTTTCGGTAATCTGCTGGGAGTCGGATTTTGCTTGTTGCAACTGGAAACAGCATGGCTGAAATTGCCTGCCGAATCTTACTATCTTTCAGAAGTACCTGTATATCTTAGTCTTGAAAATGTGCTTTTAATCAATCTGCTTACCTTATTGATATGGTTGTTGATGCTGTTGATTCCTACAGCTGTTATAAGCCGGATAACCCCTTCAAAAGCTATTAGATTTTCTTAGATTATTTTCTGCATGGAATGAAGGTTGCCTTCATCACAGATGGAGCAGATCAAAGTTCTCATTATGATGCTAATAACATGACAAAAGTCCTCGCAAAGCAAATGAAACGCTTTTTCAGAATTAGTGAAGTAAAACATGGTGCATCAAAATACTGACGCTGATGAAGGCCTTTGTTGCTGACGAAAGAAGGACATTCCGGCTTTATACCGTTTATTCCTCCATTGAAGGAATCATTCTGGGTATCCTTGCCCTCAACGAATTCGTTTTTCTTAAAAGCCTGAATGGTACCAACTATCAAATGAGCTTGCTGTTTCAATTCAGTGTGGTTGTTTTTGTTGGTTTGTTTTTCATTCATGAATGGTTGAAGCGCATATCAAACAGAAGGGCATTACTTCGGAAGACAGCTTTATTTACTAGAATTCCAATGCTTGGTTTTCTGTTTTTTCCCGGTCAGATAGAAATGTACCAACATACAGAGGTGTTTCATGTAGCATTTTTATTGGTATTTTTTATCTATTACCTGGGTCATTTGGTGATTAATCCTTCCATTAACCATTTGCTTAAAGCAAATTACTTTCATCAGAATTTTGGTAAGCTCTACAGTTATTCGGCTACTATCAACAAAATAATCATGCTCATCACTACCTTTCTGTATGGATGGCTGTTAGATATCAATCAGATGAGCTTTACATGGGTGTTGCCCCTTGCTGGTTTACTGAGTATTGTTTCATTGTGGGTACTGTCACTCATTCATTATCCTGATACAGGAACAAAACCCAAAACTGATCTGAAAACTTCAGTAATGGCATCGGCAAGAGAGATGATCCGGATTGTAGTGAAGAACAAAGCTTTCAGGGATTTTGAAACCGGCTTTATGTTTTATGGCTTTTCGTTTATGATTGCTGTGACTGTGATCACAGTGTATTTTTATGAAGGCCTGGACATGAATTACTCCAGCGTTGCGTTTTACCGCAATTCGTACAATATCATTGCTATAGCTTTGTTGCCTATGGCCGGAAAAATGCTTGGAAGACTTGATCCCCGTCAGTTTTCCGCGATCACTTATGGCTCAGTCCTGGCCTATATCATATTCCTTGGGTTAACAGTATATGTTCCGCAACACACGAGCATCTTCGGCATAAAATTGTACTATGTACTTATTTTCTACATCATTGCACACGGAATCTTTGCCGCTACCATGGTATTACTCTGGAATATCGGTTCGGCATATTTTTGTTCTGCTGATGAAGCAGGCAGCTATCAGTCAGTGCATTTGTTTCTAACCGGATTCAGGTCCTTATTTGCCCCTGCTGCGGGAGTGTTTTTTTATGAACAATATGGACTCATCACAACGTTCACTATTGCTTCAGTTTCATTAGTAATTGCTATTATCATCAACATCTGGTCGTATCTGAGCAAAAGGCCTATTAACTGATTTGTCTTACACAGGTTGTCTACATCTGTCACGGTTCACTTTAAGCCGCACAAACAGGTTAATTCAACCTTTTAAGTTCCAGTTCTGTGAAGTCAAAGTCCGGGTTATCAAGATAGATTTGAAGCTCATCAGGTTTTCCTTCGCGGTTAAGAAAGAATGTGACATAACCTTTTGGAAGTGATGGGAAATCAGGAAATTCAAGCTCAAAGGTATCAAAATGCCAATGGGTTAGCCTTCCCCTGAAACCTTCGCTCCTTGAGAATTGCATAAAAAGTGTGCCCTGAGACCTGTACACCTCCACCGTGTCGTAGATCGGACATCCGTAATAACCTGAAAACACATCCATACCAACGGAAGGCTTTGTTCCGGTTTTACGTTTGCCTTCCCAATCGGATTTCTTTGCTTCAGCTGTCTGTTCTCCTTTTTTTACCTGTTCCAAAATTTCGCTGCTCCAATCGCGGTTTGCCGGATTATGTAACAAAAGGTCGAGCAATGTGTACATTACAGGGTAATAAAGGTTTGATAATGAATTTGTAAGAATGACACAGCCGAGACCAGCCTCCGGTATCTGTATGGTTTGCGAAATCATACCGTCATAGCCGCCGTTATGAGTTATAATTTTATGTCCAAGATAATCCATCAGACTCCACCCCAGACCATAAGCCCTGAAGTGGGTGGAAGGAAACCGCGCGTTAAATGCCTTTGAAACAGGAAGGGAGGTAATAGCTGTCTGCATCTCAAATATCCTTTGATCTGACAACATGGTATCCTGTTTAAAAACACCTTCATTTAAATTCATAATCAGCCAATTTGACATATCATGTGCGGAAGAAATAAGCGAACCGGCAGGACCCATATTGTCCCAGTCGAGCCAGGGGATGGCCACTGCCTGATTATTAATATAAGTATGTGGTTGGGCAACATTATCCATTCCTTCAAGTTCTGCCACACTCAACACGGACCTGTTCATCTGCAAAGGATATAGTAGCTTATGGCGTATGTATTCCTCCCAACTAAAGCCGGTAACTGCGGGAATTATTTCACCTGCTGCCATATACATAATGTTCGAATACCCAAATTGCTCCCTGAAACCAAATGCCGGTTTCAGGAATGCGGCTTTTCGGATTACTTCCTCACGGCTGTAGTTGCTTCCGTACCAAATCAGGTCGCCTGAAAAGGTCTTTAAACCTGAGCGGTGAGTCAGGAGGTCGCGGATGGTCATCTGTCCGGTTACGTATGGATCGTACATCTGAAACCAGGGTAAATGTTTAACAACCTTATCATCCCAGTGTATGATTCCGTCGTCCACAAGCATTGCAAGCGCAGCAGATGTAAAGGATTTGGTGTTGCTGGCCACTGCGAAAAGTGTATGCGAATCAACAGCTTGTTTATTTCTAACATCAGCAACGCCATACGACCCTGTCCAGAGGATGGAATCTTTATTTACAATGGCAATTGACATCCCTGGGACATTCCAGTCAGCCATGGCCTTTTGCAGATATTTATCAAGCTTATAAAACCTGTCATCCGCATTCTGGGATTTCAGGCTAAAGACACTCACCAAAAGATATAGCGAGAAGATTATCTTTATGTTGTTCATGTGTAATAATTTGAATTAATGAGTTCGTCTATTAATGGAAGCAGTTCGCCGGCCTTACCTTCAAGGTATAAATCTGTAATGGTACCTGTATATTGCGATGGTTCTCGGTTAATCTCGATGATCAAAGCTCCACTTCGTTTTGCGATATGTGGTATGTGATTAGCCGGAGCCACTTCACCTGATGTGCCAATGATCATCATCAGGTCGCAGTCCGAAGCAACATGGGTTGAATGCTGATATGCAGCAGGGGGGATTCCTTCTCCAAAAAAAACAAAATCGGGTTTAAGTATTCCATAGCAGACAGGGCAGAGGGGCGGCAGGGTTTCGAGACTGATGGTGTTGGACTTGAAATTCTTATGACAGTCAATACAGACAAGCCTGTCTGAATTTCCGTGAAACTCATAAACTTTTTTACTACCTGCCTGTGTATGAAGGCTGTCAATGTTTTGGGTAATCACGGCTGATAAAATACCTGAAGCCTCCCAACGGGCCAGCACATCATGTGCAGGATTGGGTTTTACCTGGTGAAAGAAGTCATAGAAAATAGTTCTGACAGCTTCCCATGATTCGGCCGGATGGGTAATAAAATAACCTATCTCAAGAATAACAGGATCATATTTGTTCCAAAGACCTCCTTCACCTCTGAAAGGCGGAATGCCGCTTTCGGCTGATATCCCGGCACCTGTAAAGGCGCAAATCCGCTTGCTCTGGCTGATCAACCGGGCGGCCTTCACAATATCGCTTTCTTTCATTTTTCTTGTGGTTTTAGTAAGGGATTTTTTTCTCCGAAACAATCCACTCATCGAAAACAGCAACAGCTTCAATCTGAAGCAAATGTTCTGTACTGATGTCTCTTTGGTCAAAATCAGTAGAAACTTGCTGATAAATATAGGAATCATCAAACCCAGCCCTTGCTGCATCCTGCCTGGAGGCAGCAAAAAACAGCTTTTCGGGTCTGGCCCAGTAAATAGCACCCAAACACATTGGACATGGCTCACAGCTTGAATAAATTACGCATCCTTCCAACTGAAATGAGTTTAGTGTGCGACAAGCATCCCTTATGGCCATAACTTCTGCATGCGCTGTCGGATCATTTTCAGAAGTTACCTTGTTGGCGCCACGGCCAATTACTTCTCCGTCTTTTACAACTATAGCACCAAACGGTCCGCCTTCACCAGTCTGAATGTTCTCACGGGCCAGCTTGATGGCCTGGCGCATAAAATGCTCATGGTTGTTCAATTGCATCATCATCGAAATATTTATTAGGATTTATCATGTTGTATTTCAACCCTTCCTGTCCCCAATTGCCTATCCATGTCGGGAAACTGAGGGCTTTATTGAGTACCTCAAGAAAATCATTCCTTTCGACAGGGAAACCACCTAAATTTTTCAAGTGGTTTGTTTCCTGTTGTGCATCAATGAGTGTCATGCTTTTTGCAAACATAAAATCAACCAGAGCAGCAAAGGCAATTTTGGAAGTGTTTGGTTCGAGGTGGAACATGGATTCACCAAAAAATACCTTGCCTAAAGAAAGACCATACAGGCCCCCGACAAGCTTATCTTCTCGAAACACTTCCACAGAATGGGCTAAACCTGCTCGATGAAACTTATTAAAGGTAAGCTTATAATCATTTGTAATCCAGGTGCCTTCCTGTCCTTTTCTTCTAATCCTGGCACAACTTGACACAACAGCGTCAAAAGCAGTATCAAAGCAAATACGGTAAATTCCGCTGTGCATCAAACGCTTCAGGCTTTTGGAGGGTTTGAAATTCTGAGGCAAAACAATCATTCTAGGATCAGGCGACCACCACATGATTGGGTCACCGTCACTGTACCATGGAAATATACCCTGACTGTATGCCTTGAGCACACGCGATGGGTGCAGGTCTCCGCCAATTGCAACCAATCCCTCACGGGACGCTTGTTTTGGAGACGGAAAAATATGCGACTCATTTAGCAGGTATATCCGGTTCATAAGACAATGGTTAATTTACAATGAGCCTGATTTGCCTGTATGAGCCTTCACTGGATATTATTATGAAATAGATTCCCGGCTTAAGGTTGGTTAAATATTCTTCGGCCAAACCTTCTGATTCTTTGCTGTACACAACAATGCCTTTAAGATCGAAAACTTCGAGCAATACTTTTGCTTCTTTTTTCAGAGTTCCTTTGATGCTAAAAATGCCTTTTGACGGATTAGGAACAACAATCAAATCATTCAAAGATTGATTTAATTCATTTTGCCCGACTGGATTAAACCAAAAACTGAAGTAACCTTCCGGGGCTGAGGCAGGATAAGTAATGCTGTCGTTGAGGGTTATCAGTTTCAGGTAATATTGGACAGTATCTGCCGGCTGTATGCCAGTAATTGTTCCATAATGAGTGGGACATGTCAGCTGAACGGGTGTTTTCATAAATTCGTCTGTGGTCTTGCTGCGGTAATACAGCCACATTGACGCAACCAGAGTATCTGAAACTGCCTGACAATGAACCATAATATTTTCCTCATAATCAATGGCTCCTTTAATTTTCTCGTGGATAATACGTGAAAAATGCTTCGCCGGCACTTCCCTTGTAATACAATGAATGGCCCCTCCGAGGATTGTAAGCATTCTTGAGTCAACCATTTCGATGGTGTAACCTGGCATGGATTCGGTATAAATTGCCTTTGCGTTTTGATCCCATTCCGGAAGATTATAGGAAGGTACTATTACAGTATTATTTATAATCAGAGAATTTGTATAAGTTCTCATTTCATCATTCTGTGTTGTTGCCCAGGTTCCGTCAGCTTTTGGGGGAGCAGGCAACCGAATAACCTTATAGGGCTTCCCGAAATAGTTGTTTGTTGATTCAAGCAGTGTAACTATTGACTCAATAACTGGGTAGTCGGGGAGATGCTCAGGATAGGAAGACACCAAAATTGTTTCATAATCAATTAACTTCATATACATATCCACATGCTTCCAGATTCCTCCACCACTGTAATTCAGGTTATCCAAAAACATGAAATCAGTAAGGTTAAATTTTTCTATCAACAGGTTTCGGAGTTCCTCGGGTGTATGACCTGGGTTTTGCTGCCAAATCCTTTTCGATCCAAAGCCCCGCATGAGTCCATCGAAAATGATGTTTCCTCCTTCAATTTCCAATCCCAGCTGTGCATACGGAATGGACCATAACCGGCTGATCTGTCTGGGTATTGAATCATCCTTTGGCCTGTTGTACGCTGAATAACCAGCATCATAAATAAAACGATCCAACCCCCCGCCATAAGATCCGTAGGCAAACATGGGCCCGAAATCCCTGATCCAAAGGGTCTCGGTCCAGGCCGGAACAAAGTAAAGGCTATCCGGGCTTACTCCCTTACTATAGAGGTACGCCCTGATTTGTGTTGTGTCGGCAGGTGCAGTTCCGGGATAATAAATAATCCATACTTTACCAGCCTTTTGAGCCACGCGCGTAATGTTGGCAGTTATTGAATCGCGGGAAGGACTGTAATCCCACACCAGCATGACCCCTTCATTTTTCTCAAATTCAGCAGGAGAAACAATGGCTAGCTGACCAAATACAAGCATAGAGCAGGTTAACATAAATATACCTGAAATAAGTAAGCTCTTCATTGTTTTACTGATTAATTCAAAGTTAGTAGCCGGCCGCCTGCCCATCTTTACGAAACTCAGATGCGCCATAATACACTTTATTCACATCATCCCACATAATGGCCTGAAAACCACCATACCCACCAACATCAAATTTAATCCGGTGTCCCATTTTCATGAGTTCGCGGATTACCTGGTAATCAAAACCGGTTTCGAGGTTAACCCACCCGCTGTCAATCATTTTTGTTCCGGTAGGCTGCGATGAGCCTTCGTGGTTGATACGCGGAACATCTCCTGCCTCTTGCAGATTCATGCCAAAATCAATCAGGTTCATCAATATCTGAACATGACCCTGTGGTTGCATGGATCCGCCCATCAGGCCAAAGCTTAACCACGGCTTGTTGTTTTTTGTAACAAATCCTGGAATGATGGTGTGAAAAGGCCTTTTCCCAGGAGCATAAACATTTAGGTGCTTATCATCGAGAGCAAATAACTCGCCTCTGTTCTGGAGCATGAAACCCATGCCTTCAGGAATCATTCCCGAGCCCATTCCCCTGTAATTGCTTTGGATCAGTGAAACAAAATTGCCTTCTTCATCGGCTACAGTAAGGTATATTGTATTTCCACCCTCAATATTGCCGGCAGGGTAATTGGCTGAGGCTTTATCCGGTCTGAACAATTTCATTCGTTCACTTGCGTAAGTTTTCGATATCAGGGTCCCCACATCAATTTTGCTGAATGAAGGGTCTGCATAATACTTTGCCCTGTCTTCAAAAGCAAGCTTTTTGGTTTCGATAAACAAGTGGAGATGTTCCTGGCTGCCAAATCCCATGGCACGGACATCGTATGGTTCGATCATGTTTAACATTTGCAGCACAGCAATTCCCTGGCCATTTGGTGGAAGTTCCCACACATCATAACCCCTGTAATTGGTTGATAAAGGCTCAACCCATTCGCTCCGGTGGGCCATAAGGTCCGATTTACTCAAAAATCCACCCTGACTTTGAACGAATGAAGCGATCTGATCAGCCATTGTGCCTTCATAGAAGCTTCGGAAACCTTCTTTTGTAAGTGTCTGGTAGGTACTTGCCAATCCCGGGTTTCGGAAGATTTCGCCTTTTGCAGGAGTAGTTCCATTGTTTGTAAATGCTTCGTTGAATCCCGGGTACACACTAAGTTTTTCAGCATTAATCTTCCAGTAGTATGCCACAACTTCCGATACCGGAAATCCATCCCTTGCATATTGGATTGCAGGCCTGAGCAATTCTTCAACCGGGAGCCTTCCGAATTTTTCATGCATTTCAGCCCACGCGTCAACACAGCCGGGAACGGTCACGGGAAGAGGGCCATAAGAAGGTATTGTCCTGATATTATTTTTCTTGAAATAGTCGAGGGAAAGATTTACAGGGCTTCTTCCGCTGCCATTAATTCCATATAACTTACGTGTTTGTGCATCCCAGATGATGGCAAAAAGGTCGCCTCCAATTCCACAACCCGTTGGCTCAACCACACCAAGAACTGCATTGGCAGCTATGGCAGCGTCAATTGCATTCCCGCCCTTGCGAAGTATTTCAATGGCTACCTGTGTAGCCAGCGGGTGACTCGTCGCAGCCATGCCATGATTAGCGATAACCTCGCTACGAGACGACCGCGCATGGCCCGTGATGCGGTCCTGGGCAACAGCCGGCACCGACATGATAATAGTTAAGAAAAAGATAAGGTGTCTCATATGGTCGTATGGTTATTGGCGATCGTTATGCAGTGTATGATCAACTCTAATGACTTCCTGATTTCATCATCAGTGATTGTAAGTGGAGGGGCAATTCTGAAGGCGGCAGGGTTAAAAAGAAATTGGTCAACAATGAGCCGGTTCAACGAGAATTCCTTCATAAGACTGGCTGTCAGGCCATCATCACAAAGCTCAACGCCCAGCATGAGTCCAGCCTGACGAATTTCTTTTACTCCGGGTTTATTAATCAGCCCGTCGGCAAACATTTTTCCTTTTCTGTCAGCATCTTCAATCAGTTTGCTGTCAAAAAGCACATCAATAGCGGCAAGTGAAGCCGCACAGCACACCGGATGACCCCCAAAAGTAGTAATGTGGCCCAGTTCAGGCTCAAAAGTTAATTTCGACATATGTTCAGGCGAAGAAACAAAGGCACCGAGTGGCATGCCGCCGCCAAATGCCTTTGCAAGGCAAAGGATATCAGGAACCACACCGCTGTGTTCAAAAGCAAACATTTTACCGGTGCGGCCCATACCCATCTGAATTTCGTCAAAAATCAGCATGGCTCCGGTTTCTTCGCATTTTCTCCGCACGGCTTCAAGAAAACCCGGTTTAGGCAAAATAATGCCCGCTTCGGCCTGTATCGGCTCGATAAGGACACAGGCAGTCCGTTCTGAAATCTGCTCCAGCGCCTCAAAACTGTTGTAAGGAAGCATCCTGGTGTCAGGGATGAGGGGACGAAAAGCGTTTTTTAAGTGTTCGTCACCAAGCAGGCTCAATGCCCCCAGACTGCCTCCATGATAAGCATGCGCGAATCCGGCCATTTCGGTCCTGCCGGTAACCCTGCGCGAAAGCTTGATGGCCCCTTCAATGGCCTCACTGCCCGAATTCACAAAGTACACCGAACTGAGCTTGCCGGGCAATAGCTTCGCCAAACGCTCAGCGAGTTTCACCTGAGGGGATTGCACAAATTTACCATACACCATCAGATGCATATACTGATCAATTTGCTTTCTGACGGCTTCAACAACGCTGGGGTGCGCATGTCCTACATTACTGACCGACACACCTGAAACAAGATCAATGTATTTATTTCCGGCATCATCATACAGGTAAATCCCCTCAGCCCTGATGATCTCCACAGGGTCGCTGATTACTGAGGGTAGCCCCATATATCTGCTGAAAAGCTGCCGGTTGGTGAGCATGGTTTTTTCGCAAAATTAAGTAATTTCGGCAAGAATTTCGTTTCTGAAGCATTGATATCGGCCTGGCCTCAAATTTATCTGTATGAACTCATTAAGCAATAAAGTAATTCTTATCACAGGAGCAAGCTCGGGTATTGGCAGGGCAATGGCCCTCGAAGCAGCCCGACAGGGTGCCCGACTTGGTCTTGCAGCAAGAAATCGTGCCGAACTCGACAGGCTGGTTTCTGAAATTCACCTGATGGGTGCCGAAGCAATTGCATTCAACACGGATGTGAGCGATGAAAGTCAGTGCAAGTTGTTTATTGATTCTGCTATACAGCATTTTGGGTCAATTGATGTGCTGATCAATAATGCAGGCATATCCATGAGGGCCTTGTTTTTAAAAACCGAACTTGAAGTAATCCGTAAGCTGATGGCCATAAACTTCTGGGGCATGGTTTATTGCACCAAATACGCACTGCCATTTTTACTTCATTCCAAAGGAAGTGTGGTTGGGGTGTCGTCTATTGCAGGCTATAAGGGACTGCCCGGACGAACGGGGTATTCCGCATCGAAATTTGCCATGCAGGGTTTTCTCGAAGCGTTGAGGATTGAAAACCTCAGAACAGGATTACATGTGCTCATCGCCTGCCCGGGCTTTACAGCATCTAACATACGCAACACCGCCCTCTCAGGTGATGGGTCGCCACAAGGAGAAAGTCCCCGCAACGAGACCGGAATGATGACATCCGAAGAAGTAGCCCTTCATATCCTGAAAGCCGTGGCACAGCGAAAAAACAACATCATCCTCACCCGACAGGGAAAGCTGACTGTTTGGCTCAATAAGTGGTTCCCTTCGCTGACGGATCAACTGGTCTTTAACCACATGGCCAAAGAACATGATTCGCCATTCAAATAGATATACCAAATTAACTTTTCCATCGTATATTTGTGTTTCACCAATACATCAGCCTTATGCGAACTTTGCTTCACTTCGCAGCGGTTTTGCTGTCAGTTTTACTGACCATCTGTTCTGCCGTTTATGCTCAGCAGAATATCATTATTAATGGAACCGTTACAGGCACCCCCAATAATAATTTGATAGAAAATGTGAAAGTTGTTGCTGTGAATTTGAATGATGGCTTACGCATGGACAGCACACTTACAAATGAAGCCGGACATTATGTTTTGGATTTTCAATGGACGGGAGCAGAGGTTAACGGAGCATTTACCAACAAGTTGTTCCCTGTTCCTTATGCATCAAAAACGCAGCTGGAATTTAATGCCGGAAGCAGTGTGTTAGATTTAGGCTCCGGGAATTCGAAGAAATAAAACCCGTATACGTCATAATCACTCATTAATTACTAATTACTATTTAGTAATTAATGCATTATTTACTAATTAGCAATTATATTGTTTATCTTTGTAAAAAAATTAACAGGATGAAAGATAAACTACTTCAGGTTGCCTATAGTCAGAAAGAGCGCTTGCAGGCAAAGAGCGGCTTAATTAAACGCGATATCATGCCGCAGGCTGCAGAAGCATTGGGCAATGATAAACGTGTGCTTGTAATAACAGGTATGAGGCGTGTTGGCAAATCAACACTTGTACAACAGCTTATGGCTGGTGTTTCCGGTTCATGTTACTTCAATTTTGAGGACGAGAAACTGCTTGATTTTACGGTTGACCAATTTGGCGAATTGGAAGAAGCTCTTATCGAAGTTTATGGCTCAGCCCAATATTGGTTTTTTGATGAAATTCAGAATGTGCCTCAATTTGAAGTAGCGGTCCGCAGATTGCAGGACAGCGGGAAGAAGGTGGTGTTAACCGGCTCTAATTCATCTATGTTAAGCATGGAATTCGGGTCGAAACTGACCGGCAGATACAAGCAGATTGAATTATTCCCCTTTTCGTTCGGCGAGTATCTTCGATTCCTGAACATTACCTTTCGCGAAAAGGACCTTTATCTGCCCGAAAGCAGGGTGAAACTCAAAACACATTTTGTGCAATGGCTTGAACAGGGCGGACTGCCCGAATACCTCGCCAACAACGACCAGGAATACGTGCGCACACTTTTCGACAATATTCTTTATCGCGATATTATTGTCCGTTACGGTATAAGGCGCCACCGCGAATTAAGAGAGCTGGTTCAGCTTCTGGTAAGCAATATTTCCTTACCGATAACTTTTTCATCCTTGCAACGCAGTATTGGCTTGTCCAATTCTGAGACAGTAAAAGAGTACATGGGCTATCTGTCCAATGCTTATGTTTTTTACGAACTGCGGCAGTACCATGATTCCCTGAAGAAGCAACTGCGTAATCCCCGCAAAGTATATGTAATCGATCCGGCTTTTCATAACCTGGTTGGTTTCAGCAATTCGCAAAATCTGGGGCGAAAACTCGAGAACGCTGTTTATCTGGCTTTGCGCAGAAATTTTCAGGAGATTTATTCCTTCCAGGGAAAAGGAGAGTGTGATTTTATCTTGTTCAATAACCAGCGAAAAGCATCAGGCATTCAGGTTTGTTACACTTTAAATCCTGAAAATGAGGTTCGTGAGCTGAATGGCTTACTCGAAGCCATGGAATATTTGCAATTTTCCGAAGGATTGATCCTTACCTTCGACCAAGATGTTAAAGTTAAAACGGCCGGGAAAAGCCTGCAGGCAATACCTGTCTGGAAATGGATGCTAACCGGGATAGGAAATCAATAATATGCATTGTAGCATCATTTAATTTAAAGCCTGTCGGCCATTTTGCAACCATCATTCACCCCAAAAATCTGACTGCACGTAACACAAATCTCCAAAGTGTATAAGGATAATCACCTTTTTCTCGACTGACGCTACAGCTTTTTATCAGAATAACTGTGGCCATTGCAAATGAATTTCTGCAAAGAATGGAATTTGAAGAACGAAATGAGCCTGTTTAAGGATCATTTTTTGCATCACATAAAGCCTTTGCCGAATGTTTAGTGGTATATTACGGATCGTTTTAACACAAAAATTCGGAAATCAACACAAAACATTTGGAAACTGACATTTGATTGTGTATTTTTACTTCATAAAGTTAAAAACAATCCCAATGAAATCACTGGAGATACTACCACTCAAAGGGTTCGGTGAGCTGGCCTTCGGTCAGACCATAGACACTACTGTTCAACAACTTGGCACTGCCGAAGAAATTGATGAAATGGATGGCGAAGATGGCATGAACACAGTGATTTTACATTACTGGAGCCTGGGAATGTCAATCTTTTTTGAAGGAGTGGAACGTTCAGTTATTTCCTGTTTTGAAACAGACAACACTGATTCGGTTTTGTTTGGACAAAAAATTTTCGAAAAAGATCAGAAGGATATCCTTAAAATTATGAAGGATAATGGATTTTCAAATGTTGAAAAGGAAATGGAAGAAGGCGAAACAAGACTCACCTTTGAAGACGGGTTGATTGATTTCTTTTTTTTGAAAGAAGAGCTTGTTGCAGTTAGTTGGGGCGTTTTAGTCAACAGCAGGGGAGAGGTAGAGGTAATCTGAGCCTTCTTTTCATCAAGGCCTGTTGATGGGGTGATAGTTCAGAATGGTTTCCCTCAGGTATTCACGGTCAATATGGGTGTAAATTTCTGTTGTTGTTATGCTTGCATGTCCGAGCATTTGCTGCACAGCCCTCAGGTCGGCACCTCCTTCGAGCAGATGCGTGGCAAATGAATGCCTGAAGGTGTGCGGACTGATCGGCTTTCTGATACCGGCAGCTTCAGCAGTTTTTTTAATCATCAGAAAAATCATCTGACGCGACAGCACCTTTCCCCTTTCATTGATAAAAACATGATCTACAGCACTCTTGTGCGGCTTAATGTGCACCCTGTAGCCGTCAATGAACAGGTATAGCTGTCTCAAGGTTTCATCCCCGATGGGCACCAGCCTTTCCTTGTTTCCCTTGCCGATAATCCTGAGGAACCCATCGTTTTTGTATATATTACTCATGGTTATCGAAGTGAGCTCCGAAACACGAAGCCCGCAGCCATAAAGCAATTCAATAATTGTCTTGTTGCGTTGTCCGTTAGGTGCGCTCAGGTCAATCGAGCTGAGCATATTATGTATTTCGTTGTAGGACAAAACAGAAGGAAGCTTTCGGCCCAATTTGGGGCTGTCAACCTGACGTGTTGGGTTGCTTGTAATCAGGTCCTCATATATCAGGTACTTAAAGAATGCTTTAAGCCCGGACAGAATACGTGCCTGTGAATAGGCACTCAAACCAATAGAATGGAGATTGGCAACGAATTTCTTTAAATCCGCGGGTGTGGTTTTTAACAAGCTGTCCTTACCAGAATCCCTGAATAGAAAATCAGCAAGCAAACGAACATCATGTCCATAGGCCGCGAGTGTATTCTCGCTCAACGAACGCTCCAGTCTGAGGAACTGAATAAACTCCCTGATCAAACTTTCATTCATTGGGCAAAAATAAAAAACTGTATTGTTTTGGGGTCAGAAACCTGAAAACAATACAGTTCATATTCAATAATAAAAACCTAATGGGCCTGATAGAAACAGTTTTTAGGAGAGAAGATCAAATCGGCTTTTTTTAGCTTTTTTATTGCCTTGTCAACCTCTTCTTTTGAAATTCCTGAGGAAGATGCAATCTCGGCCGACTTCAGAGGTTTTTGCGATGCTTTTAACACTTCCAGAACTTTATTATCAATTTCCATCGTTTTAAAAATTTAGGTTAATGCAAGGTGTGTACGACAAGCCCTGACCTTAACTTGGGCTCAAACCATGTGGTCTTGGGAGGCATGATGTTTCCCGAATCAGCAATGTCAACAAGCTGTTTCATCGAAACAGGATACAAGGCGAATGCTACTGCCATCTCTCCGCTGTCAACCCTTTTCGATAACTCTTCAAGGCCACGGATTCCGCCAACAAAATCAATGCGTTTTGAACGGCGTTGGTCCATGATATCAAGCAGGGGCTCGAGGATTGAACGGGTTAATATGGTAACGTCCAGCACACCTATCGGATCATGGTCGTCATAAGTGCCGGGTTTGGCTGTCAACGAGTACCAGAGTCCATCGAGATACATGCCGAAATTATGCAATCTGTCAGGTTTATGTACTGTAACGCCAACCTGATCAACAACAAAACTGAGGCTGATTTTATCAAGAAATTCTTCTTTTGATAATCCGTTGAGGTCCTTCACCAGACGATTATAATCAATTATTGTTAACTGATTGTCAGGAAAATGAACTGCCAGAAAATAATTGTACTCTTCGTCACCACGATGGTTAGGATTCTGGCTTTTCTTTTCGTTGCCAACCAGTGCTGCAGCGGCTGTCCGGTGGTGCCCGTCAGCCACATAAGTGGCTGGAAAACCAGCAAAGATTTCAATAATTTCTCTGATAATCTGTTTATCGCGGATTACCCAGAACTGATGCCCGAATCCCTCTGAAGCAACAAAATCGTACTCCGGAATCTGCGCTTTGACTATACATGATACAATTTCGTCAATACGCTTATTTGCCGGATAAGTGAAAAACACCGGTTCCATATTGGCATCCGTTATCCGTACATGCTTCATACGGTCTTCTTCCTTGTCAGGTCGTGTAAGTTCGTGTTTTTTAATCACATTGTTAAGGTAATCTTCAACACCGGCACACCCAACAATGCCGTATTGGGTTTTCCCGTTCATGGTCTGAGCATACACATATAGGTAGTCTTCCTGATCCTGAAGCAGCCAACCACGTTTACGAAACAAATCGAAGTTTTCCTTTGCCTTGTCATAAACTTCCTGGCTGTAAAGGTTGACTTCAGGATCGAGGTCAATTTCAGGCTTGATTATATGCAACAGGCTATAAGGGTTGCCTTCGGCTTCGAATCTGGCTTCAGCTGAATCGAGCACATCATAGGGTCTGGATGCTAGTTCCTTAGCTATCCCTGCCGGCGGACGCCAGCCTTTAAAGGCTTTTAGTATTGCCATACTTTATTTTGATGATTTATGGGTATTTACCAGTTTCGGTTTGGATAATCATCATCATCAATCTGTTCGTTGGAAGATTGGGCCGATTTCTGCAATGAAGTAATTAAGGCACCAAGCATCTTTGTCATCTCCATGAGTTGGTTTCTTGATTCAGCCTCGGATGATTCGCTGATGATATTATTCCGGTAAGCAAGGGTAGTGTATACAAGGCATTCTCTGATAGATGTTTTTGCCGTTTTCAGGTAGAAAACAAACTGAGCTTTATTTCGTGCGGATCCTTCTGAAATGTTTACTGCAATTTGTCGGGCAGCATGGTTGAATGCAGCAACAAAACCAGTGTGGTCGGGTTGGATGGCTGCAGAAGTTTCCCGCATCACCCAATCAACATAATCAAGAGCCTTGTGGTAGATTCTCAGGTCTTCAAACCTGAAAAACGTAGGTACTTTTTCGTGGAAATCATTCATTTCAATATATACTTGTTTGATTTGTCCTGATCGTAATTTGTATTAGTTTACTTTAAATGTAACGTCATTATGTTCAAAAAATTGAATAATCTGCTTTGCAGCAGCAATGCCTGCATTGATATTAGCTTCTTCGGTTTGCGCACCCATTTTTTTAGGCGTGCAATACAGGCGGCTTTTGTATTCAGACAAGTTTGCCAGGCAATCCGGTTCAATATCTGAAACATAAGTGAAGTCTTTCCTGTCCTGGAACACTTTCTGCAGATCATCTTCGTTGATCACTTCTTTTCGGGCAGTGTTCACCAGCATGGCATTCTCAGGCATGGATGACAAAAGTGCATAACCTATTGATTTTTTTGTCTTTTCATTGGCGGGTATGTGTAATGAAACGTACTGACTTGACCTATAGAGTTCTTCAATTGTCTTTACGCTTTTAACACCATCTTTTTCTATCACATCGGCAGCAACAAAAGGATCATAGGCAAGTACCTTCATGTCAAATCCTTTTGCAATTCGCGCTACATGCCTGCCAACATTGCCATAGGCATGAATACCAATGGTTTTATCTTTCAGTTCGGTGCCTGAAGAACCGTTAAACTGCTTCCTTGCCTGATACACCATCATGCCAAAAGCAAGTTCTGCAACTGCATTGCTGTTTTGACCGGGAGTATTCATAACCACTACACCTTTCTCAGTGGCTGCCTTCAGGTCAACATTGTCGTAACCTGCACCAGCCCTGACAATTATTTTCAGTTTTCCGGCCTTATTGATCACATCACTGTCGGCCTTATCACTCCTGATGATTATTGCTTCTGCATCAAGCGCAGCATCAATAAACTCTTGTTGTGTGGTATATTTTTCGAGGAACACACATTCGTAACCGGCCTCCTGAAAAACCTGCCGGATCTGATCCGATGCTGCCTTGGCAAAAGGTTTGTCTGTTGCAACTAATATCTTATGCATAACTATTCAATATTTTTGGTTATTAATGTGACTTTTCAAATTCCTGCATAACTCCCACAAGTGCTTCCACACTTTCATAGGGAAGGGCGTTGTAAAGTGATGCTCTGAAACCACCTACTGACCTGTGGCCTTTAATACCTACCATTCCTTTTGCCGAAGCGAACTTATCGAATTCTTCCTCAAATTGCGTGTATCCATCATTCATCACAAAACACACATTCATCAGCGAACGGTCTTCTTTTAAGGCTATGGTGGGTTTAAACATACGGTTTCGTTCAATTTCACCATATAACAGGTCGGCCTTTTTGATGTTGATTTTCTGCATCTCGGCCACACCACCCATTTCCTTGAGCCAGCGAAGCGTTTGAAGGGCAGCAAATATGGGAACTACCGGCGGAGTATTGAACATTGATTCGGCTTTGATATGAGTCCTGTAATCGAGCATCGTGGGGATCTTACGCTCAACCTTGCCCAGGATATCATTCTTAACAATTACAAAGGTTACACCGGCAGGCGCAAGATTCTTCTGAGCACCGCCATAAATGAGTGCATAGCGTGAGATGTCCACAGGACGACTGAAGATGTCTGACGACATATCAGCAACCAATGGCACCGGTGAAACAATGTCGTGGTGAATTTCAGTACCGAAAATGGTATTGTTTGTAGTGATGTGAAAGTAGTCAGCGTCTTTAGGAATATTAAATCCTTTTGGGATGTAATTAAAGTTTTTGTCCTCACTTGAGGCAACAACATCAACCTCACCGAAGATTTTTGCCTCCTTTATTGCTTTTGTTGCCCACTCGCCCGTGTTCAAATAGGCAGCTTTTTTGTTCATCAGGTTAAAAGGCACCATGCAAAATTGTAAACTGGCACCTCCTCCCAGGAATAAAACTGAGTAGCCTTCAGGAATGTCCAGCAATTCCCTGAATAGCGCAGTGGCTTCATCAACCACTGCAATAAATTGTTTGCTTCTGTGTGAAACTTCCATAAGAGATAATCCCATACCGGCAAAATCATGTAGCGCTTTACTGGTGCTGTCAATGGTTGCCTGAGGAAGGATACTTGGGCCTGCGAAAAAATTGTGCTTTTTCATAAGTATTTGAATTATGATGATTTAACTATCTGCCTTAGTGTTGAAACGGGAAGCAAAGATAAGTTTTTTCCTTCTTTTGTGAAATTTTTCACTATATAAATTAGTAATTTCGCAATCGTTTTAAATGACAACTTCGCAATGATTGACCTTACGCAGCGCATCCAAGGATTTGCCCGGCTATCTGATTATATCGGGGATTGTCTGAACCAGCAGAAAACCGGTACCTACCCTGACAATAAATCCAATGGACTTGCAATCGCTAATGCTGCAGGGACAAATCCGTGGTTCACACCTGAATTTGTAACAGAAGCGTTGATTGGTATCCGGCAATTGCTTAAGCCAGATCGTCTATTTCAGTGGGCAAGTGAAAATAATTTGCCCGACAAGCCTCAACTACGCAAAACAGTCGGACTCGTTATGGCTGGCAACATTCCGGCAGTTGGTTTCCACGACTTGTTGTGTGTTCTGGTATCTGGTCATTATGCACTTGTTAAACTTTCATCAGCCGATAACTACCTGATTCCTGCCTTGATAAACGAATTGTGCAGGATCGAACCCGGTTTTTCAGGAATGGTTACCTATACAGATCATCAACTGAAAGGCTTCGACGCAGTAATTGCAACAGGTTCAGACAACACTGCAAGATACTTTGAATATTACTTTTCATCCTATCCGCACATCATCCGGAAAAACAGAAACAGTATTGCCATTATCAGCGGAGCTGAAACAGATGCAGAGCTGATCAGCCTGAGCGATGATGTTTTTCTTTATTTCGGATTGGGCTGCAGGAGCGTGAGCAAAGTTTTCATTCCTGATAGTTATGATCCCCGGAAGCTTATGGCTGCATTTGAAAAATATTCTGATGTAAAGAAACATTCGAAGTATTTCAACAACTATGAGTACAACAAAGCAATTATGCTGATTAACAGGGAGGAACACCTCGACAATGGGTTTCTGCTTCTAAGGCCTTCAACGAACCTTGCTTCGCCGGTTTCAGTGTTAAATTATGAGTATTATCAATCGCCTGAAGGACTTGCTGAAAGTCTTTCAGCGGTTTCGGAAAAAATTCAGGTAATTGTGTCTGCATCAGGATTTGTGCAGGATAGTGTGCCATTTGGCCGCTCACAATACCCTTCTGTTGATGATTATGCGGATAAGGTAAACACGCTTGAGTTTCTTATGAGTCTGTGAAATAATCGTTTAAAGATGAAATAAAAAAATGTGGGGCTGCTTGCAGTTTTGATAAATTTATGTAATTTTGCAGCCCTTAATTCTTAAACAGAAACGTCCCATGAAAAAAGACATTCACCCCAAAGATTACAGAATGGTCGTGTTTAAAGACATGTCCAACGACTATAGTTTTTTATCGCGATCAACCGTAAAAACCAAGGAAACTATTGTTTGGGAAGACGGAAATGAATATCCTGTTGTGAAGCTCGAAATTTCGCATATGTCACACCCATTTTACACAGGTAAGATGAAACTGGTTGACTCGGCTGGTCGTGTAGATAAATTCAAAAACAAATACAAAAAGCATTACGAGACACGCACAAAGTAGCATGTTTCACGGAGTATTATATTATAGCCCTTGGCATCATGTCAAGGGCTTTTTTCATTGATCAGGCTTACTTATTAACAAAAGTCTTCAATAAAGGCTATTTTTATGAACAACGCTAAACTGTTTCACATTGATTCGTATATTTGTTAACAAATAAATCAGTACATTTTCTATGAATTACATCCTTTTCGACAGTGTTGCCCGCACCAACCTGCTGCCACTAACATTTACCAGACCAGTGGCTGATATCCGTTTCGGAATATTGACCATTCGTGAAAAATGGGAGAAATACCTGAATGAAGTTACTTCGTCACTCACTGAACCATACCTGAGTCTGAAGTTTCCAATGGTTAAAGCTAGTGAGAATGTACTAATCAACGGATCAATCTGCCCCACATCTAACCTTGTTGACCAGATTAAAAACCTCAAATCCGGACAGACCCTGGCAAAGGGGGATACCATCATAGCCATGTGCCTGAACGCTGAATCCCTTACCGCACTTGATGAACTCGATTCTTCGGACAACATCATGACTGATGAAGAATTCCTAAAAATTGAGAACACATGGGACATATTCCATCTGAATGGTAAAGCAATACGTGAAGATTTTGAGCTTCTTACCAAAGGCAGAAAATCAATCAGACTGAGTGATACCAATAGGGTAACCGGCAATGAACAGATTTTTCTTGAGGAAGGTGCAAAGGTTGAATTTGCTATCATTAACACAAACGACGGCCCCGTATACATTGGAAAAGATGCTGAAGTTATGGAAGGTGCCAAAATTCGCGGTCCTTTTGCGCTTTGCGATCATGCAACCCTTAAAATGGATGCCAAGATTTATGGCCCGACCACAATTGGCCCCTGGTCAAAAGTTGGTGGCGAGGTAAATCAGAGTGTTATCTTCGGATATACAAATAAAGCACATGACGGATTTCTCGGGCATTCAGTCCTTGGCGAATGGTGCAACCTTGGTGCAGATACCAACACATCGAACCTTAAGAATAATTATGAGATTGTAAAGCTATGGAGCTACACCGATGATTCCTTCGTTCAGACTGGACTGCAGTTCTGTGGAACAGTAATGGGCGATCACTCCAAATGCGGAATTAATACAATGTTCAACACAGGCACGGTAGTTGGGGTAAATGCCAATATTTTCGGCGCCGGTTTTCAAAGAAACTTCGTGCCCTCATTCTCCTGGGGAGGAACACAAGGCTTTGTTGATTTTGACCTGAAAAAGGCTTTTGCCATCGCAAAAGTTGTTTACGAGCGCAGGGGAAAAGTATTCGATAAAATCGAACAGGATATTCTCACCGAAATATACAACCAAACCCATAAAAACCGCAGAGCCTGATTTTTGGCACACCAATTGCCCCATTTAGTTTCATACAATCAGGCCGAATGGCTCAACATGCTTGAAACCAATTCCTTTTCTATAATTGGTTGCTCGGATTCCATTCCCAAGTTGTATCTATTCAACAGCATTCACTGACATTTTGACCGACTTTTATGAGTGATCCAATTATGCATACGCAGGCTTTCCAGTTTTCGGAATTGATAGATGCCGAAACCGAATTCATCCCTTTGCTTTCAGCTGAAGATGAAGAAATGATGAATGCAGAGCAATTGCCCGATCAATTGCCCATTCTGCCTCTGAGAAATGCAGTTCTTTTTCCCGGCATGGTAATTCCGATTACCGTCGGACGCGATAAATCAATCAGGCTAATCAGGGAAGCATACAAAAAAGACAGGATCATTGGAGTTGTAGCCCAGATTGATCCTTCAATTGAAGACCCTGAAGAAAGCGACATACACAGGATCGGAACAGTTGCTCATATCATCAAAATACTTCAGATGCCCGATGGTAACACAACCGTGATAATTCAAGGGAAAAAGCGGTTCGAACTCATCGAAATTATGCAACTCGAACCCTATTTCAGGGCAACCGTGAAACAATATGAGTCGCTGAACAAAATACCCGATGATCAGTCATTCTCAGCACTGATACAGTCTATAAAAGACCTCTCTATACAAATCATTCATCAGTCTCCTAATATTCCCACCGAGGCTTCTTTTGCAATCAGGAACATCGAAAGCCCTGCCTTTCTGGTGAATTTTGTTTCAGGTAACCTGAATGTTACTTCCACAGAAAAGCAAAAATTGCTCGAAATGACCGAAATCCGGGACAGGGCAAACAAGGTGCTAGAGCTGCTCACAAAAGAGTTGCAGATGCTTGATCTGAAGAACCAGATTCAGAGTAAAGTAAAAATTGACCTCGACAAACAGCAGCGGGATTACCTGCTTAACCAGCAACTGAAAACTATTCAGGAAGAATTGGGAGGATCGCCAAATGAATTGGAAATTAAAAGTCTGAAAGAAAAAGCCCAGCTAAAAAAGTGGCCGCCAAATGTTGCCGAAGTATTCAACCGCGAGATGATTAAATTGCAGCGCATGAACCCGTCAGCGGCTGAATATTCCATACAGTTGAACTATATGGAATATCTGACAGAATTGCCATGGAAAGAATATACTACTGATAATCTGGACCTGAAAAACGCACAAAAAGTCCTTGATGCAGATCATTTTGGCCTCGAAAAAGTTAAAGAAAGAATAATAGAACATTTAGCCGTCTTCAAACTCAAACAAGACCTGAAATCGCCAATTTTATGCCTTGTTGGCCCACCCGGGGTCGGAAAAACCTCATTGGGCAAATCTGTTGCCCGGGCAATTGGTCGGAAATATATCCGTGTTTCGCTGGGTGGAATGCGCGATGAAGCCGAACTCCGTGGACATCGGAAAACTTATATAGGTGCTATGCCCGGTCGAATCATTCAAAGCCTTAGAAAAATTAAAAGCGCCAATCCTGTTTTTGTACTGGACGAAATTGACAAGGTAACCGGCAATAATATTCAGGGCGATCCGCAGGCTGCACTTCTCGAAATCCTTGACCCCGAACAAAACAGTGCTTTCTATGACAACTTTCTTGAGATTGATTTCGATCTTTCGAAAGTCATGTTTATCGCCACCGCCAATACTTTAAATACCATACACCCTGCACTTCGCGACAGAATGGAAGTGATTGATCTGACTGGATATCTTGTCGAAGAGAAAATTGATATTGCACGTAAGCACCTTATCCCAAAGCAATTGAACGAACATGGAGTAAAACCGGCACAAATTAAGTTTTCTCCTTCAATCATTCAGAAAATCGTTGAAAACTACACCCGTGAAGCTGGTGTGAGAGGTCTCGAAAGACAAATCGCCAAAATTATCAGAAATAAGGCAAAATTTATTGCTTCAGGCGAGAACTATGAGGTAAAGACATCAATTGAAGACCTTGAAAATATACTTGGTGTACCACATTTTCACAGAGAGAACTCTTTTACGCCCGGGCTCCCCGGAATTGCAACCGGACTTGCATGGACACCTTTCGGTGGCGAAATCCTTTTCATTGAAGTTAGTTTGAGTCAAGGTAAAGGTGATCTGAAATTGACAGGAAACCTGGGCGATGTAATGAAAGAGTCGGCCACCATAGCTTTTGAATACCTCAAATCACATGCTGCTGCATTTAACCTCGACCCTGAAGTGTTCGGAAAATGGAACGTTCATGTTCATGTTCCTGAGGGTGCTACACCAAAAGATGGCCCATCTGCCGGTATTACCATGCTTGTGGCATTGGCCTCAGCATTCACAGGCCGTGCAGTAAACAAAGGCATTGCTATGACAGGTGAGATCACGCTCCGGGGAAAGGTACTGCCAGTAGGAGGGATAAAAGAAAAAATACTGGCTGCACGAAGGTCGAAGCTCACTGAAATAATCCTGAGCAAGGAGAATAAGCGAGATTTTACAGAAATCAAGGACAATTATCTTACCGGATTGAACCTGCATTTTGTTGATACGGTTCAGGAAGTGGCAGTGCTTGCTTTAGAACCAAAACCAGCGAAAAGTGCCAATTCGCAAAACAAATGAAAAAAATCCTCGTAATACAGGGACACCCCGTTAAAGACACCTTTATTGATTGCCTTAAAGATACTTATGTTGAAAGTGCCCGAAAAGCAGGAGCTCAGGTAGAGGAAATCATGCTTCGGGAATTGCAGTTTGAGATCAACTTCAGGGAAGGTTACCGGGGAAACCAACCACTTGAATCCGACCTTATTTACGCTCAGGAACGCATTCAATGGGCTGATCATCTCGTGTTTTTTTATCCTAATTGGTGGGGTACTTATCCAGCACAGCTCAAAGGTTTTATTGACAGAACATTTCTGCCTGGATTTGCATTTAAATATACAGGCCATGGAAGGGAGCATATTAAGTTGCTGACCGGAAAAAGTGCTCGGATCGTGGTTACAATGGATGATCCGGTATGGTATTACTATCTTGTTTTAAGAGCACCCGGACACTTATCCATGCGAAAAGCTATTCTCCGCTTTTGTGGCATCAATCCTGTATATGTAAATTCATTGGGTTCCATGAGAAAGTCAAGCGAAAAAAAGCGCTTGCAATGGTTGGAGCAAATGAAGAAGTATGGGAGAAAAATGATATAATCTACTATCTGGTTATCATTACTTTTCCTGTATCAATCCCCCGTTTACCTCTTAAAACCAATGTGTAAAAACCGACTGGAAGTGCTGAAACATCCAGTGAAACATTATTGAGTCCAATCTGAAACACTTTTACCTGATGGCTTAGAGCAAGACTGCCATCTGCTTTGTACACGTCGATGAATGATGTTTGAGGTTCATGGACCACAAATCCTACATTTATTTTGTCCGAAGCCGGGTTAGGGTTCACCTGCAACAGTTTTTCAATGGTTTTATCATCTGCTCCGACAACCAGACTAGCCTGTTTCAAAACGATCTCGTTACTGACATCAAAAGCCAGAAAACCTGGCTCTTTAGCAGAGCCAAACACAAAGGATTCATTATTATTCAGGTTTCTAACCCTGTAGGTAGTATCCGTCATGTCTGTAAACATCACATAAATACCAAGATCGCACGGAAAAAATCCGGCATTGGTCTGCACCTGTTTTGTTGTGAAATGGATATTCCAGAAACCATCACTGACCTGATCGAAGAAATATTCATTGGCATACACCGGGTGGTTGGGCTGACTGATCCAGGGGGATATAAACCAATCCATATCCTCATCGGCAGACTGACTGATCCTGTCAATAAAATCTTCAGTTTTTACTGATTTATATCTGAAATTAGTATCAAGAGCGTAGTCGTTAATCGCTTTAAAAAACACTTCATCCCCTAATACATAACGTAGTTGATGCAGCACACATGCTGATTTGCTGTATGTTATCGCGGAATTGAACAGAATGCTATTTGAAGGTGTGTTTACTGCCCATGAAGGGTTATAAATGGGCCAGCCCGGATTGTTTCCAAGATAGTTGCTTGCACGGTTCAAAATACTGTTTTTGTATGCAGAATATCCTCCTTCGGCCTCTTTCCAAAAAGCTTCTGACCAGGTGGCAAAACCCTCATTGAGCCATATCTCGGCCCATGTTGCCGGACTGATCATGTCGCCAAACCACTGGTGTGCAAATTCATGAGAAACCAAACCCTCGAACCAACATCCCGGACAGAGACTTGTTAAGGTTTGGTTTTCCATGCCACCCCAGGTAAACTGACTATTTAGGGTTGCATATCCATCCTTTTCAAAAGGGTAAGCGCCATAGGCCTCAGAAAAATGTGTTACCATCGGAATAATCCTTTGTTTGATCCATGCAGGGTTTTCACCGGGATTTGAGTAAAACCTTATAGGTAGTTTGTTGTCTGGGGCAGCCGGATCTTCCCAATACACGATATCAAGTTCGTAGTTCATCCTTCCCGAAAGTACAGTAATATATGTGGCAACCGGATCTCGAGATATCCAGTTATAAATCAAAGTGTCTCCGACAAATGTTGAATCTGCCAGTCTGCCGTTCGATCCTAATCGTGCTTCTGCGGGCACACGTGCGGTTATGTCAACTGTTGCCTTGTCGCTTGGTTTGTCCCAGCATGGGAACCATTTACGGGCACCTTCGGGTTCACAGTCTGTAAACACATGTCCGTTGCTCGCATAAAATGCCCCGTCGGAAACATTGAGATGTGAGTAATCAATATATACTTCAGCAATCTCTCCCGGTAGGTATGAGCGATCAAGGTCAATGTATAAGGTGTCATTATTATGTACAAAAGAGTTTCCCGCCAAACCTACTCCATGAACGACAATGGAAGTGCCAACCGCATTCAGTTTGATTTGGTTAAGGGTTGAATCAACCCGGAACCTTACTGTATTGCTTGCTACGAAGTCTTTCGGATAAGGTGATAGAAAGTTTTTGTACAAATCAAGATTCAGGGTATAATTCAACACGTCGAAACTATGTTTTGGCGAATTTGGTCCTGCAACCGCAGGTGCCTTAAGCATCAACTGCTTCCGGTGCGAACACATAGCTGCTCCGTCTTCATGGTCTGGGTGGTGCTGGGCAAGTGTTATGCCGGCAAAAAGCATTATTGAAACAAAGGGGCAAATGAACAGTAATTTTTTCA
>Ga0351882_1047_pt1 | contig 43273 bp, 42 predicted proteins | sample BONcelFGM3001F13_FD_206762 | JGI IMG/M metagenome (GOLD analysis project Ga0351882, IMG submission 206762) | Enriched cells from coal bed in the Powder River Basin, Montana, United States - BONCAT cells FGM rep3 HSBNCT.FGM.300.1.F13 ... | reverse complement strand
AGAGATAATATTAAAGCCCCACGGCATATTTCTCGTCACCGGGCCCACCGGATCTGGCAAGACCACGACACTCTATGCCGCGCTTCAAAAACTAAATTCTCAAGATCGCAATATAGTATCCATAGAAGATCCCATAGAAAACGCGATAGCGGGCGTTAGTCAGGCGCAAGTGAACATGAAAGCCGGCATGACCTTTGCCTCCGCCATGCGTTCAATACTTCGTCAGGATCCGGACATAATAATGGTGGGCGAAATAAGGGACGATGAAACCGCCGATATGGCCGTCCGGGCAGCAATCACCGGCCATCTTGTTTTATCGACCATTCATACAAACACCGCGCTTGTCGCTATAACCAGACTCGAAGATTTGGGCGTGAAGTCTTTTATGGTCGCGTCCTCGATAGCCGGAGTAATGGCTCAACGGCTTGTGCGGTGCGTCTGTAAACATTGCAAAAAAGAGGTGCACGAAGATGAAACAAAACTGATAGCCCTTGGTCTTCCGCCCGATACGAAAACCTTTAGGGGTGCCGGTTGCAAGTACTGCCGAATGAGCGGGTATTTGGGCCGAATGGGGCTTTTTGAGATCAGTGACATTAGTGGTAAGATGAGAGAGATGATAATAGCAGGTGCCACCGAGGCCGAGCTTTCCGAAGAAAGTAAAAAAAGAGGTCTTAAAACTCTTTTCGAGCAAGGCATAGATCGCGTGATCGACGGTTCTACTTCTGTTAGCGAGGTTTTGAGAGTCACCGAGGCGGATATTTAGAGCCTGTCGGGGAATGTAAAAAAATGTCATTCCTGCAAAAGTGGGAATTCGTTATTTCAATAAGTTATGGATCCCCGCTTTTGCGAGGATGACAAAAAAGCGAATTCCCCTTAAATTCCAAGGAGCGTATGCCAACTTTTTACTACAAAGCCAGAGATGCCAACGGCGTGTTAATCACAGGCGAAATAGAGGCCGTTAGCGCAGATGAGCTCAAAGAAGGTCTTTTTCACGAAGGTATGGTCCCGCTGGTGGTTCGTGAATCTTCGTCGGGCCTTATGTCGCTTAAAAATGTAGGTGCGTTTTTTACACGCGTGAAACCCGAGGATTTGATGATCTTCACGCGTCAGTTCTACACGCTTTTCAAGGCCGGCGTGAGCATGGACACCATACTAGACACCATGATCAAACAGATAACCGGTCGCACGCTCAAAAATGCCCTCATACGCGTCAGGGCGGATATATCTTCGGGCTCCACTCTTGCGCAGGCGTTTGGCAGGCATTCTAAAATATTCAACGAGCTGTATGTCTCCATGCTCGCCGCCGGCGAAGAGGCCGGCGTTCTCGAAGAGACGTTAGACGAACTCTCAGAGCTTCTTCAAAAGGAATATGAGATAAATAAAAACGTCAAGGGCGCCACCCTCTATCCCAAGATCATAGTCGCTGTTTTAGTTTTGGCGGTTTTGTTTCTGATGACCTTCGTCGTTCCGAAATTCGCCGGATTTTATTCCAGATACGGCGCGGAACTGCCATTGCCCACCAGGCTTCTTATAGGTATCAGCGGTTTTATAGGCAGCTATTGGTATATAGCGCTTGGCGCGGTCATAATAGCGGTGGTGCTTTTTAAGAGATTTTACAACACCCGCGTTGGAAGATTTAAAATAGATGCACTAAAGCTCAAGCTTCCCGTCTTTGGTAGCCTCACCCAAAAAGTGTGTAATGCAAGGTTTGGGCATATACTGGCGGCGCTCTATAAAAGCGGGCTCGCTATGCCCAGAAGTCTCGATGTGGTGGCGGACGTGATCGGAAATATCGCATTTGCACAACAGGTGCAGAAGGTCAAAGACGATATCCAGAAGGGTTCTACGCTTTCGGAGGCCATGTCGAGACAGCCTCTTTTTCCTCCGGTAATCGTCGAGACCGCCGCTGTTGGTGAAAGGGCCGGAGCCTTGGACGAAATGCTCTCCACCGTGGCGGAGCATTTCGATACCGAGGTGAATCACACGGTCAAAAACCTCACTACGCTTCTCGAACCGATTTTACTCGTGGGTATTTTTAGTTTTATAGCCCTCATGGCCCTTGCCATCTTTTTGCCGATATGGAATATGGCCACTGTCATGAGAAGTTAGGGGGAGAGGATATGACGCTCAAAAAAAGAAGTACCTTCGAATCCGTATTAATAACAGTAATCGTGGTTCTTACTCTGGCTCTTGGTATAGCCCTTTTTGCAGGCAGGACCAAGGTGCAAAACGGCAGACTGCTCATTCAGGAACTCTCCTCGCTGCGTTCGGGCGTATCCTTATATAGGGCCGTAAACGGCAGGATGCCCGAAACTCTAATCGAGCTTGTAAACTCCGCCTACAAAATGGGTGAATCTGAAAGACCCTATCTGGAGTTCAAATACAAAGATGAGCAGGGTGCGATAACCGATCCGTTTGGAAATCCTTTTCATTATGATTTTAAAAGCGGGTGGGTGAGTTCCACGACCAATGGTTACGAATCTTGGTAATAGAATGATATTTTAGGGGAGAGGCGGTTATTGCATGAAGAGAAATTTTGAAAGGATTGCCCTTGTAGTTGTTGCGGTGCTTACCCTTGGCATAATGGTTGCGTCCATACACTTTGAACGGACACTGAGCAATCAAAAGGCCCTCTTTTATCAGCTTCAAGCGATAAGGATGGCTATAAGTCTCTACAATGTTATAAATGAACGTTTGCCGGAAAATCTCTATGTGCTGCTCGAATCTGAATACAGCTTTCCCGGTGATGATATACCGAGGCGTTTTTTGCAGGGCGCCATGGTTGATGGCCAAAGGCGGGTTTTGGATCCATTCGGCAATCCCTATAATTATAGCGTCGATACGGGATGGGCAAGGAGCAGCTCGCCGGGATATGAATATTGGTAGCGTTTTCCATGATACATCTGGACAGGCATGTCGATTGATAATATAATGACCGAAATTTTGAAGTTGGGGTATGAGTTTTTTGGTTTTTTGCCAATAATATAAATAGATGTTTACAAAATAATTAACTCAAAAAAGGGGGAAATATGAACAAGAAAGGTTTTACGCTGATCGAACTCATCTTGGTGATCGCCATACTGGGTATTCTGGCCGTTTCGGCAATACCCAATTTCATCGATCTCTCGACGAGTGCCAATGAGTCGGCAAGGGATGGAGTCGTGGGCGCGGTTCGTTCAGCCATAGCCCTCTACAGGGCGAACGATATGGTTACAAGCGGCGGAGCGGGAAGCTATCCAGCCACACTTGATGCTCAGGCCAACGGCGTCTGTGCGACGTGTTTTGGTTCAGTCCTAGCCACTCCGCTTAATGATTCAAAATGGAGTAAGGCTGGGTTGGCGTACACCTTCACAGATGGCGGCAGCATCACTAATACCTACACCTATGCCCCGGCAGCCGGCACTTTCCAATAAGAGTGGCAGTTGTCCTGCCAGCCGAGGGCTTTGGTCGCTTGGGTCGGTTGCTTGATGTTTTTTAAAATGGGAATCAAGAGGCGGCTGTCCTTTTGGTTCCCTTTTTGTTTCTTGAAAAAAAGGGGGGGGATTGAGGAATGCTTTTACATTGATGGAACTGATGCTCGTTATGGGTATGCTCAGCATAGTTTCCCTGCTCTTCGTTTCCTATTCAGGAGATGTAGGCGATGTCTCCGTTGACGCCCTTTCAAGAAAAATACAAACGGATATACGCTATGCCCAACAGCTGGCTACCTCAAAAGGCAGCAATCACGGCGTGAATTTCGTGCAGGGCAGCGGCTACACCGTATATGACGGAAATACCTCAAATCCCGTCCTCGATCCGCTCACGAGATTTCCATTTACCGAAGACCTTTCCCACTTCGGCAGCATAACTCTTGGGAGTTCCTATCAAGTGGAATTTGACAGGCTCGGCAGGCCTGTTATCGGCGGTGGCGGCGATGTGACGGTTGTTGCCGACGGCGGCGCCTCCAGAAAGATATACGTTATAGAAAATACCGGTGCGGTAGTCGTTGATGTTCTAAATTACGGTTCAGGATGCAGCTGCGAGGTGTGCACGGGGGGAGAATGGCCGCAAACCGGCAACATGGAATCACGCTGATAGAGGTGGTGCTTAGCGTAGTCGTCATATCCGTGGGCATGATAGGCGTAATGTCGCTTTTCGAATCCGCCACCAAGGGTGCGCTCAAGGCGGATGTGAATCTCGTCGCGGCGAATCTCATCCATGAAAAGATGGAGCAGATCGTCTCCCACAAAGTCGCTTACGGCTATGCGTATGTCGATAATGCCAACTATCCAAACGAAACTTTTACGGGCGATTTTAGCCTCTACGCCAGAAGCGTTAACATAATCGAAGTCTCTGCTTCCGATTTGGAAACACCAGAACCAGATTCGGGCTACAAGCTAGTAAATGTAACGGTTTCCTGGGGCGCAGGTGCAGGAGAATTGCTCACGATACCCACGATTTTGGCATCTTACTAAAAGGGGAAAACTTGTTTTTTAGATGTGAAAAAAAGGGTTTTACCTTCATCGAAACGCTGCTTGCGGTGATCATCCTTGGCGCGGTGGCGACCGTCGCTGCAAAACTCCTTGTGGTAGGCCTTGATATATACGCCCTCGTCGCCAACCGTCACGATGCCTCGCAGAGCGCGCGCCTTGCCATGGAGAGAATAGTGGATGAATTCACGCTGCTTAAGTCCTCCGATATTCAGGTGATGACCGACACAAGATTCGATTTTAGAGATTCTACCAATGCAAACACGGATTTTCGCAAAAAGACCGTAAGTAAAAACGGGCTTAGCGTGCCGTGCATATATAGGGACGAAGATTTTCTTGCGGGCAACGTAACCTATCTCGATTTCGATTATCTTCAAAATAACGGTTCTTCTACTATATGGCCGTGGCAGGTAAAAAGGATCAATATAGATTTCATAGTGGAGGCCCTGGCTCAGGCAGGTTCGGTGCGGCTTAGAAACGAGGTCTTTCCAAGAAGCTTTATGTATAGCAATTTTCAGTGAGGATGCGGTTTTATGCAGGAGTCAATAAGTTGAGAATTTTTTTAAAAAAATTAAACGAGAAGGGCATTTCCATAGTGGGGACCGTTTTCACTCTCCTCGTCCTTGGTGTCATGGGCGCCGCCCTTGTCGCGTTTGTCGCTACCGAGCAGGAATCGAGAATGCGCAGCATACACCGTGAAAGATCTTTTTACGCCGCGCAGGCCTGCTTCGAATACGCGCTGCGTGCGGTGAAGACGGGGGGATATCCGCTTGCGCAATCGGTGGTGCTAGGCGATGCGACTTTTTCAAATACTATAGGCTGCGCCGATAGGAGGATAACCTGCACCGGGTCTTCATCTGAAGCGGGCAGGGTTCATTCTATAACGACTGCCCAGCTTCCCAAGGACTGCATAAACATAAATTTTTCCGGTGTCGGCACCGGCGGTGCTAGTGGCAACGAAATTCAAAATATCGTTCTAAACAAAACCTGTCTCGATGCGGTAACGGTGGAAAGCCTTACCCTTTCATGGATACCGGATATGGGGGAGAGGGTAATGCGCATAGAGATTGCGGGTGTGGAGGTGTACTCCGATCTCAACGGGGCGGCATCTGGCGCTCTCATAGATATTTCGAACGTTACTGTGACGGGTAGTGCGATTATAAATGTTATCGAATTTTCATCCGGCATAGGCGGCAAGGACATGACCCTTGCGATCACCACCACAGATGGGTGTCAGGTCAGCGGAAATTTTACGGTTCCATAACCGGGGTTTGTAATGGGTATGCTGGGGACTAAAAAAGATGCTGGATCAGGCTTCACTCTCGTCGAACTCATACTCGTTTTGACGATCGTTGCGGTGCTAGCTGTCGCTGCGGTGATAGGCTTTGATGTTTCCGGTGCGGATACCGATGCGGTCGCCATTGCTCTGCGCTCGAACCTACAGCTAGCGCAGGATCTTGCCATGACGCAAGGCTCTCCCTATGGTTTTCGTTCGATAGACGCCTCGAACTATGAGATATTCGAGGGCGCTCCGGGTTCTCCGGCTAGAGATCCACTTACGGCATCGGATTTTCTGGTTGCCATTTCACCGGTGGTTTTTGCAGGCGTGACCCCTATCATAACCTTTGATTCCACTGGCGTGCCTGACATAGCGGCGGATGCGCCTATAGTGATTACGCATTTGGGCGTGACGAGGACGGTTACAGTGACTGCAGAAACCGGTTTCGTGACGCTGTCTTCGCCATAGTCTGGATGTATATGCTTATGAATATGTATAGAAAATGCCGTCTGACCGGGAACGTCATCAAACGCGAGCGGGGTTTTACGCTAATAGAGGCGGTGCTTATCATGGTCGTTATCGGTGCGACCTTTTTTGCCTTTGGCTATCTTTTTGGCAATCTAAGTCAAGAAGCGCTTCAGACTGATTTGACGATAGTAGCCGCCAAGCTTTCCAGAGAAAAGATGGAGGAATGGGTTGGGTTAAAGGCCGATGGCGGCGCACTCGGTTATCAGTCCGTCGTAACCCAAGCTCCGCAGACGATAGTTGTTGGCAACTGGTCCTTCGCGCGTGCGATCAACGTTTCCTACGTAAATTCTGCTGACCTTTCACCATCGGCCGTGAATACCGGATACAAAAAGGTGGATGTCACAACGTCATGGGGCGCTGATTTGGGAGAGTCGGTGACGCTTACTACTTTGATTACGGATGTAGTGCCATAGATGTGTGTTCTGGTTTGTAAAATGAAAAAGGTGTCGATAAGATGATTTTCAGAGGTAAAAAAGGTTTTACGCTCGTAGAGATGATACTCACGATGATAGTCACCGCTGCTATTGCACTCGTCGTGGGGCAGATACTCGTCTCCGGCATGGAATCTTATAGCTTGATCGTTGACAGGCGTGAGGCCATGCAGGGTGTTAGGCTTGCGGTGAACGTCATGTCGGGCGAGCTTAGGGAAATCGCCAATCCTCAATCCGATATATCGGCCATTTCCCAGAACTCTATCTCGTTTACCAATGCGATTGGAAACCCGGTCACCTATCAAATCTTGGGCTCGAATCTGCTTAGAAATTCAAAGGTGCTTGCATCTGGCATGGCCTCCGGTAGCGAATTTGCCTATTATACCTCCGGTGGAAACGTGACTGCGAATCCAGCAGAGGTTTATAGAGTTGGGATGACCATCAGGATAAATTCCGGGGATGCGGCGCACGGAATAGTTGAGGCCAAAAGCAGCGCCTATTTGAGAAACAGATACTATGAATCATTTTCGAAAAATTAGCGCCAGATGCTTCATTGCATCGGAGTCGGGGGTCGGCATAGTAGCCGTCTTGCTCGTGGTGGCGGTTCTCTCGCTCATGGGCGGAGTTGTAACTCATCTGGTGGCAACAGGCGCGGTGTCGAAGACCAACGATCTGGCCTCGGAGCAGGCCTTTGATCTGGCGACCGCCGGTCTGGAATACGCGTTAAAGAGGATAGATGAAGGCGCAAATCCCGACGGCGACGTGCGCTACTTAGGTGCCGGGCGTTTCACGATAGCCTACGATGATTCGACAGGCTTAATTACCAGCACCTCCGATGTGAGCGCGTTGTTTGGCAGCTCAAATCAAAGTTTTTCCATCGAGGGTCCTACGTCAGGATCTACGATGGCCGATTGTCTGGAGGTGGATGTCTCCGGTGCCAGAATGAATACGATATGGTGGCCCTACGAGATAATCGGCGCGAATCTCATCAACACGTGCACGAACAACATAACCCTAGCCGCGATGACTGTCAGCTGGACACCGGTAAGCACCGATCATGCGGTAATAGTGGCCATAGGCGGAACTACGGTCTATCAGAGCTATTCGCCGGGGACGCCCTCCGGCGGTGTCATAGACATAAACGATTATACGATAGGTGCGTCTTCCTCGGTTGCCCAGACGCGCATCAGGTTTAACACCGAGCTTCCAAATCGCAATTTCAATATCGTCTATACGATGAGCGACGGTTCGTCGAAAAACGCCATGTATCAGTTCAGGGCCGACGATGAATCCGCGTGTCTTGAAGCCGACCTCTCCGCAGCGTATGTAGGTTGGACGGGAAACACGCGTCTCATAGGAGGGATGCTTGCCAACGTATGCTCTGCGCCTACGGTCATAGGGATAAAGGGCATGCGCGTTTCTTGGACGCCGCTTTCGCCGGTCAGAACCCTGAGCAATGTCTTTATAGACGGAGCGCAGAGGTGGTCGGGCAGTGTAACTAGCGGCACCGAGGTGATTTTTGGCAGCATCCCGTTGTTTAATCCCGGGCAATCGATGCCCCAAAATTACCTCACCTTCAGCGGCGAGATGTCGGGCAGAAATTTCATCATCACCTACATCATGCGCGACGATACTGAGCTGACCGTGCCTGTCAACCTCTACGCCGACGATATGGCCGCGTGTCTTTTAGTTGACACCTCCGGTATGACGATAAGCGCCCGTGAGGTCCGAAACCAGCTTTGGGTGAACGCCTGTCCTTTGGGAATAGTCGTCGATCGCGTCACTACCTCATGGACGGGTCTTGCCGCGAACAGAAGACTCGATAGAATAAGGGTGGACGGTTCGGATCGTTGGAGCGGCAGTGCTACAAACGGAACAAATGTGGATATCACGGACGTGCAAATAGGGGGTGCATCGACCTCGACCGTCAATTACTACCGCTTCAGAGCGTCAGCCGTCGGCGGTTGTTTTTCGCATATCATAACCATGTTAGACGGCACGACAAAGAGCGTGCCATCTTATTGTCCGTAGAAAACCCGTAAAATCCGGGATTCGTGAACCGTGACAGGTTCATGTCAGAACCACAAATCATGAAACACCGGGATCCTTCGGGCCTTCGGCCCTCTGGATGACACTCGGGTTTTCACGGTTTACGGTTCACGAGTTACGAGTCACGGATTTTACGAGTTACGGGTTTTTACCGTTTTTCCTTTGAATTTCATGGAAATGTCGTTATAATGCGCCGGCGCTAGGGGGGGTGTATGTATTTGAAATTCTTCGGTCTTTCGGAAAAACCATTTTCTATAACACCGGACGTAAATTACCTGTATTTGGGTAAACAGCACGAACAAGCCTTAGATACCATTCTCTACGGGGTAAATGAGAGACTGGGATTTTCTATGCTCACAGGCGAGGTGGGTACGGGAAAGACGTTGCTCTCTAGAGCGCTATTATCTCGTCTGGACGATTCCGTATCTACGGCACTTCTTATAAATCCGCTGCTTTCCGTGGAAGAGCTTTTAAAGGCCATCACCAAGGATTTTGGAATTGCCATCAGATACAATTCCCCGCAAAAACAGATAGAGGCCCTCAACACCTTTCTTTTAAGGCTCGCTTCCGAGGACAAAAAAGCGCTCGTGGTAATAGATGAGGCTCAAAATCTCTCGCCGGATGCGCTCGAGGCCGTAAGGCTTCTCACAAATCTCGAGACCCGCACGCAAAAACTTTTGCAGATACTTCTCGTAGGTCAGCCTGAGCTATTGAAGAAGGTGAAATCTCACGAGCTAAGGCAGCTAGAACAGCGCATAACCGCCAGATACCATCTCACACCTTTTTCGCAGCCTGAGATGATGAGATATATAAACCATCGTATCTGCATAGCCGGAGGTGGCGGAAAAATTTTCTTCGATCCGGTGGCATATAAATTGATACATAGAGAAACAAGCGGTTATCCCCGCCTTATCAACATACTGTGCGATAAAACTCTCATGGCGGCATACGTGTGCGATGCGCATGTAATAACGAAAAAAGAAGTTAAGGCTGCGGTCATGGACTGGCGTGGCGGAAGGCGAAGGCCGTTTGGGTTTTTTAGAAGATGGGTGTTTTCTTCGTAGGACTAGGGCCTTGGAGGACTAAAGATGTCTTTGATACACGATGCACTAAAAAAGGCCGGCGAGGCCGCAAAAGAAAAAAACGGCAAACCCGCCGCTGAAATAGGTTCCGGAATTCTGGCCATGGGAGATGTCGCACGGGCTACAAACAGGGTGATTCCCAAACGCACGATAGTTTTAGCTTCGGTTCTAATAGTTGCGGTCTCCATCTTCGCATATATGAAGCTAAAATCAGGTCCTGCCATCCCCGCGACACTTACGCCGACGGCTTCTCAAACCGCCTCCGGATTACAGCAGCAAAGCGACACTCAGGATGTCGGTGTTCTTAAAACTCGCGCTCTGGCAGCCTATGCAAAAAGCGATTTCGACAGTGCCTGGAATGATATGCTTTCTGCATCGGTCCTTGCCCCAATAGATCCTGAAATATGGAACAATCTCGGACTTATCGCCAAAAGCAGGGGCGATGCCATAGAGGCCCAGAGAAATTACGACAAAGCGCTGGAGCTAAGACCCGATTATCCTGAAGCGCTTAACAATTTAGGGATGCTCGTCATGCAGGAAGGCAACAACACGAGAGCCATCGAGCTGATAGGTAAGTCGTTAAAGCTCATGCCGGCCTATCCCGAGGCTAATTTCAACATGGCGTTTCTCTATGATAAAAAAGGAGAGCATTCAAAGGCTGCCAATTATTATCGCAGATTTATAGAGGTTGGCGGTAACTACCCAAGCAACGTGATAGATGCGGTAAGAGGCAGGCTGATGGAGATTGAAAAGTGATAGATTTAAAATCGATCGACATAAACAAGATATCGGGTTTTTTTCGTAAAAAACCTCAACGCGTGGGAGTGGAGGTAGAGGGTGGCAAGGCGCGTCTTGTGCGTATTGTAAAAAACGGTGTAGATGGATACCTGATATCCGGATTTGCCGAGATAGATTTCGAGCTGGATTCGTTTTCCATCGCAGAAAAGGAAGCGTTTCATGTACAGATGTTAAGGCTCGCCTACGGTGTTCAGCACGTTGCCGTCAATATAGAAGATCAAAGTCTTAGATTGAGAAGGATGGTCTTTCCGAAAATGCCGGATCAGGATATGCAGGAGGCCATTAAATGGAATTTTAGGGAGCATATCGAGGTTCCTATCGAGGACTATCTTGCAGGATGTCTGCCGCTTTCAGGCGGGGTAGAAGGTAACAAAGTTGCGGTAGTGGCTTATGGAGTTTCGCGACATGCGACAGACAGATATTTGCTGAGATTTAAGTCGCTTGGGTTTAAGGTGGCAGCCCTCGAGCCGGTAGCGTCGGCGCTTCACATGTCCTTTTATACCTGCGGGATGCTTCAAGACGACAAATGCCACAGCTGTATGGCGTTTGGCAACAAGATGACCCATTTCGTCATATTTAGAGGCCGAGAACTTTTGTTTTCAAGGCCGCTTTCCCAGATAAATCGCGATGGTGTTGTAAGGCAGATCATGAGAGATGCGAACCTCATCGAAGGTGTGGTGCAGGATATGATGTCCAATTGGATTGCCGGAAAAGAGCCGGGCACCGGGCTTGAGCTTTCCATCGACGTAATTGGAAAATTTCACGCTACAGTAAAGCATTTCATGAGTCAGATGGTCATAGAAATACAAAGGTCAATAGACGCATTTTCCATATTGTACGGATTGGAAAAAGTAGATTCTCTTCATGTTGCCGGACAGGGAAGTTTTTATCCGGGGCTTGTCGAGCATGTGCAGAAATCTCTAGGAATAAAGACAGAAGTATTTAACCCGTTTTTGTCGTTATTGGATAAAACAAGTGTCACCGAAGAAGTTTTAAAACTTGGGCCTCTTTACGCGGTAGCGACGGGTCTTGCCATGCCGTAGTTTAAATGGCCGGGGAAATCATGAAGGAAAAGTTAGAAATCAAGCGCATCAACTTTTTGGAACATGGAAGAGGCGGTGCTATTACCTACAAAACGATGGCGATAGCCATAGCCTGCTGGTGTGCACTTCTAACCATGCTCTATGGTCTTCAGCTTTCAAGGGAGTTCATGATAGGCCGGGAGATAAAAAATACGGAAGTGACGATAGCAACTCTTGAGCTCGAAAAGGAAGAACAGTTAAGGCTTATACGGCAATCCGGACGTAGCAACGTGAGTTTTACATCTAAAGATGATCTCGCTTCAATCGTGGCATCGCGACCTCTATGGTCGAAGGTCCTTTCTGCGATGGTATCGAACCGTCCTGCTGGCGTCTTGCTGGAAGTATTTAATGTTGTTATCGACAAGGACCGTGGCTATGAAATCGAAATCAAGGGAGTCGTAAAGGGGCAAAGGACTCTTAATAATTTTCTAATGTCACTTGAATCCTGCGGGGAGTTTACGGGTACCGCGCTTGTCAGCTCTCACGCCTCGCAGACGGAAGCGGGGGAGACGGATTTTGTAATTCTCACCTGTCCGGTGAATATACGCCGTTAGGAGAATTATTTTGAACGTGAATCTTTCCAAAAACGATTTAAACAAGGAGCCCTCGGGGAGAGAAAAACTTCTATTCGGCATAGTTGTTTTTGCCATTCTATTTCTTTTTGTGGATTTTTTGTGGAGTCCCAAGTCTCAAGAGATCAGGGCGTTAAAGGGCAATCGTGCAAATCTTGAAGGACAGTTGGAGATGTCGAGAACTTTGATAGATGCAATGAAGGTCCAGTTAGACAAAAAGACCGAAGAACCTGTAAAAAAGACGACCCATACAGATCCCTACGTTCAAAAAGTAGTGGGGAGAAACATAGTCGATATAACCGAAGAGATAAATTCCACCGCCGACCTCATGGGCAGCCGCAGGTTTGCTCGTAAGGCGGAGGTAATCAAGGTGGATGTGGGTAGCCGCGTCCCCGAGGGCCAGTTTTCCGTCGTTCCAATAACGGTCGATCTTAAAGGGCGCTATGCTGCGATAAGGGACTACCTAAATGGTCTTGAAAACATAGAGAGGCCTCTCGTGGTCAAGCGCATCTCTTTAAAAGGTCAGAAGGAAAAAGGCGCAATGATCGATGCCAAAATTGAAACGGAGCTCTTTTTACCTAAAATGTAGGCATGGTGATTAATATGAAAAAAACATCTGGAAAAAACTTTTTGGCCTTTGCGATTTTTGCGGTTTTTATTTTCGCTTCCGCGCAGGCGCTGTCCCAGTCTATTTCCGAGCTGGGTTGGGACGATTTTATCGCCCTCACTACCAAAGACGACGTGCGCACGCAGTCCGATCCGTTTTCCAGAGGTGCGGGTACCGCAAGCGATCTTACCATAGAGGAATTACAGCTTTCAGGGATCGTCTATAAAAATGAAAACGATGCCTATGCTCTCATAAGCGGCTACCTTTTAAAAGCGGGTGACCATATAGCGGGTTACCGGGTTGATCTGGTCGAGCGGGACAAAGTCAGGCTAAGAAGGGTCGATGATATTTATGTTTTGGCCCTGGGCGGGGGGATCTGATTGAAAAAACTTTCTAAAAATTTTGTTGTTGCCGCGGTTTTGGCTGCCTTTTTTTCGTTTTCGAATGTTTCCATAGCTGTGGATACGGGCAACATAAGTCGCGTCGGTACCGATAATTTTTTCGGTACAGTCGATGATTCGAGATACGATATATCCTTCAGACAGGCTTCTCTTCGCGAGACCATGCAGTTTCTGGCGTGGATAAACGGTATTAACATAATCATCCCCGAAGGGATGGAAGGGGTTGTGAACGTAAGCTTTAAGGATATTCCCGTCAGTGGCGCTTTAAACGCCATCATTAGGGCGAACGATCTTGAATACACCATAGAAGGAAATGTCGTAAGGATAGGCAAGGCCGATCAGTTCCGGGAGAGCGGCGAGGATCTCAAGACCGAAACTTTTCGTCTGCGTTTTGCTCCGGCCGACGAGATGCTGCCGAAACTTCAAAGGCTTCTTTCAGCCAGAGGCTCAGCTGTTTCGGATTCCAGAACCAATTCCCTCATAATAAGAGAGCTTCTTTCCAATATAGACAACATAAGGCGCTTCGTGCGGGATGTGGACATTAAGGACGCTCAGGTACTCATAGAATCCAAGATACTCGAGGCGAGCAGATCTTTTAGCAGGTCTTTGGGAATACAGTGGGGGCTTAACAAGGGCGCAGATGGTGCATCTTTTAGGGTTGGCGGCGTAGATGCGGTAGGCCAGTCCGATTCAGGCAGAAATCTCAACACAAACCTTTTTCCAAATGTGACCCCGACCAGCGGTGTCTTGATAGGTTCTCTCATAAAGGGTGCAAACCTCGACGTACAGATACTCGCGGCTGAAGAAAAGGGAGATGTCTATGTCATCTCGGATCCTTCCATCGTAACCTCCAACGGTCAGATCGCGAATATAAGAAGCGGTGCTACGATCTATGTGCAGGGCACGGGCTCGGTCAACATAGGCACCACAGGCGGCGGAACGACTACAGCGGGGGGAGGCACTCTCGAGGAAATTGAAACCGGAGTGGAGTTGAAGGTGACTCCCCAGATAACAATCGACGATTTCGTGAAACTTAAGATAGAGGCCATAACCTCTACCCCGGATTTTTCGAGAGCGGTGCAGGGCATACCGGTGGTTGTCGATAACACGGCGTCCACAACCGTGCTTGTCCGGGACGGTGAGACGACCGTCATCGGTGGGCTTACCAGATATTCCGATACGGTGAGAAAAAATCAGGTGCCCTATCTTTCGCGAATTCCGCTTCTGGGCAATGCCTTCAAGTCCAAACAGAAGTCCCTTGAAAACACGGAACTCATGGTGTTTATAAGGCCGACCATCATAAGAGTTCAAGGCTATGCGCCGGCGCAGGTGAGGGTGCACGAGGTGGAACAACTTCGGGAGGAGATGTATCTCGAACCCATGATAAATCCCCAGAAAAAAATCGAATCTAAGCAGAAACAGGCCGAAGATGTAAAAAACAGGCGAGGCAATAAATACTCCCGATAGATTTTACTTGTCATTGGTGGCTCTCCCTTCTAAGTAGATCCTGTCGGGGAATTCGCTTTTCTTGTCATCCTCGCGAAGGCGGGGATCCATGACTTATTGAAAGGACTGGATTCCCGCTTTCGCTGGAATGACATTTTTGCTGTTTTTTTTTGCATTCCCCGACAAACTCTAGTTAATGAACAGGTGATTATGGAAATGAAACAGATAAAAGAGAGGTTTCAAAACTGGCTGCCTCTGCCGCAGGTTTTCGAGTGCCTCGATTCTCCGGAAGTGTCCGAGGAAGATATGTTCCCTAAAGGAGAAGTTGTTGAATATTACGAGAAGCAGGGCATTGGAACTATATCTGCGGTTTCAGGTAAGAAATTTCCCTTCAGCCTCGATGTCACCGAACTTATAGGTCCCAAGGGTCAGGCCAAGTACCTACGTGCCGGTGGCAGGGTGGGCTATGATGTCGCAAGGTCCGGCAATTCCTGTCGGGTAGTGCGAATGAAAGTATATTGACTGCGATTCAATATGCTATCCTATATTTCCAACTATGACTCGATCCTGTAACTGCCGATTAGGGACCATAGACCATAGACCATAAAAACCTACTGACGCGAAGCTTCCGGGAACGAGATTTGCGGGGACGGCGTCGTTTTCGGGTTACGGCCCGAAAACGCGCCTTATCGCTCGACCGCCCGGCATAGACCGTCCGGTACGCCTACGGCGCAGCCGTGGCGGACGGGACGGTCTTTGGGCGCACAAAATTACAGGATATCTGTCGTGAGGCGATGTGCATTGGCGACTGATAGCTCTGCGAAGCGCGCCCGGTCGACGAAGGGCGTGTCTCGAAATCGCCAGTCGTAAACCTCGATTATTTATTCTCATCGCCGCGTTTTTGGATGTTTGTCCACATATCCTTTAGCGTTACTATGCGATTAAATATCGGAGAGCCTTCCTTCGAATCGATAGGATCCGCGAAGAAATATCCCATTCTTTCGAGTTGATATCTATCGCCGGGTTTTGCTCCTTTAAGCGAAGGTTCGAGCTTTGCGTTCTCCAGAATATTGAGCGAATCGGCGTTGATGTTTTTTATGAAATCGTCGCCATCGAAGGGATCCTCCTTCAAAAACAGCCTGTCATAGAGTCTAACCTTTGCGTTGAAGGCATGAGCGGCCGAAACCCAGTGGATGGTAGATTTGACCTTGCGTCCATCGGGGGAATTCCCTCCCCGGGTGTTCGGATCGTAGGTGCAGATAATTTCGGTTATCTCTTTTGTGCTCTCGTCTTTCACCACTTTGGTACACGTTATGAAGTAGGCGTAGCGAAGTCTCACCTCTTTGCCGGGTGAGAGTCTGAAGAATTTTTTGGGAGGATCCTCCATGAAGTCGGATCTCTCTATGTAGAGCGTTTTCGAAAAGGGGATTTTTCTGGTGCCGGCGCTTTCATCTTCGGGATTGTTTATAGCATCGAGTTCTTCGGTTTGTTTCTCGGGATAATTTTCTATCGTCACTTTAAGCGGGTTTAAAACGCCCATCACCCTTGGCGCGGTCTTGTTTAGCTCGTCGCGTATGCAGTATTCAAGAAGAGCCACGTCCACCGTGCTGTCCCTTTTCGCAAGACCTATGCGGTCGCAGAAGTTTTTGATAGATGACGGAGTGTATCCCCTACGCCTAAGTCCTGCTATCGTGGGCATTCTAGGGTCGTCCCATCCGTCAACATGTCCTTCATTTACCAGCTGCAAAAGTTTTCGTTTGCTCATTACGGTGTAAGTGAGATTGAGGCGGGCGAACTCGATCTGCCTTGGATGATACGGTGTTCTTAGTTTGTCCAAAAACCAGTCGTAAAGCGGCCTGTGATCTTCGAACTCCAGCGTGCAAAGCGAGTGGGTTATCTCTTCGATAGCGTCCTCGAGACAATGTGCGTAGTCGTACATTGGATAGATGCACCAAGTGCTGCCGGTCCTTGGGTGAGGCGCCTTCTTTATTCTATATACAGCCGGATCGCGCATGTTGAAGTTGCCCGAGGTCATGTCGATTTTGGCGCGCAGGGTGTAGCTGCCCTCCGGAAATTCGCCGGCTCTCATCCTCCTAAATAGGTCAAGGCTCTCTTCGATCGGCCTGTCCCTGTCTGGGCTGGGCTTTCCGGCTTCCGTCAAGGTGCCGCGCGTGTTTTTTACCTCGTCTGGTTTGAGGCTGCAGACATAGGCGTTACCTTCCCGAATCAGCTGTTCGCCGTATTCGTACATCTTTTCGAAATAATCGGAGGCGTAATAGAGATGTTCTCCCCAATCAAACCCCAGCCATTTCACGTCCTCTATTATGGCCCTTATGTATTCATCTTCCTCTTTTTCAGGATTGGTGTCGTCAAATCTCAAATGGCAGCGACCTTTTTTATTTTCAAGAGCTATTCCAAAATTAAGGCAGATCGATTTTGCGTGGCCTATATGCAAATAGCCGTTTGGCTCGGGAGGAAATCTTGTTATGATCTCCGGGTGTTTTCCCGTGGCTAGGTCGTCCGCCACGATCTGGCGTATGAAGTCTGCTGGTTTTTTGTCTTCGGTTTCGCGGAGTGAATTTTTGTTTTCCATGGGAACATTTCCTTTTTCTAGCTGCGTGATGATATCGCACGTTTGATTCTTGAAAGAGTTTTCTCGCGTCCCAGAGTTTCCATGACTTCGTATATCCCGGGGCTTGCCGTATTGCCGGTGAGGGCTACGCGCACCGGCTGGGCTAGGTTGACCATCTTGAGGTTTTTTTCTTCAGCCAGACTTTTAAATATCTGTGACAGGCTTTGGGCGTCGAAGGAAATGAGACCGGAGAGTTTTTGCTCAAGCGCTGTGAGTATAGATATGCCGCCGGCATCAAGCCACTTTGCGACGGCGCTTTCATCCATCTCGATTTTATCCGTGAAGAAATACGTCGAGATTGCGGCCAGCTCTTTTAGCGTGTGAGCGCGTTCTCGGGTGGTCGTTATCACTTTTTCAGCGTAATCTGAATCGAGGGAAGCTAGGCCAAGTTCGTTTAAAAACGGCATCACGAAGTCGAGAAGTTTTCGGGCTGGCAGGTTCATCATATGTTGGGCGTTGACCCATGTTAGTTTTTCAGCGTCAAATACGGAGGCGGAATTTCCAACTTCAGGCAGATCGAATTTTTCGATGAGTTCGGCTAGGGTGAATATTTCTTGGTCGCCGTGCGCCCAGCCAAGCCTTGCCAGATAGTTCACCATGGCTTCTGGCAAAAAACCCATATCCCGGTATTCGGTAACCGATGCGGCACCGTGGCGCTTGGAGAGCTTTTTCTTGTCGGGCCCGTGGATCATTGGCAGGTGGGCGAACTGGGGCACTTCGTATCCAAGCGCCTGATATAGCAGCACCTGTTTGGGCGTGTTGTTTATGTGATCATCGCCCCGGATTACGTGGGTTATGCCCATGGTGACGTCATCTACCACCACCGTGAAATTGTAGGTCGGCGTGCCATCGCTTCTGGCTATGATGAGATCGTCTAGCTGGGAGTTGTCGAAGGTTATCGTTCCGCGGCAGATGTCGTGAAATTCGGTCGTTCCCGAATCCGGAGCGCGAAACCTCACGACCGCCGGTTTGTCGGGATGTTTGGGAGAGGTTCTGCAGGAGCCGTCGTATTTGGGATTGGCTCCCGAGGCCATGGCCTTTTCACGCATGAGGTCTAGCTCCGCCTGTGTGCAGGTGCATAGAAATGCCCGGCCGTCGTCTAGGAGCTTTTTGACGTGAGTTTTGTAGATGTCCATTCTCTCGGTCTGGTAGAACGGACCCTCATCCCAGTTTATGCCGAGCCACTTCATTCCCTGCAGTATCGATTCCTCGAATTCTTTCGTGGATCTTTCCCGATCGGTGTCTTCTATGCGCAGGATGAAACTGCCGCCGTGATGCCTTGCAAAAAGCCAATTGAAAAGTGCTGTCCTCGCGCCCCCTATGTGCAAGGCCCCTGTTGGTGAAGGCGCGAATCTGACTCTTGGTTTCATTTTTTTAAGCTCCTTAATCGCCGACAACAAAGATCGCCATGTCGCCCCCAAAAAATCTTTGGCGGGGATGCAAGCAACCTTGTTCGTCTTTTGTCGGGCGGTGGTTTTTAGAGATGCCCTGAAATAAAAACCGGATTTTTTAAAGACGCCTTAGTGCATTATGAATCCCGCATATCCCACCACCGAATCGTAATCGCCGCATATATCTCCTGAAGTTTTATGTTCCACTAAAATCGCCTGTTTGGCACCTAGAGCCTTGGAAGCGAATATGGCGGTGGCGACGGGTACTACCCCGCACATGCTGATACCGTGATTTGCGCAGGTTTCCAAAAGCCCGTCACCGTCCAGCGAAAGTACCGCGTCTATTGCCATGCGATCCTTTTCAAGGGTGGCCGTCTGGCTTTCATAATGGTTCATGTCTGTACTTGCAACTATAAGAACGGGTTTTTCGTAGAGCCTGATCGTTTGCGCTATCGCCATGCCAAGAGTTTTGCAATCGTCTTTCGTAAGCCGCGAAAGGGCTATGGGTACGATCTCCAGCTTTTGCTGTCTCTCGAGAAGGAAGGGGAGAAGGACCTCAAGTGAATGTTCTTTCAGATGTGCCAGAGCGTCTTCTCTCAAGATTACGCATGAACTCTTAAGGCTTTCAGCGAGTTTGGAATCGACGGGTATCCGGCCGGTTGGAATAATCCAGCTGCCATGGCTTGTTATTGCCGCATCTTGCCCTAATCCATGATGATTAGGACCTAACAAAATACAGGTCTGGGGGACGTTTATGCTGCCAAAAACTTTTCCAGCTACGGCACCTGAATAGATATAGCCGGCATGAGGCGCCACTACGGCGGATGCAGTTATAGGCTCCTGAGCGTTTTGCAGGTATGCTGTAACTTCTTTTTTGAGATCTCTTGGATTTTTTGAATAAAACTGCCCTGCAACTGCCGGCCGTCTTTCCATGATTTTTCCTTTCAGATCGTTTTTGCGGCGCAGATTATCGCAGATTTGGATTGTATCGGCGATGAATTTTTTCGATAGGATGTTCTGTTTCCTCGATGCCACCTGGCGATTGCTGCTGATTGCCGGGTTTTTTTTCTATAAACTCGCGCATGAATTCGCCGGATTTGATCTCGGAGAGTATTTTCAAAAGTTCGGTTTTCGTCCTTGAATCGATTACTCTGGGACCTCTGGTTATAGCTCCGAACCTAGCCGTGTCGCTTATGCGTTCTCTCATTCCATCCACGCCCAGCCTGTCCATGAGAGATACTATGGGGCGCAGTTCCTTAAGGCAGCTAAAATAGGCCGCGTCGGCGTTGTAGCCGGCGCCTACCATCGTGTCGAAGGTGGCCTTGACGAGTTCGGGCAGGCCGCCGCATAGGAGGGCCTGCTCGGCGAAGAGATCTGTTTCCACTTCTTCGATAAAGGTGGTGTTTATAAACGGGCCTGTTTTGCTTATGGCCTTGGCGTATTCGTGCGCTCTTGCCGTGGCAAAGCCCGATGCGTCGCGATCGACTGCCAACATACACGGCACACCGGTTCCGGTGAGGTAATCATTTCGGACGGCCTCGGCATGTCCCAAAGGCGCGACAAGAAGGATATCGAGATCGGCCCGGGGCTTTATAAGACCGTAGTGCACAGCCAGCCCATGTGCAAATACGATTGCGGAATTCTGGGGCAGGTTTGGTTCAAGATATTTTTCGTAGAACTTGGCTTGTTCTTTGTCGGGCAGCATTATGGCGGCGATGTTTGCTGTCCTGGCGGCCTCTGCAGGATCGGTATAGAGCTTAAGACCGTGTTCGTTTATATCCTTGATACGCTTACTTTCAGGTCTTGCGAATACCCCCACGCGTCTTCCGCTGTCTCTTAGATTGAGTGCTTGGGCGCTGCCTTGGGCTCCAAATCCGAACACGATTAGATTTTCAAGAGCTGGATTTATTTCGGTTGAGTTGGACATAAGGCGAGTACCGCTAGCACTTTAGTCATTAATAATCAAGGAATTATAATGCTTTTTAAAAGTAATTGGACAGTTATTAATAAATTGAAAAACTATCATCATAGTGGGGGCACAGGGTATAATTTTGAAGTGTCATTTTTTTGATACTTTCTCATCGCATTTTCCCACTATGAGACAATTTGTCGATTTCCTCTATATTTAAAACCAAAAATCAACGACTTATAAGAAACTCTATCCGAGTTTTGTGGCACGGATTCTGCAAAGTCAATTCGTGAAAGAGGGTAAAGGAGTCGAAAATGAGAAAGAAAATCGACATTACCGAGCTGGCTGTGGAAGCCGCCAGAAGTGGCGTCACCGCTCCCTTAGATTTAATTCGTCTGATGGGCGGAAAATCCAAAAAAGTGGAAGGAAAGACCTTAAGGGCTCCAGATAGCATGCTTGCAGTGTATAAAAACCGGTTTACCTACACCTTTATAATGAACGATGAGGTCGCTTCTATCCATTTCGACGATTCGCGAAACGAAATCTTCTTTAAAGGACACAATATAAGGAATCTAGAACTTACCGAAGCCCAAAAAAATGTCCTTGAAACGCTTCATTTCGTCCTTGAGGAAGATAATGAAGGAAAAAAGTTTTTATCTTCTTATTTCGCAACTTTGGAGAGGGTTCTTGCCGATAAGTAATATGGGACTGAACTATTAAACGGCGTTTCGCAATATATGATAAATTATATCAATAAATTCAGAAAGATTGATCGAAGGGGCCGCATACGTGGAGATGAGGCTTCCGGCAGTTCTTCCTCGGATTTACCGCTCGACAAAAAAGTTACCTTCGAACCCGAAGATGGCGAAAAATGGACCTTTGATGGCGACGGTGGAATTTGCCTAAACGATATGAACGTAGCCTGTATCATAGACGAAGAAAGACGAGATATTGGCCTTCTCTGCGGTCTTTCGGGGGGGCTTAGCAGATATCAAGGTTTTGTGTGGGGAAAGGGCGGTAAATCCATGGGTGATTTCAACGCCCAAGTTATGGCGCTTCAGGATAAAATACATCTAAGGCTTGGCGGTATATACGATGATCTCACAGGCGGGCTGCGTTCGGAGATGGACGGAGGCGAGCTGTGGATAAACAATATAAACGTAAAAAAGGTTTTAGGTCTCTTTTATAGAAATCCCTCTGAAAAGTTCAGGCAATATTTAATCGGCATACGCGATAAACTGGACTTGATTCTCTCTCGCAGGTGTTCTAGCTCATCTTGTGATGTCATCTACAGGCAGGCAGGAATGCTCCGCAGGGATGTCGGTCTTGCATTGGAATACATACCGGCCGATGCTCCTTGTCGCCTTGTCGCTCACGACAGGCACGCATAGCGGGATCCGTTTCTCATTTCCGAATTTTGCGTTTCTGGAATATCTTTCGATAGCCCTTACCGCGTCGTTGTTTTTTGCGTATGTCTGGACGCAGAAAAAAAATGTTCTCGCATTTTTAGTAGTCGCCGTTTTTGTCTTGGGCTGGATCATTGCAGGTGTGAGCGCTTCAAAAAACTTGAGTCTTGAAATTCCGGACGTAAAAATTCAAAGCTGCCTGGCAAAAGTTATGGCGCATCCTGCCGTAAAAAAGGATGCCAGCTCTGCCGATCTGTCGCTTATCGAGTGCAATCAGGATGGAAGCTACGTCCACGCCTCCGGAGGCGTTAGGATGCACTTTCGCGGTTCGGATAGATCGCTCGCCAAGGGCGATGTGATCTCATTTAGGGGACCTATGGGTCCTCCCAGGAAATATGAAAGCGCCGGCAACTTCGATTATCCGGTTTATCTCATGACCAAGGGAATTGCGGCTACGGGTTTTATGTTCGGCAGCTACGGTGTCGTCGAAAAGGAAAAAGGTGTTTTTTCGCGGGCGGTTTCGTGGGCGAGAACCCGTATCACCAAGGCCGCAGAAGGTTCCATTTCAGGAGCTCCGCTCTCTCTTGTGTTGGCATTGGCGGTTGGCGATCGAGGCCTTATTGATCAGGGGATGCGCAATTCCTTTTCCAAGACAGGGATTTCTCATGTGCTTGCGATTTCGGGACTGCATGTGGGGCTCTTCGCCCTGATGTGCTATTTTCTGATATCGAAGCTGGTCTGCCTTTTCCCGCAATTGCTCATAAGATACCCGGCAAAAATATTCACCTCCATTTTTTCGATTCCGGTGGTGTGGTGTTATGTAACTCTCGCGGGCTTTCCCATCTCTGCGGTAAGGGCCGGAATAATGCTTACCGTGTATCTTGCAGGCATCGTCATCTATCGAAAACAGGATCTTCTAACCACTCTTTGCACCTCGGTCGTTGTGATAGTTTTCGTCTATCCTCTTTCTTCGATAGATGTGTCTTTTCAAATGTCGGTCATGGCTGTTTTGGGTCTTGTTCTCATTGCTCCCCGGATCATGTTTTTTTTCGGGGGAAAAACTAGAAACGCTGCGTTGCTTTGGGTTTTGCGTCTGGCTTCTGCGGGCATTGGAGCTTCTGTTTTTGTCATGCCGCTTGCCGCCTATCATTTTGGCATCGTCACCTTGGCGGGCTTTTTTGTGAATATAGCAGTTGTTCCCTATGTGGGTTTTGTCGTTTTACCGCTCGTCATAGTTTCTTCGATCGCGTCGCTCATTTTGCCTTTTGGGGCATCTGCCCTTTGGCGTTTAACGGGATTTTTCTCCGGCATGCTCACGACAGTCGCTGATTTGATAGCCTCCCGCGGGCAATTTTTCTATTTTGATTTTACACCGACGGGCGTTCAGGTTGTGGCGTGTTATGCCATTTTGGCGCTTATGCTTTTTTCAGGGGAGTTAGTCCGTGCTGCCAGCGGGGTCAACTTGCGTTTTCCCACGATACGAAACGCCAACCCATAGGGCCCTTCTCGATAGTCGCGTGGATCCTGCGCACGTTGCCGTCCTTCATCGTAAGAAAGGCCTCGACGGCCACCAGATGTTTGCGGATTTCGTATTTTCTTGTAAGTTCCACCGTCTCTACGGGGCTTTGGCCATATACGGTATCTTTGTACTTTTTGCCATAGTCCTCGAAATAGCTGCTTATGATTTTTGCGGATCGTTTTTCTGAGGGTTGCCTCGCGCAGCCTGCCGCAAAAAACGAGAGCGAAAAAACAACCCCGAGAACAAGCGCCAAGAGTCTTTTCATGACAGCCCCGCTAGCACGCCGCCGCTGGCTTATCAATGTTTTTTTGTACGGGTTGGTTTTCCGGGTCCCGAATTCCGAGTCACGATTCACGAGTCACGGGTTACGGTTCACGGGTTTTCGGGTTACGAGTCCCGAATCCCGGATTTTACGAGTCACGGTTTTTCTACGGGTTTTCAATCAAAAGGTATTACGAGTTTTTGACCTTGGCTTGGCTGCCTGTGTATGCCGCTGTTGGCGCGGCGTAGGCTGTCTGGTTTTATGCCGTAAGTATTGGCTATCGTGGCAAGCGTTTCGCCACGTTCCACCACGTGATAGATCGCTCCTTTTTTGCTCTTTGGAGATCTCGCAGCCGCCAGCATGAATAATTCGCCTCGTCCCTCCGGTATGCGTATGGAAAAACCGGAAGGTATTTGGATTTTGCCGTTTAATACCTTGTAGGTAAAAGCGGGGTTTAACTCCTCGAATTTTTCAATATCGATCGAGGCGATGCGCAAGACGTCCGGAAGCGATATGTGATAGGGGCTTTTTACAACCTCATATTTCAAGGGCTGCTCGAAATTTATGGGACCGAAATATCTTTCATGGTGTTCGGCAACTTCAAGAGCCGCCAAAAATTCCGGGAAAAAATTTCTCGACGCGAAACGGTATGAGCCATGTTCGAAGTTTTTGACGATAATCGATATATCGCGCGTACCGAGCATCTTTACAGCCTGTTGCATTCTGCCGCGTCCGGCGTTGTAGGCGTTTATGGCAAGCGGCCAGGTCTTTAGTTCGTTGTAGTTGTGCCGCAGCAATTTTGCCGAGGCGTGTGTGGCCAGGATTGGGTCGTTTCTTTCGTCCACCAGATCGTTGATCCTAAGATAGAGTTTTCCGGTGGCTGGCATGAACTGCCATACGCCGCTCGCGCCCACATGACTTTTGGCCTTCAGATTAAACATCGATTCCACGAAGATGATCCTTGTAAGTTCTACCGGAAGTCCGTGTTGCTCATAGACTGCTTCTATTTCCCCAAGATACTTTCCTGAATATTTAAGCCCTTCGATGAATTTGTCTCGTTGGCCGCGCTGACCGCGTATGCCATGCACCTCAAGTGCCTTTTTGAAGGGGTCGTTTTCTTTTACGCCATCGAAAAGTTTTTTTAGCTGCCATTCCTCGTCCGTGAGGGATCTGGCCGTTCCGCCTTCGGCGAGTTTTTCCAGTATGTTCTCGATGTTTTTTCGTTTCTCTTCGATTCTTTTTTCCTTCTGATAATCTTTTTCCCGGTCGGTAAGCCTTGGGTCGCGCGTGATATCGGAGAGTTCGACGACGTCATAGACTATGTCCAGATATTTAGGATGATGAAGGACTACCTGATCGGTATGATATTTTGCATAGATGTCTCTCCAGAATGCGACGTCAATCTCAAGAGATGCAGGAGAATATATCCAGTCTTTTTGGGGATCTTTTTTGGAAACCGAAAGAAGGGACGGTATTCCGAGCGCCAGCCTCGATTTTTTGTGACGCACGACGTTTTTCTCAAGTCCGGCCATTAACTCTTCAAGATCGTCTTTCATCCCGATCATTTCGGAAGAATTTGTCTGGACGGAGGTTGTTTTTTCCTCGGTGATGTCGGGAGCCGGATCTTTTGCGAAGGGCTGTTGCCTTTTGAAAAGATCATCCTCCACGGCTGCGCCCGGTCCGCCGGCCACATCGGGCACAACCGGTTCTGTCTCTATCGGGTTTTGTGCCGAAGGAAAGAGTATCTCAGGCTCGGGCGTGAATTTTACGACATTGCCTTGATCAGGCGGTGTACGGGATTTTTCTTTTTTGGGTTTCATGGCTATCAGGGACGCCAGACCTTTGGGATTTTCCGGTTCTTTGGGACCGGCGGTGTAATTGCCGCTGTTTAATTTTTCCGGAAGCAGTATGAATGCAAAACAAGCAAAGCCTGCAAGTATGCAAGTGACAAGAAGCGTATTTACGATCCTGTTTTCCCGGGCGATGGACATTATCGGCTCTCCGAAATTGCGTTTATAATTTTCATCTGGGCCCGGTGGGCGGCGTCTGCGCCATGCTTAAGGCCGTTTATCAATATCGCGAAGGCGGCGATTCTCCCGCTCTTGGTGGGTACATATCCCGCAAGGGTGCTTACGTTGTTTAAGGTGCCTGTTTTGGCCCTTGCCATGCCGCGAAGTTCGCCTGCGAAATTCCAGCGCTTCATCGTGCCATCGACGCCGGCGATGGCCAAAGACGACATGAACTCGGGGCGTATTGAAAAATCGCGATATACCGCGGCTAAAAGTTTCGCGAGTTGCAAGGATGATATTCGCGTATTGGCGGAGAGACCAGAAGCGTTTTCTAGGAGATAATCCTCCGCTTTAAGTCCGGCCGACGAAAGATATTCTTTCATGGCGGAGATTCCCTTGGCGGTGGAGCCGGGTTTTCCAAAACGAACTGCACCCAGATGTTTAGCCACCTGTTCAGCGATGAAGTTGTTCGAGAACTTGTTCATGTCGCGTATGACTTCTGAAAGTGGGGGAGATATTTCGCTGCGAAGGCCGGTTGCACCTGCAGGCACCTTTCCAAGGCGCACTTTACCATCGATCCGGATGCCGTTTTGTAAAAGCACGTATTTTATTACCGAACCTGCGTAAAGCGAAGGATCGGCGACGCTTCTATATACATCTCTTGGAACCAGATTTTGTGGTATCGTTCCGGTCACGGTGATGGTCTCGATACCGTTTGCATAAGAAGATGTTATGTTCGCCGTGTGTTTGCCACCCGTTTTAAGCTTGTTTACAAGACTTAAATATTCCACCGGAGGATCTAGGGATACTTCGGCTGATCCGCCCTGTGCCCCGGGTGCTATCCTCACTGCCACCGAGTTGAAATTAGCCGCCACAGCCGAGGTTTTTGGCGAAAAGGCGCGGTGTTCTTCTCCCGATTTTTTAGGAACTTCATAGGAGTCGAAATAGGAATCGTCGATTACTAAGTCTCCCGCGATTTTCGTAAGACCCATGTCGGCCAGATTTCTCGTCATGCGCCATATTTCCTCGCTTACCATCAGGGGATTGCCGGTGCCGGAAACATAGAGCGTTCCTATGCCGCCATTTTTAATCGGCGCGTCCGCGAAAAAATCGGTCTTGAAACGATAGTCCGGCCCTAGCATCGATAAAGCGGCAGCTGCGGTGACAAGCTTCATGCATGAAGCGGGATTTAGGGGTAGCTCGATGTTGTGAGAAGCTATCAACTCGCCTGTCTGGGCATCCAAGACAGTCAGGGAGGATAGTTCTTTGTCAAAACCCTTGTCGTTTAAAGCCTTGATTATCAGGTCTGAGGCAAAGGCATCGGAAGCGAAAGAAAATGTCGTTAAGGTCAAGGTTAAGGTCAAGGTTAAGGTTAAGGTCGAGGTTAAGGTCGAGGATGAGGAAAATAACGAAAGCAAAAAAGCGTATCCATTTTTTTTATGCATGATTGACATAGCTCCTAAATCCGCGTAATTGGCGATGAAATCGCTCGGTACGGAATTGTTGACAATAAAAAAACGTGACGGGGGCGGATTCTATAGAAAAACAAGATTGGGGGCAAGCATGAAGAGTTTGCGTTTATCGGTGGTTCTGGTTTTAAGTTTTCTGACGGTTATTTGCACGTTCTCGTGCAGCAAAAAAACACCCACGACCGGCGTGCTCAAAGTGGCGATACCCGCAGGGCCGGTGTCGCTCGATTCCAGAAAGGCGACAGATTCCTACGGCATCATGATAACGCGTCTTATCTTCGACGGTCTTTTCAGGACCGATGAACAGATGAACGTGGTTCCAAACCTCGTGGAAACCTTCGAACAAGACGACAAGACCTACACGTTTCATCTAAAGAAGGGAGTTGTTTTTCACGATGGCACACCGCTTACTGCGGAGGATGTCGTTTACAGTTACGGTTCGATAATGGATGGTTCCATTCAGTCGGCCTTCAAGGGTTCTTTCGACAGAGTGGAATCCATAGAGGCGCTCTCTTCAGACACCGTAAAGATGACCCTCAAAGAGCCTTATGCACCATTCCTTACGCTGCTTGGCATAGGTGTTGTGCCAAAAGGCTATGCCGCAGAGAAGGGTGAGGATTTTTCGTCAAACCCTGTGGGGACGGGTCCCTATAAATTCGTGAAATTCGTTCCGGATTCCTGGCTCGTCTTGGAGGCCAATGAAAAATATTTTGGCGATGTCCCAAGGACCCAGACTCTTAGGTTCGACATCATCGCCGACGACAACGTGCGGGTGCTAAAGCTCCTCAAGGGCGATGTGGACTTTATACAAAATGCCGTTCCTCCCATGCTCCTTGCCAAAGTGGCCGAGGACAAAAACATAAAGCGTATGGAGGACGCGGGCGTGGTCGTTTCCTATCTCGGTTTTAATCTCACCGATCCCATACTTGCCGACGAAAAGGTGAGACAGGCGATAGCCTATGCCATAGACCGCGACGCCATCATCTCTCACCGCTTTCAGGGGCTTGCGGTCAAGGCTAATTCCATCCTCTCGCCTGACAATTGGGCGTACGATAAAAATCTCAAAGGCTACGAATACGATCCTCAAAAAGCCAAAACCCTTTTAGACGAGGCCGGCTATAAAGATTCAGACGGCGATGGGCCGGCCATGCGCTTCGGGCTTATCTACAAGACATCGACCAACAAAGAGCGTGTGGATATAGCGCAGATGATCGCTCATCAGTTGCGCCTAGTAGGGATTGATGTGCGCGTTGAGCCCTACGAATGGGGGAAATTCTACGGCGACATAAAGAAAGGCAATTTTCAGATGTATTCTCTTGCTTGGTCGCTTCTAACCGAGCCGGATATGTTCTATGACGTCTGTCACTCTTCCCAGTGGGCACCTGACGGCGTAAACAGAAACCGCTATAAAAATGCGGTCGTGGACAAGCTGGTGGAAGAAGGCCGGGTGGCGATGTCGCGGGAAAGGCGCAAAGAAGTTTACGCTAAGGTTCAGGAGATCGCCCTTGCCGAGCTTCCCTATGTGCCGCTTTGGTATGAAAAAAACGTTGTCGTTTACAGAAATAACTTAAAAGGTGTTAAGCTGCGTCCGGACGGCGATTTGCGAACGCTAATTGGAGTGGAGAAGAAGTGATGCGGGACAAGTGAAAACCGTTTTGTCATTTTACGGTTCCCGAGTCCCGAGTCCCGGATTTTCGAATCCCGAGTCCCGAGTCCCGGGTTTCCGAGTCCCGAGTCCCGAATCCCGAGTCCCGGCTTTTACGGTTCACGGTTCACGAGTCACGAGTTACGGGTTTCCGAGTCCCGAGTCCCGAATCCCGAGTCCCGGGTTTCCGAGTCCCGGCTTTTACGAGTTACGGATTTTAAATGTTAACATACATCATAAAAAGGCTCGCATCGGCAATTCCCGTTTTGTTAGCGGTTTCCACTCTCGTGTTTTTGCTAATTCACATAATTCCCGGCGATCCTGTCGATTTGATCATCGGAGAACAGGCGCTGGCCGTCGATCGTGTGGCGCTTCGCAGCGAATTAGGTCTCGACCTTCCCTTGGGCAGACAATACGTGAATTTCCTTGGAGGGCTCGTTACGGGTGAATGGGGCCGATCGATCTACGATCACAGAACCGTCACAAGCCACCTAGCGGCCCGCTTCACCTCCACTTTCATTCTGGCCGCATGCGCCATGTTGATTGCGATAGGAATAGCTATTCCTGCCGGAGTATTTGCGGCTTTGCGTCGGGGCACTCTATGGGATCAGCTGGCGATGTTCTTTTCGCTTTTTGGAATTTCAGTGCCCAGCTTCTGGCTGGGGCCGGTACTCATCCTCATATTTTCAGTGAAGCTCGGCCTATTGCCGATCTCTGGAAGGGAGTCCCTGATTTCGCTGATCCTTCCCTCCATAACTCTTGGCGCTGCCCTAGCTGCCATGCTTTCCCGCCTTACCAGATCTTCGATGTTAGAAGAGACGGGCCGCGAATATATCACCGCCGCAAGGGCCAAGGGTCTTTCCGAAAGAAACGTCATCTATAAGCACGCCCTTCGAAATGCCCTAAATCCGGTGATCACAATTGTGGGCCTTCAGACGGCGGCGTTGCTGGCGGGAACGGTTATCACCGAAAAAATATTTAATTGGCCCGGTGTGGGCATGCTGCTTCTAGATTCGATAAACAGGCGCGATTATCCGGTGGTTCAGGGCTGCATACTAATAATCTCCTTCGCGTATGTGCTTATAAACGCCGCTACCGACTGCATGTACAAGGTAGTCGATCCAAGGGTTAGACTATGAAGTCGTTTACCGCCAAAGCGGGGCTTGCGCTAGTTGGCATGATGATATTCGTGGCCCTTTTTGCGCCTTGGCTTTCGCCTCACGATCCTTCCGAATATAATCTCGAAAAATCTTTTGCGGGACCGAGCCTTGAATATCCGCTGGGCAATGATGCCGACGGCCGCGACATACTTTCGCGCATACTCTATGGGACGCGCATCTCCCTCGGTATAGGCTTGGCGGTGGTGCTAGTTTCCCTTGTCGTGGGTTCTGCAATAGGCGTGATCGCCGGATATTACGGCGGCAGGGTAGACAAAATCTTCGTTTTCATTTCGGATGTCTTTCTCGCATTTCCGGGTTTTCTTTTCGCCATAGCAATCGCCGCGTTTCTCATGCCGTCGGTTGCCAATGTAATCATAATTCTTTGCATCAAGGGTTGGGTGACCTACGCAAGGCTTGTGCGCGGTCAGACGCTTTCGCTTAAAGAACGGGAATTTGTTTTGGCCGGTCGTGCCATAGGAGTAGGCGCCCTGCGCATGTTTCTAAAACATCTGCTGCCGAACATGGTGGGTCCTATCGTCGTCAACGCCAGCTTCGGGATGGCGGGGGTTATCATGGTTGAATCTTCGCTTTCGTTTTTAGGCCTTGGAGTTCCGGTGAACATGCCCTCGTGGGGCGCCATGCTCGATCAAGGCACGAAATATCTTCTCATCGCACCGCATCTTTCGATCTATCCGGGGCTTGCCATAATGCTCGTCGTTTTGGGTTTCAATTTCACAGGCGACGGTCTGCGCGACAAGCTCGCACCGAGGAATAGGTAACGGTTGGCGAGTCCCGGCTCACGGTTTACGGATTTTTAAGGGGGAATAAATGCACGACGTGTCCGAACTGATGATGGTGGGTCTTCCGGGTATTGAGGTTACACGCGAGATTCGTGATTTTTTAAAGGGCGGCGTGGGCGGGGTGATACTCTTCACCAGAAATTTCAAAAACTGCGAACAGCTTCGGGCTTTTACAAGCGAGCTAAACGAAGCTGCCGGCAAAAAACTCATAATGGCCGTCGATCAGGAAGGAGGGCGCGTGATGCGCCTTCGCGAAGGTTTTACGCCGGTTCCGCCCATGTCTGAGTTTGGCCGGTCAGGAGATGTCCGGGCACTAAAAGACATCGCGGAGACGATGGCCGGCGAGTTGTCGTCGGTCGGTATAAATTTTGATTTTGCGCCGGTAGCCGATGTGCTTACAAACCCCAAAAATCCCGTAATAGGCGATCGCGCTTTTTCGTCCGAGCCAGCCGTCGTAGCGAGGCTTTGCGCGGTTTTTATAGAGGCGATGCAGGGATGTTTTGTAGCCACCTGTGCCAAACATTTTCCGGGCCACGGCGACACCGAGCTTGATTCTCACGAGGCCACGCCGGTGGTCGATCGCTCTCGTGAACTTTTGGATGCCTGTGAGCTAATTCCCTTTCGCGCCGCCATAGAGGCCGGGGTGTCGTCCGTGATGACAGCCCACATCGTAAACCGCAGCATCGATTCAGAGCTTCCCGCCACCGTATCCGAAGCCATCATAGGAGGGATTCTTCGTACCGAGCTTGCCTTTGACGGTCTTGTCATTACCGACGATTTGACGATGAAAGGGCTTTCCTCGCTCTATCCACCGCATCGTGCGGCATGTATGGCGATATCGGCTGGTGCTGATATTGTGCTTGAATGTTCACCAGACTTAAAGATCCACTTTAGAGTTAGGGAAGAGTTGAAAAGGGCCGCCGACAGGGGTTATATACCGGCGGATAAAATATCAGGGTCCCTTGCCCGCATCGACATTTTTAGAAAAAAATTCGTCGAAAAAACTTGATTTGATCTAAAATTGGTCAATTTTGTTAAAATAATTATTGAAAATTGGTCAATCCGCTCTACCTCGTTGAATATTGGGAGGAACTTTTAAATGAACAAAAAAAATAGAAAAATTGTATTTTTTATATTTTTTGCAGCCGTTATTGTGGCGCTTGGTTTGCCCCTCGAGATTGGTGCCCAGATGATGGATGCCGTGCCGGCGGTGGAGGAGAAAAGGGTGTCCGCCGCGAAAGGCGCGACCGATAAACTACCGCCATCGGTTGTTTCAAAAGAACCTGAAACAACGACGGCCAAAGATTATAGTTATTATTTAAAGAGTGGCCATAAGTCATCGAAATGGAATGAGTTTATTGAGCCAGCATTTCAGACATTCGACAGCGGCAATTTGGCCACTGCCTCCATATTCATGCAACGCGCCTATGATCAAGGCTGCCGGGATCCGCTGCTTTTATTTCGTTATGGCATCTTTCTAGAATCCAAGGGAAATTACGCAGGTGCTGCCGACATGCTCGTTGAAACGACAAAAAACATTGCTAAACACTATCCGGAGCATCCTCTCGTAAAATCCATACATAAGCATGCCGGAAGAACATTATATCATGCTAATCGCTACGAAGACGCCTTGAAGTCGCTTGCCGAGGTACTTAAGGTTCAAAAAGACGACTTCATGGCCCTTTTTATGTCGGGCCAGATACTGAGCCGCATGGGTGAATTGCAAAAAGCGCGTCTCATACTCGAAATGGCTGCGCAGACAAGGCCACCTGCTGGAATGGAAGCCGATACGATAAGGCCCCTTTTGCACGAGTTGGTGACCGTCACAGTCAAGATGGGAGATGTCGCTGCCTCGGAAGCCTATCTTTCCCAGCTTCTGGCTCTCTATCCCGACGACCCTGTCGGTCATCAGCATAAAAGGGAGCTAGAAAAACAAAGAGCCAAGTCGCGGGAAAGGGAAATTCTCAAAGGGATTATCGACTAAAATCGGCGCCAAAATTCCAATCCAAATTTTAAATTGACATGAATACGTGCGAAAAATCGCAAATGCCCGAACCAGTTGCTTCATAAATAAATGTTACCCAAGATTGCTGTAGAGACAGAATCGTTGCTTCATAATAAATGTTACCGAGAAGCAAGGTGGACTCCATTGTTTTGTAGTTTCTAATCGAGGGGAAGAGCTGGGACTCCCAAAGGTCCCAGAGCTCTTCCCCCGTCCTTTATTTTCTTTCTTTTTTTGCTTCTTTTTTTCTTTCTTTAAAAATTTCATTTTTTAATTTATCGGTTTGGTCAAAAGCGAGAACACCTGTTTAAGTTTTATTTCCATCTGGTTTCTTAATAGAAAAGGATTAAGCTTTGCAAGCTGATTGGTAAGTGTCCGTTTGATAGCGGGATCGATCAGGTGTGATTCTATGATACGCTGATAGGGTGTTTTGGGGATATCGTGGTGTTTGATTGTTTGTGAGCCAATGCGTTTTTTAGAAATGAGTTTTACCGAGGGGCAGAAGAAATTATGAAACAGCCTCCATTCGCTACGGTAGAGTTTATTGAGAAGCGGCACAACGTCTGGATGATCTAACCGTTGATATCCAAGCCATTGACGTACATGCGTCCAGTTTTTTTGTTCTATATGTGCATTGTCATCTTTGTGGTAGGCCCTGCTTCTGGTGAACTGGATGGGCGTTTTTCTTTCGGTAAAATGCCTCAGCAGGTGATAATTCAGAAACTCAGACCCGTTATCAGAATCGAAGCCAAGAATGGGAAAGGGCAGGAGAGATTCTACATCTCTGATTTGTTCCAAGACTCCGGTCTCTCCCTTTCCCCAAACAGCCCTCTGTTCGGTCCATCCTGTGGCGATATCAACGAGATCAACGGTGTAGGCGAACATGCCAGACAGGGATTCGCCGCAGTGGGCCACAGTATCGGCTTCGAGAAAGCCCGGACGAAATTCATCCCACTGGTTCATTTTTAAGGGGATTTGCTTTCTTAGAAGAGTTCCCGGCTTTGTGGTCGACCGGCCTCGTTTTGTGTATTTTATTCTAGTGTGGTTCAAGAGCCTGTCGATAGTTGAAGCGGAAAGGGTTTTAAGCGCGCAAAGGGTCTCCTCATTAAGCCGATCAAACTCTTCCTGATATCCGGGTAACCAGAGGGGTATTATGGCCTTAAGCCGTTTTGAACACGGGAGATTTGAAGCCAACCATATCTTTTTCAAGGGTTTTAGAATGATGTCTCTGCTATAAATACAAGGCCGGCCGCGTCTTTTCGGCTTGGGCTTGGTAAAACGTTTAAACCTTCGGAGCAAGCGTATGGCGTACTTCCTATGATAACCGCAGGTCGTGCAAAATTCATCCAAAATGGCAGTTTTGCCCCGGCGGGAGGCATTCTTATAACGCAGATAAATTGCCTCGGTATATTCCCTCTTCGATCGTGGACTCATGTTTTATCTCCTTTCAAAAGGAGTCGATGTTCGGTAACATCGATTTATGAGTCAACGATCCTCTTCAACTACTTACTTCGGTAACATTTTTTATGAGGCAATTCGCGAATGCCCGAATGCCTTGACAAGGTATATTGGGATGTGTAAAAGCGCCGCCTGAAATATTTTGGAATATGCGGGAGTAACTCAGTGGTAGAGTGCAACCTTGCCAAGGTTGACGTCGCGGGTTCAAATCCCGTCTCCCGCTCAATGCAAAACGACCCTTCACGGGTCGTTTTTGCATTTGGGGAGAGACGGGCGTTTATTGAACCCGTGAAAACGGCAGACGGAGGAAAAAATCCGTGAAAACGGCAGACGGAGGAGAAAATCCGTGAAAACGGCAGACGGAGGAGAAATAATTCAATGATAACAATTTATTATCTCGCTCCGTCTGGCGTTTTCCGAGTTCCGAATCCCGAATCCCGAGTCCCGGGTTTTCGAGTCCCGAATCCCGAATCCCGGGTTTTCGAGTTTCGAGTCACGGATTTTTTTCCTCCGTCTGGTGTTTTTCCGAATCCCGAGTCACGGCTTTTCCGAGTCCCGAATCCCGAGTCACGGATTTCCCGAGTTACGGCTTTTAAATGTCATTTTATTGACAGAAATCCCGTATTGAGAATGATACGGCAACGATAAGTCTTGGGTGCTTTTGTAACTGTTTGTTTTTTAAAGTAGATATTTCTTAGATCCTGTGGCATTTGTCTTGCATTCTTATCCCGCCGTGGAGGCACTTATGAAAAATTTAAAATTACATCTAATCTTCGCATGCACGGTTTTGGCGGGGTCCGGTCTGTTGTTCCCCTCCAATTTGCATGCAGCTGAGGGTTGCTCCAATCATATCCATGGCCTCACCTGCCCGATTCTCTCCGAGAAAGATTCTGCCGCAAATTTCATAACTCTTTTTAGACACGCGAATGATCAAAGCGGGGCCAAATTTAATCAGGATCATGCTATTCCAGACATCAAGGATTTCATCGCCTCTCCGGGCGAAAAAGTTAAACCGGGGGAAATAGACTACGGTATGCCAATAAGGCTTGGGGGACGAATTGACCCTAATGGCAATCTGCACGGAATAGGACCCGAGGATATTATCTACGGTGGCGAAAACTTCGAGCCTTGCGGGGACGGTACCAACGCCTGCGGGGAATTCGATTACAAGCTCAATGTAGATGATTCATTGCACGGCAGACGGCTTACGATGGGCGACATAAGAAAAGAAGCCGTAGGTAACGAATTTCAAACTATCTTTGGGATGGATCCCCTAGAGGCCGGGCTTTTAGGCGACACAAGAGCCGATGGCCCTCATGCAAACGGCATGTATCCGGCCCTGCCGATGGGTTTTTCCAAATCGTTTCAATACTGCGTGCCCGGCAGTTTTCCGTTTCATGAAAATTGTGTTGACGAGAGCAAGGCTCCTATCGATCAACCCTTCGACGATGTCTTCGTTTACGATCTTACCCCCTTTGGCAAGGACTTGGTTGTAGGCACCGTATATGACCCTCTAACGTTACAGGTAGATGCCAAAAGCCGGGTGGTGGTGGACGGTGTTGCTGGAGACGTAATAACGGATTACTACAATCAAACGGCTCCTTATATCTCGCCGCTCGCGGTTTTTCAGAAAAAGTCTTCGAAGGAAAAGCCTAACGACTTCACCCTCAATTTTCTCGGATACACATCGTTTAATCTTCCCCGGTTGAATGTAAATGGGCCTCTTCCCGGTGCATCTTCTCCCAATGCATCTTTTCAATATGGAGATTTGTTAATGTTCTCATACTTTGCTTTGATGCAGCCGCCGGATCTCTACACAGAAGATGGCGCGACAAAACGGGATTTTTTCGCCTATGCCCTCAATAATCCGTATCTGCCCGTGTTTGCAAACGCCATAGCCGTCGATGCCCCCCCAGATGGTGGAAACTGGCTTGCTGTGCTATATCAAAATCCTCTGTCCCCCCTAGATTATAATGTCTTAAATCCCTTCGGCCGCCCATTTGTCTTCGGCGATGGCAAGCACTATAAACACACCCAAATATTGGGCTTTGGTAAGGACGCAAATTTTGAGAGCATCGAAGATAAGTCCGAAGTAAAGGACTGGTTTGCAGGGAAAAATGTCCTGCCCGTAGGATTTTGGGAGGAAATTCCCGAGAACAAAAGGGGCGATACGCAATACGAAAAAGACAATCCAAGCCACCAGATGAGGCCGACGCTTTTGGGCTTGGTGCCTGCGGGCAAGGTCCCGGGCGTTTTGGGGCAGGTGGCGTTTACGGATCGTCCTAAACGTGACAATACAAAAAGTTTTCTGGCCGTAGCGTCAAATATGCAGAAGGGAAAAGAAGGACTTAAAGGCGCAATTTATCTTTTTGAGCCGAAAGATCCAAGTAAGAGGCTTACGCTCAAGAGTTTTCCGGTAACTGCTGGCGTTTATACGGGAACGCCTTGGTACACCACCACGCAGGTGATGATACCCTCGGAGGAAATAAAAATTGATCCACCAGAAGTAGGTTTTGTGCCCTATAAGATCGAAGCCGCGTTTTTAAACGATGATCTGTGTGCGGATATGCTCATCACTTGGCGCGGGAAGGATACGGTAAAGTCTAGTAGTTCTGAGAAGATATCATACAAAGGTCAGGCCGGCAGAATGTTTTCCAACCAGTTTACTATCGTATATCGGATTAATGATAAAGAACATGAGGGTTGTCAGGTATCTGAAAATGGAATCCGGCATATTTCGATTGGTGTTCCAAATGCCCAAGTCTCGGCGGTTGCGGTCGGCAAGTTTGGATTGCCTAGAGCAGCAGGCCCCGATCTAATCGTCGCCAACGCAAATCTTGAGGAGACAAGCGAAAACAGTAAGAAATATTCTGGATACGTTTATATACTCGAGTACGAACTAGGGGTTGATAGATTTCCCGAATATCCTTCTTTAAATCGCAAAAGGCTGCGCGCAATGTATCGGGAATTTGGTGAGAAGGATGTGCCTTCGCAGGTTGGTCCCACCGCGATAACGACAGATGGTAAGACGATAGCGGTCATAAGCGGGCATCCTCTTACGCTCCCGCCGGTGGATTGTCAGGATTTTCAGAATCAGCAAAATAACCCTGCCGTAGCGGGCGTGCACGGCGCGTTGCAATCGGTCCTGTTTGCCAAGAGCTCGGAATGGATCAACCGTGTGTTTCAGGCAGCTGGAATTGATTTTAATTTTGCCCCACCGTTTACCGAAACAGTGGGTGGCAAACTTGTCCCGGTTCCGTCGTATTGTAAGCCTGATAGGGAGCCTGTTAAGGACTTTTCTGCGAATGGTGTTTTACTAAATCTCCCGCTCTGGAAGGATGATTTGCCAATTAATAGTGCCGTGCCCCATTCATGCTTAGCCTTCTGGGCGCTTTGTCAGGGGAATATAAACTCCAGCATCCCGTTTGTTGGCCACGTTCCCTGTCAGGTGCTTTATGATCAGTGCCAACAGGACTCACCACCAGCACAGGGAAACAACGAACCGGCAGAGGATGAAGCCGGCGGAGATCATGCCCGGGCGAGGGAGGACGAGTTTATCTATTTGTCCAATTCCGGCGGCATAGCCCGCTTTGAAGACGCGATACCTGCTCAAGTTAATATTGTTCAAGCTCAAGTTAATATGGGCAAAGTCGGTGTTCAAAATATACAACTTCCTCAAGTGGAGCTTCCAGCCCAAGTCCAAGCCCAAGTCCAAAAAGATGCTCAGAAATCGTTCAGTGAGCAACAAACCCAAAGACAAGAATCTGCTGCGCGCTCCATTTTCGGCATAAAAGACTATTCGTCAGCAGAAGAAGGAAATATCCAATTAACAAGCCCGGAAAAAGTCGATCAGTCGGTGTTAAATAAAATATCAAGTTCAGGTGAAATAGATAAAAAAGAAAAAAGTGACCCAGAAATCACATTAGAGTCAGATCCTGGTAGTTATAGATATGACATCAGACTGCCGGACTTGAAGCTTCATACGACACTTGCTCCTTCATCGGTGTCACCTGCTGAAGCTGCACCGGCCAATTCCCCAACCTATGCCATGCCGCTCACCTTCGACGACCTGTTTATGCCCGATCTCTTTTATATGCCGATACTCGCTGGTCGCGTAAGGCTTTCCCCCGACAATTATTCCATCAACCTCATCAAGCTCCCTCGCGGAAGGGAGATGCCGGGCAAACGCGAAATAACCGCTATAATACCTTATGAAGAGAAAGTGCCTAGTGATGAGGGTGAATCTGAGCCTAAGCCTGACAACGAGGGCGGTTCTACTACTGTGCCCGGTGGGAGCGATGATGGAACTAACGGTACTCAGGATTACGGTCAAGCAGATTCCTGCAGAAACGGTCGGATGGACGCCGGAGAGGAATGTGACTTTCAAATAGATGGAACTATCATGTATTCATGTCCAGAAGGCTACACCTGCACCGAAGAATGCAAGTGCGTGCCTGACGATATTCCTAACTACGACCACTGCGGAAACGCCCAGATGGAACAGTGGCTTGGAGAGGAATGTGAATTTGGACTGGATGGAAATCTCGAGTACCCGTGTTTAGACGAGGATTCTAAACCTCGCGAAGGCTACACCTGCACCCTGCCGACAGTAAATCCAGATGGCACCAAAACCGGTGGATGCAAGTGTGAGCCTATTCCCGAGGAGTTCATTCCCACCACCGAAACACAGCCGGAATCCGTCGAGACGAGTGTCCCTGCGGAATGGGAATGCGAGGTGTATTGTTCGGGATATCCAAGCGACAAGATAAAAGAAGAGTATGAAAATCTAAATAAACTCTATTTCCGAGAACCCACGGGAAGACGGGACGATTATTTCTGTCCCATGGGACAAAACGTGACCGCCAGATGCGTGATAAGAAACGCGGCGACGTTAGACGGCGCCATAGCTCCGTGGATGCTCGTGCAGGAAAACGGGCTTGTCCTAAACGACATCGGGCTTATCACTAAGGAGAACTATCCTCTGCAGATAGTGACGAAGGAAAGCCCTTTGAGAATTGCGCCTCTTGAAAGGCCCGACGGGGGACAAATCAAGTCGTCCTTCACCCTGCCTGACCTAACCAGTTCAGGCGAGGGCTTTGAAATATCAGGCGGCATAACCCCGATGGCGGCAACCTCCGTTGCTAGGACAAACGCCGGAAAGACCATAATCAACAATATGCTGAGCATAACCTCCTCGCCGTTTACGATGGGCAGCGATTTTGTAGAGGGCGATCTGGCCTTGGCTGCGGATTCGTCCGCCGGACAGGAAACTTCGCGCCATGTCGTGCATACGACGATCATGAGATCCTACATCGAGCCTTCCGATCCCACGAGGGAATCGTGGCCCCAAGGCGTGGATCCCACCCCGTTTTTGATAGAAAATCGCCCGAGCGCCGACGCGGAATATATAAGAAGCGTTCTGGAAACGCGCATAAAGGAGAGCCCGGGCAAACGGGACAGATCGATTGCGGACGGCCTCTCCGACGATCCGGGCGTCTATCAAATGATGATTGTGCAAAATCAGGTGAAGGCTTCCTCACCTCAGCAAGACCAGCAAGGCGCGTCCTTTTCGTTTAGCTCGACTCCGGTCATGTTCGCCAGAGGTGGGGGAGGCTGCGGGCAGTGCGCCGTTTCGGGCAATGGGAAATTCGAGGCCTCGGCGGCGATACCGCTTATGTTGTTTCTGGCGTTTGGGACTTCTGGAATGATATTTGCGCGGGTGAGAGTCAAAAAGAACCGTAACTCGAAAAGCCGGGACTCGGGACTCGGGATTTGGGACTCGGAAAACCCGTAAACCGTGAAAAGAATGTAAAAACAAAGAACTCTCTTTCCATGCCCGGCGTAATAGTTCGCCGGGCATTTTTGTAAAGGGGTCAAAAACCCGTAAAGGGGTCACCCATTTAAAGGGGTCATAAAGGGGTCAAGTCTTGACAAGAGACAGGTTTGGCTAGATGAAGGTAAAACATACTGGAACCTGTCTCTTGTCAAGACTTGACCCCACGAATGAACCGTTCACCGTTTACCGTTTTTTAATATGGCCTTTAGAGATAGATCTGATACATTCGGCCTCAAAGAGAAAGGGCGCGACTATGGAAAAACATTATTACTTATATCATCCCGATCTTGGCTTTGATCCCGATTACATAAAACCAAACGAGCTTCCGGAACCGTTGTCTGGCATTGCCATGATAATGTCCAGTTCCGAGGACCTTCCGTATGTAACCTCGGGCGCAAAAGAAAATTTGCCGTCTAAAAAACTGACGGCGGAATTTAGCTCATATCTGAGTTCCCAACCGGTTTCCTCGTCTGAGGCATTTTTAAAATATACAGATTTTCTTTCTTCAAAACAGGCCACGATCAATGTCGGCTGTCTGTGCAACGCCACCTCGGCTCTATATCTCGCCCTGAAAGCCGCTGGAGTGGAAGGAGGGGAGGTCATAACAACTTCCTTTAATTACGTCGGCGTGCTCAATGCGATAATCATGGCGGGTGCTTCGCCCGTATTTGTCGATATACAAAGAGACACTTGGCAGATGGACTTCGAGGCGCTTAAATCCGTTATCGGAAAAAAGACGCGCGCGATCGTGTTGACGCATGTCAATTCCCACCTGGATATGGCCCCCCTCATTTCCATCTATAAAGAAATGGGCCTCGAATTGCCCCTGATTCAAGATGCCTCTCTTGCAATCGGTTCTACAAATTCCGGGATATCTCCGGGGATAATCAATTTGGGCAGAGGCGGCTGCACCGTATTTAGTCTCGCGCCATCGAAGATTATTTCCGGTCTGGGAGGGGCGCTTGTCACATCCGAAAACCTTGAAACTTTAAAACAGATGATCGTAATGGCAGGGCAGGGAGTTTCCGGAATACATCTTGAAGCCTTCGGCGGAAATTTCAGGATAAACGAATTGAATGCTTCGATAGCGCTGGGTCAATTAAAAAGAAGAGACGAACTTTTTTCGAAAAGGCGCCGGCTTAAAAAACTCTACGATGTCAGGTTTTCATCAATCAAGACCGCCAAAGGGGTAAAGCCGCAATCGCTTTCCGACGAATGTGTTCCCACCCATTACGGCATAGAGCTTCCAGATTCTCAACGCATTGCCGAGGCGCTTTACCGCAAACATCGGATAGCCCTTGGCTTTTGGCATTCTCATCATCTCGAGGCGATATATATTAAAAAATTTGGCGTGCCGCGAAAACCTATGCCCAATACGGAATCGATCGCCGCTACCGCCTGCTATGTGCCATTTCATTCGCTGCTTCTAGATGAAGATGTTTCGCTGATCTGCGACGCTATCGAACGAGAGCTTTCTTGATAAAACCGACGGGGGTTTTTTATGGACGAGAGAAGGTCGAAACTCACACCTGATGAAATCGAAAGATATTCCAGACAGATGCTGGTCAAGGAGTGGATGGGCGATAAAGGACAGTTGGCACTCATGCATTCGAGGGTGCTTGTTGTTGGGGCCGGAGGTTCAGGTTCGTCTTTACTTTACTATCTTGCGGCTGCCGGAGTTGGGCATATCTCCGTCTGCGATGGTGATAGCGTCCGGTTGTCCAATCTGAACAGGCAGATATTGCATACCACCGACAGGCTGGGGGTGAACAAGGCGAGATCGGCCTATGAAGCGCTTCGATTGCTAAATCCCTGTATCGACATTGAGGTATGCGAATCCAACATTGACAGAAAAAACATTTCGGAACTGGCCGGGCGCTGCGATATCATATGCTCCGCCGCGGACGACAGAAACAAAGGCGAGACTTATCGGGTCATCGAAGAATACGCTTTTTCCGAGGGCATTGCGGTTTCATGGGGAGGTGGCTATTACATGGGCGGTTTTCTAACCATGATCGAACCGGGATTGTCGCCGTGCATCTCCTGTTTTATGAATCATTTCGAAAAATCTAAAGATGCCATTCCGAAAGATATGATAACGATTTCCGATGACGGTGCCATGCACCATGACGGCCCAAATCCAATAGTTGGCGCTGCGGCAGGCATTGCCGGATCTATGCAAGCCATGGAAGTCATGAGATACCTCATCGGCGAGGGCAACAAACTTACAGGGAAGCTGCTCATGTTTCAATTCCGAAAAGGCGCCAACTTTGGAATCTACGATATGAGCGATATAAAAAGACCGGAATGCAGGCTCTGCGGTTCTAATCCAAATTTGAAAAAATATCGTTCATAGCGAATACCTAAAAACTCGTCTCTAATATCCCCGATTGAAATCTAGTTCGCCTATGATGGGTTCGCCGTCTAGATATCGCCGCAGATTTTGCGAAAATCTCACCAGATCCCTCATCCAGTATTTGCCGCTAATTCCCGAGATGTGCGGCAGCACCGTCAGGTTCTTCGCTTTGAGAAACGGACTGTTCGGGCTTAAAGGTTCTTCAAGAAAGACATCGGATGCAGCACCGGCTATTTTGTCAGCATCCAGCGCCCCTAAAAGTTCGGTCTCGTCTATTAGTTCCGCCCGGGCTACATTTATCAGATAAGCCGTTTTCTTCATGGCCGCAAACTCCGCTGCTCCTATCATGTTGGCTGTTTGCGGGGTGTTGGGACAAGAAAGCACTATGAAGTCTGCATCATTTATCGCTTCTATCCGGTTTTCAAATAAAATCTGTTTGTCCAGAAAACCCGGTTTACCTCTCACGCTTGGGACGACTCCGGTCACCTTCATTCCAAGGTCTTTGCATCTTATGGCCAGTTCGGTTCCTATTCCTCCAATTCCGAATATCGTCACGTTCGATCCCTCTCGCCCGGCCCCGGCGCCCGCAAAACGAAAAATCAAGGTCGTGTGCGCTTTAAAGACACCTAACCTGCCTTACAATTTCGAAGACTGGATGCTCACCCCGATTATTCA